>Ga0308173_10001263_pt1 | contig 12395 bp, 10 predicted proteins | sample PhyPR1_FD_203716 | JGI IMG/M metagenome (GOLD analysis project Ga0308173, IMG submission 203716) | Soil microbial communities from UC Gill Tract Community Farm, Albany, California, United States - DLSLS.P.R1 | ecosystem: Environmental > Terrestrial > Soil > Agricultural land | place: USA... | reverse complement strand
ATGCCTGGATGTCGTGGCCGCTCGCGCTCGGCATGCTCCTCGTGACGGCGTTCATGCTGGCGCCGCTGCCTTTCGTCTCGTCGCGCGCCGTGCTGGCGGGGCTCGCTGCCGCGGTGTTCGTGGCGGCCTGGGCGGGGCAGTTCGTCGGCCACCACATCGAGGGACGCAAGCCGTCATTCGTCGACGATCTCAAGTTCCTGCTGGTCGGGCCGGCATGGCTGCTGGCCTTCGTGTACCGGCGGCTGGGGATTGCTTATTGAGGAATCGCGATCGGCTGCGGACGCACCTGGAAGCCGGCAATGCGATGATCACCCGTCAGCACCCATTCCATCAGCACGGGCGTCTGCCCGACGTTGCGGCGCGCGATACGGCGATAGATGCGCAGGTCGCCCGACGTGGTGGTGTCCTCGCGGATCACGCCCGTTTCCGGTCCCGCTTCGCTCAGAACCTTCTGGCGGAACGCCGCCAGGCCCTGCGCGCCACCGACGGCATCGCGCATCGGTGGCGTCATGCGCTCGGCGATCGCGGCCGTTTCGCCGCGCTCGAACTGCTCGGACAATGCACGGCCCGCCGCCAGCACGACGTCGTCGGCAGCCGCAAGCGGCAACGCGCAACCGGCAACGAGTACCACGAGCGCAATCCGCGCAAGCCTCATCGACATGCCATCTCTCCGGTACGGTTCACGAAACGACGGCCACGCCGGCCTTGGCAAGCGCGCGGTGCACCGTCGCGACGTGCTCGTGCCCGGTCGTCTCGACCACGCAGACGACGCGCACCTCGGACAAGTCAGGTCCGGAGAATGCGCGGTCGTGCACGATCTCCTTGATCGAGGCACCTGCCGAGGCGATCACTTGCGCCAGCCGGGCAAGACCGCCCGGGCGATCGCTGATCGACACCGTGAAGCGGCTGAGCCGGCCGTCGGCGACGAGTCCCACCTCGATGACGCGGTCGAGCATCGTGAGGTCGATGTTGCCGCCGCACAGCACCAGGACGACCGTGCGTCCGGCAAGCCGCGTGAGCTTGCCGGCGAGGAATGCGGCGAGCGGTGCAGCACCCGCGCCTTCCACCACGCTCTTCTCGAGCTCGATGAGCCGCAGCACCGCGAGCGCGATCGCCGCCTCGTCGACCGTCACGACTTCGTCCACCATCTGGCGCAGGATCTCGAACGGACGCGCGCCGAGCAGCGGCACCGAAAGGCCGTCCGCGAGCGTCGGCGCCAGCGGCACGACGACGGGCTTGCCGGCGGCGAGCGCCGCGGTGAGACACGCCGCATTCTCGGGCTCGACTCCGACCAGCTCGACATCCGGCCGCTTGGCCCGCACGACCGTGCCGATGCCGGAGAGCAGGCCGCCGCCGCCGACGGGCACCACGATGGCGTTCACGGCGGGCGTCTGCTCGAGGATCTCGAGGCCCATCGTGCCCTGGCCGGTGATCACGTGCTCGTTGTCGAACGGATGGAGGAACGTGAGCCCATCGCGCGCCGCGCGTGTCTCGGCTTCGGCGCGCGCCTCGCCAAGGTCGGCGCCATGCAGCACGACGGTTGCGCCGAGCTTGCGGCAGTTCGACACCTTGATCAACGGGGCGAACGTCGGCATCACCACCGTCACCGGAATGCCGAGCAGCGCACCGTGGTACGCCACGCCCTGCGCATGATTGCCCGCGGACGCGGCGACGACGCCGCGTGCGCGCGCGGCGGCGGGCAGCTGCAGCAGCGCGTTGCGCGCCCCGCGCTCCTTGAAGCTGCCGGTGCGCTGCAGGTAATCGAGCTTGCAGTAGATGTGCGCGCCGGTCAGCTCCGACAGCGGGATCGATTCGACGCACGGGGACTCGTAGATCGCACCGCGGATCCGCTCGCGGGCCGCTTCGACGTCGGCGAGCGTGATCATGACGTCAGAACGGCAGCTTCACGCCGGGCTTGACGGCGGCGAGCACGCGGCGAAAGTCACCCTGGATGCGGGCGAGCGCCGCCTCGTCGTCCGCCTCGAACCGCAGCACGATGACCGGCGTGGTGTTCGACGCGCGCGCGAGGCCGAAGCCGTCCGGATACTCGACCCGCAAGCCATCGATGCGGATCACCTCGGTGGCGCCGGCGAAGCGCGCGGTTTCCTGCAGCCGCGCGATGAGCGCATGCTGCTCACCTTCGCTGCACGCGATGTTGAGCTCGGGCGTGGACACTGCATCGGGGAGCGATTCGAGCAATGCGCCCGGGTCGTCGGCGCGGGCGAGGATCTCGAGGAGCCGCGCGCCTGCATACAGGCCATCGTCGAAGCCGTACCAGCGCTCGCCGAAGAACGTATGCCCGCTCATCTCACCGGCCAGGGCGGCGCCGGTTTCCTTCATCTTGGCCTTGATCAGCGAGTGGCCGGTCTTCCACAGCAGCGGCTTGCCGCCGCGCTCCTCGATCCACGGCTTCAATTTGCGCGTCGACTTGACGTCATAGATCACCGTCGCACCGGGCGTGCGCGACAGCACATCGGCGGCGAACAGCATGAGCTGGCGGTCCGAAAAGATCACCTTGCCGCGCGGCGTCACCACGCCGAGCCGGTCGCCGTCACCGTCGAAGGCGAAGCCGATGTCGAGGTCGCCGCGCGCGAGGCGGGCGATGAGGTCCTGCAGGTTCGCCGGCTGCGATGGATCGGGATGGTGGTTGGGAAACGCGCCGTCGACGTCGCAGAACAGCTCGTCCACCGTGCAGCCCATCTTGCGGTAGAGCGCGGGTGCGAACGCGCCGGCGACGCCGTTGCCGCAGTCGACGGCGAGCCGCAAGGGCCGCGCGAGCTTGACGTCGCTCACGATGCGCTCGAAATAGGCCGGCGCGATGTCGTGCGTGCGCAGCTTGCCTTCGCCGCCGGTGAAGTCGTCGCGCGCGATGCGGTGCCGCAGCGCCTGGATGTCGTCGCCCGACAGGGTCGTGCCGTCGATCACCATCTTGAGCCCGTTGTAGTCGGGCGGGTTGTGGCTGCCCGTCACCATGACGCTGCTGCCGGTGCCGAGCTCGTATGTGGCGAAATAGGTCATCGGCGTGACCACCATGCCGATGTCGATGACGTCGACGCCAGCCTTGCGGATCCCGTCGCTGAGGGCCTGCGCGAGCTCGGGTCCGGACAAACGGCCGTCACGGCCCACCACGATGGTGTCGCGGCCGCGCTCGCGTGCCAGCGAGCCGAGCGCACGGCCGATGACCTCCACGATGAGCGGCGTCAGGGTCTTGCCGACGATGCCCCGGATGTCGTAGGCCTTGAAGATCTCGGAAGGGAGTTCCACGGCGAGCCTCAGGTGGCGTAATCGAGGAAGTGTAGCAATCGCCGGGGCAGCCACTCGACGTTCCCGGGAAAGCCGCCGACCGGGAAGCCCGCATGACCGCCCTCGGCCGGCTTTTCGAGCAGGACGCGCGGGCTCACCTCCGCACGCGTCGGCAGCGATTCTTCGGGGATGAACGGATCGTTGCGCGCGTTGAGCACGAGCGTCGGCACGCGGATGGGGCGCAGCCAGGGTCGCGACGATGCACGGCGCCAGTAATCGTCGGCGCCGGCGAAGCCGTGCAAAGGTGCGGTCACCACCTCGTCGAAGTCCCACATCGTGCGGGCCGCGCGAATGCGGCGTTGATCCAGGTGGCCGGGAAAGCGGGCTGCCATGGCGAGCGACTTGGGCTTGAGCGACGCCAGGAAGTGGCGCGTGTAGATGACGTTGAGGCCGCGGCCGATGGCCGCGCCCGCGGCGGCGAGATCCAGTGGCGCGGAGACAGCCGCGGCGGCGCAGATCCAGTCGCTGGCTCGATGCTCCATGCGCCCGACCCAGTTCAACAGCGCGCTCCCACCGAGCGACACACCGATCGCATACACCGCGCGGCCGGGCTCGATGCGCGCGCGGATCGCCGTGAGCAGCGCGCCGACCTCCTCGAAGTCACCCGAGTGATAGGCGCGCGGCAGCCGGTTGAGCTCGCCCCCGCATCCGCGAAAATGCGGGATGACCCCGGCGAAGCCGCGCGCGTCCAGTGCACGCATGAGGGCGCGGGCGTAATGCGAGCGTGCACCACCTTCCAGCCCGTGGAACAGCACGACGAGCGGTGCGCCCGGCGAACGCACATCGAGCCAGTCGAAGTCCCAGAAATCGCCGTCGACCGTCTCGACGCGCTCGCGACGCAGTGGTGGCGCGGGCCGGCGCAGGCGCGACGCGTAGATGGTCTGCGCGTGGCCGCCGGGGAGCCAGCGCGGCGCGACGTAGCGGCCCTCGACCAAATCGTGGTGCGACAGGCGCATGCGTCAATGCACGCCGAGCGCGCGGGCGAGGCGCTCGGCGATCGTGCGCACGACCTTGACCCGGGCATAGTGCTTGTCCTCGGCTTCCACGAGCGTCCAGGGAACGAGATCGGTGGAGGTGCGCTCGACCATGTCGGCCGCGGCCTGCTCGTAGTCGGCCCAGCGCTTGCGGTTGCGCCAGTCGTCGGGCGTGATCTTGAACCGCTTGAACGGCGTCTTCTCGCGCGCGCGGAAGCGGCGCAGTTGCTCGTCGCGGCTGATCTGCAGCCAGAACTTGCACACCACGACGTCGCACTCGGTCAGCTCCTGCTCGAACTGGTTGATCTCGTCGTAGGCGCGCATCCATTCGTCGTCGCGGCACAGGCGCTCGACGCGCTCGACCAGCACGCGGCCATACCAGGTGCGGTCGAACAGGGTGATGCCGCCGAGCCGCGGCACGGCACGCCAGAACCGCCACAGGTACGGATGCGCGCGCTCCTCGTCGGACGGTGCAGCGATCGGCACGGTGACGTACTGCCGCGCGTCGAGCGCGCCGGTGACGCGGCGGATCGCGCCACCCTTTCCGGCGGCATCCGACCCTTCGAACGCCAGCACCAGCGCATGACGGCGAAACCGCTTGTGGCGCGTGAGGCGCGCGAGCTCGCGCTGCCAGTGCGACAGCTCGTCGTCGTAGCGCTTCTTCGGCAGCCGCAGCGTGAGGTCGAGCTTGCGGATGATCTCGACGTTGCCGAGCGCTGCGGGCGCCGGCGGCGCTCCCTGCGGCGCGACGCGCGCCGGTCGCTCCGCGGTGGCCTTGCGCAGCGCGGCGAGCAGCAGCGTCGCAACGCTGATCTCGCGATAGCGCCGGTCCACGCCTTCGATCACATACCACGGCGCCACCGTGATCGACGTGGTGCGCAGCATGTGCTCCCAGTCCTCGCGCCGGCGCGCATAGTCCTTGAGCTCGTGCTTCTCGTCTCCGGTGAGGCGCCAGGACTCGTCGGGATCGGCCTCGATGGCGCGGATGCGGGCCTTCAATGCCGGCTTCGACAGGTGCATCCAGAACTTGACGAGGACCACGGCCTCGGCACTGAGCATGGTCTCGTGCTGCCGCAGGCGCTGCAGCTCGTCGTCGTATGCACGATCGCCGAGCGCGCCGGCACTGCGCCCGGCGAGCGGCTCGTGATACCACGCGCTCATGAAGACGCCCATCGCCCCGCGCGGCGGCAGCGCGTTCCAGTAGCGCCAGGCGATCGGGTGCTCGCCTTCGTCTGCCGTCGGTGCGCCGAAGGCGCTGACGCGGATGTGCCGTGGATCCATCCACGAGGTCAGCTGGTTCGCCGTCTCGTGGCGGCCCGCGCCTTCGACGCCGCTCACCACGACGACCACCGGGCCGCGTCCTTTGCGTGCGAGGTCGAACTGCGCAAGCAGGAGCTCCTCGCGCAGCCGCCGCGCCTCGCGTGCGTAGCGCGCCTTGCCAAGACGGTGACCGACTTCCGCAGCTTCGAGCATGTCCTAGTGGGGGAAGAAGCGCGGGCACGCGCGAAAGGCGCGCCAGCGTCGCATGAGCGCGGCATCGGCTGACGCGGCGTTGCGCGCGATATGCGCTTCGAGCACCTGCGCCGCCGGCGATGCGGTGCCTTCCATCGCGTAAGCAATGCGCAGGGCCACCTGCGCATCGACCTGCGCGCCCAACGCATCCTGGAGGCGCGCGAGCGCCTTGCGATAGGCGCGCGTGCGCCGGCCGGGAAATGCGTCGGCGAAGAACTCGGTGACGTAGCGCAGCCGCTTGGCGGCCAGGCGGATCGCGTGGCGCTCTTCGGGCGTTGCGTCCGGCAGCTTGCGCGCAAGGCGCAGGAGCTTGCGGTGGCGGCGCGCGAGCCACGGACGCGCGAAGGCGCGCGCGGGCTGCGCGAGCGCGTCGGCGGCAGGCGCGCCGGCCAGCACACCCAGGCGAGGCGTGGCTGCCAGCTCACCCGCGCCAAGCAACAGCCGCGTGAATCGAGGGGACGCGACGGCGGCGCGCGCGGCTTCGCGCGCTTGCCGGCGCGCCTCGTCTGCGCGACGCGCGAACCGCGCGAGCGGACGCGCAGCGTCGATCGCCGGCTGCAATGCCGGCAGCGTCTCGTCGACCAGCACGTCGAGGTCGCGCGCCGGGCCGAGCGCGCGCGCGAGCCATTGCGCATCGCCGGCGACCGCGGCACGGCGCTCCTCGGGTACGGTGTCGCGCAGCAGCGCAAGACACGAGCGCAGCCGCCGCGTCCCGATGCGCAGCTGGTGGATCCACTCAGGGTCGTCGTCGCACAGCACACCGTCGGCGTTGTCGGCGATCTGGCGCGCACAGGCGCGGAGCAGCGTCTGCAGCGCCGGGGCGGCTGCGTCGTCGCTGCCGATGGGCGGGTGCGCGGCACGGGCCGGGCGGGCCGCGGCCGGCCGCGTCAGCGCATACCCGCGTGCAGCCTTGCTGCGGGTCTCCACCGCCAGGGGCACGCCGGCGCAGAGCCGCTCGGCGAGGCGATAGAGCGGCGCGAGCGCCCCCTCGTCGAGCTCGATCTCGACTTCGGCGATCGGGCTCGCGCCGCCGCGGCCGTCGCGCACTTCGCCGATGTCGACGCACAGGTGGGCGCGCGTGCCCTCGTCGAGCGCGACCGGCACCGTCGTGCGGCTGAAGTCGGTGGCAAAGCGCGGCACCAGATGATCCTGGTGCGCGGCGTCGAGCACGGCGCGCCATGGCGTCGCCGCCCATTGCGCCGGCTCGAGCGGCGGCGGTTGCGCGCCCCGTGCAAGCGGATGCTCGAACTCCGGCCGCGACGCGATGCCTGCGCCACTGCCCGAATCGGCCGGACCCTTGAGCGTCTGGACCCAGCGTGTGCCGTCCCGCCGCAAGCGCAACGCGATGCCGGCGCGAGCCAGGGCGTCGTCGGCCGTGTCGAAATAGATGGAAACCAGGCGGGCGGTGCGCGCCGGTGCGCGCCGCGCCGCCCGCACGGCGCTGTGGCGCAGCAGGCGCGGCACGTCTGCGCGCGCGATGCGCAGCTTGAGCTCGATCTCGCGTCCCGCCGACGCCATGCGTGCGCTCAGGCGGTTGCGCGGGCGCGCTGCGCCCGCTGCTCGTAGGTGTGGCGCGCCAGTGCGACATCGTCGAGGAATGGCCGCAGCTCGGACAGCAGCAGTGCCTGCGGGCCGTCCACGAGCGCCTTTTCCGGATGCGGGTGGAAATCCACCAGCACCATGTTGGCGCCCGCGACGACGCCCTGGGCCACCACGTGGAAGATGTCGAGCAGCCCGTCGGGCGCAACCGCGCGCGTGCCCACCGAATGCGACGGGTCGATCGCGACCGGCATGCGCGTGAGGCGCTTCACGGCGGGGACGTGTGCGAAATCGACGAAGTTGCGGTGCGGGTCGCCCATGTTCGTCTTCATGCCGCGCAGGCAGAAGATGACTTTCCGGTTGCCTTCGGTCGCAAGGTATTCCGCGGCGTTGAGCGACTCGTCGAGCGTGATGCCGAAGCCCCGCTTGATCAGCACGGGAAATTCCTGCTGCTTGCCCACCTGCTTCAGGAGCTCGAAGTTCTGCGTGTTGCGCGTGCCGATCTGCAGCATCACGCCCGTGGGATTGCCCGTCTTCGCGAGCGCCTCGCGGATCTCGTCGACGTGCGATTCGTGCGTGACCTCCATCGCGATGACCCGGATGCCGTACTTGCCCGCGAGCTCGAAGACGTAGGGCAGGCATTTCGCACCGAAGCCCTGGAACGCGTAGGGCGACGTGCGGGGCTTGTAGGCGCCCATGCGGGTGCAGACCTGCCCATGCTCCTGGAGGGCGCGCATCATCTCTTCGACCGACTCGGGTGAGTCGACCGCGCACAGTCCGGCGAAGACATGCAGCGAATCCTGCCCGAAGCGCACGCCGTTGTAGTCGAACGAGGATGGACGATCGTCGCCCTGCTTGTGGCGTCCGAGGACCCGATACGGCTCCGACACCCGCACCACCTTGGCCACGCACGGCAGCACCTGCATCTGCTCCACGGTGAGCGCGGCGGTGTTGCCGATCAGGTAGATCTCGGTGAGCGTGACCTCGCTGCCCACCTCGCGGTGCACGCGATAGCGGATGTTGGGCAGCCGCTCCAGCTGGGCGGTGAGGCCGCGCCAGTCGGCGCCGGCGGTGTCGGTATTGGGTTCGAGGACGAGGATCATGCGTTTTTGCCGTGATTTCAGGTAATTATCGGATTGTACCCGGCGCCGGGCCGGGGCTGGGAGCGCCGTGCTGCATCGCGGTAGGGCGCCGACGCAACAGCCGCCCGGCACCGGTCGGCGATTTCGTTGCCTCGCGCGTTTGGGTTGCCTTAGACTGGGTTCGAAGCTGGCCGGGGCGGGTTGCCGCGGTCCTTGGCCCTGGTCGTTTGCTCAAAGGATTCCCCAGCATGAAAAAGCTGCTTGCATTGACGCTCATCGGCGCCTTTGCCGCCATCGCCACGCCCGCGTTCGCGACCGAAAACGCGCAGCAGGAGAGGATGAAGACCTGCAATGCCAAGGCCACCGACAAGAAGGGCGACGAGCGCAAGAAGTTCATGTCGGAGTGCCTGTCCGCCGAGAAGAAATCGTCGGACAACAAGATGGCGACCTGCAACACCAAGTCCAAAGGCATGAAGGCCGACGAGCGCAAGAAGTTCATGTCCGAGTGCATGAAGGCCGCCTAGCGCATCACCCCGTATTCGGCTGGGTGCCTCCTGTCCACCCCGCCCGATTGACAAGGCCGCCCGGTCGCTAAGCCGGTGCGGTCTTGTTTTTTGTAAAACGGGTGTTGCGGCAACGTCCGGGCACGGTTCAAACTAAGCGTTAAACCAGGACGCCGCAGCCAGCGGCGCGAAACGGACGCCGCGGCGAGCGGCGCAATACGCCAAAGGAGGCAACATGAGTGACGCCACGAAGGATTCACCCCCGCAGCAACCGGCGATCGAGCAGCCGGTGCGCCGCAAGCTGCTGACTGCAGGAGCCGCGGCCCTGGGTGCCGCGACGATGTCCGCGCCATTCGTCCGCAACGCGGCGGCTGCCGAGACGACGACGTGGAAGGTCCAGACATCATGGCCGGCAGGTGTCGGGCTCAACACCTTCAAGGCGTGGTGCGGCACCATCAAGGAAAAGACGAGCGGCGAGCTCGACTTCAAGCCGTTCGCGGCCAAGGAGGTCGTCGGCGACTTCGAGCTGCTCGACGGCGTAAAGAACGGCGTGCTCGAGGCCATGAACTCGTTCACGGTGTATTGGGTCGGCAAGATTCCCGCGACCGCATTCCTGAGCTCGTACCTCATGGGCCTGCGCTATCCGCACGAGTGGGACGTCTTCTTCTACAGCAAGGGCGGCCTCAAGCTCGCGCGCGAGATCTTCGCCAAGCAGGGCCTGTACTACGTTGGACGCATCCACCACGGTCCGAACATCATCCATTCCAAGAAGCCCATCCGCACGGCGGAGGACTTCAAGGGGCTCAAGCTGCGCGTGCCGGGCGGCATGATCGCCGAAGGCTTTGCCGCGATGGGCGCGCGAACCACGCTGCTGCCGGGCGGCGAGGTGTTCTCGGCGCTCGAAAAGGGCACGGTGGACGCCGCCGACTACACCGGTCCCGCGGTCAATTGGGACCTGGGCTTCCAGCAGGTCACCAAGTACATCTGGATGGGCCCGCCGGGACTCGAATCGATCTACCAGCCGGTCGACCTGATGGACTTCGTCGTGCGCCAGGACGTCCATAACAAGCTGTCGCCCAAGATGAAGGAATGGTTGGACAACGAGATCCAGGCGTACTCGAACACCCATCATGGCGCCATCCAGGCGGCCGACATGGAGGCCTGGGACAAGTTCAAGAAGGCGGGCACGCAGATCAACCGCCTGCCCGTCGAGGACCTGCCGAAGTTCCAGCGCGTCGCCGTGCCCATCTGGTTCAAGTGGGCCAACAAGGACCCCGACGCCGCGCGCGTCTTCAAGCTGCAGCTCGAGGTGATGGAGTCGCCGACGTTCGGGTACGTCACGCCCGACATGTACAAGGGCGAGAAGCTCTCCGTCTGAAGCCCGCCGCCCCGGCGTCGTCCACCGCGCCGGGGCTTTTCATGCTCATCGACATGCGCAGCCCGCCCGCGGCTGCGCGTGCGTCACGTCCGGCGTAACGATGCCCAATCTGAACTTCATCCTGCCGCACTGGATGTACTGGGGAGCGCTGCTCGTGTTCCCCCTCGTTGCCATGTATCTCGTGCGCCGCCAGCAGCGCGACGGCCCGCCCCGCGAGCCGATCCTGTTCAACGCGTACATGTTCTGGCTCACCGCCGGGTTCATGGGGCTGCACCGCATGTACCTGAAGAGCTGGTGGGCATTCGTGTACGTGCCGTTGTTCATCGCCGCGTTGTACACGGGCGGGCAGGAGCGCGAGGTGCGCGAGGACGTGTCGCGCACGTACGCCGACCTCGAGCGCGCGCAGACCGCGGCCGATGTCGCGAAGCCAGCCGACCCGGCCACTGCCAGCGAAGAGGACCGCAAGGCGTACGCGGACGCGACCGCGGACCTCAAGAGCAAGCAGGCGGAGTTCGATGCAGCCGACGCCGTGCGCAACACGTGGCACGGCCGGTCGCGCATCATCGCCATCGTGCTCGCGGTATTGCTGGCGGTGGACGCCTTCCTGATTCCTCCGCTGGTGCGCAAGCGCCGTGCGCGCGCCGCCGAAGCCGGCTACGCCGTCGACCCCGTATTGCCCGAACCGCCGGTGGCCGCCGTCGGCACGGCCGAGGACCCGACGCTGCGCGTGCATACGCCGTTCACCGACTGGATCGACCGGATCAACACGCAGGCCGGCCTGTACGTCGCCTACTGGGCGGTCATCGCCGTGTTCGTCTACTACTACGAAGTGCTCGCGCGCTACGTTTTCAACTCGCCCACGAACTGGGTGCACGAAAGCATGTTCCTGATGTTCGGGATGCAGTACATGATCTCGGGCGCGTACGCTTACCGGGAGGACCAGCACGTGCGCGTCGACGTGGTGTATGCGCAGTTCTCCGTCCGCGGCAAGGCGATCGCCGACATCATCACGTCGGTGTTCTTCTTCATCTTCACGCTCACGCTGCTGTGGACGGGCTACCGCTTCGCCGCCGACGCCGTCAACAATCACGAGACGTCGTTCACCGAGTGGGGCATCCAGTACTGGCCGGTCAAGCTGAGCCTGCCGATCGGCGCGCTGCTCATCGTGCTGCAGGGGCTGTCCAAGCTCATCAAGGACATCATGATCGTACGAGGCTCGGTGCGACCGCCGGCCGCGCCCACCGCCACTTCCCAACAGGTGCTTTGAGCCATGGGCCTCGAGATCGGTATCGGCTGGCTGACGCTGCTCCTGTTCGGCGGACTGGGCCTGCTGCTCATGCTGGGACTGCCGATGGCGTTCTGCACGGGCAGCCTCGCCGTGATCTTCCTGTACGTGTTCGGCAACGGCGCGGTGCTCAACATGCTGCCGTCGCGCATCTTCCCCTTCATGACGGACTACCAGCTGTCCGCGGTGCCGCTGTTCATCTTCATGGCGGCGATGCTCGAAAAAGCGGGCATCATCGAGGAGCTCTTCGACGTCATCTACAAGTGGCTGGGCGCGCTCAAGGGCGGCCTCGCGTCCGCCACCGTCGTCGCGTGCACGGCGCTTGCGGCCATGGTGGGCGTCGTCGGCGCGACCGAGGTGACGATGGGCATGATCGCGCTGCCTGCGATGCTGCGCCGCGGCTACGATCCCAAGCTCGCCTGCGGGTCGCTGCTTGCGGGCGGCACGCTCGGCATCCTCATCCCGCCTTCGGTGATGGCGATCGTCTATGCGGTGGTGGCGCAGCAGTCGCTCGGCGAGCTCCTCATCGGCTCGGTGTTCCCGGGCCTGCTGCTCTCGGGAATGTACATCCTCTACATCACGATCCGCTGCACGATCAATCCCAAGCTCGGCCCGGCATTGCCGGTGGAGGAACGGGTCGACATGCGGGAGAAGCTGCGGCTCCTGCGCAACACCATTGCGCCGATCCTGCTGATCCTGCTGGTGCTCGGCGTGATCTTCTTCGGCATCGCCACACCGGTCGAGGCGGCGGCGATCGGCACGTTCGGCGCGTTGATCGTATGCGCCACCCACGGGCGGCTGAACTGTATCAACGTGCAC
>Ga0308173_10001262_pt1 | contig 12399 bp, 12 predicted proteins | sample PhyPR1_FD_203716 | JGI IMG/M metagenome (GOLD analysis project Ga0308173, IMG submission 203716) | Soil microbial communities from UC Gill Tract Community Farm, Albany, California, United States - DLSLS.P.R1 | ecosystem: Environmental > Terrestrial > Soil > Agricultural land | place: USA... | reverse complement strand
GCTTCGGCAGATAGCCGCGGGCGATCTTGTGCTGGCCCTGGGCGCCCGCCTCGACGCGCGGCAGGCCATGCGCGATCGCCCAGTCGATCGCCTGGTAGTAGCAGAGCTCGAAGTGCAGGAAGGCGATGTCCTCGACGCAGCCCCAGTGGCGCCCGTAGAGCGCCTCGTCGCCGATCAGGTTGAGCGCGCCGGCGACCCAGCGGCCGCCGCGGCGCGCCATGATCAGCAGCACCCGCTCGGCCAGCCGCTCGCCGAGCAGCGAGAAGAAGCGCCGGGTCAGGTAGGGCCGGCCCCACTTGCGCGCCCCGGTGTCCATGTAGAAGCCGAAGAAGGCGTCCCAGTGCTCCTCCGTGATATCCGCCCCGGTGAGCGCCGCGATCTCCACCTGCGCCTGCGCGTCGCGGCGCTCGCGGCGGATGGTCTTGCGCCGGCCCGAGGAGAGCGCGCCCAGGAAGTCCTCGAAGCCGGCGTAGCCGGCGTTCTCCCAGTGGTACTGCTGGCCCTCGCGGCGCCCCAGGCCCTGCTCGCCCATCCAGCGCCACTCGGCCTTCGTCGGGAAGTTCACGCTGAACGACGAGGTCCCGTACTGCTCGCACAGCGCCAGCGCGCCGCCGACCAGGTGCGCCCAGGCCGCCTGCGGCTCCACGTCGGGCCGCGCCAGGAGCCGCGCGCCGGTGACCGGGGTGAACGGCACCGCGGCGAGCAGCTTGGGATAGTATCGGCCGCCGGCCCGCTCGTAGGCGTCGGCCCAGGCGTGGTCGAAGATGTACTCGCCCTGGCTGTGGGACTTCAGGTAGAGCGGCATGACCGCGGCGATGCGGCCCGCCTCGTCCTCGACCGCCAGGTGCTGCGGCCCCCAGCCGGTGCGCTCGACCGCGCAGCCCGCCTCCTCCAGGGCGTGCAGGAAGTCGAAGCTCAGGAACGGATCGCCCGCGTAGGCCGGGTTCGTGGCGCAGGCGTCCCACGCCTCGCGCCCGATCTCGGCGATGCGGCGGCTGACCCTGACCGCCGGCTTCAGCATCACGCCTGGAAGCCCTCGAAGATGAGGTTGTCGCAGTGCGCCTTGATGGCCTCCCATTGCGACGGCTCTTTGACCGTCCAGGCGACCACCGGCAGGCCCTGCGCGCGATGCCGCGCGGCCGCCTCGCCCGGCAGCATGTCCAGGCCCAGCGCCAGGAAGTGCGGCTTGGCGATGGCCACGTGCTCCAGCCTCGCCATGGCGCGCCGCTGGGCCGCGTCCATGTTCCGGGCGTCGGCGTAGGAATAGCTGTCGAGGCCGCGCAGCACGTTCGGGTAGCGCTCGGCGAACCAGGCGTGGGAATAGGCGTTGAAGCCGATCACGCAGACCGGACCGGCGTGGTCGATGATGATCTCGTGCACCCGCTGCTCGAGGGGCCCCACCGCGCCGTAGGGCGTCTTCAGCTCGATGTGCACCATGGCGCGGCGGCCGACCACCGCCAGCGTCTCGGCCAGCGTCGGGATGCGCTCGTCGGACCCCGCCAGGCGCAGCTCGGCGAGCTCGTCGGCGGTGCGGTCGCCGAGCCGGCCCTCGGCGCCGGTCATCCGCTTGAGCCCGCCGTCGTGGAACACCATCGCCTCGCCGTCCGCCGAGAGCTGGACGTCGAGCTCGATGCCGTAGCCCGCGGCGCAGGCGGCCCGGAACGCGGCCAGGGAATTCTCCGGCGGGCCGTCCGGCGACCACAGGCCGCGGTGCGCGATCGGCGGCGCGAACAGCAGCTCCCACGCCTCGCCGAACTGTGCCTTCACGAGAGCGCCGCCACCGCGTCCACCTCGACGGCGAAATTGAACGGCAGCCGATAGACCCCGACCGCCGAGCGCGCGTGGCGGCCCGCCTCGCCGAACACCTCGACCATCAGGTCGGAGGCGCCGTTGACGACCTGCGGGATGTCGAAGAAGCCGGGCCCGGCCTGCACGAACCCGCCCAGCTTCACGATGCGCCGGACCCGGTCGAGGTCGCCGTCGCAGGCGGCCTTCATCTGGGCGATCAGCGACAGGCCGCAGAGCCGCGCCGCCTTGCGGGCCGCCTCCAGGTCGACGTCCTCGCCGACCACGCCCTTGATCCCGCCGGACGCGTCCAGCGACACCTGCCCGGAGATGTGCACGAACTCGCCCTGCCGCACGAAGGGCGCGTAGTTGGCGACCGGGGCGTTGGGCCGTGGCAGCTCGATGCCCAGCTCGGCCAGGCGCGCGTCGATCTTGGACATGGCCGAAGCTCTAGAGCGGCCCCGGCCATAAGAAAAGGCCCGGACCTTGCGACCCGGGCCTGACGACCGCCGGCGGCTGGGAGGCTGCGCTCAGCGGGTGGCCTGCAGCGCGCCCACGACCTCGGTGACGCGCTGGTTGATCGGTTTGAAGCTCGCCTTCGCGGAGGCCGCGAGGGTCTCGGAAAACCGGCCGAGCTCGCCCACGTAGCTCTCGAAGGCGCTCTTGGCGAAGGCGCTCTGCAGCTCGAAGAACTCCTGCGGGGTCTTGGCTGCGGCGATCGCCTTGGCGGCGTTCACCTGGGTCTCGAAAGCCGTCTTGGAGTAGGCGACGGCCTGCGCGCCCAGGGTCTCGGCCCCGCGCGCCGCGGCGGAGACGGAGGCGGCCACGGCCTCCAGGTTCTTCTTGGATTGGGTGTTCGCCTCGGCCATCGCCGAAAGCGTCTTCTCGACGCCGTCCTTGAAGGCGGCGGAGGTGAATTGGTCGACGGCGGGCTTCTCGGCCCCGGCGTTCGCGGTTTCGGAGGCGTCCATGGGAGAGGTCCTTGTCTGTCGGCTGCGCGGCGGTGACGCCGCAATGCAAAATGGCGGGACTGAGGCTTGATCTTCGCCTGTGTTTCTCATGTTGCACTGCAGCAGTCAAGCGAGTTTTTGTGCGTCGCACAATGCGGCTGGCCCGCCTTTTGCAGGCTGCGCGCCGCGACATTTGGGCCCGTTCAACAGCTGTTTACTCCCCCGCAACGGTCCCGGTGTGATGGTAAGGAGTTCCTAAAGCGGCGCTTCGCTGCAAACCTTGGATTCGATGGACGAAAGTATGCTCAAACCCGCGCGCCGCCTCCTTGTCTCCCTGGGTCTTGCCGTCGCGACCGCGTTCGCGGCGACCCCGCCGGCGGCGCAGGCGCAGATTCCCTATTTCCGCAGCCTGCTCGCGGCCTCCGAGAGCAAGTACGCGGCCATCGTGCTCGACGCCAAGACCGGCGAGGTGCTCTACGCCAACCACGCCGACAGCCCGCGCTACCCGGCCTCGATCACCAAGCTGATGACGCTCTACCTGTCGTTCGAGGCGCTGGCCTCGGGCAAGCTGCACATGGAGGACCGGGTGGTCTTCTCCCCGCACGCCTCGGCCCAGTCGCCGACCAAGCTCGGCGTGCGCCCCGGGGACAGCATCACCGTCTCCGACGCCCTGCACGGCATGGCCATCAAGTCGGCGAACGACGCCGCCGTCGCCATGGCCGAGAAGCTGGGCGGTTCGGAAAGCCGCTTCGCCGCGCTGATGACCCAGCGCGCGCAGGAGCTGGGCATGCAGAACACCCATTTCGCCAACGCCTCGGGCCTGCCGGACAGCCGCCAGATCACCACGGCCCGGGACCTGGCCACCCTCTCGCGGGCGATCATGCGGGACTATCCTCAGTACTATAGGCTGTTCGACGAGCGCTCGTTCGAGTTCCGCGGCCGCACGATCATGGGCCACAACCATCTGCTGAACATCCCCGGCGTCGACGGCCTGAAGACCGGCTTCACCAACGCCTCGGGCTTCAACATCGCCATCTCCGGCGTGCGCGACAACCGCCGCCTGATCGTGGTGGTGATGGGCGGCCCGACCACCGCCTCGCGCGACCAGAACGCCGAGGACCTGCTGCTCACCGGCTTCGACGTGATGCGCCATCGCGCGCTCGGCCAGAACATGACCGTCGCCCAGAACCTGTCCGAGCCGCCGCCTTCCGGCCCGGTGGTGCGCGCGCCCAGCGAGCAGGGCGACGCCGACCAGGACAGCCTGAAGATCGTGCTGACCTCCACGCCGCCGCCGCGGGCCAGGGCGACGGTTTCGTCCCACCGGGCGCGGCGCGCGGAGAACTGGGCGGTTCAGGTTGGCGAATTCCACCGCCGCACGGAAGCCACGCGCCAGATCGCCTTCGTCGAGAAGCGCTTCTCCGAGCACTTCGACGACGCCGCCGGTTCGGCCGAGCGCCAGGGCCGGCGTTACAAGGCGGTGTTCACCGGCTTCTCCGAATCCGAGGCGAAGAGCGCCTGCCGCGCCCTGCACGCCCGGCGGCTGGCCTGCGAAGTGCTCGAGCCGAGCTGACGATCGAGGCTCATCTGCCCAGCAGCCGGTCGCGCGCGGCGTTGAGCTGGGCGGCGAGACCGCTGGTGCCGCCCTTGTCCGGGTGGGCGAGCCGCATGAGGCGCGTGTAGGCGGCCTGGATCTCGTCGGGCGAGGCCTGCGGCCCCACCCCCAGGATCGAGCGCGCCGCCTCCAGGCTCATGGGTTCCTGCGGCGGGGCCGGCGCGCGGCGAGTGTCGAGGCGGGCGGCGACGGCCAAGCTGAGGCCGAAGCCCGCCAGAAGCAGCGCCGGCAACCAGGCTTCTCGGACGGTGAGGATCGCGGCGGCGACGAAGGCGGCGATCGCGCCGGCCGAGGAGAGGAACCGCCACTCGCGGCGCACGCGCAGGGGCCGCCTCGCCCGCCCGGCGGTGACCAGCACCAGCAAGGCAAGCCCGCCCAGGATGATGTAGCCCATCGCCTATTCTGCGGCGATCGGCTGGACCTCCGCAAACCCGGAAAGGCCGAGCGCGCCCATGAGGGCCCGAAGCTCCTGGCGCGCCGCCACATGCTGCAGGCTCATCGACACCGGCCGGATGGCGGGCGACAGGTCGGCGATGGTCAGGCCGAACGGGAACAGTTCGCGGTAGATCACCCGGTCGCGCAGCCCCGGCCCGACCCGGAATCCCACCTTCCGCGAGAGGGCCACCACCCGCTCGTCCAGCCGCCGGCGGTTGCGCGCCTCGGTCGGCGCGAGCCGGTTCCGCAGCACCACCCAATCGATCATCTTGCGGTCGAGGGCGGCGCGCTGCTTGCGGCACTCCCAGACGGTCTCGGAATAGAGGCTGTGGCGCTTCAGCTCCAGGGTCACCGGATCGACCACGCCCAGCATGTCGAAATCGACGAAGCTGTCGTTCATCGGGGTGACGATCAGGTCGGCCTTGGCGTGGGCCGCGCGGCTGACCGCCGTGTCGCTCCCGGGCGTGTCGATGAGGATGAAGTCGGCGCCCTGCGAGGCTTCGGCGAACGCGGCCTCGAAGCGGGCGGAGGCGTCCTCCCCGAGCGGAATGGCGAACTCCTGCGGCAAAGGCGCGCTCGCGCCGTTGGCGCTGAGCCAGGCTCGGCGATTGGCGAAGAAGTGGGCGGTCGACTGCTGGCGCAGGTCGAGATCGATCACCGCCACCTGTGCGCCGCCGTGCAGCAGGGCGACGGCGGTGTGGATGGCGATGGTGGACTTGCCCGCCCCGCCCTTTTCGTTGCCCACCACGATCACGCTCGCCTGCGGCATGCGCCGGTCTCCGAACCCACACGGCGAATCCGCGACTCGCCCTCGGCGTTAGGTCAGCCCTGCGCCCCGGCCCCGTCAACGCAACTCGGCGCGGCGGCTGTGGATGGACGCGCGCGGCGGCCTGCCGCATAAGCGGGCCGCTTCGCGAAACCGCCCATGCCTTCCGATCCGCCCCTTCCGATCGTCCGCACCGTCGCCGACCTGCGCGCCCGGGTCGCGGCCTGGAAAGGCGCGGGCGAGCGCATCGCCCTGGTTCCGACCATGGGCGCGCTGCACGAGGGGCATCTGTCGCTGATCCGGCTGGCCCGGGCGAACGCCGCCCGCGTGGTCGCCAGCCTGTTCGTCAATCCGACCCAGTTCGGGCCCAACGAGGACTTCGCCGCCTATCCGCGCGACGAGACTCGCGACGCCGCGCTGCTGGCGAAGGCGGGATGCGACCTGCTCTATGCGCCGGGCGTCACGGACATGTACCCGGAACGATTCGCCACCGCGGTCACGGTGCGCGGCGTCTCGGAACCCCTGGACGGGGCCGCCCGGCCCGGCCACTTCACGGGCGTGGCGACGGTCGTCGCCAAGCTCCTTCTGCAGTGCGGACCGGACGTGGCGGTGTTCGGCGAGAAAGACTACCAGCAGCTGCAGGTGATCCGCCGGCTGGTCGTGGACCTCGACATCCCCGTCGAGGTGCTGGGCGGACCGACGGCGCGGGCGCAGGACGGTTTGGCGCTCTCTTCGCGCAACGCCTATCTCACGCCCGAGCAGCGGCGCGCCGCGCCCGAGCTCTACGCGACGCTGCAGGCCGCGGCGGCCAGGCTGCGCGCCGGCGAGCCGGTCGCCGATGTCGAGGTCGCGGCGCGGGACCGGCTCATGGCGGCCGGCTTTCAGCGCGTCGACTATGTGGAGGCCCGCCGTCCCGACGATCTCGCGCGATTGGGCCCGGGGCCGATCGAGGGCCCGGCCAGACTGCTGGCCGCCGCGGTGCTCGGCCGGGCGCGCCTGATCGACAACATTCCGGTCTGAGACGGCGCTGCGGCGGGAAAGCGCTCTTGCGAAACGCTCAGGCCCACCGTCCGGACTGGGGCCGAGATGGCGCGCCAGTGGGCCGTCGTAGCCCGCCGCAGCGCCTCCAATATAGGCCCGTTCCGGAACCGCGGTAGCGGGCTTGCCGTCGGGGCGCCCTTGACCGCAGCGGCGTCGCGTCTCGAACTGGCGCAAAAGCCGGAGGCGCTTATGGGCTACAAGACCATCCGCTACGAGGTCGAGGACCGCATCCTCACCGTAACCCTGAACCGGCCGGAAAAGCTCAACGCCTACACCGCCCAGATGGGCGCCGAGCTCGCCGAGGCGCTGCAGCGGGCCGACGCGGACGACGATGTCCGGGTGGTGATCCTCACCGGCGAAGGCCGCGGCTTCTGCGCTGGCGCGGATCTCTCGGCAGGGGCGTCCAGCTTCGATACCCGGGCGGGGGCGGGCGCGACCAACTTCGGGGCCGGCCGCGCCCCGCGCGGCGGCGGGCTCGGCTTCGTGGGCGCGCTGTTCAATTGCCGCAAGGCGACCATCGCCGCCTTCAACGGCCCGGCGGTCGGCGTGGGGATCACCCTCGCCTTGCCGACCGACATCAAGATCGCCTCGAGCGCGGCGCGCTTCGGTTTCGTCTTCGCCCGGCGCGGCCTGGTGCCGGAGGCGGGCAGCGCCTGGTTCCTGCCCAGGCTCGTGGGCCTGCCGCAGGCGTTGCGCTGGTGCCTCTCGGGCCAGCTGTTCGGGGCCGAGGAAGCGCTCCGCGGCGGCCTGGTGAGCGAGGTCGTCGAGCCCGACCAACTCCTGCCGCGCGCCCGCGAAATCGCCCGCGAGATCGCCGAAAACACCGCGCCGATCTCGATCGCGCTGACCCGCCAGATGCTCTGGCGCTTTGGCGCGGAGGCCGAGCCCTGGGGCGCGCTGAAGGTGGACGGCCCGTTCGCCATGGCGCTCGGCGCGACCGCCGACGTGAAGGAAGGGGTCAGCGCCTTCCTGGAGAAGCGGCCGCCGAACTTCCCCGGCCGGGTCTCCGACGGCATGCCGGCCGGCTATCCGTGGTGGACCGAGGGGACTTGAGGGGCCGCGCCCGAGCCGACATGCTAGGACGAGCCTCGCCCGCCTGAGACAGGTCTCGCCCATGCCCGCATCCATCGCCTTTACGGTGAACGGCCGCCCGGTGGAGGTGAGCGCCGAGCCAGAGGACACCCTGCTCGACCTGCTTCGCAACCACCTGGGCCTGACGGGCGCGCGGTTCGGCTGCGGAGCCGGCCAGTGCGGCGCCTGCGCGGTGATCGTGGACGGCGAGCTGAAGGCGGCCTGCCACACGGAGGCGGGCGCCATCGCCGGCGCAAAGCTCACCACCGTCGAGGCGCTGAGCGCGTCCTCCCCGCCGCATCCGCTGATCGCGGCGTTCCTGGAGAAGCAGGCCGGCCAGTGCGGCTTCTGCCTGAATGGCATCCTGGTCTCGGCGAGCCTGCTGCTGGAGCGCAACCGCGAGCCCAGCCGCGCGGAAATCGCCGAGGCGCTCGACTGGCACCTCTGCCGCTGCGGTGCGCACAACCGCATCCTAAACGCCGTCGAGCTCGCCGCCTCGCGCCTGAAGGAGCCCGCCTGATGCTCCCGCCCAGCCTGCAGAAGACCCCGAGCCTGGCGCGGTGGGTGAGCTTCCGCCCGGACCGCAAGGTGGGCCTCAACGTCGGCAAGGTGGAGTTCGGACAGGGTGTCGCCACGGCGCTGACCCAGATCGCCGCCGAGGAGCTCGACCTCGCGCCGGAGCAGGTCGCGATCACCTTCGGCGACACCGAGCGCGCGCCCGACGAGGGGCTGACGGTCGGCAGCATGTCGATCGAGGTTTCCGGCGCCTCGGTGCGCCTGGTCTGCGCCGACGTGCGCCGGCGTTTCCTGGGCGTCGCGGCCGAGCGGCTGGGCTGCCAGGCCGGCGACCTGGGCGTCGACGAGGGCGCGATCCGGCGCGGCCGCCAGTCCACCGGTCTCGACTACTGGGCGCTCGCCGACGCCGTGGACCTGGACGCGCCCGTCGCCGAGGATGCGCCGCTCAAGGATCCCGCCGCCTACCGCGTGGTGGGCCGGAGCACGCCGCGCATCGACCTGCCTTCGAAGCTGGCGGGCGGCGGCTTCATCACCGACCTGCGCCCCGCCGGGCTGCTGCACGCCCGCGTCCTGCGCCAGCCGAGCCCCGCGGCGCGGCTGCAGCGGCTGGATGAAGCCGCCATCCGCTCGGCGGCGCGCGGCGAGGTGGACATCCTGCGCGACGGCGACTTCGTGGCCGTGCTGGCCGCCAGCGAGAGCGCCGCCGAGCGGGCGGTCGCGGCCGCCGAGGCGGTGGCCGTGTGGGACGATCCCCGCCGGATCAGCCCCGAGCAGCAGGAGGCGCCGTGGCTGCGCAGCCAGCCCACGGAAGACAACGTGCTCGGCGAGCCGCAGGCGCCGGCCCAGGGCGTGCGCCAGCACCGGGCGACCTACGCCAAGCCCTACATCTCTCATGCCTCGATGGGCCCTTCGGTCGGCCTCGCGCAGTATGCCGCCGGGCGCCTGACCGTCTGGAGCCACACCCAGGGCCCCTACCCCTTGCGCGACCGCATCGCGCGGGCGGCGGGGCTCGCGGCCGAGCAGGTGACGCTCAGGCACGCGCAGGGCTCGGGCTGCTATGGCCACAACGGCGCCGACGATGCGGCGTTCGACGCGGCGCTGATCGCGCTGCGCAGGCCTGGGCCGCCGATCCGCGTGCAATGGCGCCGCGAGGATGAGTTCGGCTTCGAGCCGGTGGGCACGGCCATGATCGTCGAGCTCGCCGCCGAGCTGGACGAGGCCGGCCGCCCGGCCTCCTGGACCTGCGAGATCTGGAGCGGACCGCACGGCAACCGCGGGCGGCTGCTGGCCGAGACCGCCCTGCCTGGCGCGGCGGAGGCCCCGCCGGTCCGGCCGCCCTCCAACCGCATGTTCTCCGGCGCGGTGAGGAATGCGCCGCCGTCCTACGACATTCCCCGCTGGGGCGTGATCGACCACCTAGTCAGGGAGACGCCGGTCTATTGCTCGTCGCTGCGCACGCTGGGCGCCCTGCAGAATGTCTTCGCGGCCGAGGGCTTCGTCGACGAGTTGGCGGCCCTGGCCGGCGAGGACCCCCTCGCCTATCGCCTGAGCCTCACCTCCGACCCGCGCGCCCGCGCCGTCATCGAGACCGCCGCGGAGATGGCCGGCTGGGCCCGGCGCGATGGGCGCGCGCTCGGGATCGGCTACGCCCGCTACAAGAACACCGGCGCCTATATCGCGGTGATCGCCCAGGTGGAGGCCGCGGAGAGCGTGCGCCTGAAGCGGATCTGGTGCGCCGGCGACATCGGCCTGGTGATCAATCCGGACGGCGCGCGGAACCAGATCGAGGGCGGCATCCTGATGGCGGCGAGCTGGTGCCTGAAGGAGCAGGTCCGCTTCGACGAGCGCGGCATCGCCTCGCGCACCTTCGGCGACTATCCCATGCTGCGGTTCAGCGAGGTCCCGCCGGTCGAGGTGCGGCTGATCGAGCAGGCGGACGCGGCGTCGGTCGGCATCGGCGAAGCCTCGTCGGGCCCGGCGGCCGGCGCGATCGGCAACGCCGTCGCGGCCGCGCTCGGCGTTCGCGTCCGCGAGCTGCCCTTCACCCGCGAGCGGCTGGCTTCGGCCATCCTGGCGGCCTGAAGACCGCCGCATGGGAGCCGCCCCCGACGCCGTGCTCGCCGCCGAGGGGTTGACCAAGACCTTCGGCGCGCTCGTGGCGGTCGACGACGTCTGCTTCCAGGTGCGGCCCGGCGAGATCGTCGGCCTGGTCGGGCCCAACGGCGCCGGCAAGACCACGATCATCAGCATGGTGCTGGGCGTGCTGCGGCCCACAGCCGGACGCGTGCGGATCGGCGGCGTCGACGTGGCGGCCAACCGCAGCGCGGCGCTGGAGCGGACCAACTTCGCCGCCGTCTACACGCCGCTGCCGGGCAATCTCACCGTCGAGCAGAACCTGCGGGTCTTCGGCCTGATCTATGGCGTGAAGCAGCTCTCGGCCCGCATCGAGGCCCTGCTCGCCGACTTCGACCTCCTGCGCCACCGCAGGGCCAAGACCGGCGTCCTCTCCTCCGGCGAGCAGACCCGGGTGGAGCTCGCCAAGGCCATGCTGAACCGGCCCCGGCTGCTGCTGCTCGACGAACCCACGGCCTCGATCGATCCCTCCACCGCGCGCGACATCCGCGCCCGGATTGTCGAGTTCGCCGCTAAGGAGCAGGCCGGCGTGCTCTGGACCAGCCACAACATGTACGAGGTGGCGGAGGTCTGCGATCGGGTGCTGTTCCTGTCGCGCGGCCGCATCCTGCTTTCGGGCTCGCCCGCCGAGCTGATCCGCCAGCACGGCGCGCCCAATCTCGAGGAGCTGTTCGTGGAGGTGGCGCACGAGGCGCTGCGCCCGGCGGGGGCGAAATGATGCGCGCCTCCCGGGTGGCCGCGGTGTCGCTCCGCTACTTCTACCTGGTGCGCGGCAGTCCGGTCAGGCTCCTGCCGATGATCGCCTGGGTGGCGATCGACATCGTGCTGTGGGGCTTCATCAGCCGCTATCTCGGCGGCCTCACCCGCTTCAACTTCGTCGCCACGCTGCTGGGCGCGGTGCTGCTCTGGGATTTCCTGAGCCGGGTCATGCAGGGCATCACCACCGCCTTCTTCGAGGACGTCTGGTCGCGCAACTTCCTGAACGTGTTCGCGACGCCGATGACGATCGGCGACTACCTGCTGGGCCTCGTGCTCACCGGCATCGTGACCAGCTTCCTGGGGCTCGCCGCCATGCTGGTCCTGGCGACCAGCGTCTTCGGCCTGTCGTTCTTCGCCTATGGCGCGGCGCTGGCGCCGTTCGTCTTCGTGCTGTTCATCACCGGCATCTCCCTGGGGATCGTCGGGACCTCGATCGTGCTTCGTTTCGGGCCGGCCTCGGAATGGCTGATCTGGCCGATCCCCTCGCTGCTGTCGCCGTTCGTGGGCGTCTTCTATCCGCTCGCCACCCTGCCCGCCTGGATGCGCGCCATCGCCCGGCTGCTGCCGCCGTCCTATGTCTTCGAGGGCATGCGCGCGATCGTCACTGGCAAACAGGGCGTGCGCTGGGACCAGCTCGCATTTGGGAGCGGCCTCTCGGTGATCTACCTGGCCGCCGCCTGTGGGCTGTTCGCGGCCGTCTACCGCTACGCCCTGAAGACCGGGCTGATCGCCCGCTACTCCGCCGAGACGGCGAACTAGGCAGGTTGATCTGGATCGAGCCGGGAGCGCATGCTCGGGCCGAACACGCGGGAGGAGCCGCCATGCAGAGCCTCGTGGCCGACCTGGAGCGCAGCCTTGGCGCGGGCGGGCTGGTCAGCGGCGAGACCGCCGCCGAGCAAGCCTTCAGCCCCTGGACCCGGCTCGGCAAGCCCATGGCCATCGCCCGGCCCCGCTCCACCGACGAGGTCGCCCAGGTCCTGCGGACCGCGGGCAAGGCGGGAGTCCCGGTGGTGCCGTGGGGCGGCCGCACGGGGCTGGTCGACGGAGCTCACGCCGAGGGCGCCATCGCGCTGAGCCTGGAGCGGATGGCCGCGATCGAGGAGATCGACCCGATCGGCTCGACCATGACCGTGCAGGCCGGCTGCGTGCTGGAGAAGGCCTGCGAGGCGGCCGATGCGGCTGGGCTGTTCCTGCCGCTCGACCTAGGCGCGCGCGGCTCGGCCACGGTGGGCGGGGTGGTCTCGACCAACGCCGGCGGCAACCGCGTCATCCGCTACGGCATGACCCGCGACATGATCCTGGGCCTGGAGGTGGTGCTGGCCGACGGCACG
>Ga0308173_10001260_pt1 | contig 12402 bp, 9 predicted proteins | sample PhyPR1_FD_203716 | JGI IMG/M metagenome (GOLD analysis project Ga0308173, IMG submission 203716) | Soil microbial communities from UC Gill Tract Community Farm, Albany, California, United States - DLSLS.P.R1 | ecosystem: Environmental > Terrestrial > Soil > Agricultural land | place: USA... | reverse complement strand
AATCAATTATTATTGCGCAAGAAGCCGGAGAAGAAGTAAAGCGAAATGCACAAAAAGAAGCAAAACTTATTATTAAAGAAGCCGAGAAAAATTCAGATCGGATTGTAAATGAATCCCTTTCTAAAGCAAGAAAAATTGCGCTGGAAATTGAGGAATTGAAAAAACAGTCAAAAGTATTTAGAACCCGTTTTAAAATGCTGGTTGAAGCCCAGCTTGATTTGTTAAATAACGATGATTGGGATCATTTGCTGGAATATGAATTGGATTCCACAGAACTTAAAGCATCAGAAGCAGAAGATTCATTAGCTTGACGATTTTGTTTGTTTCGCATATAATTTTTTAAACAGTAAGAAAAGCTGAAGTTGTTTTTGCATAGTACAATTGTCATTAGACAGTGAAATAGAATGGACATTGACGTTGAAGGGGACAGTACAATTTTCAAATAACTTTTTTACAGCGAATCGGGAATGGTGGGAGCCCGAAAGAAGTGGAAAATTGGAAAATCACCCTGGAGTTCCAAACTGAAATCGATTAGAGAGTAAGTTGCGGCGAGTTATTCACGTTACGAATGGTCATAAGAGGATGGCAGAAAGACTGCCGTCTATCAGGGTGGTACCGCGGGAATAAACCTTCTCGTCCCTATATTGGGATGAGAAGGTTTTTTTATTTGATTTTTAGTCTATTCTGTTGACAAGAGTGAAATACAGGAGGAAGAATAAATGGAGTACAAAGATACGTTATTAATGCCGAAAACCGATTTTCCGATGCGTGGTAATCTTCCACAAAGAGAACCGGAAATTCAAACGAAATGGGAAGAAATGAATATCTATCAAAAAGTACAGGAGCGGACAAAGGGACGTCCAATGTTTGTTTTACATGATGGACCTCCGTATGCGAATGGCGATATTCATATGGGTCATGCTTTAAATAAAATTTTAAAGGACTTTATCGTTCGCTTTAAATCAATGAGCGGCTTTCATGCTCCATATGTACCTGGCTGGGATACACATGGTCTTCCAATTGAGCAGGCCTTAACAAATAAAGGGGTAAAACGCAAAGAAATGACTGTTGCTGAATTCCGAAAGCTTTGTGAGGAATATGCACTGGTGCAAGTTGATAATCAACGTACACAATTTAAGCGTCTTGGTGTCCGAGGTGACTGGGAAAATCCATATATTACTCTTAAACCAGCTTATGAGGCTCAACAAATTAAGGTTTTTGGAGAGATGGCGAAAAAAGGCTATATCTATAAAGGGAAAAAGCCTGTTTATTGGTCACCATCCAGTGAGTCAGCACTTGCTGAAGCAGAAATTGAATATCAAGATAAACGTTCTGCATCTATTTACGTTGGCTTTAAAGTAAAAGATGGCAATGGTGTTCTTGATACTGATACTGAAATCGTTATTTGGACGACAACTCCATGGACGATTCCGGCAAACCTTGGAATCTCCGTTCATCCGGATTTAACCTATGTCGTTGTGAAGGTAAATGATCAAAAGTATTTAGTGGCAGAAGCTCTATTAGAATCTGCGGCGAATGAAATTGGCTGGGAAAATCCAGAAGTCGTTCAAAAAGTAAAAGGATCAAGCCTTGATAGGATCATTGCATTACATCCATTATATGGACGTGATTCGCTTGTTATGCTTGGTGAGCATGTAACAACAGATGCCGGAACAGGCTGTGTTCATACTGCTCCAGGACATGGAGAAGACGACTTTTACGTTGGTCAAAAATATGGTTTGGAAGTTCTATGTCCTGTTGATGATAAAGGCTGCATGACAGAAGAAGCGCCAGGTTTTGAAGGCTTATTTTATGATAAGGCCAATAAACCAATTACCGAGGCATTAGAAAAAGCGGGTGCGTTATTAAAGCTTTCGTTTTTTACTCACTCCTACCCACATGACTGGAGAACGAAAAAACCTGTTATCTTTAGAGCAACTGCACAGTGGTTTGCTTCGATTAAAGACTTCCGTGAGCAACTTCTTGATGCTGTTAAAGAAACAAAATGGGTACCTGCATGGGGTGAAACCCGATTATTTAATATGGTTCGGGATCGGGGAGATTGGTGTATTTCCCGTCAGCGTGCATGGGGTGTGCCAATTCCCGTTTTTTATGCTGAAAATGGTGAAGCCATTATTAACGATGAAACCATTAATCATGTTTCAGCATTGTTCCGTGAACACGGTTCAAATGTCTGGTTTGAACGTGAAGCGAAGGATCTTCTTCCTGAAGGCTTTACGCATCCTGGAAGTCCAAATGGAATCTTTACAAAAGAAACAGATATCATGGATGTTTGGTTTGATTCAGGTTCTTCCCATCAAGCTGTTTTGGAAGAAAGAGAAGACCTACAGCGTCCAGCAGACCTTTATCTGGAAGGCTCAGACCAATACCGCGGCTGGTTTAACTCTTCCTTATCAACGGCTGTTGCCGTAACTGGGAATGCACCATATAAAGGTGTACTAAGCCATGGCTTTGCTCTTGACGGTGAAGGCCGTAAGATGAGTAAATCACTGGGGAACACGGTAGTTCCTGCGAAAGTAATGAACCAGCTTGGTGCAGATATTCTGCGTCTCTGGGTTGCTTCAGTAGATTATCAGGCAGATGTGCGCGTTTCTGACGCTATTCTTAAACAGGTTGCAGAAGTCTATCGGAAGATTCGTAACACGTTCCGCTTTTTGCTGGGGAACTTAGCAGACTTTTCACCTGAAAAAGATGCAATTGAATATGATCGCTTACGAGAAGTTGATCAGTTTATGCTTGTAAAATTAAATAAATTAATCAAAAATGTTCGGAATGCCTATGAAAATTATGAGTATGCCGTTATTTATCATGAAGTAAATAATTTCTGTACCCTTGACCTGAGTGCCTTTTATTTAGACTTTGCCAAAGATGTTCTCTATATTGAGGCAAAAGATAACCATGAGCGCCGTTCCATTCAAACGGTTCTATATGAGTCACTATTGGCTCTAACTAAATTAACGGCACCAATTCTTGCTCATACGGCAGATGAGGTTTGGAAATTTATCCCTGCTGTTGAAGAAGACAGTGTCCAATTAACCGATATGCCAGAAGTTCAGGCACTAAAAAATGCGGAACAGCTTGAGGAGAAATGGAATGCATTTTTACGACTTCGTGATGATGTCTTAAAGGCACTTGAAGAAGCTCGGAACGAAAAAGTTATTGGTAAATCGTTAAATGCAAAAGTAACGTTATATGTAAGTGAAAAAACAGGAAAACTTCTTGATAGGATTCAAGAAAGTGTAAGACAGCTGTTTATTGTTTCTGATTTTGAAGTGGCCGGAACCTATGAAGATGCACCGGAAAATGCCTTAAAACTTGAAACTGCAGCAATTGTTATTTCAAAAGCAGAAGGCGAAACTTGTGAAAGATGCTGGACCATTACACCTGAAGTTGGTAAGGAGCCAGAACATCCAACACTTTGCCATCGCTGTGCCGAGGTCGTAAAACAAAACTATTCAAATCTTGCTTAATTCCAAAAAGCTTCCATGGGATTTATCCCAATGGGAGCTTTTTTTTGAAAAAAAATCCTTCCTGACTAATTGTTGCAGTCATTGTCAAATGTTTAACCGTGTCTGTTCAGTCTGATCGGAAATAATAAAATAACAATACATCTTGCGGAGGTAAACAACATGGATGCACTGCACGAAATGCTGTACAATGAACTCCGTCAAACTGAACAAGAAGTTTTACAATCACTGCAAAATAAAGATGCGAATCATCGATTAAAATCAATTTTGGAAGAAGAACTCGAAGATATTCAATCAGCCATTAGAAAAGTAAAAAATGGAAATTATGGATTGTGTGAATTCTCTGGAGAATTAATTCCCGAGGAACTTTTAAAATCAGTCCCTACATTAAAGTCTGTTCATGACTTGGGGAATTTTAAGAGCTTTTATCGAAAACCGCTTTATTTTTAATGTACCATTTTCGTTATGGCCTTGAGTATGCTAAAATGCTAAGGAAGTATCCGAGCAGATGTGGAGGTTTTCTTAGTGTTTTATTACCTTATTGCAATATTGATTATTCTATTGGATCAGTTCACAAAATGGCTTATTGTCAGCAAAATGACCTTTGGTGACAGTATTCCAATCATCAATAATGTTCTTTACATTACCTCGCACCGTAACAGAGGAGCCGCATGGGGGATATTGCAGGGGCAAATGTGGCTTTTTTATGCGATAACACTAGTTGTCATTATTGCAATCATCTATTATATTCAAAAAGCAGCAAAAGGCAAGTGGCTCTTAGGGATCTCACTTGGTCTAATGCTGGGAGGAGCAATCGGTAATTTCCTCGACCGCGTTATCAGAAAAGAAGTTGTTGATTTTATTCACACTTATATTCTTGGCTATAATTTTCCGGTATTTAATATTGCGGATTCATCCCTTTGTATCGGTGTAGTGCTATTAATGATTGTGATGCTTCGAGATGAGAGAGAAACAAAGGAGAAATCTTATGGAGAAAATGGAACACATCATTCTTGAGGAACAAAAAGGAGACAGAATTGATAAAGCTGTTTCCATGCTTGATTCAGAATGGTCAAGAACACAGGTTCAGCAATGGATTAAAGAGGGGCATGTTCTCGTTAATGGAACCCCCGTTAAGAGTAATTATAAATGTTCAATCAATGATAAGATTGAAATCTTCATACCGGACCCGGAAGTGCTGGATGTTCTTCCAGAGGAAATGGACTTGGATATTTATTTTGAAGATAAAGATGTCCTGGTTGTAAATAAACCACGCGGGATGGTGGTTCATCCTGCACCAGGTCATTTAACAGGTACACTTGTAAATGGTTTAATGGCCCATTGCAAAGATTTATCAGGTATTAATGGTGTCTTAAGACCTGGAATTGTTCATCGAATTGATAAAGACACCTCGGGACTGTTAATGGTGGCAAAAAATGATATGGCGCATGAAAGCCTTGTGAATCAGCTTGTTGAAAAAACGGTCACAAGAAAATATAAAGCGATTGTTCACGGTGTGATTCCACACGATTTTGGAACAATCGATGCTCCGCTGGGAAGAGACCCAAAGGACCGCCAGAGTATGACGGTAGTAGATGATGGGAAGCATGCTGTCACCCATTTCCACGTCTTGGAACGATTTAATGCTTTTACGTTAGTTGAATGTCAATTGGAAACAGGACGCACACACCAAATACGTGTTCATATGAAGTACATTGGCTACCCGCTTGCAGGAGACCCAAAATATGGTCCGAAAAAAACGCTTGAAATTGACGGACAGGCATTGCATGCGGGAGTACTTGGGTTTACCCATCCAAGAAGCGGGGAGTATTTAGAATTTGAAGCACCACTGCCTGAAGATTTTAAACAGCTTCTCGATCAACTTCGAAAATAATGATTGACACAATAAACAATGTAAAGTAAGATAACAATAGTTAAATAAGCCTTTAAAATCAGTCCCGTGAGGCTGAGAAGGAAACGGATTATAATAGAGCGAGCTATGCTTCTATTTTGCTTTAATCATGTACCTCTCACCGCTCGGAATGGTGAGGGGTTTTTTTATGAAAAGGAGCAGGTGTAGACCATGACAGCTAAAGCACTTGTATTAGATGAGCAGGCGATTCGCAGGGCATTAACGAGGATATCCCACCAAATCATCGAAAAAAATAAAGGGATTGAAAATTGTGTTCTTGTGGGAATTCGTACACGAGGAATTTACTTAGCTAGACGTTTAGCTGATAGGATAATGGAGATTGAAGGAAACCCAATTGCTGTTGGCGAACTTGATATCACTCTTTATCGTGATGATTTAACAAAGAAAACAGTGGATCAAGAGCCTTTAGTAAAAGGATCAGATATTCCTGTAGGGATAACCGATAAGATTATTATCCTTGTGGACGATGTTCTATATACAGGCAGAACGGTTAGAGCGGGAATGGATGCTCTTATGGATATTGGACGCCCTTCATCGATACAGCTTGCCGTGCTAGTTGATCGCGGACATCGCGAACTGCCAATTCGAGCGGATTATGTTGGAAAAAACATTCCAACTTCAGGCTCAGAAAAAATTGTTGTTGAGTTAGTTGAACTTGATAAAATTGATCAAGTAAGTATACATGACAGATAAAAGCGGAAGCGCCCGTTTAGCGAAGTACACTAGTCGCTGGGCAGCTTGCGCTAGACAGATAAATAACCCTTTTAATTGCAGTCCTGTGAGGCTGTCAAAGGGGAATGTTCCCAAAGCTTTTTCTTGGCGGATTCTACCTCTTTGTACATCAGCACACAAAGGGGTTTTTTATTGAAAAAAGGTTATTCTAAAAAGAACAAGCTTAAAAAAGCCCACAATGTAAACAAAATAGAGCTCGTGGGAACGTTATAGGAGGAGAACAAAATGAGTACCAAACCAATTCTTGAGGTTAATGAAATACCAAAACCTGGACAATGGATAACATTGAGCTTACAGCACTTATTTGCCATGTTCGGTTCAACTATACTTGTACCATATCTGGTAGGATTAAGCCCAGCACTGGCCTTAATTTCAAGCGGAATAGGAACGTTAGCATTTATTATCCTGACAAAATGGAAAGTTCCTGCCTATCTTGGCTCATCATTCGCATATATTGCACCAATTATTGCCTTAAAAGCACAGGGCGGTGCAGGAAAAGCAATGATTGCGACATTTGTTGTGGGTGTAGTTTACTGGCTTGTTTCGCTTATTATTAAAAAAGCAGGATATGAGTGGTTAATGAGATTGCTTCCACCTGTCGTTGTTGGTCCAGTTATTATTGTAATCGGTTTGGCATTATCGGGTACAGCAGTAGGTATGGCAATGGATAACCCTGCTGGTAAATATAGTCTTCTCTACTTTTCAGCAGCACTTGTAACCTTGGTTGCAACAATCATTTTCTCGGTTTGTTTCAAAGGAATGCTCAGTATCATTCCGATTCTCGCCGGAATTATTATCGGATATATTTATTCAGTATTTATTGGAATCGTCAATTTTAAACCTGTAATCGAAGCTCATTGGTTTGAAATGCCAAAATTTCTCTTCCCGTTTGTGAGCTATAAAGTGAATTTTTCATGGGATATCGTTCTGATGATTGTCCCTGTTGCAGTGGTTACCTTATCAGAGCACATCGGTCACCAGCTTGTTCTTAGTAAAGTAGTTGGCCAAAACTATATAAAAGATCCGGGCCTTCATCGTTCCATTTGCGGTGATGGAACAGCAAGTATTATCTCGGCTTTAATCGGCGGTCCGCCAAAAACTACTTATGGTGAAAATATTGGTGTCATTGCAATCACTCGTGTATATAGCGTGTACGTCATTGCCGGTGCAGCAGTTGCCGCAATTATCTTTGGATTTATCGGTAAAATTACAGCATTGATTCATTCAATTCCAACACCTGTAATGGGAGGGGTATCCATCCTGTTATTCGGAATTATCGCATCATCAGGATTAAGAATGCTTGTCGACAGTAAAATTGATTTTGGAAATAACCGAAACCTTGCGATTTCATCTGTCATCTTAGTCATTGGTATTGGCGGTGCCTTCATTAAAATATCTGATCAATTTCAAATTCAAGGGATGGCACTAGCAGCCATTATCGGAATCATTTTAAATCTTGTCCTGCCTGGGAAACCGGATGTATCAGCAGATGATATGTTTGAAACTGAAACAGAAACTGAAAAAAAAACGATTAAAAAATTAGCATAGAACGAACCTTTTAAATACGTCCATGAGAGACATATAAGGGTGCAAAATGATATTTAGTTATAATTGTGTAAGGAGTGTTAAAGAACAACACCGGGACACAAAAACTACCGCACCCTAATCACTTGATTTAGGGTGCTTTTTTTAAACATTACGAAACATATGGGGGGATTTGGGATGAAACATTTACTAACTACAACGGATTTAAGAGTTGAAGAGGTGTTAGAAATTCTTTTAGAAGCGCAAGGCTTCGCAAATGGAATGGAATGGAATCCAAGCCGTCCTATGTTTGCTGCAAATTTATTTTTTGAACCAAGTACAAGAACAAAAAGCAGCTTTGAGATGGCGGAAAGAAGGCTTGGTCTAAATGTTATTCCGTTTGAAGTGAAAACATCCAGTGTTCAAAAAGGTGAGACTCTTTACGATACCGTTAGAACACTAGAATCAATAGGGGTAAATACAGTAGTTATTCGTCACGAGCAAGACCGGTACTTTGAAGAATTGAATGGTAAGATTGGAATTCCAATCATTAATGCAGGGGATGGCTGCGGTCACCACCCGACCCAATCACTTCTTGATCTATTAACAATCAGACAGGAATTTGGCCGATTTGCGGGTTTAAAGGTAGCAATCATTGGAGATATCCGTCATAGCCGTGTTGCCCGTTCGGATGCGAACATTTTAAGAAGACTTGGGGCAGAGGTTGTTTTTTCGGGTCCGGATCAGTGGTTTGATAAGGATATTATCGGCGATTGTAAGTACGAAACTGTGGATACAGCTATTGCAAGTTCTGATGTTGTCATGCTTCTACGCATTCAGCATGAACGTCACCATGAAAAAGGAAATATGTCAATAAATGATTATCACCAGCAATATGGTTTAACAGTAGAGCGAGAAAAAAAGATGCAACCAAGAAGTATTATCATGCATCCAGCTCCAGTTAATCGCAATGTTGAGATTGCAGACAGTCTCGTTGAGTGCGAGCGTTCCAGAATCTTTAAACAAATGCAAAATGGTGTTTTTGTGAGAATGGCAGCATTAAAAAGATCGCTTGAAAGCATACAACATGGGGGTATAAAAAATGAAACTACTTATTCAAAATACGCGCTACATAGCTAAAGATGGAAACATACAACAAGGGGATATTTTTGTTGAGGATGGAGTCATTAAGCAAATTGGTCCTAACTTAGAACAGGATGCAGAACGAAAGATTGATGGTCAGGGACTCTTAGTATCACCAGGATTTATTGATTTGCACATACACCTCCGTGAGCCGGGCGGTGAAAAGAAAGAAACAATTGCTACTGGAACGATGGCTGCTGCACATGGGGGCTTTACAACGGTGGCGGCAATGCCAAACACAAGACCTGTTCCAGATTCAAAAGAACAAATGGAATCAATGCAAGCTCGAATTAAGGAAAATGCTAACGTTCGGGTTTTACCATACGGATCTATTACAATCAGGGAATTAGGCCAAGAGCTAACAGATTTTGCAGGATTAAAAGCAGCTGGTGCTTTTGCCTTATCTGATGATGGTGTAGGAGTACAATCGGCTGGAATGATGCTTGAAGCGATGAAAAAGGCAGCAGAAAATGACCTTGCGATTGTTGCCCATTGTGAAGAAAATTCCCTGATAAACAAAGGTTCAGTCCATGAAGGTGCTTTTTCAAAGCAACAAGGTCTAAATGGAATTCCATCTGTTTGTGAATCAGTTCAAATTGCAAGGGATGTTCTACTTGCGGAAGCAGCAGGCTGTCATTATCATGTCTGCCACATCAGTACAAAAGAATCAGTTCGGGCTGTACGAGATGCGAAACGTGCTGGCATCAAGGTAACAGCGGAGGTTACACCGCACCATCTATTATTATGTGATGAAGATATTCCTGGGCTGGATGCAAATTACAAAATGAACCCGCCGCTACGGGGTGCCGAAGATCGTGCTGCATTAATCGAGGGCCTAATGGATGGAACGATTGACTTTATTGCAACCGACCATGCTCCGCACACAATGGAAGAAAAAAGTGAAGGAATGCAATTAGCACCATTTGGAATTGTCGGACTTGAAACTGCATTTCCACTCTTGTATACAAACTTTGTGCTTGAAAATAAAATGACGCTGGAGCAATTAATTGCTTATTTAACAAAAAAGCCGGCTGATGCATTTGGCTTACAGTTAGGAACGATTGAAATAAATGCACCTGCTGATCTTGTTCTTTTAGATTTAAATGAAGAAAAATCCATTGATCCAAAGGAATTTTTATCAAAAGGAAAAAACACACCGTTCAATGGCTGGAAATGTAAAGGCTGGCCTGTTATGACGATCGCAGAAGGAAAAATTGCTTGGGAAAAAGGACGTGTCACAGTATGAAAAAACAATTAATTTTAGCGGACGGAACAATATTTATCGGAGAAGGCTTTGGTAGTGATGCAGATACCGTTGGAGAAGTCGTTTTTAATACAGGAATGACAGGATACCAGGAAATACTTTCTGACCCATCCTATTGCGGACAAATTGTTACTCTAACCTACCCTCTTATCGGAAATTATGGAATCAATCGGGATGATTTTGAATCGATTAATCCGGCAGTTCGTGGGTTTATTGTGAAGGAGGCTGCAGATTTTCCTTCAAACTGGCGTAATGAATTCACCATTGACGAATATTTCCGCATGAAAAAGATACCTGGGATTGCAGGAATTGATACACGAAAATTAACAAGAATTATCCGTCAATATGGAACATTGAAAGGGGCAATTTGCAGCATTGAAGAGGATGCCGAAAAGGTGTTGGAAGATCTGCGCAACAAAAGCCTGCCTACGGATCAAGTTCATCAGGTTTCAACGAAGAATCCATATCCTAGCCCTGGTCGCGGAAAAAGAGTTGTGCTTGTGGATTTTGGCATGAAGCATGGGATTCTTAGAGAATTAAACCAACGTGATTGTGATGTCATTGTTGTCCCTTACAATACAACAGCTGAAGAAATTCTGATGCTTCGTCCCGACGGAATTATGTTATCGAACGGACCTGGTGATCCAAAAGATGTTCCAGAAGCAATTGAGATGCTAAAAGGTGTTTTAGGAAAGATACCGCTTTTTGGAATTTGCTTAGGGCATCAATTATTTGCGCTTGCAAGTGGTGCTGATACAACAAAAATGAAGTTCGGTCATCGCGGCTCAAACCATCCAGTTAAGGATTTAGCGACTGGAAAAGTTGCAATCACATCACAGAACCATGGATATACAGTCGATCTTGACTCGATTGCAGGAACTCGATTAGAAGTTACACACATTGCTCTAAATGATGGAACGGTTGAAGGACTTAAACATCTTGATTATCCTGCCTTTACGGTTCAATACCATCCGGAAGCATCCCCGGGACCAGAAGATGCGAACTACTTATTTGACAAGTTTATGGAAATGATCGAATCAGCAAAACAGGAGGTTGGACAGCATGCCTAAACGTACAGATATTAAAACCATTCTCGTGATTGGTTCAGGACCGATTGTAATCGGGCAGGCCGCAGAATTTGACTATGCAGGAACACAGGCATGTATTGCTTTAAGAGAAGAAGGATACCGTGTTATTCTTATTAACTCAAATCCAGCAACAATCATGACCGATACAGAAATTGCTGATACAGTCTATATTGAGCCATTAACACTTGAGTTTGTCAGCAGGATCATCCGCAAAGAGCGACCTGATGCATTGCTGGGAACACTTGGTGGGCAGACCGGATTAAACCTCACGGTAGAATTAGCAAAGTCTGGTGTTCTCGAAGAATGCAGCGTAGAGATTCTTGGCACCAAGCTTACAGCTATTGAAAAAGCAGAAGACCGTGAGCTATTCCGCGACCTTATGAATGAATTAAATGAGCCAGTCCCAGATAGTGATATTATTCATGACCTTGAAGCAGCGAAAAAATTTGTTGAACGAATTGGTTTTCCAGTCATTGTTCGTCCGGCTTATACCCTTGGAGGCACAGGCGGAGGAATTTGCAAAAACCATGAAGAACTTGAGGAAATTGTTACCAGCGGATTGAAAAATAGTCCTGTTCACCAATGTTTACTTGAGAAAAGTATTGCTGGATACAAAGAAATAGAATATGAAGTTATGCGTGATTCTAATGACAATGCGATTGTTGTTTGTAACATGGAAAACATTGATCCAGTGGGAGTTCATACAGGGGATTCAATCGTTGTTGCCCCAAGTCAAACCTTGAGTGACCGAGAATATCAATTATTAAGAAATGTATCTTTGAAAATCATTCGTGCTCTTGGAATTGAAGGCGGCTGTAACGTTCAGCTAGCACTTGATCCATATAGTTTTAAATACTATATCATTGAGGTAAATCCAAGGGTAAGTCGTTCATCAGCGCTTGCTTCAAAAGCAACAGGGTACCCAATTGCGAAGCTTGCGGCGAAAATAGCAGTAGGACTAACACTAGATGAAATGTTAAACCCTGTGACGGGGAAAACCTATGCAAGCTTTGAGCCTGCTCTTGATTATGTGGTGACAAAAATTCCACGCTGGCCATTTGATAAATTTGAATTAGGTAATCGTTCTCTCGGAACGCAAATGAAAGCAACGGGAGAAGTAATGGCGATCGGCCGCAACTTTGAAGAATCCCTGTTAAAAGCAATTCGTTCGCTTGAATCAGGTGTATTCCATTTTGAATTAAATGGGGCTTCAGATATTGAAGATGAGCT
>Ga0308173_10001256_pt1 | contig 12417 bp, 10 predicted proteins | sample PhyPR1_FD_203716 | JGI IMG/M metagenome (GOLD analysis project Ga0308173, IMG submission 203716) | Soil microbial communities from UC Gill Tract Community Farm, Albany, California, United States - DLSLS.P.R1 | ecosystem: Environmental > Terrestrial > Soil > Agricultural land | place: USA... | reverse complement strand
AACAATTCTTGCCCTCCTCCTGAAAAAGCTCAGGGTCTATTTTCTCTATGCACTCGTCCTTCTTGCCGCATGGACTCACTACAGCTTTTCGACCGCGTTCATTCCCGAACACGACTTGCGAACCATTCTGAGCGGCCAACCAGAACTGGTCAGGATCCGAGGAAAGCTCGCGGACTCCCCTGCCGTTCGAGGCTCTGAAAATGACGGCAGGTTGTCGTGGCACACGCTTTCCCAACTCGATGCCTCCGCGCTGCGGCCTGACCGCGGCGATTGGCATCCCGCTGCCGGCAGAATCGTTACGACCACTCCCGGAACTCTGACCAATCTGTTCGGCGGGCAGGAGGTCGAAGTGACAGGCGTAACAAAATTCCCGTCAGTTGCGGTCGGCCCTGGTCTATTCGATTACCGCTTATATTTAAAGCGCCAGGGGATCTACTATCATCTCACCGCCTCATCCGAACAGGATTGGCAGATTATTTCTTCGGGCCGCCGGCCAGTGGCCGACCGTTTTCGCGAGTGGGGGCGGGCAGCGCTGGCCCGCGGGTTGCCTGAGGAGGACGAGAGTCTCCGGCTTGAATGGGCACTGACCCTCGGCTGGAAAACGGCTTTGACTGAACAGGTTTCCGAACCCTTCGTCAGGGCTGCCACATACCATATCTTTGCCGTCGATGGATTGAGAATGGCGCTGGTGTTCGGGATCTTCTTCGTTCTTCTGCGCGCCTGTCAGGTCCCGCGGCCTATTTGCGGAGCGATTTTGCTCCCAGTCATTTGGTTCTACGTCGCGCTCACTGGCTGGCCCGCTTCAGCAATCCGGGCCAGCGTAATGTTGAGTATCGTCATAATCGGTTGGATTTTGAGAAGACCCGGCGACCTGATTAACTCCCTTTTTGCGGCAGGGTTAATCATTTTGGTTTGGCAGCCACAGCAACTTTTCCAGGCCGGATTTCAGCTCTCCTTCTGTGTGGTCCTCTGCATTATTTTGCTCATGCCGATTCTGAAAGCAGAACGGCATTGGTTCCTCGACCCCGACCCACTTCTGCCAAAGCGGCTGCATCATCGATGGCCTGCTGCGCTGCGCATCCCCTGGCACTTCATGCGCGACACGTTCCTCGTGTCCCTTGCCGCGTGGCTCGGCTCAATTCCTCTCGTTGCCTATTATTTCAATATTATTTCGGCCGTCAGCACCCCCGCCAATCTCCTGGCGGTGCCGCTTTGCATCCTGGTGCTCATCTGCAATCTTGCCAGTCTCCTGCTGAGCGCGGTTTGGGCGCCGCTGGCTGAACCGTTCAATCATGCCGGATGGTTCTGGATGGAATGCATCCGAATCACCAGCCAATGGTTCACCCGTTGGCCAAAGGCATATTGGTATCTCGAAGCCCCCGGCCTTTTCACGAGTCTCCTTTATTACGCTTTGTTCCTGGCGCTAGTCACCGGATGGTTGTTCCGCAAAGAGTGGCGTTTTGTGAAATGGGGGATCACGGCAGTCGTGTTGCTCTGTTGGACCAGTTATGAAGTGGTTCAAAGTCGCGCGACTCAATTGGACATCCTGCCGCTCGGTGGTGGCAACGCCGCCTTCTACGATAGCCCAGGAACGAAGAACGATTTGCTGGTCGATTGTGGCGCCAACAGCACCGTTGCCTTTATGACAAAACCCTTCCTTCGGGCTCACGGCGAGAACACCTTGGCAAACTTCCTCCTCACACACGGCGATGTTCATCAAATCGGAGGCGCGAGCCTCATCGCCCACGAATTTGCCCCCGCACACATCTGGGCGAGCCCGGTCCATGCGCGCTCGCCCGCATATCGCCAGCAGATGGACCAGTTCGGGCGGGAACCGGAGAAGCTGCACCTCGTCAGTGCAGGAGACTTCATCAGCTCCTGGAAAGTGCTGCACCCTGCCGCGGACAACCAATTTCCACGCGCCGATGACAACGCCGTGGTGCTTGCCGCTGATATCCGCGGCACAAAAGTCCTGCTGCTCTCCAGCTTGGGCAAACTTGGGCAGAACGCTTTGTTGGAACGAACAAACAATTTGCGGGCCGATATTGTAGTAAGCGGAATCCCCACCGGCGCTGAACCACTCTCATCCCAGCTTCTGGATAGGATTAAACCTTCGATCATCATCGTCACGGATTCAGAGACTCCAGCGTGGAAACGAGCCAATCCCCTGCTGTGTGGGCGTTTGGAGCGCACGAAGATACCAGTAATATACACGAGGTCAGCATCCGCCGTGCAAATCAAATTCCTTAACCATGGCTGGGAATTGCGCACCATGAGCGGTCTTGTGTTCCGCAGCCAAACTCTGAAAACTCAAAACTGAACACCGGGAACGACCCGATCCTCGCTCGGGTCAACTTCCCAAAGATTTTTCTGTTAAATAAATTGGCTGAATGCTACGGTGTATCGGTAAGCCATTGGTTACCGAAGCGATGAACAGGCACGACCATCCACTGAGTGGCTCGGTTCCGGACCGCTGGGCCGGTCTGGCAACTCCGCTCACGCGTCGCGTCACATGCAAGGAGCAACTTCCGAATGATACCCACAGGCACAATTAACGAAATTCTCCAGAACAAGACCTCCGCCGTCTGGTCCGTCACACCCGACACCATGGTGTTCGACGCGATTCAAATGATGTCCGACAAAAACATCGGCGCCTTGTTGGTAATTGAACGCGGCAAATTGGTTGGCATTCTCACCGAACGCGATTACACCCGCAAGGTCGCGCTTAAAGGCAAGTCTTCCAAACAAACTCCCGTTCGCGAAATACTCACAGGCAAATTGATCCATGTCACCCCTCATCACACGGTCGAGGATTGCATGCGACTGATGACCGAGCACCGGGTCCGCCACCTGCCAGTACTGGAGGATAACCAGATCGTCGGCATCGTTTCCATCGGCGATCTCGTCAACTGGACCATTTCGGCTCAAACGAGCGCCATCAGCCAGCTCCAGACCTACATCTCAGGTTATCCAACCTGAGGATCGCGGTTGGGCTGCGAACCCTTCCCAGATCCAGCGCGGCCAAAGCACCCAAAGTTGTGGGAATCACCTATTGTTGCTCCCTTCCCGGTCGGGCGCGCTGCGAACGGGGACCCGTTCGCCCTCCGCTCAAGCAAGGATTCCTGAGACATTTTCAGTATTAAACTCCAGAGGTTTGCGGTTTACTGGCGGGGATGCAGTTTGAGTTTCTGTTCAAACCGCGCACTCCGGGACAACCCGAAGAACAAACTGTGCGCGTCAGCGGGCGCGACCTGCCGGTTCGACTCGTCCGGCACCGGCGCGCGCGACGCTACGTCCTTCGCCTTTGTAGGGACGGCGCTGCTCGCGTGACCATACCGCGAGGCGGTTCGGCTGGCGAAGCAAAGGCCTTTGTCGCTCGTCAAATCCCATGGCTTGAGAAACAACTCCTCCGTCAGGCCACCCTGCCCCGTAGCCCTCGGCAATGGAAAGCAGGCTCGGAAATTCTGCTGCGCGGGGAACCAATACGCCTGCAAACGCTCTCAGAAGCACCCGGAATCCTTCGATTTGGCTCTGAGCAGCTTCGGCTCGTCGATCGGTCGGGCGATCTCCGACCTGCGGTAGAAAGGCATCTGTGGAAGCTTGCCCGATATGAATTGGGTTCGCGGGTGATGCAACTGGCCGCGCTCCACGGCTGCAACGTTCAGCGCGTCACGATCCGCAACCAGCGGTCGCGCTGGGGCTCGTGCTCTCGCAAAGGAACTATCTCGCTGAACTGGCGTTTGATTCAAACGCCGGCATTCGTTAGCGACTACATCATTCTGCACGAACTCGCGCATCTAAAACACATGAACCATTCCCAGCGGTTCTGGCGCGAAGTCGCCCGGCTCTGCCCAAACTTCCAAAAAGCCGAACGCTGGCTCAAAACTAATCGGGAATTGTTGCGCTAATCCGCCTGCCCTCTTGAAGACGCTTCACAACTATCTGACTCGGCAGATCCTCGCCTCGCTGCTGCTGACGGTTGGTGTGTTCACGTTTGTTTTGCTGCTTATTCACGTGCTGAAGGAAGTCCTGCCGCTCTTGATGAGCCACCAAGTGCGGGCCAGCACTGCCGCAGAAGCGATCGGTTTGCTGATTCCTTTTGTTTGGGTGTTCGCGCTCCCCATGGGGATGCTCACCGCCACACTCCTGATCTTTGGACGGTTCAGCGCTGACCACGAACTCACCGCCGTGCGCGCCAGCGGCATCAGCCTGCTCTCGCTCATCAGCCCGATTCTGCTGCTGAGTATCGCGCTATGTGTGCTGAGCGCGCTGATCAACATGGAATTGGGGCCGCGCTGCCGCGTCGCCTACAATGGCCTTCGCTTCCGGATTCGAGCGGAACTATCCAGCGCGCAGCTTCCGGAGGGAACTTTCATTAAAAGCTTTAAAGACCTCGTCATCTATGTCGGCAAAAATCGCGGGCGGGTGCTCGAAGACATCATGATCTATCGTTTCCAGAACGAGACCAACCTTATCATGACCATCCATGCACCGCATGGCCGTATTCAAATCGATGCCACCAACCAGCAAATCTCTTTATCGCTGCTCGATGCTCGTCTCCTGGCTGTCACGCAAGATAGGCCTATCCCCGGCCGTGCCGACGACTGGACTGTTCAACTCGACCAAAAGCCCACTGCCCAGGCCAAACAGCACACCAGGATCAGCGATATGACTTTCTTGCAGTTATTGAATGAACTCCGAGAACTTGAAACGCGGCTGACTCTGCCCCCGGGACGAACCATGTCGCAGGACCAAATGCGTGCAGCAAAGCGCGAGCTTGAAAAGCAGCGTGCCGACCTGACGATGCCGATTCGCGTGAACCTGCATCGACAGGTCGCCTTCTCGTTCGCTTGCTTCGGCTTCACGCTCATCGGAATCCCGCTCGGCATTCGCGTGCATCGCCGTGAAACTAACATCGGCATCGCCATCGCTCTGATGCTGGTCGCCATCTACTATAGCTTCATCCTCCTCGGCCAGGCGTTGGATACTCGTCCCGAATATGCCCCTCATTTAATCGTTTGGCTTCCCAATTTCGTTTTTCAGGCGATCGGCGCAGTGTTGCTTTGGAAAGCAAATAAAGGCGTTTAATCTCGTATTCCTGATTGCCAGAAGAGAAGGACCCGGTAAGTTTTGCGCACGAAATGAGAATACCGCTTTTTATGACTCTCGCCGTTGGCACCTTTGGCTGCCTGCTCGGCTGCGACAAATCCGAGCCCGCCGCCACCACTGCCAGCCCTGCCCCAACGACGGCCACCTCCTCAGCCCCGCCCGCCACCGCCAATTCAACATCTATGAATGAATGGAAGACCACCGCAAGCGGCCTCAAATATCAGGTCCTGAAACAAGGAACAGGCAAAACTTCGCCGAAACCTACAGACACGGTGAAGGTGCATTACCACGGCACCCTTACAAATGGCACAGTGTTCGACAGTTCAGTTCAACGCGGCGAGCCTATCAGCTTCCCCCTTTCGGGCGTCATCCCCGGGTGGACCGAGGGCCTGCAACTAATGCACGTGGGCGACAAGTTTAAGTTCGAGATCCCGCCCAACCTTGCGTATGGCCCGGCCAGTCCGACTCCGCAAATCCCGCCTAACAGCACGCTGGTGTTCGAAGTGGAATTGTTGGCTATCCAATAGCGGCGGCTAAGGCACCCGGCTCAAATTCCCAACGGGGTCCATGATCCGAGCGCGTTGTGTGCTTGCCTGTGCATGCGAATCTGCCCTTTCGAGGTGCGCCCAGAATTTCGCCCAATCGATCGGTTCGAGCAAAAACAAGCTCACCGCCAGTTTTCGCGCGCGCTCGAGTTCTTCACTCAAACCGCATGAAGATAAAATGATCACTGGAATTTGGCGGCATGCTTCGGGAGCTTTTTCACGGAGCCAGCCGAGAAAATCCAACCCTTGACCCGAGCCCACTCTCACGAGCACGAAATCAGGAATTGGATACGCCTCCCGGTCAGAGTACGGCCCCGCCCCTCTCAAATACTGATAAGCTTCGACACCATTTTCCACGACCTTGAACTTTGTACCAGGGGGCGCCATCAGGAACCCGCGCCCGGCGGCGCTAACGGTTGAAGAATCTCCATCCACCAGCAGAAAAGTCGTCGTTTTCATGTTTGAAGGACGAAACTGCCTTCCCTTGTCTCGCCCGCGAAGGATAGAAAGCAGGGTTCCCGCCATTCTCAAACATGCGAGCGTTCCGGCAAAACAGGGGATTTCGGGGATCTAACTTCACAAATCCAGCGATGAACCATGCGGCCCTTGATCTAAGGCATATTTCAATTTCGTGAACCCACCTTCACTTTCGCCAAATAAATATCCGTCGCGCCCTCGTGCGAGGAATAATAGCTCACCCAAAGTATTCCCGCATGCCAGACCATTCCCGAATAGCTGCAATCGCCGCCGCTGGGAACAATTAGGTCGGCGTTCACATCGTGGAGAGTCATGTCCCCGACAAACGTACGGTTTTCCGCGAGCTTCCCATTATACTGCCGGCCGGACGCAACCATTCGGTCATTGCTCAACACAATAAAATTCGGTCCGCCGATTTGCATTCCCGCCGGTTGCCATTTCCAATCTTTATAAGGCAAGGAACTCGTCCCAATCCATGCTTGCTTATCTCCAGATTCACGGCGCACCAATGCCACACAATCGCCACTCGGCAAAAACCTCAGTGTCGACTCATTGGGCGAACCATCCACCTGCAAGGGAGTAACCGTGCGAAACTTTATCCCATCCTCGGTCGCGACCAGTTTCACGGCGCTGTTGCCCTGGGTTTTTGAAGTACGGTTCGTGACAGAATAATAAGCGATTCCGTAAGCTGTTCCCTTGTGCCAGGTCACTCGCCAAAGCCAATCACCCTTTTCCAAAATCTTTTCCGGCGCTGTCCAATTCGTCGCATCTTTTGAAAACGCGACTCGCGGCTGGCGTTCCTTCAAAGTTTTCCCCTCATAAACTGACCCGCCCATCAACAACATCAGCCGGTTGTCGGGTGTAATCGACAGTTTCGGATCACGTAAATCGATCCCGTCCTCCGCCACCAGAGCGGCCGAGTTCCACGCGTCCCCATCTGAAGAAGCGAGCACGCGGATCTTTCCGCTTCCACCGACATGCGCCCGCGACTCACGAAATGTGCAATACCATTTTCCCTCAAACCGGATTAAATCGGTGAACGCATTATGCTTTTCCCCATGCCATATCTTTATGGCGGACAGCAATCGCATTGAATTAGTTTGCGCGGTGGCCGCGCAAATGACGCCCGTAAACGCGAGGACCGAGAGAAAGGATTTCATTGAGCCGCTATGGTTAACGGACCGATTAGCGAAGGCAATGCGGTTTACCAAGAAAGCTTGCTTTTACCCCGCAACAGCGCCACTAAAAGACTCACAACCGATGAAGACCGAAGCCCTTCCACCACCAGCCAGCAGCGCCAGTTCCCAGTCCAGTACGCCCCTCCCAACCGCAGCGGCAAGCGCCAGTGCTGCCTCTCGCTTGCCTCTCCGCGCCTGGGCACTCGAGTTCGCCCGGCGTTGGAACGGTGGCACTTATTCTCTCTTCGTCCTTCACGGAAACATATTTGATCTATTCCCCGTCCAGGAAAATGGCGCGGTGAATTACGTCCCCCTGAAGTCCTTCCTGGTCCGACGGCTCTTCCCCGAACGCGCCTGTCTCCTCTTTTACGATATCAGCGATGGCCTCAGCTTTGGCTCCAGCGACATGCAGAAGCGCTTCTTCGAATGGCTTGAAGTCTATGACAATGTCGAGAACACGAACTTCCACCAGGCTGGTCCGCCGCGCGATTTCATCCGGCTCGCTCCCCTGCTCCGTCGCTTCTTCATGCGTGTGGCCGAGGAAAAGGAAAAATGGCGCGGCATCACGCTGATTATCGACTTTCCGGAGAAGCTGATTCCCGCGACCGAAGAAGCCGGAGCGAGCACCGACGAACGGATGAACCTCGTCACCTTCCTGAAATGGGCCGCCGCTCCAGAGCTGGCGCACCTGGATGTCGGCGTCGTCCTAATCACCGAATCCGCCGACGAACTCAATGCGCGCCTGCTGCAGAATCCTTATGTGGCGCAGGTTCGCATCGACTTGCCGGATGCCGAAGAGCGCCTGCGTTTTCTCCAATGCGGCTGGGCGGAGTGCGTCGCCGATGGCAAGCCGATGACCACTTGGAGCGATTTCACTGCGCAGGAGCTCAGCAGCCGGACGGCCGGCCTGAACTTGCTTCGCGTTCGCCATTTCCTGGCCGAAGCCATCCGGAACGGAGTCCGCGTCACGCAAGATGTTGTCACCGGGGGCAAAAAACGGCTCATCGAGGAATATTGCCAGGGCCTTGTCCGATTCAAAGATCCGATTCCCGGAATCAGCCTCGAGTGCGTCGCCACTCACACTGCCGCGAAACAAAAGCTTCGGGAGCTTGCCTGGCTTATCAAGAACGGCAAAACAGACGTAATCGAACGCGGTGTGCTTGTCCCTGGCCGCGTCGGTGTCGGCAAATCCTTTCTGATTGATTGCTTCGCCAGCGAGTGCGGCTTGCCGGTAATGGAAATGGGCGAGTTCCGCTCGAAATGGGTCGGTGATACCGAACGTCAGCAAATGCGAATCCTCATGACCATCCGCGCGCTCGGTCCGGTGATCGTCGTTGTCGACGAAGCCGACGCGGTCTTTGGCACTCGCGAAGCCGACGGCGACAGCGGAGTTTCTGGCCGCGTGTTCGCCGCCTTCGCCGCGCACATTGGCGACTCCTCGCTGCGAGGCCGCGAACTCTGGGTCGCCATGACCTCCCGACCCGACCTGCTCGCGATCGATATGAAACGCCAGGGCCGCTTCGGCCTGTGCGTGCCTTTGTTCCCCGCCCAGGGTCCCGACGATATCGTTGAATTGTTCCGCACTGTCGCCCGCGTGAAGAAGATTGCGCTGAACGACTCGATCCTCGATTACGTCCGGCAGAATCTTGGCACGCGTCCACTTACCGGCAGCGACATCGAATCGATCTTGATCCGCGCGAAAGAACGTGCCGTGCTCGCCAAGCGTGATGACGACGTTCAACGCGGCGATCTTGAAGACGCCGTCGGCTCTTTCATCGATCCTCTCGACCCAGAATTGCTGAAGTTGCAAGAACTCGCCGCTGTCCTCGCCTGCTCAGATAAACGCTATCTCCCGGAGCAATATCGAGACGCCGACCGAGCTGCTCTGCTGCAGGAATTCCTCCGACTCAAACTCCGCTTCGGGCGTTAGCGGTTATTTGTTGCAGAGACAAAATATTTTGTTGACTAAATAGTCCACTATGATATTGTGCTATTGAAAGCAGCCGAATCCGGCTGCAACCGAAAGCGAAAACGAATATGGGCCGAGTCAGTGATGCCAAACAAAGATTGATGGATGCCGTCGGCCAGTTGATCTGGACGGGCTCCTATGGCAGCACGACCATCGACCAGATTTGCGAAAGGGCCGGCGTCAAAAAAGGCAGCTTCTATTATTTCTTCGATTCCAAAGCCGAATTGGCCGAAACAGCTATGGAAGATGAATGGGGCCGAAAACGCGCCGAGCTCGATTCGGTTTTCTCCCCGACCGTGCCTCCGCTTCAACGCCTCGAAAAGTATTGCGACTTGATGTATCAATTCCAAGCTGAAATCAAGGCGAAATGTGGTTCTGTGCTCGGTTGCCCGCTTTTTTGCCTGGGCTCGGAAGTCAGCACCCAGGAACAGAATTTGCAGAAAAAGATCGAAGACATTCTGGAACACAAAAAGAAATACTTCGAATCTGCCATTCGTGATGCGCACGCGGCTGGCCTGATCAAAGCGCCCGATGCAGCCGCCAAGGCCAGAACTCTCTTCGCGTATTATCAGGGCCTGCTCACTGAGGCTCGGATCCGGAACAACCTTGACATAATCCGGGAAGCCATCGCCGGAACGCATGAATTATTGGGCTTCAAGAGTTCAGAAAAGCTCGCGGCTGCGTGATTGATTTTTTTTAAATACAAATTTGACTAAACAGACAACTACTGAACATTAAACAAAGCGGCCAGCAAACAACATAAAAGGCATATGAATAGAACAACTGAAATCGACCAACCATCCTTAACCCCGAGCTTTCGCACCGCGTGCGTCAGCGCGTGCCAAAAACTGGCGCAGCAACTCCAACGCGCCAAGGCCCGGCTCATCTCTGAGTATTCCGGGCTTCTCGATGGACACGAACAGGCGCTGCGGCTCGTCCTCAACGAGGCCGAAGCGCTCGCCTGGCAAACTGAATATCCGCAACTCGTCTTCGCCGATATCGCCGCTGAAAAGGTGCAGGCATACGCCCGTTGGAATCGGCGTCAGCAAGCGCTGAACAACAGCGTTGCTGCGTTCGCGGCCTGAAGCACGGAAACCGAAAACCAACTTTAGAAAGGGTCATCATCGCATGTTAGTCAGGGACTTTTTGCGTCAATTTTCACTGATCGCAGCACTCGCCGGAGGAATTCTGGCCTTCGCCGGTTGCACACGCGGCGCCGCGCAACCGCATCAACCCGCTCCTTCTGTCACCGTAGCGCCGGTTGAACGAAAAGAGCTGGTCGAATGGGCCGAGTTCACTGGCCGGACCGAAGCGCTCGAATCCGTTGAAGTGCGACCGCGCGTCTCCGGTTACATCCAGGAAGTTCGATTCAAGGCCGGCGAACTCGTAAAAAAAGGTGACGTGCTGTTTGTCATCGATCCGCGGTGGCACCAGGCCGAGTTCGACCGCCGCGCCGCTGAAGTCGAGCAGGCCAAAGTCCATCTCGAAAACGCCCAGCGCGAAGCCGCTCGCACATCGAATCTGCTGACCAACCGCGCCATCTCCATTGAGGAAGCAGACGCCCGCCAGGCCCGCTTCCAGGAAGCGAAGGCCGCTCTGCTGGCCGCCGAAGCCGCGCGTGACACCGCAAAGCTCGATCTCGAATACACCAGCGTCCGCGCCCCCATCTCGGGTCGCGTCAGCCGCGCGCTGCTGACTGAAGGCAATTACGTCAATGGCGTCGCAGGAGGCGCGACACTGCTCACTACCCTTGTATCCGTGGACCCGGTTTATGTCTACGCGGATGTTGACGAGAACTCGCTTCTCAAGTTCAACGCTTTGGCACAGGCCAAAGCTATCGAAACGGACGCGGATGGCCGCATCCCCGTCGAACTGGAACTCGGCGATGAACAGGATTTCGCGCACCGCGGCCATATCGAATCTTTCGATAACCACCTCGATGCAAACACCGGCAGCATCCTCTTGCGTGCGGTGTTCTCGAACCGGGATGGCAGAATTGTGCCCGGACTCTTTGCGCGGATTCGTGTCCCATTGAGCGAACGGCATCCGGCGATGCTCGTGGATGAGCGCGCAATCGGCACCGACCAAGGCCAGAAATTCGTCTTCACCTTAAGCGCCAGCAACACGGTCGAATACCGGGCCGTGAAACCGGGCCCACTGGTAGAAGGAAAGCGCATCATCCGCTCGGGCCTTGAAGGCTCCGAGACAGTCGTCGTAAACGGCGTTCAACGGGTCCGCCCGGGGATGCCTGTAGAGGCCCAACCGGCGCTTGCGGCTACTTCTTCTGGCCAAACCGCCGCCGCCAAAGTTCGGGGTTTCGAGAACCGTGAATAACTTTCCAACTCCATGAACTTTTCCAATTTCTTCATCCGCCGTCCAATTTTCGCCGGCGTCCTTTCGGCACTCATCTTTATCGTCGGACTATTGGCGATGTGGCGGCTGCCCATCAGCGAGTATCCCGAAGTGGTCCCCCCCACCGTCGTCGTTCGCGCCAATTATCCTGGCGCGAATCCCAAAACGATCGCGGAAACCGTCGCTTCGCCGCTCGAACAAGCAATCAACGGCGTCGAAGACTCGCTCTACATGTTCTCGCAAGCGACCGGCGATGGTGTCATGACTCTCACCGTCACCTTCAAGCTCGGCACCGACGTCGATAAAGCTCAAGTCCAGGTGCAGAACCGCGTCTCGCAAGCTCTTGCGAAGCTTCCTGAGGATGTTCGGCGTTTGGGCGTGACGACCACGAAGCAGTCGCCGGACCTCACCATGGTCGTTCACCTCTTCTCACCCAATAGTCGCTACGACGAGATCTATCTGCGCAACTATGCGACGCTCCAGGTAAAGGACGTCCTGTCCCGAATTCCTGGCGCAGGCGACGTCGAAGTCTTCGGTTCAGGCGATTACGCGATGCGCGTCTGGCTCGACCCCGACAAAATCGCCGCGCGAAATCTCACTGCTAGTGACGTCGTGAACGCGATTCGCGAACAGAACGTCCAGGTCGCCGCCGGCGCGGTCGGCCAGCAACCGGTCACCCGTCCCGTGAATTTCGAGCTTCAAATCAACGCCAAGGGCCGGCTCATTTCTGAAGATGAATTCGGACAGATCATCGTCAAGACGGGCCCAAACGGTGAAAAGACCGTCT
>Ga0308173_10001255_pt1 | contig 12418 bp, 12 predicted proteins | sample PhyPR1_FD_203716 | JGI IMG/M metagenome (GOLD analysis project Ga0308173, IMG submission 203716) | Soil microbial communities from UC Gill Tract Community Farm, Albany, California, United States - DLSLS.P.R1 | ecosystem: Environmental > Terrestrial > Soil > Agricultural land | place: USA... | reverse complement strand
GATGCACGCTTCGTGTTGATCGGCACGATGAACCCGGAAGAGGGCGAACTGAGGCCGCAATTGCTGGATCGTTTCGGGCTTGCCGTCGAGCTGACCAATTGCTTCGATGCAAACATTCGCCAGAAAATAGTCAAGGCGCGCCTTGCTTTCGATTCGGACCCCGAACGATTCCGCGGGAAGCATGCGGAGCATCAGGCCGCGCTCGGCGAACGCATCGAAGTCGCGCGCGCCGCACTGAACGAGTTCGATTTCGACGATGCGGTGCACGCGCGCGTCAGCGAATTGTGTATTGCCGCGAACGTCGATGGCCTGCGCGCCGATCTAGTCATGCTGCGCGCAGCACGGGCGCTCGCGGCGCTCGAAGGCGCGGAGCACGTCGAGACGAAGCACGTCGATTGCGTGGCCGATGCGGTGTTGCGGCATCGGCGGCGCGAGCAGGAAGCATCGGCTCGCGAAGCGCCGCGCCAAGAGTCGAAGGCCAATAATGCGCAGAACGGCGGTGAGTGGGGATACATGCCGCTAGAGCCGGCGGGCACCGCGAAGGTCAAGCAGGTGAGGCCGCTCGCCGCAAAAAAAGCCTGAGCCATCGAAGGCTGCATGCCGCTTCGCACGGGCATCGTCTTCGATGGCAGGAAGCGCGTTCGCCGGGCCGCTTTGCTGCGCGAGATGGCGCGATGACAGCGTCCATCGACTGGATGTCGACGCTACGCGCGAAACGCACGGCGCTTCTCGATGCCCGTCATCTGCGCTTTCGCCGCGCGGAAGGCGAGGCTCCCGCGCTGCATTGCTTCGTGCTCGATTGCTCGGGCTCCATGCTCGGCGGCGAACGTCTCGCGCGTGCAAAAGGCCTGCTGATTGCACTGTTCGACCGTGCGTATCGCGAGCGCGCGGAGGTTGCGCTCGTGTGCTTTGGCGGCGGGCGTGCAGAGGTGCGCCGTCAGCCGGGCGCGGCGCACTGGTTCAACGAGCACTGGATTGCGCCGATTGGCGGAGGAGGCGGGACATCGCTTGCGCTCGGGGTATCGAGCGCAGTGACGGTGCTTGCGCGCGCCGCGCGTCGCAGGCCGGCGCAGCGTCGCTGGCTATGGCTGCTCACTGATGGACGAACCAGCGAGCGGCCCTCTGCGCCCGCGTGTGCGGACCGCATTGTCGTGGTCGACTTCGAGGAAGGTCTCGTGCGTCTGGGCGGCGCGCAGACGCTGGCGCTGAACTGGCGCGCGCAATATGTGCCTGCGCAGGCGGTTCAGTACGAACGCGGCGTATAGACCCACTGACGCTCGCCTATGATGCGCGTCTTCGATGACCCGACGATCACCATCGTTCGCATATCGACGAGCCCGCCATGCAGTTCTGCAAGCGTCACGATGCGCAATGTTTCCGCTGGCCGTCCCACATCGCGGCCGAGTACCACGGGCGTCGCCGCATCGCGATGTTCGCGCACGATGTCGATAGCGCGATCGAACTGCCACGGGCGCGCCTTCGATAACGGGTTATAGAACGCCATCACGAAGTCCGCTTCGCTTGCGTGCCTGATGCGCTTTTCGATCACGTCCCACGGCTTCAGATTGTCCGACAGCGAGAGCACGCAGAAATCGTGGCCGAGCGGCGCGCCCGCAAGCGCGGCCGTTGCGAGCGATGCCGATACACCCGGCACGATGGCGAGCTTCACCGCAGTCCATGCCGCACGCGTTGCGTGCGCTTCGTCGAGTGCTTCGAGCACGGCGGCGGCCATCGCGAAGACGCCCGGATCGCCCGACGATACGACCACGACTCTTCGTCCTTCGCTCGCCAGTTCGAACGCATGGCGTGCGCGCTGCAATTCCTCGCGATTGTCCGTCATGTGCATGCGCTGATCGGCGCGGAACGGTCCGGCCATGCGCACGTAAGTGCCGTAGCCGAGGATGTCGTCAGCAGCAGCCAGCGCGGTCTTCGCGGCGGGCGTCATCAACTCGGCGCTGCCGGGTCCGAGGCCGATGACCGTCAACGTGCCGCGCGCGCGGCCGATACTCTCGACGTTCACGGGCGCATCCGCGACGCTCAGCGCGATACCGTGCGCCCGAAGCGAGCGATGCGCAGGCGACGCGTCACTGAAACGCAGCGGCACGTTGAGCGCTTTCGCGGCATCGGCGAGTGACTCGGTCGTCATGGCTTGCATTGGCGCGACGAGCGCCGCAAGCGCCAGCGGCGAAAGCGCATGCTCGCGTAATGCGAGGCGCACGCGGTCGGCAATCGAATGGTTCAATTCCTCTATCCACGCCAGCACGCAACGCGGATGAATCACGAGGTTGCGTTCGTCCGGCATGACGTGAGGCGTGACGTGAACCGTGAGGCGAGCATCATCGGCTCGGGGCAGATCGACATCATCCAGCCAGGGCGCGTGACCTTCAATGCGCGTGCTTTCGCCTGCAAGAAGGTCGGACACGAAGCGCTTGCCGCGTTCGAGATCCGCCAGCGCATAGCCTTCGGGCGGCGCAAGCAGGCAAGCGCCGAAGCGCAATTCGCCGCTCGTAGTGATGGCGGGCGCGGCATCGAGTGCCGCGCCTATCTGGCGCGCAAGCACGTTCACGCCGCTCATTCCGCCCAGCAACGGCACTACCGCGCTGCCGTCCTGTGCAACCGCGAGCACCGCAGGCTCCGCGCTTTTGTCCGCCAAACACGGCGCGAGCGCGCGAATCACGATACCTGCCGAACAAAGCGCGATGATAGGCGTGGCCGCTGCATAGAGCGCGCGCACATGGGCGCCGAAGTCGTAGTATGTGACGTCAGCGTCCACACGGCTTGCAAGACCATGCACGAGCGAGCCCGGATAGCGCGTCTGGATACGTCGCGCGGTCTGCATCGCGCTTTCGCCGAGCACGACGATCGCCATTGAAGATACCGCGCTCATGCTTGCCATTTCTTTCCCGGCACGACGAGCAGCGAGAAATACGGCGACGCCATGGGATCGACCTCATCGAGCGGCACGATGCGCTGGTTCGCCATCGTTGCGCGCTCGACGTACAGCGCGCGCTTATCGAGCCCGAGTTCGACGAGCACGCGACGCACCTTGTCGAAGTTGCGGCCGAGCTTCATCACGACGGCCGCATCGGCGTCTTCCAGCTTGTGCTTCAGTTCGTCTTCCGCAAGCACGCCCGACAGCACGCAAAGGCTCTGATTGCGATACACGAGCGGCACGCCGAGCACGGACACGCCGCCGAGCATCGAGCAGACGCCGGGCACCACATGCGCGTCGAAGCGTCCGGCGAGGCGATCATGCAAGTACATGTACGAGCCGTAGAAGAACGGATCGCCTTCGCATATCACGGCCACGTCGCGGCCAGCTTCGAGATGATGCGCAATGGCGAGCGCCGCTTCATCGTAGAACGCGCTGATGATCGTCTCGTAGCAGAGCGGCGGTTCCAGCGCTTCTGTCGTCACGGGATAGACGAGGGGCAGGCGCGTTTGAGCACCGTCGAGATGGGACTCGATGATGCCGAACGCGTTGCCTTTCTTCCCCTTCGCGACGAAGTAGGCGACGACCGGCGCGGACTTCAGAAGCCGCAGCGCCTTCACCGTGATGAGTTCGGGATCGCCCGGACCGACCCCCAGGCCGTAGAGTATTCCGCTCATCATTCGGTCTCCGAAGCAAGTGCGTTCACGGCGGCGGCGGCCATCGCGCTGCCGCCGCGCCGGCCGAGCAGGGCGACGAAGGGCACGCCGCGGCTGTCGGCGGCGAGCAGCGCCTTGGATTCCGCCGCGCCGATGAAACCGACCGGAAAACCGAGAATCAGCGCGGGCTTCGGTGCGCCTGCGTCCAGCATGTCGAGCAGATGAAAGAGCGCGGTCGGTGCATTGCCGATTGCGACAATTGCACCTTCCAGACTCGGCCGCCATAGTTCGAGCGCGGCAGCCGAGCGCGTATTGCGCATGGCGCGGGCGCGTTCTGGAACGGATGCGTCGCCGAGCGTGCAGATCACGCGGTTATCGGCGGGAAGGCGCGCACGCGTAATGCCTTCGGCGACCATGCGTGCGTCGCACAGAATGGCTGCGCCGCCGGCGAGCGCTGCACGCCCAGCGATGCCCGCGCCGGGCGAGAAGCGCAGATCGTCGACGATATCCACCATGCCGCATGCATGAATCAGCCGCACGGCCAGTTTTTCGATGTCGCGCGGAATGGCGTTCAGGTCGGCTTCGGCGCGAATCGTCGCGAACGACTGGCGATAGATCTCCGCGCCGTCGCGGATATAGTCAGGCATCGGGTTGGCTCCGGGCGAGCCACGCGGCCGCCTCTTCGATAGACAAATTTCGCGCGACAGGGCGTGCGTCGACATGCACGTCATAACGCGCATGCGATACCGCAATCAACGTCGCTTCGACAGGACGCGCCGCCGCGCATGAACGCTCGCAGCCGCTTACGTGCGCTTCGGTATGCGCGGGCAGCAGCGGTGCGAGACGGTGCGCGTCGGCTTTGGTATCGGCATGGCTTTTTGCACAGCCCGACGAACCCGCGCACGCGATGATCCGCGCGAATGGATCGCTTGCGTTGACGACGAGCCCCAGCGCGTGCAGGCGCTGAAGCACGTGTTCGGCGTGCTCGAACGCGACGCCCGGCAGCAGCACGCTTTGCCACGGCGTCATCATCAAGCGGCCATCGCCGTGCGTCGATGCGAGATCGGCAAGGGCGTCGAGCGTGGCGGCGTCGATGCGTCCCAATGGCGCTTGTCCACCGACGTAAGAGGCTGATCCTTCAGGCATTGAATGCGCGCCCAAACGCAGCGACGCATCGGCGGGGGCGCGTCGCCATGTGTCGCAGAGCGGGTCGAAGGTGAGCGCGTCGAGAAAGCGCGCAACGTCCACGCGCGCGAGCAGGTCACGCATCCTGTGCTCTTCTTGCGATGCCAGCGCCACGAATGCACGCAGCACCGTCACGACGAAAGTCACCGCATCGTCCCGCGCGATGCTTCCATGCGCAGGCGCATCGTTAGCGCGATGCGGCATCGATCCCGCAAAGCCGAATGCGTAGCGCGCGCCGCCATCGAGCGCGGACAGCCAGACATCGTGTGGATGATCCAGCATGGCGAGCCGTTCGCCGCCATCGACTTGCAGCGCGAACTTCGGCGATAGTGCTTGCAGCGAGGCGTCGCGCTGCATGCCCGACACGATGTCGGCGGCGACGCGGCGAGTGGCCTTGCTTGCGAGCGGGCTCAGCATGACGTTGCGCAAGTCGTCGCCGCCTTCGGCCTGCGGACCAAGGCCCGCTGCGAGCGCGATATCGACGAGTTCGGCGTGGGCATCGTCACGAATGCCGCGCAGTTGCAGGTTCGCGCGATTCGTGATTTCGATGACGCCCGAGCCGCAGCGTAAGGCCGCGCACGCGACCGCGTGCGCGGCGTGCGCACTGAGTTCGCCGCCAGCGAGACGCAAGCGGGCGAGGCCGCCGTCGCGCGCCTGCACGATGCGCATGAGGCCGGGACAGGCCGACGGCCGCTGCGATGTCGGAAAAGAAGCGTTCAAAAGCATGACCGGTACGGATTTCGCGTTGAATGCGCTGACCGGTACACCCCGCCCGGTTAGCGTCGCGCGAACAATGCGTCAACTGCGTTGCATGCGTTGCGTGCGTTAGTCGTCGGCAGGTCTCTTGGCTGGCAGGTCGCCATCCGCGCCGGCCTTCCCGGTAAAAACCAGTGGCAGTGGAGCGCGGACTCGCTGCGTACAATTGCGGGGGCAGCCACAGTTTCGCTGTGTTCCCTGTTAGGCCCTCAGGGTTGCTCCATTGGGCGCCGACGGACCGATGTATTATGCCCGCTTTTACCGACCATCAGACCGCTTCACGCAAGTCTTCGCATGAAACGCGTGGCGGACCGCAAGGAGGACACGGCCTATGTCGCACTGGTTGACGGTGGTAGGCATCGGCGAGGACGGCTGGCACGGTTTGAGTCGTGCGGCGCGGCGCGCGCTCGTCGAAGCCGCGTCCATTCACGGCGGCGAACGTCATCTTGCGTTCTTGCCCGCGCGCATTGCAGCGCGGCGCGTGCCGTGGCCCAGTCCGTTTGCACTCGATGCCGTGCTCGCCGAGCGTGCAAGCGGCGCGCGCGTTTGCGTGCTTGCGAGCGGCGACCCGATGTTCTTCGGCGTCGGCGCGACGCTTGCGCGCGAGCTTTCCGCCGACGAGATGCGCGTGATTCCCGCGCCTTCGTCGCTGTCGCTGGCCGCGGCGCGATTGCATTGGCCGCTGCAGGATGTGCGATGCGTGTCGCTCGTCGGGCGTCCGGTCGCGTCGCTGCTCGCACATGTTTTTCGCGGGGAGCGCGTGCTCGTATTGAGCGCGGATGGCGCGACGCCCGCCGCGATGGCGTCCCTGTTGACGGCCCACGGCTTCGGCGCGAGCCGCATGACCGTGCTGGAACATCTGGGCGCTGCGAGCGAGCGGCGCATCGACGAACGCGCCGACGACTGGCGCGAGCCGCTCGTGGCGGCGCTCAATGTCGTTGCCATCGAATGTCGCACGCACGCGGGGCATGCGGGTCCGCCGCTTACGCCGGGTTTGCCCGATGACGCGTATCGTCACGACGGGCAGCTCACCAAGCGCGATGTGCGCGCCATCACGCTCGCGCGTCTTGCGCCGCAGCCGGGCGAGTTGCTATGGGATGTGGGCGCGGGCTGCGGATCGATCGGCATCGAGTGGATGCGCGCGCATGTCTCGTGCCGCGCAATTGCAATCGAAGCGAACGATGGGCGGCAACGTCTCATCGAACATAACCGCGATGCGCTCGGCGTGCCCGCGCTCAAGCTCGTGAAGGGCGAAGCGCCCGCCGCGCTCGATGGTCTCGCCGCGCCCGATGCCGTGTTCATCGGCGGCGGCGTGACCGCGCCGGGCGTGCTCGAAACGTGCTGGGCGCGGTTGCGTCAGGGCGGGCGGCTGATCGCGAATGCAGTTACGTTGCAGAGCGAGACGGTGCTCGCCGACTGGCGCGCGCGGCATGGCGGCGAACTCGCCCGAATCGGGCTGGCGTACGCCGAGCCGCTCGGAAACTTCGACACATGGCGGCAAGCGTTGCCGATCACCCTGTTGTGCGCGACAAAGACATGACCGCCGTGGACGCTTCGCCTCATGCGTGACGAGACGCCTGAACAGCCCGCGCCGCTCAGAAGCGGCTACACGACAGGAAGCTGCGCGACGGCGACCTGTCTCGCGGCCGCGCGTCTCCTGCTGACAGACGAGGCGAGCGAGCGCGTCGAGATCGTGCTGCCGAAGGGACAGCGCATCACGATGAAGCTCGAATTCTGCCGCGTCATCGACGACGTGCGGAATGCCGCCGAAGCCGGCGTCATCAAAGATGCCGGCGACGATCCCGACGTCACGCACGGCGCGCTCGTGTTTGCGCGCGTGCGTCTGTCGGCGGGTACGGGCGTGCGCTTTTATGCGGGGCCGGGCGTCGGTACGGTGACGCGCGCGGGGCTTGCGCTTGCCATCGGCGAGCCGGCCATCAACCCCGTTCCGCGCACGATGATGACCAAGCATCTGGAAGCGCTCGCGGCGCTCTCCGGCTACGCGGGCGGCTTCGACGTGACCATCGGCGTGGAGCATGGCGAAGCGCTCGCACTCAAGACGATGAATCCGCGCCTCGGCATCGTCGGCGGCTTGTCGATACTCGGGACGACCGGCATCGTCAGGCCGTTTTCGTGCTCGGCGTACATCGCGTCGATACATCAGGGTATCGACGTGGCGCGTGCGAATAGCGTGCGGCACATCGCGGCCTGCACAGGCAATCAAAGCGAAGACGCAATGCGCGCGCGTTACGGCCTGCCGGACATGGCGTTGATCGAAATGGGCGATTTCGCGGGCGCGGTGCTCAAGCACTTGCGTCGCGCGCCTGTCGAGAAGCTCAGTCTGTGCGGCGGCTTCGGCAAGCTGAGCAAGCTCGCGGCGGGGCATATGGATCTGCATAGCCGCAGTTCGAGCATCGACTTGCCGTTGCTCGCGCTCTGGGCCGCCGATGCCGGTGCAAGCGACGCACTCCAAACGGCCATTCGCGCATCCAACACGAGTCAGGAAGCGCTGAAGCTGGCACGCGCGGAAGACATTGCACTAGGCGATGTGGTGTGCGCACGGGCGCGTGATGTGGCGCTGGATGTGGTGCCGCGCGGCGTGATGGTCGAGACCTTTGCCATCGATAGGCAAGGGTCGATTGTCGGGAGCGCTTCATGAAAGAAGCGCCGGACGGGTCGTTAGGAACACTGATGAACATGCGATTGCAGCGCGCGCTGGTGCTTGGCGGAACAGGCGACGCCCTCGCCATCGCGCGACGCCTCGGTCCGCACCATGTCTACAGTCTTGCCGGCCTGGCCCGCGTGCCAACCGATCTCGCATGCACCGTGCGTGCAGGCGGCTTCGGCGGCGTGACGGGTCTGACCGATTATCTGCGCGCGCAACGCATTGCGCTCGTCATCGACGCGACGCACCCATATGCCGCGCAGATGAGTCGACATGCGCGCGAAGCATGCAGCGTCGCGCAGATACCGCTCTGGGCGGTGCGCCGCCCCGCATGGCAGCCACAGCCTGGCGACGACTGGCGCGAAGCGGCGGACTGGCGCGGCATCGTCGCGGGCATTGCGCCGTTTCGCCGGCCGTTGTTTACGCTCGGGCGCGAGCCGCTCGCTCACCTTGGCGAGATTCCCGCGTCGCAATACTGGACTATTCGCTGCCTCGATCCACATGAAGGCAACGCGCGCGCCAGCATCGTTGATGCGCGCGGCCCTTTCGATATCGCAGGCGAGCGTGCCTTGTTCGATGCAGCGCGCATCGATGTCGTCATCAGCAAGAACAGCGGCGGCAAGGCGACGGAGGCGAAACTTGCGGTCGCGCGTGAACGCGGCTTGCCTGTTGTCATGCTCGCGCGGCCCGGGCTCCCCGCCGCCGAGCGCGAATTCGACGACCCCGCGAGCGCGCTGAATGCGCTGCTCGCTTTGGAACAACAGTGAAATGACCGTCTACTTCATCGGCGCAGGACCGGGCGACCCCGAACTCATCACCGTCAAAGGGCAAAGGCTCATTCGCACATGTCCCGTGATCCTCTATGCCGGATCGCTCGTGCCGGAAGGCGTGCTTGACGGTCATCGCGCGACTCGCGTCGTCAATACGGCGGAGCTCGACCTCGACGCCATCGTCGCGCTCTTGCAGCAAGCGCATGCGAACGGTGAAGACGTCGCACGCGTGCATTCGGGCGATCCCTCGCTCTATGGCGCAATAGGCGAGCAGATTCGACGAATCGAAGTAATCGGGATTCCTTATGAAATCGTGCCCGGTGTAACGGCGACAGCGGCGTCGGCTGCGGCGCTCGGGCGCGAGCTGACGCTGCCGGGCATCTCGCAGACGGTGATTCTCACTCGCTATGCGGCCAAAACGTCCATGCCGCCCGGTGAAGCGCTCGCGGACCTCGCGCGTCATCGGGCCACGCTCGCGATCCATCTCGGCGTGCGTCATATCGAGCGGATCGTCGCGGATTTGCTGCCGCATTATGGCGAGGACTGTCCAGTCGCGGTGGTGTTTCGCGCGAGTTGGCCGGACGAAGAGCGCGTGCAGGGCACGCTCGCGGACATCGCCCGGAAAGTGCGGGCGGCGGGCATGGAACGCACTGCGCTGATTCTCGTTGGACGCGTGCTGGACGCGCACGGTTTCGCCGATTCCACGCTGTACGCGAAGGATTGAACGCTCATGCGCGACCTCGACGCCGTATTCGATGCGCTCGCCAGGTCAGCGTTTCGGCGGCGTTTTGCGCTCGGCGTGCGCGAGGGCCGCTATCTGCGTGAACGCGGCGTGGAGACGGTCGTTGCGCAGGCGCACGACCTGATCGCCAAACGGCTTGCGCCGCAAGCGCCCCTTAACGACGGCAGGCAGACACCGTTTCGCGGGCATCCCGTGTTCATCGCGCAGCACGCGACGGCGACGTGCTGCCGGACGTGTCTCGCGAAATGGCATGACATCCCGGCGGGGAAGGCGCTCGATGAAGCGGAGCGCAAGCACGTCGTCGATGCAATCGAGCGCTGGCTGCGAGCGCAGCCGGTTCAGGCTTCGCCCGCGCGCGATCCCGACGCCAGTCCGCAGCGCGAGTTGCCGTTTTAACGCGCGGGCCCGCGTTCAATGCGGCTTCCGCTCGCCGCCAAGACCGACGCGGCGCTTGCTGCTCGCCCTGCGCGCGAGCATGTTCAAGCCTTCGACGAGCGCGGAGAACGCCATTGCCGCATAGATATAGCCCTTCGGCACGTGGTTGCCGAATCCTTCCGCGATCAGCGTCATGCCGATCACGAGCAGGAACCCGAGCGCGAGCATCACGATGGTCGGATTGCGTTCGATGAAACGCGAGAGCGGCCCGGCCGCGAAGAGCATCACCGCGACCGCGGCGATCACCGCGACGAACATGATCGGAATGTGCTCGGTCATGCCGACCGCCGTCACGATGCTGTCGATGGAGAAAACGAGGTCGAGCAGCAAGATCTGGCCGATAGCGGAGAGCGGCGTAAGCGTGGCGCCGGACGCTGCGCCGCCGTGTTCGTCGGCGTTGTGCGTCACGTGATGATGAATTTCGGTCGTCGCCTTCCAGACGAGGAAAACGCCGCCCGCAATGAGAATCAGGTCGCGCCACGAGAAGCCGTGGCCGAACGCCTCGAAGATCGGCGCGGTAAGCCGCACGATCAGCGCGACGGTGCCGAGCAGCCCGAGGCGCATCACGAGCGCGAGCCCGATGCCGATGCGCTGCGTGCGCGCCCGGTGCGCGGGGGGCAGCTTGTTCGTGAGGATGGAGATGAAGATCAGGTTGTCGATGCCGAGCACGACTTCCATCACGACGAGCGTCGCGAGGGCGGCCCAGGCGGCAGGGTCGGTGACGAGGGCGGCGATGTAGTTCATTCGGAGCGTGGCCGTTGATTGAATTGGGCGTGATCTTAGCTCGCCCGCCGGGGAATATGTAAGGGATATGAAAACTTTCGAGGCGTACCGGCGTCGGAAGTTCTATCGACTTTCCCACGGACGCCATCCTCGCCGCCGAAAACTAGCAATAACGGATTTGAAACGGAAATCTCGGTCTGTTCCGACGATGCGCCGCCGCATTTACGGGTAAACTCTTATTCTTCCGATGCCGCTCTCGAGCGGCGCCAATCAACGTACTGCACCGCCGCAGGAATCATCCTTACGCCGCATGTCCGGAAAATCACAACGCCTCGTCGAACTCGACTTCTTTCGGGGACTCGTTCTGCTCGTCATCGTCGTCGATCACATTGGCGGGAGCATCCTGTCGCACTTTACGCTGCATGCGTTCGCCCTTAACGACGCCGCGGAAGTCTTCGTGTTCCTCGGCGGATTCGCCACCGCGGCGGCGTATGAGTCGCTTGCCGAGCGCCGCTCCGAGAGCGCCGCGCGGCTGCGCTTCATTCGGCGCGCGTTCGAAATTTACCGCGCATTTCTTGTCACCGCCGCGCTGATGCTCGTCGCGACCTTCCTGCTGCGCCCGTTCTATGGGCACGCGCCTAACCTCGTGCTGCACGACCTCGACAGCCTCGTATCCGCGCCCGTCAGTTCCATCGCGCAGATTTTTTTGCTGGAGCGCCAGCCGTATCTCTCCGCCGTCCTGCCGATGTACGCGCTTTTCGCGCTCGCCGTGCCGCTCGCGTTGCCGCTCGCGCGCACCAAACCGTGGCTGCTGCTGGGCCTGAGCCTCGTGCTATGGGCGTGCGCGCCGCAGATCGGCGAGTACATGCCTTCCGTCGACGACAACCTCTGGGATTTCAATCCGGCCGCGTGGCAGCTCATGTTCATGCTCGGCGTGCTCGCGCGCTGCCAGCCGGTGTATCAGCGGATCGCGTCGCACCGCTTTGGCTGGACGATCAGCGCCGCTGCGCTCGCGCTGATCGTCGGCCTGGCGTATTACAAGCTGCTCGTTCTCCCGCCCGTGCTCGACAGCGCGTTCAAGCGTGACCTGGCGGGCGCGCGGGTCGTCAACTTCCTGGCAATCGCATGGATCGCCGCGAATCTCGCGCGCTACGGCGTGGTCAAGGCCGTTGCGAACCGCTTGCCGTGGATCGGCGCAGTAGGGCGCGACGGCATGGCCTGCTTCGTCACCGGGGCGGTCATCTCGCTCGTCGTCGACTCCATTCTTTTTACGCTGACGGACGGGCTTGTCAACGTGCCGGCTGGTCTCGCGGCGGATGCCATCGCGATATTCGCGCTGCTTTCGGTCCCGCGCGTGCGTCAGCCGGTCGCCAGTTGGCTTCGCGCGAGGCAGCGCGTTCCCGCTGCAGTGCCGGCGACGGTCGCGGCGACCGACACGCGGGGACGTTGAACCGGAAAAGGAGCACTGTCGTAAGGCGATGCTCCTTTTTTCTTCACCAACTAGCAACTAACGGTCAGTTAAAACAGCGCCTCCGGATGTCAGGGCATGCGGCT
>Ga0308173_10001254_pt1 | contig 12419 bp, 9 predicted proteins | sample PhyPR1_FD_203716 | JGI IMG/M metagenome (GOLD analysis project Ga0308173, IMG submission 203716) | Soil microbial communities from UC Gill Tract Community Farm, Albany, California, United States - DLSLS.P.R1 | ecosystem: Environmental > Terrestrial > Soil > Agricultural land | place: USA... | reverse complement strand
CAGAGTGATTGGCTGGACAGATGATAAAGCCGAAGGCCCAAGGCGAGGAGGGTCAGGACCAACAACAGCGAAATCTCTTTTCGAGTGAATGAGGCCCCGAGCGCTGCGCTCATGCTGGTGGGCGCTGGGCTGTGGTCAGCCAGTGGTGGCGTGTCTGAGGGCACAAGTTATTCGTTGCATGGTTACAAAGGTCACAAAAGTTACAAGCGAAGACCCTTTTCCCAGAAGTTTGGATGTTGGAATTTGAAGTTTTCTTAGAGATATTCAGATTTCGTATTTGAAAGCGGCTGTTATGTCCAAACCACCGTTGACCGTCCTCTGGATCCCCGATTTCCCAATCGAATGGATTGCAGACCTTCCGGACGGTCTGAGGGATTCTCCCCGACGCCATCCGGCCACCTGGCAATTGGTGTTGCTCTCCGAATTCGAGAAGAACCGTGCGCTGAAGATTCACGTCATGGTCATGCGCCACCGGATCGACCGCAGCTTTTCCTTCGAACGAAATGGAGTCACTTACCATGTCCTGAAAGCGCGTCCGTGGACGCGATTGGGCTCGATTTTCCTTTTGGACGCCTGGCTGATTCGGCGTCTGTGCCGCCGGATTCAACCGGACCTTGTCCATGCCTGGGGAAGCGAAAAAGGCGGGCCTCTAATCGCGCGGTACGTCGGTTATCCGTATTTGACCACTGTGCAGGGGCTCTATGGCTGGTACAAGGAGCGGGTGCCGATGGCGACCTACGATCATTTTATCGAGCGGTTGGAGCGGATTTACCTCCCTCGCTCGCCGGTGGTGACGACGGAATCCAATTTTGCAGTGCGTTATCTCAAGGACCGATATCCCCAAATGCGGATTCAGCAGGCGGAACACGCGCCGAATCAGGCGTTCTTCCAAATCAAGCGACAGCCACAAACCAATCCGCTGCATTTCATCACCGTCGGTGGCCTCGGCCAGCGGAAGGGAACGGACATCCTGTTCAAATCCCTGGACCGGCTCGCTACTGAGCGTGAGTTCAAGCTGACCGTGCTCACGAACCCGTTCCCCGGTTATATCGACTCTCTGCGCGCCGGCGTGTCGGAGAAATTTTGGAATCGGATTGAATTCAAGTATCAGCTTTTGCCGAACCAGGTCGCCGGTGAACTGGTTTCACCAACTATGTTGCTTCTGCCCACGCGCGCCGATACCAGTCCGAATGCGGTGAAGGAAGCAGTCGTCGCAGGTGTGCCAGTGGTGTCATCGAACGTCGGTGGCATACCGGATTATGTGTTCCCTGGAAAAAATGGTCTTCTGGGGAGTCCGGGAAATGAACTAGAGTTCCTGGAAGCCTTACGCGCTGCTTGTCAGCATCCGCTGTTCAGCAAGGGGTTGGTGGATCCGGCGACGCACGCTCAAACGCGCGATTATTTGTCGCCGGAACGGATGGCGAGAAATTTTTTGGCGGCCTATGCCATGGCGGTGGAAGCGGGGAAGGCGTGAACCACCGATTCGAATAGAGGGCAACCAAGGGAACCAGTGAAGGCGAACCACGAATGAACACGAATAAACACGAAGGCCGCAGCGGATTTACGGGATGAGAATCGTTCTCGCTCTTGAATACCCGCTGATGCAGCAGGGCGGTACCGAGGTTCTCGTCCGTGAACTGGTGCTGAGCCTGAGCCGCGATACCGAGGTGGTGCTGGTTTCCGGGGATAAGAGCGTGAAGGATTTGCCCCTTGAATACCAGCAGGCCATCCATTCGCATCTGAGCTGGGAGTATCGTTCTGATTTGCCGCGCGCAAAAGCCCTGGCTCAGGACCTCGCGAACCTCAAACCAGACATCGCCCACTTCCATTTCGGCGGCACCTTTGAATGGTCCAGCAATCGATTTGGGCGCTGTCCTGTGCTTCAGTTGGCCAGACTTGGTATTCCTTGCGTCACGACCAACCATCTCGCAAACGATTGGCTGGATTGTGGGGTGCATCCGGATCGGCCGATCGCTTACAAATGGGCGGCCCAATTCTATGCGTGGGTCAGCCGCGCGCAGCTTTACCAACGGCTGGGTTGGGAAGTGTGCGTCTCCAAACATGACCAGGCCCGGATGCACCGCATGTTCCCCATCTTTCGCGGCAAGATCATCCAGCGCTATCATTCATTGCTCCCCGGCGATGCGCCGCCGCCTGAGTTGAACAACCGCGAGCCGGCAATTATCTGTGTCGGCACCATTGGGGGGCGGAAAGCGCAGCCATTGCTGGCTGACGCTTTTGCAGCCATTGCCGCGAAGCATCCGGCCTGGCGGTTGGATCTGATTGGTCGTACCGGTTACGAAGCGGATGCCGCGCGAGTGAAGCAGATCACTGCGCAGAACAAACTCGAAGGCCGGATTAATCTTTGTGGCCGGCTGAGCGATGAGGAAACGCTCAGCCGGATGAAAAGCGCATCGATTTTCGCCATGCCATCTCTGGCTGAAGGACTCGGATTGTCACTGCAGGAAGCGCTCTTTCATGGCTGTGTCGCCGTCGGCAGCCGCGTGGGAGGCATCCCGGAGCTGATCGATGATAATACAAACGGCCTGCTGGTGCCCGCGGGAGATGTTCCCGCGCTCAGCGCTGCGCTCGACCGCGTAATGTCCGATTCCGCGCTCCTCGGCCGGCTCCGAGCAGAGGCCAGACCATCCATCGTAAGAAAGGGGATGACTGCGCCAGCGATGGTCGACGCGTACCGGGAGCTGTATCGTGGAGTAACGCAGCGGGATGAATGAGTGGATAAATGGGTTAGCCCTCTCATTAACACCCAGCTTCAGATGGGTGCGGGGACTGGCCGTCTCATTAACACCTAACTTCAGTTAGGTGCTCGGACGCCCACGCTCTCATTAACACCCAACTTCAGTTGGTTGCATTCAGGCCGGCGTGTCTGAGCGCTCACTCTCATTAACACCTAACTTTAGTTAGGTGTCCGAGCGCGTGCGGCCGTTTCAGCCGTTTTAACGGCTTTATCGTCGTGCCATTTCAACCCATACCTCTCAACGAACAACTTAAACTCATCCGCGAAACTTCTTTTTCTGTGATGTTCTTCCTGCTCAGCGATATACTTTGCGACCCTCGCCACATCTGAATGAGAGACAGAGAAAGCGCCGTATCCGCGACCCCAGCCGAACTTGCCCGGAATCAACCGGTTTTCATTTATCCAATGGGAGGATGCTCCTTTGAGCAACTGCATCATTTCTTCCATGGACATGCTGGTGGGCAAATCGACGAGCGCATGGACATGGTCAGCATTAACGAAATTGATTTTCATGTAGATGCCCTTGTCGCGCGCGTAGTCTGACAAAAACTTGGACACCTTTGCTGCAGTTTCCCCCACGAGAAGCGGACGGCGCTCTAATGTTGCCCAGACAAGATGAACCCACACTCGAGACTAAGAATGGAGAGACATATGGAACTTTCGGGTTTTGGTGGCGTGACTGGCAAGTCCGAAAACCGTTGAAACGGTTTTAGCCCTTGGCCGGCGCTCGGACACCTAACTAAAGTTAGGTGTTAGTGAGAGCGGCAGGTGCGCGGGCCACCCGATTCTGGATACTCGACCCGGGATTCTGGGCGGTGTTTGGCTTGTCTTTCGCTGCTTCAGCGGGGTTTGGCTCGCTCTCATTAACACCCAACTTCAGTTGGGTGCGACACGATCCGTCTTCGTCTTAACCGTTTTAACGGTTTACCGAGCCAAGTCGGAAAAAGCGCGAGAAACCGTTAAAACGGTTATTCGTATCGCGGCCCGGAATCCACCCAACTGAAGTTGGGTGTTAATGAGAGGAGCGGCGCACTCAACACCCGGCTGCGAGAGGGTTAATCAGAGTCTCGTTCTCGTCTCCTACAATTTTATATCAGCGATTTTCCACAGCCCGAGCGATTTATCCTGGTAAATGCCATCGAATTCCATGCAGCCTTCCGTTATCACCTTTTCGGGACGGCCCAGGTTGAAGGGAGCGATCTCCAGGTTTATCGGATGAAATCCGCCGGTCTGGATATCCTGATTCTCGGTTCTGTTTACGTAGGTTGTGGTGAGCAGGTATTTCGAGCGGCTTTCGCAGACGTTCCTCAGGGACGACCGCATATCTTCAAAAGACAAGTGGATCAGGCAATCCCGGCAAAGCACCAAATCTACTTCGGGCAGCTTGTCTTTGATCAGGTCGAGCTTTTGGAATTGGACGTTGCCGGTGGCGTAGCGCTCGGTATTTCTCTTGATCAGGCCGCCGACAATGTCCCCGCCGATGTATTTTATTTTACCGAGATTGATTTTCTTCATCCAGTAGAAGTCGCCGCAGGGGATATCCAAAATGCTGAAAATCTCTAACTCCTTAAAGAGAGCCGGAAGTTCCCTGAGTATGATTTTTGTCTGCGGATCGTCCGAACCAGCGCCGGATAACGAGTTTTGCCCGCTCCATCCGTTGTTTCGATAAATCTCGGTGAATACTTGTTCGGTGGGGTTGTCCGTCGTGACCGGCTCAGCGTCAGCCAGATTAAATTTGAAACGGACGTATAACCCGCGCAATGCCATGTAAATCGGGCTGATGAGCGGCATCCTGCGCGCGGCCAGTTTCAGTTTCCCCATAAAAGTGCTGCGCTCGTTTCTTTATGCGTTCGGCCTGATTTCACCACTAAAATGATAACAATAAGCCTGGGGTGGGGCAAGGCGATTAGTCTCGGAGAGCCCGGAGACTGGGGCTGAAAACGGGAGGACCTCCAGAATTGTTCGCTCTCATTAATACCCTGCTGCAGGAATCAGTCGAGAAATGGTCGTGCGAAATATCTCATTTCCCCCGCTCTGCGCTCCGGTTCGGTGCAGAGCCTTGAATAAGGGCCGCAAGTTTTAGTAAGCTGAGCTTTCTTGAACATGAACGCACGGCTTCGACAGCTTGCATCAGTGGCTCTGCTGATAAATGCACTCTGCATTGCATCTCATTTAGCCGCCCAGAGCGCGGTTTTCACCTATCAGGGGCGGTTAGTTCAATCGGGCCAACCTGCGAATGGCAGTTATGATCTACGGTTTATTTTGACCGACGCTGCCTCCGGCGGAAGCGCGCTTGGCACCCCTGTCACTAATGCTCCGGTTACCATTACCAACGGCCTCTTTACGGCCGTGCTCGGTTTCTCGGACACTTTGTTCGATGGCTCTCCGCGTTGGTTGGAAATTGGAGTGAGGACCAACGGGAGCACCGGGCTCTACAACACGCTTTCCCCGAGGCAGGCCATCACAGCAGCGCCATACGCCACATTTGCGATGAATGCCGGTTCAGCGGCCATGGCCAGCAACCTCACAGGAGGCGGGAGTCAACTCACCAATGTCCCGGCCTCGAGCTTGACGGGTATTATCCCCCTGACGAGCCTCTCGGGAATCACGTCCTCTCAGCTTGATCCGGCGACGCTGCAACAGATCAAAGCGGAAACAAACATCCTGGGCGCCAGCTTCAATTTGTCCGTCAATACGGCAAACCTGCCTCACCTCCAACGCGCTTTGGCCGCTACAAGACCTGTCCGAATACTTTGGTTGGGAGATTCGATAGGCGCGAATTCTGCCGAAGCAATAGTTCGCGTCTTTGAGGGCTACTGGACAAATGGCGTCCAGCGTGGCGCTCCATTCCTTGGATATCCCAGGTACTACACCAGCCAGGGCGGGCCATGGACTCAGGATTTCGGTCACGACTGGTGGGGTGTGAGCTTCATTCTGACTAATACCGCCTGGCAAATTTGGGGTGGCCCAGGTCAAGGAGGATACGTCCAGGCGGATACGCTGGTTTTTTGGTACATCAAAGATCCCGCCTGCGGAACCGCGTTGCTTGAGGTGGCTACGAACGGTGTCTGGCAGACTGTCGCCACAGTTTATACTGGAACTGGAACGGGACTGGGCGTGACGAACTTCGCGCTTCCTGCTTCGGCGTACCAAGTGCGCGTCACCTCGCTTGGCGGTGGAGCAGCGAATTGCGTCAGATACATGTGGGCCTCCCTGCTGAACTCTGCGCAATCCAGCTCGCTCATCGGCTCGTTGTGCAACGCATCCGGCCAGGATCTCGCCGCGTTCCTGGCAATGGGTACAAATAGCATCGCCACACTGCTCACCAACATGAGCCCAGATCTAATCTTTTACGAACAGAAGAAAGACGTCTGGACCAGGACCAACTGGCCAACTTTGACCGGCCTCTTTAAAATCTACGCGAGCAATGCGGATGTTTGCCTGCTCTCCGGCCAGATCAGCAACGGCTCCAACGATTATCCTGCTCCCAATCCGACGAACAGTTCTTATGCGATCGCGCTGCTGGACCGGTCGATAGCAGTCAGCAACGGATGGGCTTACGTGGACGATTTTACTCCCCTGAACGACTGGACAAACATAATCGTGGCGAATGGCTTTAACGCGGACAACGTTGTCCATCTCAACGCGAGCGGCGCATTATTCGCCGGTTCCATTACCGTGCGCTCTCTCGGATTGCTCGATCTGCTATACGCGTGCGGACGGAAATGAGAGCGGCTCGGGAGCCCGAGCTTGAGCGGCACGTCGTTTTCCGCTAGCTTGCCACTTCTTTATCCGCATGGTCGAAGAAATCAAGCAAGCCGCACGGAAGTATCTGCCATCTGGCATTCGAAAGCCCCTTGGTTTCTTGGCGGGGAAGGCAAACGAGCTCCTGCTTATGCCAGTGCAGGGCATTGTCTTCGATATGAAAGGTAGCCGCTTTCAGGCGGATGGATGCATTTTCACAATTCCGAAAGATGTCACGACCAGAAGTTATCGGTCCTGTTTCCTCTCCAACACTTACGAACGCCATGAACGCGAATTGATTCGACGCTGGGTTCGTCCTGAGGACCAGGTGCTGGAATTAGGCGCTTGCCTCGGAATTGTCTCGTGCGTCACGAACAAACTGCTAACCGACAAATCACGCCATGTCGTCGTCGAAGCCAACCCGTTCTGCATCCCCACTTTGTATCGAAATCGTGCGTTGAATCAGGCCGGTTTTCTGGTCGAGCATTGTGCCGTGGGCACTCCTCCCGAGACCACGTTTTATTTGCATCCGGTGTACATCGTTGGAGGCAGTGCGCAGCGGCCGACGGATAGGCCTGTCCGATTACCTGCCAAATCGTGGCGGCAACTCGAACAGGAACGCGGTCCGTTCACGGTTTTGATCATCGATGTGGAAGGGAGTGAGCGGGAAGTGTTCGCTGAATCCAAAGATTTGCTCAAACGGTATCGGCTGGTGATTGTTGAGCTGCACGAATTCGCCATCGGAGCAGATGGCGTGGAGAAATGCCGCGAGATCTTAAAAGAATGCGGGTTGGAGTTCGTCGGTCGTGCCGGAATCACTGAAGCATGGCAGAGGAGGAACTTAACCCCGTAGGGGTTGTTAGAAGAAATGCCACACGGAACGTTTTTTTCCGCGCCGCTGTTGTCCCCAAACCCCGTAGGGGTCCCTGGTTATAGATGGAAACATTAAAAATATCCCTTTTCGTTTTTCCGCGTCGCGATTGTCCGCAACCCCGTAGGGGTGGCATCTTTATAGATGACGACGCAAAAATACGTTTTTTCTTTTTGTTTTTCGGCGGCGCGGCGGTCAGCGAAAGGCCGTGCTAACGGGAACTCAAGCCTCCATGAGACTGGCGCGTACGACCGGTTTTCGCCGCGCGCCGCCGAAAACAAAAAGAATAAATGTCAGATGCCCGTTGCTATAAAGATGCCACCCCTACGGGGTTCCCTGGCGGCGACTCCGGAAAAGGATTGAACACCTCCGGCAAGTTCGTGGTAGCGGTTCCGCAGCGCACCAACTACTACAACGCGTATGCCGAGACGCTGGCGGAATCGGGACTGCTCCGGTTTTATGCGCTGGGAACCCGGCGGGGGCATGCGGGAGTGCCGGCCGAGCTCACCCGGCTAAAGCCTGTAATCGGACTGTTGAGTTATGCTGCCGACCGGACTCTGGGCACGTTTGCCGGTGAGTCGTTGCGTTTCCGGTTGCTGCCGTGGTTCGACCGTTGGGTGCGGAAACAACTTCAGCCGGGCGACCATATCATCTCTAGTTTTGGTTATGCCAATGGGTCGTTTGAATATGCACGAAAAAACGGGGGCAAAACATTCGTCGAAGCCGGCAACTCGCATATCGAAAATTTCTGGTCGATTCTTTCCGAGGAGCAGAGGCGTTGGAAGTCGAAGTACCCGCCCGTCTCGCGCTTCTGGTACGAGCGCTCTCGAGCCATGCTATCGGAAGGCGTGGATTATGTATTGTCCCCAAGTTCGTACGTCACCAACTCATTTCTGGAGAGGGGCTTCCGGCAGGAGCAAATCATAAAAAGCGTATTCCCATTGGACCTGTCCGTATTTCGCCCATCCGCACAACCTAGGCCAAAAGACCGGCCGTTGACTGTCATCAACACAGGAACACTGTCGCTCCGAAAGGGAACTCCTTATTTGCTCGAAGGCTTTCGACTTCTGTGCGAACGGCACCCCGGCAGCCGATTGCTCCTGACGGAAGTGATCAGAGACGATGTGGAACCCGTGCTGGTGCGGTATCGGGACCTGCCGATTGAGTGGGCTCCTTCGCTACCACCGGACAAACTGGCAGAACGACTCCAGACTGCGGATGTTTTCGTCCTGCCCTCGTTAGAAGAGGGTTTGGTCCGAACAGCCATGGAGGCCATGGCGTGCGGCCTGCAAGTGGTCCTCACGCCCAACACTGGAGCGAGCGATTTTGTGACCCCCGGCGTGAACGGCGAGATTGTGCCGATCCGTGAGCCTAAGGCCATTGCAAACGGCATTTTGAAATGCTGGGAGCGTGTGCTGAGTGGACGAAGGATGGAAGTCGCGGATTTGAAGCCGCGGGTGTCATTGGATACGTTCAAGACCAACTTTTTGCGCAATTTGGAAAGAATTGGATTTTCCGCTCAGCTCGCGGATCAGCGTGGAATGCCATGATGATTAAACGATTCAAAGACCTACGATACCGGATATTCTACGGGGCTCTGTTGCGCCGCGGTTATGAAGTCATCACCCTTTGCGCGCCTGGATCCATTTGCCCATGGAACATTTGCCCGACAGGATTGAAGAGCAGCAGTGTTGTCTACGGCGGTGGGATCGGCAGCGATATTTCCTTCGAGCATGAGCTTGTTAAGAAGTTCGGTTGTCAGATTGTGCTTTTTGATCCTTCACCCACTGGCAGGAAGACCATGGAACTGCCGGAGAACAAAATTCCGAATTTCCATTATTTCCCCATGGCACTGGCGGATCACGTCGGCACGATCAAGATGTCGCCCCCGGTGGATGAGCAGGGCGATTCATGGTTCGCACAAAGCGGCGGGACTCAGAGTATCGAGGTGCCGTGCACGGACCTGCAATCGTTGATGGCCAGGAACGGCCATAATCACATCGATTTGCTTAAACTCGATATTGAAGGCAGCGAATACGAAGTCATCAAAGATATCCTGAGCAAAAAGATTCCGATCCGACAGATCTGCGTTGAATACCATCATGGGATCGTTCCCGGAGTACGGCGAAGCCAGACGATAAGTTCCATGCTGAGCCTCATCAGGGCCGGGTACAAGCTCATCGATCAGGCCGGCGCGAATCACACGTTTATTCGACCCGCCTAGGCCGTAGGACAGTGCTTCCAGCCTGTCTCCAATCCCTGGCGTCAGATCAGAGACAGGCTGGAAGCGCTGTCCTACGGCTATGCCATGAACGCCTTCAGCACTCCCGCCCCTACACCCATCCGCTGAGCGGCTTGCCTGACATCCCCTCGAACATCAGAATTCAGACCGATGAACCATAAGGCGGGCAACCCGACCACGATGAGGAAGCCGGCATCCACGAGGAGACGGACTAGAGGCTGAAGGTTGAAAGACAGCCAGCTTAATGCGATGGACACAGGCAGCATGAGCGCGAGGTATTGAAGAGCTGGACGCAACCAGCCCAGGCTGATTTCCGCGGTGCTCACTTCGAGGTATCGGGCAGCCCACCGGACCCCATAGGTGCCACTCCATACAAGATTCGCCGCAATTGCACTGATGATTACGCCGGCAATTCCGATGAAGTGCGCCAGGACAAATGCGCCGATAACAAAGCAAACGCCCTCCACGAAGTACACCCAACGCATCATGCCGATCTGCTTGGCGCAGCCGGTTAGACCCACGAAGCACCTGGTTACCAACGTCAGCAACAGCACGATTCCCATGAGCGCATCATTCAGGAGCGGCCATTGAATGCGGCCTCTGGTCCAGAGGGCGACGAAGCTGCCATTACAGACGGCGATGGAGATGCTGACAAATACCGCGAGCGAGGCGCTGAGGACCAGCATGTCACGGAAACGGCGACGCAAGGTGGCTCGTTCCTGGCGAACGATCATTTCTGCAAAAGCGCCGCTGGAGAAGTCGAAAACTCGTTGGACGAACTGGAACGCGAGTTGGAAGGTCCTCGTTGCGATTGTCCAGGTGGCAGCGGCGTCCAACCCGAGCGTTCGCGAGATGATCACGACCTGGCTTGCATTGAGCAGTTGGAGCCCGACCGAAAGCACGAACAGGTCTTTACCAAAGCTCCATAATTCATGGAAGATGCCCATAGTCGCCTTTCCCCAGTGGCCCCGCTCCGGAAAGAGGCGGAGCCGCACCACCCAAAACAGGTTATAGAGGGTGCCAAAAAAATAGTTGGATGCAGCCGCCGCGAGCAAGCTGTACAAGCCCCAACCCCAGTGGAAAGTGAGCCATTGCGTGGCAAAACCAACCGCGAGTTGCCCAATTTGCGAATAGTTAAGCGAGTCATAGCGCTGGTGCGCCTGAAGAATGTTCATGAGGATGCGACCGACAAAGGTGATGCCCATTATCAGGCATTGGGCGGCCACGAGGATCTGAAAGGTCTTCCCCAGTTCGGCAGGGACCTTGAGCAACCCGGGCAGAAGCAGGCTTAATAACCCGCCACCGAGAATAATGCATGCGCCCTGGATGAGAAGGACGAGACAGCCGGTTTTCAGGACGGCGCCATAAACGCCGTCAGACCGGGTGTCCTTATGGTCAATCAGGATACGGGCGACTGAGCCCGACATTCCCAGGTCGAGTAGCGTGAGATAAACTCCAATCTGCGCCACCAGCGCCCAGAGTCCGAATTCTTCTTTTGAGAGGTAATGCAGAGCGAGTGGGACAGAGGCCAGCGTGTAAAACACATTGGCCACCATGGCCGCGTAACCGGAGGCCAGGGAGCGTGCCGCATTATGGACTCGACTCATTTCATGCCCTGAACAGCTTCACTTTGGCAGTTCTGCCTTGCTCCGCGTTCAATCCTTAATTAGGCTGAAAATAGATGACTGTTGTCCCGGTTGAAACCCAAAAACCAGCCGTTTCTCCCGCTCCAGCTCCGTTGGCTAACCGATTGCTGATTTGGCTGTTAGCGGCTTGCATGGCCCTCGGCCTGTACCTGCGATTTCGCGGCTTGTCGCTTCCTCCCTACGACAACCACAGCTTCCGGCAATGCCAGACCCTTTCCACGATCGAGTCCTTTTATCGAAATGGCATAGATCTGCTCCGCCCCCGGGCGCTTTATATGGGGTACCCAGGAACTTTCGTCCTGGAGTTGCCACTGTTCCAGGCGTTGGCCGCCTCCCTTTATCATCTGTTTGGACCGCACATTGAGGTCGTGCGGCTTTTGAACATCTGTTTTGGCGCTCTCTCCACCTGGCTGCTCTACTTGCTCGGAGCGAGATATTTTACCGCTAAAACGGGCCTTTTGGCCGCTGCGATTTATTGGCTGGCTCCGCTCAATGTTGTCTATCAGCGCTCGATGCTCCTCGATCCCATGGCGATCGCATGCGCGCTGGTTTGTTTTTATTCGCTGGCTCGACTGCTCGAGTTCCCTGGGAGCGCCGGCGTCCTCGCCGGCAATGGCTTTGGCCCCCAAACGGAACCTCTTGCCGGCGGGGATGCCGGCGCTCCCAGGTATGTGCTCTTCGCCACGCTCTTCTTCCTGAGCTGCATTCTCACCGCATTCATTAAGCCACTTTACCTTTGGCCGGCTGTTTTGCTTTTTGGATGGTTGTTCTTGAAAAGGGGTTTGAGGTTCGATTCTCGAGTTCTGCTCATCGGAGCGATTTTTGCGGTTGGGGTGGTATGCGTCTTGGCGTGGAATCACCATACCACCATCGTTAATTCCGAATCCCCAATCACTCGTGGCTCGGATGTGGCCGCACACCTTGGCCTCGGCGCGTTGTTTAAACCGGCGTTTTGGAAACTGATGCTGGTGAGCAGGCCTAAATGGTGGATCGGGCCGCTGCCGGTCCTGTTCTATACGCTCGGATTATTTGCGTGTGTTTCAGGAATGGTTCATGTGCTGCGTCAAACCTCCATCGCTGGTTTCTCCCAAAGAGTTGTCGCAGCATCAAACTTTTTTCTTGTTGTGGCGCTGATTCCACCGACGTATTTGCTTTTGT
>Ga0308173_10001253_pt1 | contig 12429 bp, 11 predicted proteins | sample PhyPR1_FD_203716 | JGI IMG/M metagenome (GOLD analysis project Ga0308173, IMG submission 203716) | Soil microbial communities from UC Gill Tract Community Farm, Albany, California, United States - DLSLS.P.R1 | ecosystem: Environmental > Terrestrial > Soil > Agricultural land | place: USA... | reverse complement strand
GGTCGCGGTCGGGGAGTCCGGCTCGGGGGTGCGGCTGATAGCCGATCACGTCCTGGCCGCGGCCGGGCTCGATCCGCAGGACGACATCACGCCGCTGCCCGCCGGCATCGGTGACGCGCCCCGGATGCTGGAGGAGCACCGGATCGACGCGTTCTTCTGGTCGGGCGGGCTGCCCACCGCGACCCTGACTCAGCTCTCGAAGCGCTTCCCGGTGCGGCTGGTGCCGATCGACACCGACCTGGTGCGCAAGCTGCACGCGCAGGGCGGCGCGTCCCGCTACTACCGGGCGGCGGTGATGCCGGCCGACGCGTATCCCGACGCCCAGCACGGCAACGCGGTGCCCACCCTCGCGGTGGCGAACCTCCTGGTGACCCGGGCGAGCTCCGGTGCGGATCTGACCGAGCAGCTGACCCGTACGGTGATCGACAGCCGGGACCGCATCGGGCGCAAGGTGCACGCGGCGCAGCGGGTGGACCTGCGCACCGCGCTCTACACGGACCCGCTGCCGCTGCACGAGGGCGCCCGCCGGTACTACCGGTCCGTCAAGCCGTAGGGCAGGCCCTCACCGAGGTCCCGGCCACGGAGCCCCTCACGCCGGTCCCTGCCGCCCGGCCGCGCGAAGGCCCCGTCACGCACCCCGCGGCACGGGTGTCCGCGGCACCGTCACCGTCACCGTCAGGCCGTGCGGGGCGTGGTGGGCGAAGTCGATGGTGCCGCCGCCGGCCGCGAGCAGGGCGCGGCAGATGGACAGGCCCAGTCCGGACCCCTTGATGTTCTGGTGCGCGGTGCTGCGCCAGAAACGGTCGCCGATGCGCGCGAGCTCCTCGTCGGTGAGGCCGGGGCCGAGGTCGTGGACGACGATGCTCGCGCTCTCGCCCCCGGCGGTCACCTCCAGCTCCACACGCTCCCCCTCAGGGGTGAACTTCAGCGCGTTGTCGATGACGGCGTCCATCGCGCTGGACAGAGCGACCGGATCGGCCCAGGCCGTGGTGGCCGGGCACTGTCCCTCCAGCCGGACGCCCTTGGCCGTGGCGACCGGCCCCCAGGCCGCGACGCGCTCGGCGGCCAGCGCCCCGATGTCGGTGAGCCGGAGCTGGGCCTCGGCGTGCTCCGCGAGCGCCAGGTCCAGCAGGTCGTCGAGCACCTGTGCGAGGCGTTTGCCCTCGGTGCGGACGGAGGCGATCTCCTCGTTGCCCTCGGGCAGTTCCAGGGCGAGCAGTTCGATCCGCAGCAGGAGCGCCGAGAGCGGGTTGCGGAGCTGGTGGGAGGCGTCGGCGACGAAGGCGCGCTGCTGCTCCAGCACGTTCTGGACGTTGTCGGCCATCTCGTTGAACGAGCGGGCCAGGCGCCGGAGTTCCGGCGGTCCCCCGGCTGCCGCCACCCGGGACTTCAGGCTGCCGGTGGCGATGTCGTGGGTAGTGGCGTCCAGGACGCGTACCGGCCGCAGCACCCAGCCGGCCAGCCGGAGCGCGGCGCCGACGGCGAGCAGCATCGCGGCGAACTCGCCGGCGACGAGGACCACCCAGCCGTGCAGGATGCGGGAGCGCATCTGGCCGGTGGGCGAGTCCGTGACGACGACCGCGACGACGTCGCCGTCGCGGATGACCGGTGAGGCCACGAAGAGGGAGCTGTGCTGCCACGGCCAGACCTGCCGGGGGTCGTGGCTGCGGCGGCCGGCCAGGGCCTCGTCGAAGGCGGCGCGGCCCTCGCCCTCCTCGGGCACCTGCCAGGTGCCGGGCGCGCGGGCCATGGGGCACTCGTCGCGGTAGAAGACGCCGCCGCTGATGCCGTAGACCTCGTGATAGGTGGTGAGTTCCTTCTGCAGGGTCTCGCCGCGCTCGTCGCTCTCGGCCGGCGTGGAGCAGCCCGCGGGCCGGTCCGTGACGAACTGGGCGAGCGCGGCGAAGCGCGCGGTGTCGTCGATCCGGTCGACGACGACCTTCTGCTGTTCCCCGGCGGCCAGGCTGACCGCGAGCGGAACGCCGAGCGCGAGCAGAACCGCCGCCATGAGGACGATGAGCAGCGGCAGGAGACGTGCGTGCACGCGGCCCCGCTAGGCGGCCGGGGCGACGAGCCGGTACCCGACGCCGCGCACGGTCTCGATCAGGGCGGGCATGCGCAGTTTGGAGCGGAGCGAGGCGACGTGCACCTCCAGAGTCCGTCCGGTCCCCTCCCAGCTGGTCTGCCAGACCTCGCTGATGATCTGCTCGCGGCGGAAGACGACGCCGGGACGCTGGGCGAGCAGCGCGAGCAGGTCGAACTCCTTGCGGGTGAGCTGGACCACCGCGCCGTCCACCCGGACCTGGCGGGTGGGCAGCTCGATGTGGACGGCGCCCAGGCGCAGCGCGGTCTCGACGGCCCCGGTGTCGTCCACGTGCGGTGTGCGCCGGCTGACGGCGTGGATCCGGGCGAGAAGTTCGCCGGTGTCGTACGGCTTGACCACGTAGTCGTCGGCGCCGAGGTTGAGGCCGTGGATGCGGGAGCGCACGTCGGAACGGGCGGTCACCATGATCACGGGGGTGCTGGTGCGCTTGCGGATCTTGCCGCACACCTCGTAGCCGTCCTGGTCGGGCAGGCCCAGATCGAGCAGGACCACGTCGAAGCCTTCGCTCTCCGGGACGAGTGCGCGCAGTGCCTCCTCGCCGCTGCGGGCATGGGTGACCTCGAAGCCGTGCCGGGCCAGTACGGCGGACAGGGCGGCGGCCACGTGGTTGTCGTCCTCGACGAGGAGCAGTCTCATCCGGCGACGCCCTCCGGTTCCTCGGTGGTCTTGCGGCTGCGTCTGCTTGTCCGGGCGCAGGCATGCGGACGCGCGGACGCGCGTACGCCGTGGTCACGCGGACACGAGGTCGTGCCGTGTGCACATGGCAGTGACGCCGATGATGCAGGACGCCGTCAAGAGGGATCGGGTTGCGCGCGACTTCTGTTATCCACCCGGTACGGGCTCAGGACGCTCCTACGACGGCACGCGACCGAACGATATCCGATCGTGATGCTCAACCTTCCCTCAGATGTGCTGACGGTCACATCGCTGGCTGATTACTGTCCTCCGAAACCGAGGAGGACGGAGCCAGTCAGCAATGACCGAAGTAGCAGTTGCCAAGAACAGTACGGCCTCGACCAGTGACCTTGTGGTCCTGAGAAGCGTCAACAAGCACTTCGGCGCCCTTCACGTGCTCCAGGACATCGAACTGACCATCACCCGCGGCGAGGTCGTCGTGGTGATCGGGCCCTCCGGGTCCGGCAAGTCGACCCTGTGCCGCACCATCAACCGCCTCGAGACGATCGACTCCTGCGAGATCACCATCGACGGCAAGCCGCTGCCCCAGGAGGGGCGGGAGCTGGCCCGGCTGCGCGCCGACGTGGGCATGGTCTTCCAGTCGTTCAACCTCTTCGCGCACAAGACGGTGCTGGAGAACGTGACCCTGGGCCAGGTCAAGGTCCGCAAGGCGGACAAGCAGCAGGCCGAGGAGAAGGCGCGCGCCCTGCTGGACCGGGTCGGCGTGGGCACCCAGGCCGACAAGTACCCCGCGCAGCTCTCCGGCGGCCAGCAGCAGCGCGTCGCCATCGCCCGGGCGCTGGCCATGGACCCCAAGGTCATGCTCTTCGACGAGCCGACCTCGGCGCTCGACCCCGAGATGATCAACGAGGTGCTCGAGGTCATGCAGCAGCTCGCCCAGGAGGGCATGACGATGGTCGTCGTCACCCACGAGATGGGCTTCGCACGCTCGGCCGCCAACCGGGTGGTGTTCATGGCGGACGGCCGGATCGTCGAGGAGGCGACCCCGGACCAGTTCTTCAGCAACCCGCGCAGCGACCGGGCGAAGGACTTCCTGTCGAAGATCCTGCATCACTGACCCACCCCTGACCCCGCTCCCAGCCCACCACTGACCTACCGCTGGTCTCCCCCGATCCACCGCTGCTCCACCCCGGAGAGAACCCGGACAGAACCCGGACCCGCCCCGGACCCCACCCTGGTCCGCCGCCGGCCCACCCGGCCGGGTCCCCCGTATCCCGGCACCGTGCCGCCCGCACCGGCACGCACCGGCCTACGCGGCAACACCGTCGTACCGCGCGGGACGGTCCGGAGACGTCCGGGCGGTCCGCCACCCACACAGACTTCCGTACCGGCATCAGCACCCGCTGGGCGCACCGCACACGCACCGCCGGCCTCGGCACACCGCTTTCACGAGTCAAAGGACACACACATGAACCTCCGCAAGATCACCGCCGCGTCGGCCGCCGTGCTCGCCCTCGCCGTGACCGCCACCGCCTGCGGTTCGGACGACAAGGACAGCGGATCCTCCGGCGGCGGCGACAAGATCGCGGTCGGCATCAAGTTCGACCAGCCCGGCATCGGTCTGAAGACGCCCGACGGCAGCTACACCGGCTTCGACGTCGACGTCGCCAAGTACGTGGCCAAGCAGCTCGGCTACGACGAGAAGAACATCGAGTTCAAGGAAACGCCGAGTGCCGACCGGGAGAACGCGCTGCAGCGCGGGGACGTCGATTACATCGTCGCCTCCTACTCGATCACCGATGAGCGCAAAGCGAAGGTCGACTTCGCCGGCCCGTACCTGCTCGCCCACCAGGACCTGCTGATCCGCGCCGACGACAACATCGCCAAGGGGGCCGACCTCAACGGCAAGAAGCTGTGTTCGGTCACCGGTTCGACCTCGGCACAGAACGTCAAGAAGAGCATCGCGCCCAAGGCCCAGCTGCGTAAGTACGGCACGTACTCCGAGTGCCTCGACGGACTGACCAGCGGCGCCGTCGACGCCGTGACCACCGACGACTCGATCCTCGCGGGCTACGCCTCCCAGGAGCAGTACAAGGGCAAGGTCAAGCTGGCCGGCCTCAAGCTCAGCAACGAGAACTACGGCATCGGTGTCAAGAAGGGCGACACCAAGATGGCCGACAAGATCAACAAGGCCCTGGAGAAGATGGCGTCGGACGGCTCCTGGGACAAGGCCGTCAAGGCCAACTTCGGCCCGGCGAACTACAAGAACGAGCCCGCCCCGAAGATCGGCAACATCGTCAAGTAGGCGAAAGCCCGGCAGCAACCGGTACGGCGAGCAGGCCGCAGTTCACAACGGCAGGTGAGCCCGTACGCATGATGTGCCGCGCCCGCAGCGCGCGGGCGCGGCACATCCCGACATCCCTCGGCACTCGTGGAAGCGCGGGAGATCGTGTTCGATTTTCTTGAAGGCTACGACGTCCTCGCGGCGTTCTGGGTGACGGTGAAGCTGACCCTCTTCTCCGCCATCGGTTCGCTGGTCTGGGGCACCCTGCTCGCCGGTATGCGGGTCAGCCCGGTACCGCTCATGCGCGGCTTCGGTACGTTCTACGTGAACACCGTCCGTAACATCCCTCTCACCGTCATCATCGTGTTCTCGTCCCTGGGCCTGGCCGACGTCTTCGGCATGACCCTGGGCGCGTCCGACGACTTCGACGCCCTGTCCTTCCGGCTCTCCATCCTCGGTCTGAGTGCCTACACCGCGGCCTTCGTCTGCGAGGCGCTGCGGTCCGGCATCAACACCGTGCCGATGGGACAGGCGGAAGCGGCCCGGGCCCTGGGGCTGAGCTTCACCCAGGTCCTCACCCTGATCGTGCTCCCCCAGGCGTTCCGCGCGGTCATCGTGCCGCTCGCCAACGTCCTGATCGCCCTGACCAAGAACACCACGGTCGCGGCGGCCATCGGTGTGGGCGAGGCCGCCCTGCTGATGAAGGAGATGATCGAGAATGAGGCACAGACGGTGCTCATCGCGTTCATCTTCGCCCTCGGCTTCGTGGTCCTCACGCTGCCGATGGGTCTGGTCCTCGGTTGGCTCGGCAAGCGCCTGGCGGTGAAGCGATGAGTTCCGTCCTGTACGACACGCCCGGTCCCCGGGCCAAACAGCGCAACATCTTCTACACCGTCGTCTTCGTCGTCCTGCTCGGCCTGCTGTTGTGGTGGGTCTACAGGCAGATGGACGACGCCGGCCAGATGGCCTGGGCCAAGTGGAAGCCGTTCACCCTCTCGACGACCTGGACGACGTACCTGCTGCCCGGTCTCGGCGAGACCCTCAAGGCCGCGGCCCTGGCCATGGTGATCTCGCTTCCGCTGGGCGCGCTCTTCGGTATCGCGCGGCTGTCCGACCACAAGTGGGTACGGGTGCCGGCCGGGGTGGTCGTGGAGTTCTTCCGCTCCATCCCCGTGCTGCTGATGATGGTCTTCGCCAACCAGGTCTACGTGCAGTCCACGGACCTGAGCAGTGAGACCCGCCCGCTCTACGCGGTCGTCACCGGCCTGGTGCTGTACAACGCCTCGGTGCTCGCGGAGATCGTCCGGGCGGGCATCCTGTCGCTGCCCAAGGGCCAGACGGAGGCCTCGCACGCGATCGGTCTGCGCAAGTCGCAGACCATGATGTCGATCCTGCTGCCGCAGGCGGTCACGGTGATGCTGCCGGCGATCGTCAGCCAGCTCGTCGTCATCGTGAAGGACACCGCGCTCGGCGGCGCGATGCTGAACTTCACGGATCTGCTCGCCGCCCGCAAGACGGAGGCGGCGTTCTACGCCAACGTCATCCCCAGCTTCGTCGTTGTGGGTCTGATCTACATCCTGCTCAACCTCGCTCTCACCACCTTCGCCGGCTGGCTGGAGCGGCGGCTGCGGCGCAGCAAGCGCGGCACGGGCACGGTGCTGGGCGCCGACGACCTCGAGGACCTGAACACGGCGGAGCTCGGCGGCGTGGTCGGTGTCGGTGTCACCGGTGCCGGAGCCGGTGGGCCCGTCGACGACGTCGGCAAAAGGTGACGACCGGTCACATTCCGTGAGCGGGGCCCGCCGGGGAACCGGCGGGCCCCGTCGCGCGTTCCCACGGTGGCTCTGACCCACTTGGCTGCCGCGTCGGAACCCGAGATGATCAAGGCCGACTCGGTCGCTTGACGCGGGCAGCGGCAATGGGTTGCATACGTTCTGTGATCGTGCACCCCGTTCCACCTGCCTGTTCCCGTCCGTTCCCGAGGACTTCGTCATGGGCGGGGGGCGCCGCGTCGTGGACCCGGTGATCATCGTCGGCGCGGGGCCCGTGGGGCTGACGCTGGCACTCGCGCTGGCCCGCCAGGAGGTTCCCTCCGTGGTCCTGGACGACGGTCCGGGCAAGGACGAACCACGGCTCGCCCGCACCGTCGTGCTGCGTGAGGACACCACCGCTCTCGTCGAACGACTGACCGGTGTGCCGCTCGACGGGGCCGGCGTCCGCTGGACCGGCTGGCGGTCGATGCGGCGCAGGCAGTTGATGCGGCGACTGGTGTTCGAGGGGACGGCGGGCGAGGCACAGGGCGGCGGACACGGGGGCGGACACGGCGTCGCCGAGGGCACCGGGGGTCTCGGGTCCGCCACGAACGCGGGAGGCGCGGGCGCCGGGCGCGGGGCGTCGGCCGAGGACTCCGCGGATCCGGCGGGCGCGGGCGCCGCCGGTCCCGCTCCCCTCCACATCGCCCAGCACGTCCTGACCGGCGTCCTGCGGGCGGCCGTCGCCCGCCAGTCGCTGGTGAAGGTGGCGGTGGAGAGCCGGCTCGACGGCGTCGAACAGGACGCCTCGGGCGTCACGGCACACACCCGTGGCCCCAAGGGCACCTGGTGGCGCGGGAGTTACCTGGTCGGCTGCGACGGCCCCCGCTCCACCGTCCGCAAGCTCCAGGACATCCGTTTCCCGGGCCGCACGGCCGTCGAACGGTACGCCGTCGCCGCTCTGCGCACCGAACTCCCCTGGGACGGCGAGGCGTTGCTGCACCGACTGCCGCCGTGGCGTTCCTCGGGCCCCTCGGCCGGGGAGGTCGGCGCACGGCCGCTGCCCGAGGGGGTGTGGCGGCTGGACTGGCTGCTGCCGCCCGGCAAGGACCTCGTGACACCGGAACTGCTGGTCGGCCGCATCCGCGAGACGCTCACGGGCTGGACCGGGAACGCCACACCGGCGTACGAGCTCCTGGACACCGGCGTGCACACCGTGCACCACCGGCTCGCACGCCGCTGGCGCGCCGGGCGCGTCTTCCTCGCGGGCGACTCCGCGCATCTGCTCGGCGCGCTCGGCACCCAGGGGCTGGACGAGGGGCTGCGGGACACGGACAACCTCGCCTGGAAGCTGGCGGCGGCCTGGCACCAGCCGCACGACTCACGGGACGCCCTGCTCGACAGCTACCAGGAGGAACGGCGCACGGTCGTCTCCGCCCGGCTGCGCGCCGCCGACCAGGTGCTGCCGGTGGTGCGCGGCGGAGGCGGCCTGCGGTCGTACGTCCCCGGGTCGGCGCGCGGCCACGACGCGCTGCTCGCCGAAGGCCACCTGGGGCAGGGCCCGCTGGGCGGCCCCGGCGCGTACGCCGGTTCCCCCCTCGCGGCGCCGGACGACGAGGCGACGGTACCGGTGGCCACCCCACCGGGGGCGCCCGTGGTCGACGTGACAGTGACGGCGGAGGACGGCACGTTCGTGCGGCTGCGGGACCGGCTGGGGCGCGGGGCGCTGCTGGTGGTGCTGGTCGCTCCGGGCACCGGGGTGTGGGCGCGACGGCACTGGATGTCGGCCGGGATCATGCCGCGGCTCGCGGCAGCGGTGACGGCGCTGCCGTACCGCGCGGAGCTCCTGGTCACCGAGCGCTATCCGGGCGCCGCTCCCCACACGGTCCTGCTGATCCGCCCCGACGGCCACCTGGTCACCGCCCTCGCGGGCGTCCACCCCGCCGCGCTCTACACGGCCACCGCGACAGCCCTGGCCGCACAGGAGCCCACCGCGCACACGACCTGACGGCGGGGGTGCGACACGCCCGACACCTCACTCCCGCCCCGGAATTGACCGTCCGCCGCCCCCGTGGTGTACTCCCGACCATGACCGACACGTGCGTGCGCCTCTGGCGGAGGGTCCACATGGACCTCGTCCGCTACGCGGGCTGCGTATGTAGCCCGTCCTGCTGAACCCGCGTTTCCCCGGCCGGTCTCCCCGGCCCCTCGGTTCACCTCCGGCTCTCCGCCCCCCGTGCGCGCACGCCCATGAATGGCCGCCGCGTGGCGCGGAGAAGCCACGGACGACTCAGGACGGTCCCCGCATGTCTGCTACGCCTTCCGTTCCCGCTGCCCCCTCCGCTTCCGCCGGGCCGACCGGTTCCCGGCCCGAAGCGCCTCCCACCCAGGCCGAGCTTTTCGACTTCGTCCGCCGCACCGCCGCCGACGCGGAGCTGATCGGCTCCCTCCCCCTCGACCCGGAGGGCCGCACCTGGATCCGTCTCGACGGCCCCGGCGGCAGCGAGGCCTGGCTGATCGGCTGGCCCCCCGGCACGGGCACCGGCTGGCACGACCACGCCGACTCGGTCGGCGCCTTCCTCACCGCCCGCGGCGAACTGCGGGAGAACGCGCTCGCCGCCCGGCTGCCCACCGACGGCTGGAAGACCCTCGAACTGACCGAGGACGTCGACCGGGAGCGCCTGCTGCCGGCCGGCAAGGGTCGCGCCTTCGGCCGCCACCACGTGCACGAGGTGCTCAACGAGTCCACCGACGCACACGCCGTCTCCGTCCACGCCTACTACCCGCCCCTGCCCCGCATCCGCCGCTACTCCCGCTCGGGCCACGTACTGCGCCTGGAGCAGGTCGAGAGTCCGGAGGACTGGCAGTGACCTCCCCGCTCCAACCCCCGTCAGGCGTCGACGAGCTGCTGGAGCGGGTCCGCGCCGACCTCGACCGCGTCGGTCCCCGGCAGGCCCACGAGGCGGCGCAGGGCGACGGTGCCCTGCTGGTCGACATCCGGTACGCCGCCCTGCGCGACCGCGACGGCCTCATCCCGGGCGCCGTCGTCGTCGAGCGCAACGAACTGGAGTGGCGCCTCGACCCCACCGGCAGCCACCGCATCCCCGAGGCCACCGGCCACGACCTGCGTGTGATCGTCGTGTGCAACGAGGGCTACGCCTCCAGCCTGGCCGCCGCGTCGCTGCGCCGGCTGGGCCTGCACCGCGCCACCGACCTGGTGGGCGGCTTCCAGGCGTGGCGCGCCGAAGGTCTGCCGGTGACCTTCGAGCCAGGACGTCCCCCCACCGCACCCGTACCACCCACTGCCCACTGAGGGGAGCGGGGCCGGCGGCACGACGCAGCTCCCAGGGCGGCCCGGTGCCCGTTTCCCCCTGGGCCCGGGCACCGCGCATCAGGCAAGGAGGACAAAGCGCTCTCAGCCCCCCTCGAACCCCAGGTCGTCCGTGTCCTCCCCCTCCTCCTCCAACGCCTGCCGGACCACCCGCAGGGCCATGCCCTCCGGGTAGCCCTTGCGGGCGAGCATCCCGGCAAGGCGGCGCAGTCGCTTGTCCCGGTCGAGGCCGCGTGTCGCGCGAAGCTTGCGGTCGACCAGCTCCCGCGCCGTCTCCTCCTCCTGCTCGGCGTCGAGCCGTCCCACGGCCTCGTCGATCAGGGCCGGGGCGACCCCCTTCGTCCGGAGCTCCCGGGCGAGCGCCCGCCGGGCCAGGCCCCGGCCGTGGTGCCGGGACTCCACCCAGGCGTCGGCGAACGCCCCGTCGTCGATCAGACCGACCTCCGCGAACCGGTCGAGCACGCCCTCGGCCACGTCGTCCGGGATCTCATGCTTACGCAAGGCGTCCGCGAGCTGCTTCCGCGTGCGCGGGGTCCCGGTGAGCAGGCGCAGGCATATCGCCCGTGCCCGCTCCACCGGGTCCCCCGGGGGCTCCCCCTGCTCGGCCCTCGACGAGGAGGAGGAGCCCCCGTCCTGTGCGGCGCCGGTGCCCTCACCGAACCCTCGCCGTCGTCCTCGGCCTCGTCCCGCGTACGCGCCCCCGGCACGGCGTGCGCCACCGGCCCGCCGCGTGCCACCGCCGCCGGTCCCGTCCCCCGGTCCCCCGTCGGTGCCGTACGGGTCGGCTCCGTACGGGCGCTCCTCGTATCCCCCGTCACCGGCCCCGGCCGCGGCGGGCCGGCCGTCGGCGTCACCGGTCCCCCGACCGGGCGGCGCGGGGGGCCCGTGGGTGTACTCGGCCCACTCGGTGCGTCGTGTCATGCTCCGCTACTTCGCCGCCGTGGCCTTCGCCTTGGTGGCCTTGGCCGCCGGTGCGGGCACCGTCTTGGCGTCCGCCGCGGGGGGCGTCACGGCCGCGTCCGCGCCGGGCTGGGCGGCGGCGGACTCGGCGGCGGGCTCCGCCGGGCGGACACCGACGCCCAGCTTCTCCTTGATCTTCCTCTCGATCTCGTTGGCCAGGTCGGGGTTGTCCTTCAGGAAGTTGCGCGCGTTCTCCTTGCCCTGGCCGAGCTGGTCGCCCTCGTACGTGTACCAGGCGCCGGCCTTGCGGACGAAGCCGTTCTCCACGCCCATGTCGATCAGGCCGCCCTCGCGGCTGATGCCGTGGCCGTAGAGGATGTCGAACTCGGCCTGCTTGAAGGGCGGCGCCACCTTGTTCTTGACGACCTTGACGCGGGTGCGGTTGCCGACCGCGTCGGTGCCGTCCTTCAGCGTCTCGATACGGCGGATGTCGAGGCGCACCGAGGCGTAGAACTTCAGTGCCCGGCCACCGGTCGTGGTCTCCGGGGAACCGAACATCACGCCGATCTTCTCGCGGAGCTGGTTGATGAAGACGGCGGTGGTCTTGGACTGGTTGAGCGCGCTGGTGATCTTTCGCAGGGCCTGGCTCATCAGACGGGCCTGCAGACCCACGTGACTGTCGCCCATCTCGCCCTCGATCTCCGCGCGCGGGACGAGCGCGGCGACGGAGTCGATGACGATGAGGTCGAGGGCGCCGGAGCGGACCAGCATGTCCACGATCTCCAGGGCCTGCTCGCCGTTGTCCGGCTGGGAGAGGATCAGGTTGTCGATGTCGACGCCCAGCTTCTTCGCGTACTCGGGGTCGAGGGCGTGCTCGGCGTCCACGAACGCGACCTGGCCGCCGGCCTTCTGCGCGTTCGCCACGGCGTGCAGGGTGAGGGTCGTCTTGCCGGAGGACTCCGGTCCGTAGATCTCCACCACCCTGCCGCGCGGCAGGCCGCCGACGCCGAGGGCCACGTCCAGCGCGGTGGATCCGGTCGGGATGACCTCGATGGGCTCGTTCGTCCGGTCGCCCATGCGCATGACCGCGCCCTTGCCGAATTGCCGTTCAATCTGTGCGAGCGCGGCGTCGAGCGCCTTCTCGCGGTCGGTTCCTGCCATGGGTTCCACCCGGTTTGCTTGAGTCGATCGCTTCACGTCAAAGACGCTAACGCCTGCCACTGACAATGCGCCTCGACGCCGTCCGGCCTGTGGATAACTCGGGCACTTCGCCGCGAATCACACGGACGTTCCCTCCGCCGAGCGTTCCGCCGGAGATCTCATATGAATGGATGTTCGATTTTCATGTCAAGCGTGCCACGCGGCACCGCGGTCGCACCCCGCCCCCAGCCCCCCCCCCCCCCCCCCCCCCCCCCCCCCCCCC
>Ga0308173_10001250_pt1 | contig 12439 bp, 7 predicted proteins | sample PhyPR1_FD_203716 | JGI IMG/M metagenome (GOLD analysis project Ga0308173, IMG submission 203716) | Soil microbial communities from UC Gill Tract Community Farm, Albany, California, United States - DLSLS.P.R1 | ecosystem: Environmental > Terrestrial > Soil > Agricultural land | place: USA... | reverse complement strand
TGCCGAGCTCAAGTGCGTACACATCGAGGGTCTTGGTCGCGCCGTTGATGAGGGCGAGCAGCCGGCTGCTCGCGTCGGTCGGCGACCACACGAGGTCGTCGCCGTCGCTCGGTGTCACCGACGTCTTCGCGAAGTCATGAGAAAACACAGTTTCGGCCGCGGAAACGTCGTTCGAGTCGGTGTCAATGACACCGAAGTTACGATCGGCGGAATAGTACTCGGAGGTGAGGTTCTCGCTGAGAATAAGGATCTTCGAGGAGTCGACGACGATGCTCTTCTCATGCGTGTAGTAGTAGGCCGAGGACGAGTAGACGACGCTCACGCCGTTGTTGGTCAGATAGGTGTAGGCGGCGCTGTTGTACGAGGTGTGCTGGCCGTCGAGGATCACCTTCACGCTGACCCCGGCGTGCGCCCGGGCCACCAGGTCGCCCTCGGCGGTGCTGTCGTTCAGCTCGTACATCCACATGTGGATGCTCGACGTGGCCGAGTTGATGAAGTTGTAGACGCCGGTCTGGCCGTTGTCCGGGAAGGTCAGCAGCGTGTAGCTCGCCGCGGACGCCGTTCCGGCGCCGAAGAGCGTGGCCAGCACGGTCACGCAGGCCGTGAACATCGCGGCCAAAGAGAGCTTTCGTGCAGGTGCGGAGCGCAAGGTCGTCCTCCCTGGGGCTGGGGGATGGGCGTTTGCCCGCACCCAATGGGACACGCCCGACCTTGACCGCAAATATGGCAATCAATACCAAATAGCGTGAAGACGCTTGCGTAGGTTCTGAACTTCACGGTGCTCACGAGCCATGCGAGGCTGAGGGTTTCGGGTGCCTTGTCCGCCGGTTACGCTCCGTAGGTGGCGAAACCGGCCGCGCGCATGGTCGGCACCGGCACCGCGCTCATGGCAGGTGCCTGTCGCGGCGACATTGTGCTCACGGGGACCGCGATCGCGCCGGTGGCACCTACATCGCGGCGATCGTCCTGACGGTCAGCCGATCTCCGCGGCGCAGCGGAACCCGACGTTGCCCGAACTCGAATCCGGGGTGTTGGCCGTACGGGCGGCGACGCGGTAGCGGTTGCAGTACGAGTCGTGGCAGAGGTAAGAGCCGCCGCGGATGACCCGGGAGTGGTGAGTGGTGTGCCAGTCGGCGCACCACTACCACGCGTTGCCGACCATGTTGTGCAGGCCGTAGCCGTTGGGCGGATACGCGTCGACCGGCGCGGTGCCCAGGAACCCGTCCTCCATGGTGTTGACCACGGGGAACTCGCCCTGCCAGATGTTGCACCGCCACTCGCCGCCGGGCGTCAGCTCGTCGCCCCATGGATAGCGGGCCTGTTCGAGGCCGCCCCGGGCCGCGTACTCCCATTCGGCCTCGGTCGGCAGCCGCGCTCCGGCCCACTCGGCATACGCGGCCGCATCACTCCACGACACGTGGACCACCGGATGGTCGGCCAGTTCGGCGACCGAGCTCCCAGGTCCTTCCGGCGCATGCCAGCAGGCCCCCTCGATGGCCCGCCACCACGGCGTGCCGACCGCACCTTGGCTGGCCCTGACGACCTCGGGATCGAGAAAGCCGGCGAACACGAACGACCATCCGTAGCGCTCCGCCTCGGTCCGATAGCCGGTCGCCTCGGCGAACTCGGCGAACCGGGAGTTGCTCACCGCGCACGCGTCGATCCGGAACGCCCCGACCGTCACCTCGCGGACCGGTCCCTCGCCGTCGCCCGGATTGGCCAGGGCGTCCTCGTTGCCCATCAGGAATGTGCCGCCCGGCAACTCCACCATGCCCCGGCTCGCGGGCCCCCGGCCAGGCCGGAGCGGCGGTGCCGCGGGCAGCGGCGCCGGCTCCCGGCGCGGCGCGCAGCAGGCCGGTTCCTGGTCGGGCATGGCTCTCCTTCTTATAGTGTGGCGAATCCGATCCGGGGAGGGATGACGGAATGCGCGCTCTGGCGCTCGCCATGATCGCACTGCTGGTGGCCGGGTGCGGCGGTACGGCCGCGACGGCCGCCCGATCGGTGGCGCCGTCCACCCCTTCGGTGGAGCAGACCAGTCCGGACGCCACCACGACCACCCCCACTCCGAGCCCCAGCCGTACCGCCAAGCCCGCCCCGAAGCGGCAGCTGATCACGGTGTCCGCGGCCTCCTACGGCGCGACGACCGCGACGCTGACCACCTACGAGTCGCAGGGCGGCAAGTGGATCAAGGTGCTGGGGCCATGGACCGCGCACATCGGCAAGGCCGGGCTGGCCAGGCCGGGCGCGAAGCGGGAAGGCGACCTGCACACGCCGTCCGGCACCTTTCCGATCTCCTATATGTTCGGGTGGCAGCCGAACCCCGGGGTGAAGTTCCGCTACCGGGTCGCGCACTCCTACGACACCTGGAGCGACGACTCGTCCAGCCCTTACTACAACCTGTGGGTGGACAGCCGCAAACAGGACCCGGGGGCCGCGCCCGAGCAGATGAACGGCAAGTACTACGCCTATGGCGTGGTCATCGGCTACAACACCGCCCGTACCCCGCATCGGGGCAGCGCGGTCTTCCTGCACGTCGACCATGCCTCGCCGACCACCGGCTGTGTGACGCTGCCCACCGGAGAACTGCTCAAGGTGATGCGCTGGCTGGACCCGGCGCGGTCACCGCAGATCAAGATCGGCGTGGCCTAGCGCCCCGGTTCTAGGCGCTCGCGAGTTCGGCAGACAGCAGGTCATAGGTCTCCTGATCGAAGGCGACCAGCCGGATCTTCTCGACATTGGTCGGGGTGGCGCGCAGCGTAGTCACCGCGATGTGCGCGGCCTGATCAGACGGGAAGCCATAGATGCCGGTGGCGATGGCCGGGAACGCGACGCTCCGCGCGCCCAAATCGTCGGCGACCTCCAGGCTGCGCCGGTAGCAGGAGGCCAGGATCGACGCCTCGCCGTAGCCGCCGCCGTCCCAGACCGGGCCGACGGTGTGGATCACGTGCGTGATCGGCGGATCGAGCTCGAAGGCCAGGGTGGCCATCGCGTCCCCGGGTTTGCACGGGCCGATGGCCGCGCCCGCCTCGGCGAGACGCGGCCCGGCCGCTCGGTGGATCGCTCCGTCGACCCCGCCGCCGCCCATCAGCCATTCGTTGGCGGCGTTGACGATCGCATCGGTCTGCTCGCGGGTGATGTCTCCTTGGACGACTTCGATCTCGGCCATGACTCGATTTTGCCAGGCGGTCAAGGGGCGGGCCAGCAGCGGTACAGGCCCGGTGCGCCCAAGTTGTCAGGAGCGCAGTTGCTCTGCACCCAGGCCACGACCGCGGGATCCATCCGGTTGCGATCGTCGCCGACCAGCACGTAATGCAGGGCGCCGGAGTCGATGTAGCCGCGCAGCTTGGGCACGGTCATCGCAGGATCCCGGCCGGAGAAGCCGCCCATCGCGATCACCGGCCGCCCGGTGCGCAGGATGATCGTGGCGGCCGAGCGGGCGTTGGCCACCGCCACCAGCCAGCGCGCGCCGGCCCGATGCCGCTGGAGATGGTCGATCAGTTCCGGTGAGACCAGCCCCGAGAAGGAGTAGCGGGGTGCGGTGCCGACGCCGGGCAGCCCGGCCGGTTCGCCGCGCCCCAGCTCGTTCCTGCTCGCCTGTGGGCCGGCCAGCGGGTTGTTGCCGCTGTTCAGCCCGGCCAGCGGGGTGATGGCATAGGCGGCGGGCCCGGCGAGCGCACCGGCCAGCCCGATCCCCAGCCCGGCCGCCACGATCCGCGTCCTGGTCCGGACCAGCAGCGCCGCCGCTCCGTAGGCCACGCAGCCCGCGACCGCCCAGATCAACCAGGGGTTCCAGTCAGGGGTACGGCGTAGCAGCGCCACCGACCAGGCCCCAGTGACCACCAGGCTCAGCGGCAGCAGCAGGTCGAAGGGGCGCGGCGCGGTGTAGAGCAGGACCGCGCCGATGCCGGCCAGCGCGCCGATCGCCGGGGCCATCGTCGCGGTGTAGTAAGGGTGAAAACCGCCCTTGGACAGGCTGTAGACCACCAGGTTGACGCCCAGCCATCCGCCCCACAGCAGGGCCGCCGCACCCGCCCGCCGGGCCGTCACCACGACGGCGACCAGGCTGAGCAGTGCGAACGGCAGCAGCCAGGAGATCTGCCCGCCCAGCACCTGGTCGAACATCCGCCCGATCCCGGGCCTGCTGCCGAAACCGGCGGCGCCCGCGAGGCCGTGCTGTCCGGTCTGGCCGTAACTGCCGCCGGTCGCGAAGCCGTGCGGGTCGAAGGGCTGCTCGAAGAAGCGCATCCGGTGATTGCCCAGGATACGGCCCAGTCCGTTGTAGCCGATGACCAGGTTCCACACGCTGTTGCGTTCGCTGCTGCCGATGTAGGGGCGGGAGGAGGCCGGGATCGCGTCCACCAGCACCATCCACCAGCCGGCCGACACGACCAGCACCGCGGTGCCGGCCAGTAGCTGCCCGACCCGGTGCGGGAGCGATGGACGGGCGCAGCACAGATAGGTGAGACCCAGCGCGGGCAGGACGACGAAGGCCTGCAGATCCTTGGTGTTGAAGGCCAGTCCGACCAGGGCCATGGACAGCAGCAGCCAGCGGGGACCGTCGCGCAGCGCCCGGACCAGCGCCCAGGCCGCAAGCACCAGCAGCAGGGTGAGCACCGGGTCGGGGTTGTTGTCCCGGTCGATGGCCACCGTCATCGGGGTCAGGGTGAGGACCAGGGCGGCGAGCAGCCCGGCGACGATGCCCGGCGTCCCGGCGATCGTGCGGCGTACCGTCGCGTGGAGCACCCCGACGGTGGCGACGCCCGCGGCGGCCTGGGGCAGCAGCATGCTCTGGGTGGAGTAGCCGAAGACCCGGGCGGACAGGCCCATCAGCCAGAGCGCGACCGGCGGCTTGTCCACGGTGATGAACGAGCCGGAGTCCAGCGCGCCGTAGAAGAAGGCCTTCCAGCTGTGCGTGCCGGACATGACCGCCGCCGCGTAGTAGGAGTTGGCGTCGCCCGCGGCGGAGAGGTTCCATCCGTAGAGCAGGGCGGCGAGGGCGAGCACGCCGAGCAGCGCGGGCCGCGCCCATCGGGGGTCGGTGGACGGCGCCGCTGCCCGGCCGGCCCGGCGCGGGTGGAACACCCACGCACGCAGCAGCACGAAACGAAGCAGGGTGGCCAGTGCGTTGGCGGTGACCAGGGTCGCGACCTCGCTCCAGCGCGGAGCCGCCGGTGCGAGCGTGGTCGTCAGCGCCAGCCCGCCGGTGCTCAGCGCGAGCCCGAGAAGGACGGCCAGCCCGCCCTCGATCTGGGCGCGGACCACGCCCGCGCGTCCGGTCACCCCGAAGGTGAAGCGGCGGTTGGCGGCCGTGTTGAGCACCGCGGCCATGAGCAGTGACAGCGCGTTGGCGGTCAGCACTCCGGTGCCGGTGCGCAGGGCGAGGAACAGCACGAGCTGGACCAGCGTGCTGAGCACCCCGATCACCGCGAAGCGCGGAAGCTGCCGGGCCATGCCGGTGGGCAGCGGCGCGCCGAACCCGCCGGTCAGCATCCGGCGGCCCACCCGGGCCATGCCGCGCAGGTCGTCCCGTACGGTACGCGCGATGTCGACCCGGCTGTCCGGATCGTCGGTCCAGTCGACCGGCACCTCGTGGATGCGCAGCCCGCTGCGTTCGGCCAGCAGCAGCAGTTCGGTGTCGAAGAACCACGCCTCGTCCTCGACCAGGGGCAGGAGCGCCTGCACGACCTCGGTCCGTCCCGCCTTGAAGCCGCACTGCGCGTCGGAGAAGTGCGCGCGCAGCGTCGTCCGCAGCAGGAGGTTGTAGCAGCGCGAGATGATTTCGCGCTTGGGGCCGCGGACCACAGCCGAGCCACGGGTCAGCCGGCTGCCGATCGCCAGGTCGCTGTGGCCGGTGATCAGTGGAGCCACGAGCGGAAGGAACGCTCCAAGATCGGTGGACAGGTCGACGTCCATGTAGGTGACCACGTCGGCGTCGCTGTCGCCCCACACCTTCCGCAGCGCGCGGCCCCGGCCCTTCAGATCCAGGTGCACCGCCCGTACCTCGGCTCCCGGGGTGCCGAGCTCGGCGCTCAGCGCGCGGGCCAGGACCCAGGTGCCGTCGGTGCTGGCGTTGTCGGCGATGGTGATGCGGAACGGGAACGGGAAATTCTCGGAGAGATAGCCGTGCAACCGATGAATGGCGGCGGTCAGCACATGCTCTTCGTTATAAACCGGGACGGCGATCTCGATCAGCCATCTTCTGTCATTTGGCGGCGAAACGGGCAACGGTGCCAGGGTCTCCGTGCTCATACCTCCAGTGTCCGCATGACCTGCGAAAACACCGCTCTCTCCGGAGACACTCCGGCGTTACCGTAACGCTTTGATGAACGCACCGGCGATCCTGGGATAAATGGCCTGGACCACCCATTGTCAATATGCGGAACCGGGATTTACAGCCGATTCCCATCCGACCTTCAGTGAGTCCGATGGTGCACGAGGGAGGCTGGCCGGGCGGTACGAACCTCACGTCCGGGTCTGAGAAGATCTCTGGTTCAGTACCGACATGCGAGCAAAAGTGCGAACCTTAGACACATAGTCGGCTCGGCAGTGGGTGGTGAAGCCTGCGATGGTCACTCGGCGGCGGACGACGGCGCTCGGAGCCGTGCTACTGATCTTTGTCACGGCGGCCTGCTCGGGCGGCGGCGGCGGCCATGCGACCGGGGCGGGGAGCAAACCGAAGGTCACCCCGCCCGCGACCATGACGGCGAGCCCCACGGACGGCAGCAAGAGCGTGGCGCCGGACGCTCCGGTCCAGCTGACCGCGGCCGGTGGCACGATCACCCGGGTCACGATGCAGGGCGCGGGTAAGTCCCTGTCGGGCACGTACAGCACCAGCGGCACGACGTGGATCGCGAAGAAGGGCCTGAAGCCGGACACCGACTACACGGTGACCGCCACCGCGCGCAACAGCGCGGGCCAGACCACGACGACCACGACGCACTTCCACACGCTCGCCGCCAGGCGGACGCTGCGCATCAGCGACATCACCCCGAACTCCGGGGAGACGGTCGGCGTCGGCATGCCGATCATCGTGGACTTCAACCACGACGTGACCAACAAGGCCGCCGTGGAGAAGGCGCTGCAGGTCTACAGCGGCCAGCCCAGGGCCGGCGCGTGGCTCTGGGCGTCCGACTCCGAAGCGGTGTTCCGCACGCACAGCTACTGGCCGGCCAACCAGCCGGTGAAGCTGGTCGCCGACCTGACCGGCGTCCACGCGGGCAGCGGGCTGTGGGGTTCGACCGACACGACCCGGGCCTTCCGGATCGGCGACTCGCACATCGTGAGCGTCAACCTGCACTCGGACAAGGCCAAGTTCTACTTCAACGGCAAGCTCAAGCGCACCGTCCCGGTCAGCGGCGGCACGGGCGGCACCGACTCGCACGGCAACAACTTCTACACGACCGGCGGCATCCATCTCACGATGGGCTCGTTCGACTCGGTCTGGATGACCTCGCCGAACATCAAGCCGGGCGAGCCCGGCTACTACCACGAGATCGTGTACGACGACGTGCGGATCTCCAACAGCGGCGAGTTCATGCACCGCAATCCCGGTGATCCCGGCTGTCTGGGCAACAGCAACTGCAGCCATGGCTGCGTGCGGATGACGCCCTCCGGCGCGGCCTGGTGGCGCGCCACCGCCTACCGCGGCGACCCGGTGACCGTGACCGGCACCCCGCGGACGCTGGAGTGGGACAACGGCTGGGGCTACTGGCAGAAGTCCTGGAGCTCCTGGCTCTCCGACAGCAAGAACGGCGCCGTCACCACGATCGCGCTACAGCCGTCCAGCCCGTCGCCGACCCCCTCGTCTCCCTCGCCCAGCGCTCCGTCGACGAGCAGCAGCCCGTCCGTCAGCCCTTCGGTGAGCCCGTCGTCCCCCTGACCCTTGCACCGGGCCGCGCTGACAAAAGTAAGGAAAACAGTGTCAGCCAGGTAGGTATGCAGCGGCCGGCATATGAGAGATCTTCAGGTTCGCATGCTCTAACGGAGTTCGGCGGCCGGAGGCTCGGATGCGGAAGCGGTGGACGGCTGGCGTCCTGGTGATGGTGCTGACCCTGTGGGGCTCGGCGGCCTCGGCCGCCGCGGGGTTCCCCCAGGGGCCGCCGAACGACCCGGACTACGCACGGGCCGAGCAGCCCGGTGACTGCCAGCGGGTCGTCGGCAACGAGCAGCACAACCTCTACTCCTTCATGCCCCGCTGCACGCCGTTCGCCAAGGACCCGGAGAACGCCTCGGGCATGTCGGTCGACACGGCCTGGAAGAACTACACCACCGGCTCGCCGGACATCACGATCGCCTACATCGAGGGCGGCATCAACTGGCACAACGGGGACGCCGCCGAGCTGGCCGACAAGGTCTATCTCAACGCCAAGGAACTGCCCGCGCCGGAGAACTCCACGACATACGGAACCCATGGCGCGGGGATCGTGGTCGCCTCCGACTACAAGAACGACCCCCGGGTGAAGGACGTCAAGGGCAACGGCGTGATCGACCCCGAGGACCTCATCGCCGCCTTCTCCACCGGCCAGGACAAGGACGGCGACGGCTTCACCGACGACATCTCGGGCTGGGACTTCTACGACCACCAGAACGACCCGGCGACCTACGACGCGACCTACGGCCATGCCAACAGTCAGATGAAGGTGGCGGCGGCGCAGACCGACAACGGGATCCAGGGCGCCGGAATCTGCCCGGAGTGCCGGATCCTGCCGATCCGCGCCGGTCAGGAGGCGCTGGACCGGACCGACGACCTGGCCCAGGCCTGGCTGTACGCCGACCGGATGGGCGCGAAGGTGATCGTCAGCACCACCGCCGACCTCGGCTACTCGTCGTACATGAAGCAGGTCGTGGACAAGCTCTGGCGCGATGGTGTGGTCATGGTCGAGTCGAGCAACGACTTCGACTCCACCGACCACCAGGGCGGCATGTTCTGGCCGCATGTGATCCCGGGCAACGGCCTGGTCGCCAATACCACCGGAGTGCCCGATCCGCTGGCCAACGCGCTGACCACCAGCTACCGGGTGCGGTCGGGCCAGACCTCGTTCGGCTCCAAGGCCATGTTCTCGGTGTCCACCCGGGGCGGCTCGACCTCCGAGTCGACCCCCACCACCGGCGGCGTCTTCGCGCTGCTGCTGTCGTACGCGCTGCAACTCGGCCGGCCGATCACCGGCGACCAGGCCGTACAGGTGCTGCGTGCGACGGCCTCGCCCATCGACGACCCGACGCTGCCCTGGCCGGGCAAGCCCGGCTGGAACCGGCAGTACGGCTACGGAAGGCCCAACGTCGCCAAGGCCCTCGAAGCCATCAAGGAGGGCGACATCCCGCCGGTCGGCGCGATCACCGGCCCCGACTGGTACTCCCTGTACGACCCCACGGTGACGAGCACGGTGCCGGTGAGCGGGCACATCGCCTCCGGCGGCGCCTACCGCTACGAGCTGCAGTGGGCACCGGGCATCGAACCCGCCGACGGCGACTTCCAGAGCGCCGGCTCCGGCAGCGGTACCTCGTCCTACGACGGGAAGGTGGGCACCCTGGACCTGTCGAAGGTCCCCGAGTCGGTGTGGAACAAGCCGTACGCCGTGGCCACCGACAAGGCGCTCTCGGCCAGCGAGCAGTACACCCTCACCTTGCGGTTGCGGGTCTGGGACGCCGACGGCCGGATGGGCGAGGAGCGCCGGGCCATCGCGGTGCACCATGACGCGAACCTGAAGACCGGTTTCCCGCGCAGGCTGGGCATCGGCAACGAGAGCCAGCCCGCCCTCGCCGACCTGCAGGGCACCGGCCACGAGGCGATCGTCTACGGCGACGGAGACGGCGAGGTGCACGCCCTGGACGGCGTGACCGGACAGGAGCTGCCGGGCTGGCCGGTGACCACGAACCCCACGGTGCCGCAGGGCGCCCCCACCCAGGGCGTCGATCCGGGTCACGAACCGGTCGTGGCCCCGGTCTCGATCGGCGACCTGGACCACGACGGCAAGCTGGAGGTCATCGCCACCAGCACCACGGGCCGCACCTACGTGTTCGAAGCCGACGGCAAGCCGCGGGCGGGCTGGCCCAAGACCCTGGACACCGGGGTGACCAAGCCGCCGATCCCGCGCCCCGCGCTCGACTACACCCGGCTGCCCACGCAGGGCGCGACCGCCTCGCCGGTCCTGGTCGCGCTGGGCGGCGACAAGAAGCTGGACATCGTGCAGGCCGGCTGGGACGGCCGGGTGCACGCCTGGAAGCCCGACGGCACGGACGTGCCGGGCTGGCCGGTGCAGGTGAAGATCGACCAGGCCCCGCCCAGCGGTAATGTCCGGATCGACGACCAGAAGGTCGACGCCACCCCGGCCGTCGCCGACCTGGACGGAGACGGCAAGCCGGAGATCGTCGTACGTACCCAGCGCTCGGACAGCAAGGGCGGCGGCGAGCAGTTCTACGGTGCGAACTACATCACCGCCTACCACGCGGACGGTTCCCAGGTCAGCGGCTGGCCGGTGCGGATGGCCTCGGTCATGACCTTCTACGGCAGCGCCCAGGAGTTCATCACCGAGGGGGTCGCGCAGCCCACCGCGGCCGACGTGGACGGCGACGGCAAGGACGAGGTCGCGGCCGGCCCGTCCTTCGCCCCGACCTACCTGATCGACGGCACCGGAAAGATCCTGCGGGACTTCGGCCCGCTGGAGAACCCCGGCCTGGACCCGATCCAGGTCCTGGGCGGCCGCCTGCCCGGCGACGTGCCGCTGTCGTTCACCAGCTCGGGAGCCTTCGGCAAGGTCGGGCTCTTCGGCCGGCTGGGCTACACCGAGGCCGGCCCCGGCGCGGCCTCCTTGGTCGCCGCACTCCTGTTCCCGGGCAGCGGCAACGCCATCGGCAACTACCAGCGCGGCTACGACGCGGGCACCGCGCTGCCGCTGCTCGGCTACCCGCAGCAGCGCACCGGGCTGGGCTTCCTCGGCTCGCCCATCATCGCCGACGTCACCGGCAAGGGCCCCTCGGTGATCGACGGCGGCGACACCTCGACGCTGCACGAGTTCAGCCCGGGCAGCACCGCGCTGTTCACCGGCGGCTGGACCATCTGGTCGCCGACCGCCGGCGACGTGGACGGGGACGGCAAGACCGACCTGGTGACCACCACCCGGGAGGGCTACCTGTTCGTGTGGAACACCAAGGGCTCGGCGGCGTCCGACACCGAATGGTGGACCTACCACCATGACGAGTGGCGAACCGGCCGCTACGGCGTGGACACCCGGCCGCCCGGCGTGCTGCGCGACGTCGTGCGCTCCGGGACGAGCGTCGCCTTCACCGCACCGGGCGACAACTGGTACGCGGGCCAGGTCGCGAGCTACCGGATCACCTCGGGCGACACCACCACGACCGCGCCCGGCACGGTGGCGGCCGGTGCCAGGCAGACGCTGACGATCCCCGCGGGCCCGGTGGTCATCCAGCCGGTGGACGCCGCGGGCAACCTCGGCCCGGCTTCCACGGTGCCCTGACCGGTCAGAAAAGGGTGAGTGGCTCTGCCGGAATCGGCTCCGGCAGAGCCTCGAGCCCGGGCACCACGGCCCGTACCTCGTCATGGAACCGCCGGGCCAGCTCCGGGGCGCCGGAGTTGTCCGGCGTGTGCAGGAAGACGGTGGGGGAGCGGCCCTCGCGCAGCCAGGCCGCGACGATCCCGACCCAGGGCCGCCAGCCCTCCACGGTCTCCTCGACGGCGTCCCGGCCCAGATAGCGCACGATCGGATGCCCGGTCAGCGCCCGGGTCCGGCGCGGCATCCGCGGCTTCTTGGACCAGGCGTCGCGCTCGGCATCGCTGGTCGGCGGGCTCTGGAACAGCGTGACGGTGTCGAACGGCACCCACTCGGCTCCGGCCGAGGCCAGCACCGCCTCCAGGGCCTGGCCGGATCGCCGATCCTCGAAGAAGGCGCGATGCCGTACCTCCACGGCGAGCCGGTACGAGCCGGGCAACCCGCGCAGGAACCCGGCCAGCGCGTCCAGGTCGGCGGGGCCGAAGCTCCCCGGAAGCTGCGTCCACAGTGCGTGGGCGCGCGGCCCGAGCGGCTCGATCGCCTGCAGGAAGGCCCGCAGTTCCTCGGCGATCCCGGTCATGTGACGCTCATGGGTGATGGTCCTGGGCAGCTTCAGCACGAACCGGAAGTCCGGCGATGTCTGCGCCGCCCAGGACTCCACCGCGTCGCGCGACGGGGTCGCGTAGAACGTCGTGTTGCCCTCCACCGCCGTGCACCAGGTCGAGTAGTGCCGTAGCCGCTCGCCCTGGGGCAACCCGCGGGGCAGGAAACGCCCCTGCCACGACGCGAGCGTCCACATCGCGCATCCCACATGAAGCCGCATGGTCTCGACGGTATCGGGATGAGCCCACGTCGGGCCGTAGACCGGACATTGACCAGAGGCCTTGACAGGCGGCGGCCGTAAAACAGGTCTTGAACGGGCTCCGCGACGG
>Ga0308173_10001249_pt1 | contig 12442 bp, 15 predicted proteins | sample PhyPR1_FD_203716 | JGI IMG/M metagenome (GOLD analysis project Ga0308173, IMG submission 203716) | Soil microbial communities from UC Gill Tract Community Farm, Albany, California, United States - DLSLS.P.R1 | ecosystem: Environmental > Terrestrial > Soil > Agricultural land | place: USA... | reverse complement strand
AGGTCACCGTGCCGGAGCTCGTGGCCCGGGCCCGCGCCGAGCGCGCCGACGCCGTCCTCGTCTCCCAGGTCGTCACCCAGAAGGACGCGCACCTGCGCAACACCCGCGAGCTGGCCGCCGCCTTCCGCGAGGCGATGGGGGAGTCCCGCCCCCTGCTCGTCGTCGGCGGCCCCCGCTTCGACCCGGCCATGGCCGCCGACCTCGGCGTCGACAAGGTCTTCGGCCGGGGGACGACGCCGGGCGAGGTCGCCAGCTATCTCGTGCACGCCCTCATCCCTCAGGAGATCCCCGAATGACCGACCCCCGGCTCGGCCTGACCGTCACCCACCGCCGTTACGTGCCCTACGCGCACGCCCACTACGGCGGCTCGCTCGTCGACGGCGCCTACACCCTCGGGCTCTTCGGCGATGTCGCGACCGAGGTCGCCATCCGGATGGACGGCGACGAGGGCCTCCTGGCCGGCTACTCCGAGGTCCGCTTTCTCGGGCCCGTGCGGGCCGGCGACATCCTCGAGGCAACCGCGGAGGTCGTCCGGATCGGCCGCCGCAGCCGCGAGCTTCGCTGCTCGGCCCGCGTGGTGGCCCGCGCCGAGCCCGAGCGCAGCGCCTCGGCGGCCCGCGTGCTCGAGACGCCGGAGACGGTCGTCGAGGCGACGGCGACTCTCGTCGTGCCCCCACCACCGAACTAGGCCTCGCTCCCGAGGCGGACGCTCAGCAGGTGCGGCGGAAGCCGTCGCACGGGCATTGCGTACAGCTCTCGCCGGGCCCCGTGCGCTCGTGCGCGACCGCGTCGTGCCGGCAGCAGGCACACGCCGTGGCGTCCCGTCGAGGCCCGTACGGCGCCTCGAACGCCGCCAAGGCTCGGCCGAACCACAGGACGAGCCCGGCAGCCACCACCGACCAGATGGTCAGTACCGCGACCCAGCCCATCATCGTCTGCTCCTCAGGACGTCCACGGCGCCGGCCGCCGGCCGGTGCGGTGCTTCATGGATGAAGACGTCCTGGGCACCCGGACATGACGCGAGCCCTTGCTGGGACGCGGAGCGGATAACGATTCAGCCACAGTAGCGATTGCGGTCACCGTAGGTGCCGCTCCCGCTGCGGACGGTTCCTACAGTCACTGCAGTTCCATCCGGGAGCACCGTGACGCGCTCCTCCGGACCGACCGCCGGAACCGCCGGCGGACTCCACCCGGGGATCGCGGTCGGAATCCCGGCGGAACCTGCCCGGACCGCATCACCAGACAACGGTCGAGCCGATCGCCCCCAGCGACCGGCCGTCCGGCCCGAAGGTGCGGCATTCCCGGACGGGGATCCGTCGGCGCGAACCCGGACGGGGGACATCGGCCGCACATCCGGGGCGAACGCCCAGGGCGAACCCCGGAACGGGGCCGATGGGATGGGATGCTGGGTCAGGACCGCCATCACGACACGGCGGTCCGAACCCCGTCCGACCGGTTCGGGGAGGCATCCCGGCTCGGGGCCCTGGCCCGACGACTCCGGGACGGCGGCTTCCGGGAGGCAGCGCGTGCGGTCAGCTACAGGGAGCACGGCTCCCGGTGCGACCGGCACCCTGTCGCGACCGGAGCACCCGGACGACGCGACCGCGAGTTCCCGTCCCGCGCGCCGCTGGCCCTGGCGCACGCTCCTGGCCGCACTGGGCGGGATCGTGCTCGTGCTCGCGTTCCCCGGCACCGGCCTGATCGGCCTCGCCGTCCTCGGGCCGATGGCTCTCGCGCTCGCCGTCCGCGGGCAGCGCTTCCGCTCCGGGCTCTGGCTCGGCCTGGTCTTCGGCCTCGCCTTCTTCCTGCCGCTCCTGTCGTGGACCGGCATCTACGTCGGCCCGTTCCCGTGGACCGCGCTCGCGGTCTGGGAGGCGCTGCACCTCGCGCTCCTCGGCGGCGCGACGGCGGTGACCTCCCGGCTGCGCTTGTGGCCGCTGTGGACGGCGGCACTCTGGGTCGCCGACGAGGCGCTGCGGGGCCGCTTCGTCCTGGGCGGATTCCCGTGGGGCCGCCTGGGCTTCAGCCAGACCGAGGGGCCGCTGCTGTGGCTGGCCGCCTATGGCGGGGTGCCGCTGGTCAGCTTCGCGGTCGCGCTCACCGGCACCCTGCTCGCCGCGGCGGTGCCGGCCGTGGCCCTCGCCGTGCGCGGCTTCCCGACCGATCCGGCAGCACGGGTCCGCGGCCTGCGGACGGCGGCCGTCGCGGTGGCCGCCGTCCTCGCCGTGCCGCTCACCGGGTTCGTCGCCGGGCTGCCGCTCGCCGGAGGGTCGCTCACCGCCGGGGGGCCGTCGACCACCGTCGCGGTGATCCAGGGCGACGTCCCGCGGGCGGGCCTCGACTTCAACGCCCAGCGCCGCGCCGTGCTGGACAACCACGTGCGCCAGACGCGGCAGCTCGCGGCCGCGGTGGCGGCGGGGCAGCGGCCGCAGCCCGACGTCGTGGTCTGGCCGGAGAACAGCTCCGACATCGACCCGTACATCAACGCCGACGCGCGCCGGGAGATCGGAAGCGTCGCCCGGGAGGTCCGGGCGCCGATCCTCGTGGGCGCGATCGTGGAGGGCCCGGGCCGCTTCATCAGCAACACCGCGATCGTGTGGGACCCCGACAGCGGGCCGGGAGCCACCTACGTGAAGCGGCACCCTGTACCGCTGGCCGAGTACGTGCCGGCGCGCTCGTTCTTCCGGATCTTCAGCTCGGAGGTCGACCGGGTCCACGACCAGCGGGCCGGCACCGAGGTCGGCGTCCTCGACATCGGTGGCGCGTCGGTCGGCGACCTCATCTGCTTCGAGGTGGTCTACGACGGCCTCGTGGACGACGTCATCGACGGTGGCGCCGGGATGCTGGTCGTGCAGACCAACAACGCCACCTTCGGCTACACCGACGAGAGCGCGCAGCAGCTGGCGATGAGCCGGCTGCGCGCGGTGGAGCACGGCCGGAGCGTGGTCGTGGCGGCGACCAGCGGCATCTCCGCGGTCGTCGCGCCGGACGGCTCGGTCGTCCGCTCCTCCCAGCTGTTCGAGCCTGCGACCTTCGTCGAGCGGATCGCACAGCGCAGCTCGACGACCGTGGCCACGCGCCTGGGCGCCGGACCCGAGTGGCTTCTGACGGGGGTCGGTCTGGCTGCGTTGGCGGCCGCGCTCGCGCCCGGGACCGTGCGTCGCGTGCGCAGCCGGAGGGTCGCTCGGTGAGCGAGCGGGTGCTGGTCGTCGTCCCGACCTACAACGAGGCGGAGAACCTGCAGGCGATCCTCGATCGCCTGCGCGACGCCGTGCCGGCCGCCCACGCGCTGGTCGTCGACGACGGGTCGCCCGACGGCACCGGTGACCTCGCGGACGAGCTGGCCGCCGCCGATCCCCGCGTGCACGTGCTGCACCGGACCACCAAGGCGGGCCTGGGCCCGGCCTACGTCGCCGGCTTCCGCTGGGCCCGCGAGCACGGCTACGACGTGGTCGTGGAGATGGACGCCGACGGCTCGCACGCCCCTGAGCAACTGCCCCGGCTGCTCGCCGCCCTCGCCGACGCCGACCTGGTGCTCGGGTCGCGGTACGTGCCCGGGGGAGAGGTGGCCGACTGGCCGGTGCACCGGCTGCTGCTCTCGAGGGCCGGCAACGTCTACACCCGCCGGGCGCTGCGCATGCCGCTGACGGATGCCACCGGTGGCTACCGGGCCGCTCGCGGTGAGCTGATCGACCGGTTGCCGTTCGAGGACGTCGCCAGCGAGGGCTACTGCTTCCAGGTCGACTGGGCCTGGCGCGCGGTCCGGGCGGGGGCGAGGGTGGTCGAGGTGCCGATCACCTTCACCGAACGCGCGTTCGGCAGGAGCAAGATGAGCGGGTCGATCGTTGGAGAGGCATTGGTACGGGTCACCGTGTGGGGCCTGAAGGACCGGCTGGCCGACTGGCTGCCGGGCCGGGTCCGCCGCCCCGTGCCGGAACGGTCCCGCGACGGCGGGCGGTCGAGCGCGACCCGGTAGTCGGGAAGCCCACCGTCCTCCGGCGAGCGGGGAGGAGAGGCGACGACATGGTGGTGCAGCGGTTGCGGCTGGTCGTGGGCCTGGTCGCCCTGGCCGAGCTCGTGATCTTCCTGCTGGTGGCCGCCTGGATCGGGGTCGGCTGGACCATCCTGGCGACACTGCTCACCGGGGCGCTCGGCTGGATCCTGCTGGCCCGGCAGGGCACCAAGGCCCTGACCGACCTGCGGGAGCGCGCCCGCTCGCGGCAGGCCCCGGGCCGAGAGCTCGGCGACGCCGGGCTCGTCGCGCTGGGCGGGCTGCTCATGGTGCTCCCGGGCTTCCTGACCGACCTGGTCGGGCTGCTGCTCCTGGTGCCGGTGACCCGGCGCCCGCTCCGCGCCCTGCTGAGCCGAACGGTGACCTCCCGGCTGCCGGTGGAACTCCGTGGACCGGTGCGGGTGCGCAGCGACCGGACGGCCCCCGTCGGCGGTGCGACGCGCATGACCCCGCCGCTGGTCATCGAGGGCGAGGTCGTACGGGACGCCGAGGCTGGTCCCACCCCGAGTTGATCATCGTCCCCGTGCTCGGGACACGGTGGGACACGCCGGGGCGGCCGACCCGCGGACGATGATCAACTCGGCGGGTGACCGCTGAAGACGCGGAACGGCCCCGGTGGCGAACCACCGGGGCCGTCGGCACGACGCTGGAACGGCCCGCCTCCAGGGGCCCGCCGCGAGCTCGCGAGCGGCGGGGAGGAGGCGGGTCCTTCTATCAGCTGGCGCGGGTACGCCGGCCGCGGAGCACCTCGAGACGCTCGGCGAGCACCTCTTCGAGGTCCTCGACGGAGCGGCGCTCGAGCAGCATGTCCCAGTGGGTGCGCGGCGGCTTGACCTTCTTGGGGGCCGGCTCGGCGCCGCCCACCAGCTTGGCCGCGGAACCGTCGAACTTGCACTCCCAGGTGTCGGGGAGCTCTGCGTCGTCGGCGAAGGGCACCGTGAACAGGTGACCGGAGGCGCACCGGTACTCGGCGTACTGCCGATCGATCGGCGCGGTGTTCCGCTCGGTCTCGTAGCTGACGCTGCCCAGTCGGCTGCCGCGCAGGGAACGCTCGCCCATGGCACACCGTCCTCTCGGTCTAGATGTCGGTCGGGACTCGACGTCCGGCGAGCGGGGGTGTACCCACGGACCGGGGAGTCACAAAGGTTAACGGCGCAAATGGTGCGGAGATTCCGCGGAATCGGTTCCATATCATCGCATGGGGTGGTATCGGCACGCTCGGCGCCCCCCTGACGGGTGACCGGCGGCGCTCGGACGCCGTCCTCAGGGCAGGGCGAGCTGGCCGGGACCGGCACTGGTCGGCCCCAGCGCGCCCCGCACGTAGTGCCGCCGGCAGAGCACCTGGTACCGGACGGCGGGGGAGCAGCCGGTCTCCCCGGGCAGCTCGGCGGGGGCGGTGTCGGCGACGACCACGGTCTCGCCCGAGCGCACCATCACCCCGTCGACCACCCGGGCGTTGAGCAGTCCGGGCAGGCCGCACCAGCACAGCACCTCCACCTGGATGCGCGAGACGACGTCGGCGAGCTCCAGGAGCCGCTGGGTGCCCGGGAACAGGCTCGTGCGGAAGTCGGTGGTCAGGCCGAAGGCGTAGACGTCGACGTGCGACTCGTCGGCGAGCTCGGCCAGCTGGTCGACCTGGCCGGGGGAGAGGAACTGTGCCTCGTCGACGATCAGGTAGTCGACCCGCTGCCCGTCGGCCCAGCGGTCGCGGACCAGCAGCCGTAGATCGGTGCCCGCGTCGATCTCGATCGCCGGCCGGCTCAGGCCGACGCGGGAGCTGATCTGCGGGGCCGCCGAGCGGTCGCCCTGGGTGAGCAGGAGGCCGTGGCGGCCCTGCCGGTGCTGGTTGTGGTCGACCTGCAGCGCCAGCGTGGACTTGCCGCAGTCCATCGGCCCGTGGAAGAAGGTCAGGTGGGCCGGCGCGGGATGGCGGCGGCGATCCCCGGAGGCCGGAACGGAGGTGGGCATCGGCAGCGGCGCCCGCTCCGGCTGGATCTGCGTCACAGGCGTTCCGGGGGAGTGTTGCCGGCCTCGACGACGGCCCGGCGGATCGGCAGCATCGCCAGGGCGACGAACCCGGCCACGAAGAAGATCACCAGGCTGACGATCGCGAGCCGGTAGGAGCCGGTGAGCTGGAACGTCAGCCCGAACGCGAGCGGCCCGAGCCAGCTGGTGCCCCGGTCGCTGATCTCGTAGAAGCCGTAGTACTCCGCCTCCTTGCCCGCGGGGATCAACTGGCTGAACAGCGAGCGGGACAACGCCTGCGTGCCGCCCTGGACCACCCCGATGACCGCGGCCAGCGCATAGAACTGCGCCACCGCGCCCGTCTGGAGGAAGAAGGCCGCCACCAGCACGCCGATCCAGGCCACCAGTGACCCCAGGACGACGCGCCGCGCGCCGTACCGCCCGGCCAGCCGCCCGAGGCCCAGCGCCCCGGCGATCGCCACGACCTGGACCATCAGGATCGCGCCGGTCAGCACGCTCTGGTCGAGCTTGAGCTCCTCGACGGCGTAGGTGGCCGAGAGCGAGATGACGGTCTGGACGCCGTCGTTGAAGAGCAGGTAGGCGCCCAGGAACCACAGGGTCAGCGGGAAGGCCCGCATCTCCCGCAGGGTGGTCGCGAGCTGCCGGAAGCCGCTGCCCGAGCGCACGGCATCGACGTCGCGGACCGGCCGGTTGCGCAGCCGCGACACCGTGAAGACCGTGAAGGCGCCCCACCACAGGCCGGACGTGGCCAGGCAGATCCGCACCGCCTCGCCCGTGGTCAGGCCGAGCGACTCGGCGCTGAGCACCAGCCCCAGGTGGACGGCGAGCAGCAGCGCGCCGCCGACGTAGCCGAACGCCCAGCCGCGGCTGGAGACGGCGTCGCGCTCGTCCGGCCCGGCCAGATCGGGCAGCCAGGAGTAGTAGACGACGGTGGCGGCGCCGAAGCTGATGTTGGCGACGACGAACAGCACCGCCGCGAGGAGCCAACCGCCGTCCCCTGCGAAATAGAGCAGGGTGGTGGCGAGCGCACCGAGGAAGGCGAAGCCGGCCAGCATCTCCCGCTTGCGTCCGGTGCGGTCGGCCACCGCACCGGTCAACGGCAGCACCAGAACCTGCAGCAGCACCGATGCCGACAGGACATAGGAGAACCAGCTGCCGGCCGCGATGGACAGGCCCAGGAACGACAGCCGCTCGTCCGGGCCGGCGGCGTCCTCGGCGATGGCGGTCAGGTACGGGCCGAGGAAGACGGTCGTGACCGAGGTGTTGAAGACCGACATCGCCCAGTCGTAGGAGTACCAGCCGAAGCGTTCGCGCCGGAGGGCGCGGTCGACGACGGGAACGGCGGTCCCGGCTCCGGCAGCGGACGGCGCAGTGGTCACGGCCGCAGGTTCTCAGCCGTCGCGCGGCGGGTCCAGCACCGGGGGGTTCCGGCCGCCGGCATGTCCCTCGTCAGGGGCCGGACAGCCACTGGCCGCGCTTCTCCAGCAGCTCCCGCAGCATCGCCGGCCGGTCGGTCATGAGGCCGTCGACCCCCAGGTCCAGCATGGCGGTGCTCTCCTCGACGGAGTCGACCGTCCAGACGTGCACCTGCAGCCCGCGGGCGTGCGCGGCGGCGAGGAACCGCTCGTCGACCAGCGCACGGCCACCCAGCTGGAGCGGCACCTGCGCGCACCCGGCCTGGATGCGGACCAGACCGGCCGCACGCGGCGAGTACGACGACAGCCGCAGCGCCGCCACCCCACGCGGGCCCAGAGAGGTGCAGACCGCGGGGCCGAACAGGCGGCGGGCGGCGGCGATCCGCGCGTCGGAGAAGGACGCCAGGCAGATGCGCCCGGCGACGTCGAGCCGGCGGACCAAGCGGACCAGCGGCGCCAGCACCCCGGCCGCCTTGATGTCGAGGTTGAACCGGACGTCCGGCCAGGCGCTCAGCAGGTCCTCCAGCCGCACGATCGGCTCGCGGCCCCCGATGCGCGCCTGGGACAGCTCCGCCCAGGACAGGTTGTCCACCCGCCCGGAACTGTCGGTCACGCGCTCCAGCGACGAATCATGGAAGGCGACGAGGACGCCGTCGGCGGTTACCTGGACGTCGGTCTCGAGGTAGCGGTAGCCCATGTCCACGCAGGCCTCGAAGGCAGGCATGGTGTTCTCCAGGTGCTCGATCGCGCCACCGCGGTGGGCCATCGCCAGGGGGGTGGGCCCGTCGAGGAAGGCGAAGCGCGCGGGCACGTCGACCACGCTAGTGGGAGACGATTTCGCAGCTCCGGGCGTGTCCCCGGAAGCTGTCACCCGTGACGTCTACCGTGCGCAGACGTGGGACAGCAGCAGGTATCGGAAGCCACGGCGACCGAGACGCGTCACGTGCGGCCGGTCCGCGTCCGGGGGAGCGAGGAGCCGCGTCGGTGCGGCTGGTGTCGCCGTGTCCTGCCCGAGCAGGGCTCCGTCGGGCGCCCACGGCTGTACTGCGGTCAGGCGTGCCGGCAGCGCGCGTACGAGCAGCGGTCGGCGACGGCGAAGGCAGGTCTGCCCGACGACGTCGTCCTCGTGTCGCGGGGTGAGCTCGACGGGCTGCAGGACCGTCTCTACCAGCTCCGCTGCGCCCTCGAGGACGTCCAGACGCTGCTCACCGAACGCCCGACGAAAGCCGAGCTCGAACGGTCGCTCAGCGATCTGCTTCGCTCGACCGGCCGGCTCGACCGGCTCTGGGTCAGCGAACGGGCCGGCTGACCCCTCGGCTCACTGCGGGTCCTGCGTGTCGTCGTTCTTGTCCTCCGGGTTGCCGGAGTCCGGTTCGCTGTTGTCCGGCACGTTGCCCTGCGACGCGTCCGACGGGTTGCTGCCCTCGGTGTTCTTCGTGTCGTCGGTCGTACCGTCGTTGCGGTCGAGTCCGGCCGGGTCGCCACCGCATCCGGCGAGCGTGGCGGTGCCGCCCCCGAACAGTGCCAGGGCGGTGAACAGGGCGGCCATCGGTCGTCGGAGTAGCATGTCCCGACCCTACGAAGAGCTCCGCCGGTTCGCCCGTCGAGCGGACCGGATCGTCCGTAATACGTCACCGTGACGTAATGACACATGCACTCGCGCCTGGACCGGGGCGTCGCCCTCGCCCCTCGGCCGGCATCCGGGCTCTCGTGACACCGGCACCAGGGCCGGTGCCTGTCGAGCCGCGCGGCACCCGGGACACCGACACGTGCCAGTCGAGCCTCATGGCCGGCCAGTGCGTTCACGGCCGGCGGCGCGGGTCGACCATCGTGCTGTCCGCCGGTCGGTCGGCCCGACAGACTTGCGTCACAGTGACGTTATGGGGTCGGCGTAGGCGGAAGGGGGAAGTGGGGTACCGGAGGGCAGTGAGGGCGGCACAGGCGCCTCCGTCGCCGAGATCTCCACCAAGATCACCCGAAACAAGATCGATCTTGGGGGAGTCATGGATGACGGGCCGGTGGACGACGCCGGCCGACAGCACGGACCACGGACGGCAGACCACGGACGGCGGACGGCAGATGGCGGACGTGGCAGGCGGCGCCGTTGGTGTCGCCGGAGTCGCGCGTCGCACCGACGTGCCGCACCGGCAGCTGCGGGCCGGCGCGAAGCGGAACACGGCAAGCAGGCGATCTGACAACGACGACCGGGTGAGCGCTCAGGCGGCCCCTTCCGAGCTCATGCGGGTGCGCCGATAATGCACATTATGTCAACTTACGGGGAGGACGCCGACCCCCTCCAGCTCCCTGCCCATGGGCTCGGGCAGGTCCATGCCGGCGAACTCCTCCAACCAGTCGTCGGTCGTGTAGCCGGCGTCGAGATCGGCGTGGTGGAGCTCGAGCTCGACCAGGCGCCGCTGGAGCAGCTGACGCGCCGGGAACGGATCACCCACCAGTCCTCGGACCGGCCGACCCCAGGCATCCGCCGGAACCGCGGCCGCTGCATCCCGGAAGCGCTCCGCCGATGCGGTCAGGTCGGCCACCGGTTCGGCGGCGCCCCGGCCCGCTCCCCTTTCGATGGCCTCGTCGCGTTCCTCCTGGCCGGCATAGGCCTGACCCGGCACGCCGGTCCGCACGCCGTCCAGCAGTCTGCCGATGGCCTCACCCCCGCGCGCGAGGTGCGTGAGCACGTGGCCACACGTCCAGCCGGGCAGCGACGAGGGCTGCCGGACGTCGTCCCCGAAGCCTCGCGCCGTTGCGAGCAGGCGTTCGGTGGCCGCGTCGATCAGCACCAGCATGCGATCGGGCTCGGAGCTCACCGACGCACGGGGGCGCCGTGCGGCACCAGAGCCGACCAACCCGAGATTCGTCACTGTGACGAAGGGGGGACCCGGCCGCATCCACCACCGCGCACCGATCAGTCGGCGCGCTTCGGCCGGACCCGGGGATCGAGTGCCGCGGCGACGACGTCGGCGATCGCGTTGGCGACGATGACCGCCACCATCACCACGGTCACGAGCCCCACGAGCAGCGCCCGGTCGCGATTGCGGATGGAGGCGAACAGCGCCCCGCCGAGACCCGGCATGCGGAAGATGCCCTCCACGACCAGCAGCCCGACGAAGAGCGTCCCGACGTTCGCCGCGACGAAGGTGACCACCGGGTTGAGCGCGGGACGCAGGGCGTGGACGCCCACGACGCGCCAGGACGAGAGCCCGCGACCCCGCGCCGCCTTCACGAACGGGGCGTGCAGCGTCTCCCGCAGCTCGGACCGCGTGAGCAGCGCGACGTACCCGGTCGACACCGCGGCCAGGGCGAGGATCGGCAGGACGTAGGTGACCGGCTCGCCGCTCCCGCCGGCCAGGGGGAACCAGCCGAGGTGGTAGGCGAACACCGCCCGCAGCCCGTAGGCGGCCACGACGACCGGCGTCGCGACCAGCAGCATGGAGACCGCGTACACGCCGACGCCCAGGCGACGGCCGCCGGCGGCGAGGGCCCCGGCCACGACGCCGACCAGCGTCTGCACCAGCAGGGCGCCGACCAGGATGACCGCGCTGACCGGCACCGAGGCGGAGACGACGTCGGCGACGACCGGCCCGGAGTCCGCCCGGCCGAAGGGGTTCACCGGAAACCCCCGGCCCCAGTTCCCGGTCACGACGTCGCGCATGTAGAGCGCGTACTGCTTCGGCAGCGGCTGGTCGAGGTGGAAGTGACGCCGGATCGCCTGGTAGATCTCCGGGGGCGGCGGGCGGAACCCGAACAGCGCCCGCACCGGGTCCCCCGGCAGCTGGGTCACCGCGACGAAGACCAGGGTGATCGCCGCCCACAGGCTGAGGACCATCTGCACCGCCCGGCGGATGAGGACGGCGGTCACGGGCGTCATCCTGGCAGGCGCGCCCATCGGGTCCGTCGACGCGACGCCGATCATCGGTCAGACTCCCCCGGTGCAGGTCAGCCCCTCCTCCCCCGCGGTCGACACGCCACGGCGTGGACGGCGGCTTCCCAACGGCCACCTGCTGACCGCCGCCGTCCTGCTCGGGCTGCTCGGTCTCATGGCGGTGGCCCCCGGGCTGTTCACCGACTCCGACCCGCGCGACTGCGACCTGTCCCGGTCCCTCGTGCCGCCCAGCTGGGGAGCGCACCCGTTCGGGTACGACCTGCTCGGCTGCGACTACGCCGCCCAGACGATCTACGGCACGCGGACGTCGATGGTCCTCGCCGTCGTCGTCGTCCTCGGCGCCGGCGCGGTGGCCCTGGTGCTCGGCACCGTGGCCGGCTACTCCGGTGGGGCGCTGGACGCCGTCATCTCCCGGATCACCGACGTCTGGTCGGGCATCCCGCTCATCCTCGGGGGCATCGTGCTGCTCAGCGGCAGTCTCGACCGCGGCCTCGAGCAGGTGGTCGTCGTCCTCGTGGCGTTCAGCTGGCCGCCGATGGTCCGGGTCATGCGGGTGAGCACGCAGCAGGTCAAGGAGCTGGACTACGTGACCTCGGCGCGTGCGCTCGGGGCCGGGCCGCTGCGGCTGCTGCGCCGCCACGTCGTGCCCAACGCGCTGCGGCCGCTGGTCGTCTTCGCCAGCGCCTACGCCGGCGTGCTCATCTCCGCCGAGGCGATCCTGACCTTCGCCGGGGTCGGGCTGCAGCGGCCCACGCAGTCGTGGGGCATCCTGCTGTACCAGGCTCAGGACCGGCTGGTCCAGGCGCCGCACCTGCTGATCTTCCCCGGCGTCTTCCTCGTGGCCGCCGTCCTGGGGTTCGTCCTGCTCGGCGAGGGCCTGCAGCGGCACTCGTCGCACCGCGACTGACCCTCCTACCGCTGGAGGACCGATGACCACCGTCCGTCCCATCATCGTCACCGCCGACCTCGACCGACTGCTCACCTTCTACACGGAGCTGCTCGGCGCCGAGGAGGTCCAGCGCTTCCCCGAGGACGGTCCCGTCTTCTACGTCGGCCTCACGCTCGGCGACTCCGAGCTCGGCCTGTCCACGGACGCGGCGGTGGTCGCGGGCCCACCCGGGCGCATGCTGCTGAGCA
>Ga0308173_10001248_pt1 | contig 12450 bp, 13 predicted proteins | sample PhyPR1_FD_203716 | JGI IMG/M metagenome (GOLD analysis project Ga0308173, IMG submission 203716) | Soil microbial communities from UC Gill Tract Community Farm, Albany, California, United States - DLSLS.P.R1 | ecosystem: Environmental > Terrestrial > Soil > Agricultural land | place: USA... | reverse complement strand
AGAACTGGCAGGTGTCTTTGTTGACGGCTAGAATGTGATGGTCGGACCCATTCTGGTCAGTGACATATGTGCCCACTTCGCGCTTTAGCTCGGGAAGGAACGGCAGCAGCCAGGATCCGTTGTATCCCCCCGTATAGTAGAAGATTTCATTAGTCAGCGGAACAGTATTGTCTACCACGCTGGTTCCCCATCCGGTATCAAATCCGAGCCCGTTTGTTCCGGTGTTCGCCGCGCTCGTCCAAATTGCATTGTTTGCGTTCACGGGGAGGTTATCGATTCTCGTATTGAAAACCGAATCGTTCGGAAGCACCGGACATCCGGCCATCACGTTCTGGTTCGGAATGGATGCCGGAGCCGTGTATTTTGCATGCGTGCTGTCCGTTACCGTAAGGGTGCCAGAACTTCCGGAAACCAACGAAAAGTTCACCGGACGGTTACTGCTGAGTGTAACGGTTCCGCTATCCTGCGCAACTGTTGCCGAAAAGCTCACGGTCAATCCGCCGCTAGTGATAAGGTTCTGACCCGTGCCCGTCAAAGGAACAGTATGAGGCGAGCCAGGGGCGGAGTCCACAATGGAAACGGCAGCCGTCTCCGGCCCCAAAATAGATGGCGTGAACGTAACCGTAATGCTACAGCTGCCGCCTGATGGCACCACGGTGCCGCAATTTTGCGCGATGCTGAAATCGGATGCGTTGGGCCCCGTTGTTGTAATACTAGCGAGTGACAGAAATGCGGTTCCGGTGTTCCTTAACGTAATTGTTTGCTGTAATCTCTGACCAAGGGCCTGCTTACCCCAAACCAGAGGTTTGCTTAGCGCAACTTGCGGTGTGGCTAGGATCGCTACGCTCCCCTTGTTCGCTCCGGCCAGGGTGGTCGCTGTTCGCACTTGAGATATTGTCAAAGGCACGGTACTCGGAGGTACTATCCACGTTTCCTTCCAACTTGTACCGTCGATACTTCTGTATTCAGCCTGATAGCTAGAGCCAGGAGCGCCTGTCGAGGAAGGAACCAAAACCATCGTGAAACTGCCGTTCGCGATTGGGGCCGTCACCTGCAGCAGGTTGGTGGCTCCTGGAAAATTCCACGTGACCGTTACTGAGCCCGCGAAGGGCTTTCCATTGATCGAGACGGTATCCACAATGGACGTCAATGCCTGTTGGGAATGACCAATTCCATGAGCAATGGTGAGAAGAAAGATTGTAAATATCGATTTTGCCTTGCTCGGCACGAACGGGTCTCCCATGAAAAGTGCAGGATGCCAGATACTGTTTCTCACTCGTTTCCTTGGGAACCTACACGTACGTGCTGCTCCATGTTGGGGTGAGCCGGACAACAAACACGGGTACCTGTAAAAGCACTCGACGATGCATGCTCAAAGCTCGGACGCCCAGCGGCATTCCGAGGCAATCGAGCCGGGCGTATTGATGATGTTCGGGTCAAGGCGCGGGGCAATTGTGAAATGCCGATAATGGCCGGAGTGCCAGGAAATAAATAGCTTGTTCATGTCTCTGAGCCAGAGTGTTAGTTAATCGCTGCATTCTCATACCTTAATGAAACCGCCACAACGCGACGGAACTTACCGGGCGAGACGTGCCGTGAACCAGCGTGGTGCCGGATTGACCGCGATTGCCTCGATTCGGCGGCGGCCTATTCCGTGGCTGATTTTAACAGGTCATTACAGGGACGTCGTCGGAGTAAGATGTATCGGACCTTCAGATCACTTTGGCGCTCGGTCGCTCGCTCGTCGAGCCCTGTACCTTCAAAGGAGAAATGATTGCCAGGACGGTTCGTACGAATCGATTATGCTTGTTGTGAAATGGGGGCAGTTGGGGCAGGGTCGGGGAGATGATTGTGAGAGCGGTGAGTACCGGCGGGGTAGGGTCAACGGCATACTGAGGCGGCGACTGGGGAAGCATTTGCACAGGTACGCGCACTTGAGCCGCCAAGTGATCAAGCTGCAGCCGCTTCCGCCTCCGGGCAACGAGCCTCTTTCTGTGGTGCTGCGGTGCGACCGTTTTCATTTGGATGTCTTCCACATCCAATCTATAGATTGACAGGACCGGAAGCCAACTGTATGGCGCATGATTGATCACGATCGTTGCGGGAGTTACCGGACGCGACGGCAGGCGACAGACATCGCTGACCAGAATGGCTGCGGAAATACCCGCGGCGCAAATACCGGTGAGCGCTCGTACATTTGGGCGCTTTCCGAACGCAACTGTCCGGACCTTCTTTGTTGCTCTGATGGAACCGAACCTTCGCTTAACGATCGCGAGCAGCCATGGGAAGCTTAATCTGTGACCGCGAATCCATCGGTCATAAAGCGTCTGCAATGCGACCTCGAAGTCCATGAGCCGGATGCTTTGCCTTCCTCCGATTCGCAACGTGTGCGAAGCGGAACTCAGGAATTCTAACGTTTGCGCTATCCCCATCTCGCACGCTTGTCGCTCTAACTCTGCCCCAAGCCCATCGTAGATTTCGGCCTCCTCCCCTTCGGCGAGCCCACACCACCATCCTGGCCGAAGTTTTAGATAAAGTTTGTCACATTCGATATCGCACAGAAGGATACCGATGGGTTCAGGTGCACGGCCTGGCAGATGCGCGCTTAGCAACACCCATTCCCCCCTGGCCGTGATCATCTCAGGCGTTCCTCTCGTGTAAGGAGTGCCTCCAAGGAAGTGGGCTTATCAATAAAGTTAATAAGATCGCTCCACCACTTTTGAGCACGAGCTACTTTCAACTATAATGTCTATTTATCTATGGACTTATTTGCCATCGGACGATTCTGTGGTTTCTGAGATTACACCCAGCTGCCCGAACGGTTTTACCTGGTGTACCGTCACATCACATCTCCGCGTTCGACTTCGTGCATCACTTTGGCGATCGGGCTTCGGACCGGCATGTGGCTCACTCCCACGACCCTTCAAGAGCCATTTCTGCTTTCATCGTATTGACGTAACGTTTTCGCAATGATCTGACAACAAGGGCCATCGGCGAGCACAACGTTGCTTGGCCGGGCTGTCCCGGACCGACGAGGGCACTTTCACCGTACGATGCGGCTTTCTAACAAAACTCCTACCAGAACTACAACCACTGAAACACAAATGAGCGATAGCCATCGCGGGTGTCGCTCGCCAACTATTCGGCCGCACAGCACCCGCTTATGACAAATGCTAATTGCGAGGTCGCTTCGTATCTTGGTACAAAACAGTCTTCAGCACGGAGCCAAACTTCTTCGATTCGCTGAGTGCCCATGCTGGTAATTCACCGGGCGGGTTATTCGGTTGTTCTTCAACAGAGCAGTTTCGCTTTCGCCAGCCCACAAATCTCTACTCCAGTCGTGCCTTTTAAATCGAGTATGTGCGGCTTCGTATCGCCCCACAGTGTTTTACGCGTCTGGGTCGTCACATGGGACTACCGCTTTTATAAAACGGATAGAACAGCACCAAGCATTGTGAGTATATGGTGCAGAATTATTGGTGGTAGCACTTAGAGAGCTCCTCGTCATTCCATGTAGTAAGTCATCACTGGTAACATGTACGGGCAGTTGCTGCCGCGTGGTAATAGCTTATGGACTCGAGATCAGAAGAGCCATTTGGAAATAGATAAAAGCAGTAAGATATGATGAAAAATGATGGGTGGAAGCATGACTATGTTCTCCTTGTGTAGAATGTTTGGCCGCATCCTCGTGACCGCCCCGTGCGCTATGTTGCAGATAGACACACGTATGGTGTTACTAACGGCTGCGACAGGTCGTGCGCAGTCCGTTTTTCGCGTTAATTAAGTTGGCTCCCGAAGGGCGATCTGCTTAGCAGAGCCAGGGGCACAAGTACTTCTAACTAGCCGGCCCTAGTTGTATCTTCTGAGGGGCGTAGTATTAAGTGCGATTGGTAGAAGGTGCTAATAGATGGCTATGCGGATAGATCGGCATCTATCCGCATACTGTAGAGCCTACAGGAATAATGTCTGTTGGACGAGGGGAAGCTCTCGTAATATTTACCAGGCGAGGTAAAAAGTGCCGGCCATTTTCCCGAGGTGGCCTAACGGGTATAGGATCAAGACGCTCCCATTGATCCGATGCGTTGATGCTTACTGCCCGTCAGGAAGGGACCATTATAAGAAGCGGCACCCCGAAGTAACGAGGCAACCTGGCAAGCCAGGCTTACACGCAATCACAATAAAGGGATGCCCAAACTTTGAAGAAACAAGGCGTTTTCTTCGATTTCTTCTTCAGTCACCGGATCTGGTCTGGGAACAGAAACGGCCAGCGCTCCGTATTCGTGGATCCACCAGCTGAGAAACCCACTTTCCTCATCATCGCTGCGCAGCACCGCGAGGGCGACCACAAGCCGACGGCATTCCTCGCAAGTGATCGATGGCGTTTTTCTTCGAGCGTTGGGTCGGTCTGTGGGACCGTGAGATGGGAGAAACTCTCCCTTTTTCGAATTGATTGTCGTACGAGACGAAGGCGACCGCTGCCGTTTGGCGAAGGCCCAAGTTGCGTATTTATCCAGCAAGTCGCTCAAAAAGTCTCGCTCTTCGCGATCCGCGCGTAAGACGTCAAGAGTAGTTTGCAGCAGGGCGAATTCTGCGGAGCTGACTGCTCCGAAGTCTACATCGAAATGGATGTGCATTGTTTTTCTCCTTAAAGCTTTGGGTCTGCTATGCCGACCATGTCCCAGTCATCCTTTGATGCAAAAGGGCAGGAGGTTCCGCGATCCACGAAGTTCCTCCCGCACACGAGGCTCGCAAACGTTGCTGTCCGGCAAGCGAAAAAAAGACACGTAACCATATGAAAAAATAGAGAAAAGTTTTTGTTGGATTGTTGTGACCCGGTTTGAGGATGTCCGGTTTCTAGTTGAAACCGGGGACTCTAAAACGAAATCAGCCGGCACTGGCGTGGCGCACCGGAATGCTTCTGACGACAGCGAGTTCGAGTTCTTTAACCAGGATAGGCAACTCTCGATAGCCTTGGACGCGGTTCCACCGGGACTCAGCCCATAGCAGAGCACTGGCGATCCAGCGCAAATACTGAGCGCCACCATACCAGCGCTTCACCTTGCGGCAAACCGTCTCCACGATCGAGAAGGCGGATTCGATCATGTTGGTAGAGGGCCAAGTTGGCGCGCAGCTTCGCCGGAATACGGAGCCGCTGCATGGTGAGCGTTTCCTCCATTCGTTCCTCCGGGCTGCGCGGCACGACAGCACCCGTGGTACGCCGTGGGCCTTACGGTTTCCCGTCAACAAGGTAAAACGGGGCCGACAATTGCATCAGCCAGCTTGCAAACAGCGGCTGGCTCCGGCCTCACCAGTGAAAAGTCCTACCCGGCACAATCCCGGCTTCATGACACTAACGTTTTGTCACTTATCTGTCGAGCACGAGTTGGCGTTCGGTGGGGACACGCTCGGCCTCTGTAGCAGGCTCTCCGGCATTCATAACACCCTTGTTTGTTGCGCATTGATCTTTCCCCCTTGAAGCGATAAGCACCTGTCCTTGTGTTGCCTCAAACAACCCTGTCCCTTAATTCTCTGGCTCCCGTGTGGTCTTCGCGGCCCGATCCGAAATCTCCAATTGATAGATGCAGACGCAGGAGGGCCTGGCTACCGGAGTCAGGTACTTTCGAGTCAGCGCGACAACCTCCGTTGTAAAGTGATTCGAACGAGGTGATGATCGCAGTGAATTCGAATTTGGCAAGCTTTACCGCATACCCCTCGTCAAGATTGGCTTAGAGGATTGGGAGCAGCGATATACCACATGCGAATCGCACTCTATTCCAGGGAAACCGGTGCGCCGGTTACGCTAATCGAATCGCACAGGGCGCAGAACAGCGAATGACATTTAGAAAGAAGGCTATTGTTGTGGCGGCAGAGCAGTTTTTTTCCGACAGCAAACCGTTGCCAGATGGCATGTATTTCGAGGACGGCGAGTACTGGGTCATGACCATGGAGGGTCCGCTTCGCGTCTCGCCTGGGGACTGGATCATTACAGGCGTGAACGGCGAGAAATACCCATGCAAGCCGGATATCTTTAAGCAGACGTACGAACCGGAACTGCGCTTGGATTGATCGAATCCGCTTCCCGCACGCCATCACGGTGCCGCTTCGGAATCTGCCCGATGGTCATCGCTTCTTTGGGAGAGAGAACCGCCGTGATTTAGGCCCGCCATGCAGCCAAGCACCCCCCAGAGAAGGCCGGTTCCAATACACTTGGAGTCCGTGGTCACCACGAACTTCCGCCGCCGCAGGCAAAGCAGATTATCCGCGCGCAGGGGCGGATACCCGTTTATGGTTCACTTCCCACCCCGGCGCTTCAGTCCGGCGGTGATCCGCGGGCATCCGTAATATGGGTATTCCATGGCGATCTTCTGGATATCGCCTTGGAGATCCAGATCGTCTTCCGGCGTTTCGGCCTTCGAATCGCAACGGAAGAAACCGCCCGGCCACATGTCCCAGATCGCACGTTCGCAACACTGCCGTTTCATGGCCCTCTTCGCCTGGCTTTGCATGTGCCGGTAGATCGCGGTCTTCCAGTCAGTACCTGCAGCATCCGCTGCTCTTCGAGTTTCCGCAAGCACCCCTTCAAAAATCGATCTCCACCGCCTGTCATCCGACCTTACGCTCCAAATGAGCCACTTTGGTCTCATCCAAGTGCCGCTTCCCCATCCCAGGAAACGCATTGCCGGTCCGTGGCGAAATTCCTTTCGCCAGCGGTGTAGCAGATTCGGGTTGAGTTGGAAAGCCCGGGTCACCTCAGCGGCCGAGGACCCATCTCCAGCTTCTGAATCGCAGCTACTTTCATTTCCCTTGTGAACTTCCGTTGAGACAATCCCATGAGTCAAATTCTCCATTTGATGATTTTTGACTCTCCAACTGGTTGTCTCGATTTAAGGGACAAGTCCAATTTCCGCCCACAGCAGTGGTGATTATCCGTGCTGGAATTCACCAGGCGGGTTGTTCCGCATTCCGCGAGCTATGAAAAGTTTCGTGGAATATCGAGGTTGGTAGATGGGGAGAGTAATACAGCGATTCCCTTATCTATGTATTTGGCTAAAAGCGCGATATGTTTAGCAGATTGCGGAGGGAATGCCTGTGACGTTCGAACAACATGAACATCGTCAAACGAATGGCGAAAAAGCGTTGATTGAAACTAGTGCTTTCAAAAAGCACCGGGCATGCGCTTGAGCGGTTTTCGTCCGTAGAGTAGCCCGGCGAAGCGCCAATCATAATCATCCATGAGTTCAACGGTCGTTGCTGCCGGATCAGGCATTCCGAGTGGCCCGTCGGATCGGCAAAACCCTAGGCGTGCCTCGAGACTGATCCGCAAAATGCGGGGAGGAGCCCAGGCTCATCTTGTAGAAGCCGAAAGCGGCGAGAATTACGTTTTAAAATCCAGCAACAATCCCCAGCACCGACGCATTCTGACGAACGAATGGCTCTCGTGTGCGATTCTGCGTTACCTGCAGATATTCGTTCCGGATACTGCGCTGATCGAATTAACCCCCGAGTTCATCCGGGATAACCCGGAGCTATATATCTCAACAGGCTCAAAACGTAAGGCGATTCCACCAGGTATTCATTTCGGCTCACGGCTCTATGTCAATCCGGACCGGGCGGCGATATTCGATTTTGTGCCCGATGGCATCTTGACCAAATTGCAGAACCGGAGGGACTTTTTGGGAACTCTCGTTTTCGACAAATGGGTGGGCAACGCGGATTCGCGGCAGGCCGTTTTCTTTCGAACACGAACAGACCGAGCACCCAAAGCTGGATTGTTCGCTCAGATGATCGACCATGGGTTCGCATTCAATGGGCCGCACTGGACCTTTTGCGATTCACCGCTTCATGGCACCTATTTTCGGACGTCGGTTTACGACGAAATACGCTCGCTGGATTCTTTCCAGCCTTGGCTGGACATTGTGGAGCACTTTCCGGTGGAAGTGATCGAGCGCGCACTGAAAGAAATCCCGCCGGATTGGCTACAGGGAGATGAGCATGAGCTGGAAGCGATGCTCGAAAAATTGATTATACGGCGCTCCCGCGTATGTGCACTTATCAACGAAATACGTCACAACCGTCCGCCTGTGTTCGCCAATTGGAAACTTTCCAATCACACCTCGCTGAGTCGCTGAGAGTGGACTCGGCAATCTGTTCCTTAGGCTTCCCGAACGCACGTGATTCGAGACCAACTGCCGTTGATAAAGCCTCGACGGCTCCGAAGCGGTTTTGGAGGATCGCGACCCGCAAGTATCGATTGGGTCACATAAACTAACGCCGGGTCGGTCTTCTCATTCGGCGGTTACACCGTACCCGCAGCCAGAAGAACTCGTCAGTGAAAAACGGATGCGTTCTATTCGGCCGCCCACGAAAAGGCGCATCCTCCCAATCGCCTTGATGTCTTCAAGGAACGATCCGCCCATCATGATCCACCGGCGCACTCAAAATGCTAGAAGATCCAGCTTGAGAATTCGATTCCTGGCAGGCTACTCCTACGATAACCAATGAAGAAACTCCTCCTACTACTACTCGGCATAGTGCCCCTCGCCGCCTTTTCTCAAACTGTCAAATCGAGTCCAAACCTCTTAAACAGTGGTGAAAACATCTTCACTGCCGCACCCGGGGATTCATTTTCAGCGCCCTTTGGAGCAATGGGAGACTGTAAAACAGATGACTGGCGGGCGCTGCAATTCGCACTGAGTCAGCACAAAGCTGTCTATCTTCCAAAGCCACCCGGAGGGTGCTATCTCGTCTCGAAAACCCTGACCCTTCAAGCGGGCGATTATCTCTATGGCTTCTCCGCCAATAACCCAAATCCCGGTGATCCCGGTGCAGGCGTCGTTATTCGGCTCGCCCCCAACGCCAACGTGCCGTTAATTCGGACCTATACGGCCGGGACTACTGACGGCAACGAGTATATGGCTATCGAAAATGTTGTCTTCGACGGAGCCGGGCCCTCGCAGACCCAGGAATTGCAGAACGAAGCGCTAGTAGACTTTCGGAACACGTTCATTGGCTGCTTTCTCCGCCATATTCTAATTATCAATTCTTTTGGCCCGGGCTTGTACACAGGAGATAACGGCGGGGATCTGCGGATGGACACCGTTTGGATTACAAATGCCTCAACGAGCACGTATTCGTGGATTCACAATCCCACGAAGCCCGGCTTTGGGACCCTGAATACCGACCAGGTCTTCGTAGAAAACCAATCCCTGCCTAAGGGAGGACGCTACCAGCCCATCATTTACGGGGATCCCACGAGCTATAGTCACGCGATCTTTATCAACGGCGTTCAGGTGGGCGTATTGAAAACGACACACTGCGAATCTGCGCTGACGTGCGTGGATTTTGCCTCGGTACAATCGCTAAACCTCCTCGGTATCAGCGCCACTCGGCTTGGCAATCCCACATCCTCGGACCCAACGAATCAGTATTTGATACGGATGCTGGATACAAATAGCTATCAGTTTGAATTCCACGAGGCGTCTTTCGATCAGGAAGGTAGTAATCTGAATGGATCTTCATTTCCTAACGCGCGAGTGTTTGGGCTGGCGGCGGGACTTACGACAAATGACTGGTTCCAAACACAGCCAGGAAGGAACCTCTGGTCCGCATACACGCAAGGGGAGTTCTTCTCCCAAGGTGGCGCCCCCTATCTTGGTGAGCGTCCCATCGTCGGAAACGAATTATGGCTTCAGAAGATTGGTCAATACTCTCCCAACGGTGTCAAAATTTGGGATGAGGTCGGCGCGCCGAATGGTACGTACGCCTACGCACAGCGCGACGGCTCCAGGTTTCGTTTCGGATTCAGCCCTGGGCCGTGGGATGCCAGTGAGGAGAATCTTTTACAGATCAATTGGTATGGCCTAAACAACCCCGCGAATAACGTAGAGATGCCTGAACGGGTAATCACGGGGAGTTCGGGCAACACCGACCTAGCGGGCGAGCTGCAACTCTCTGGTGCACAAACAGCTTCTTACCAATTCAGCGGCTTCTTCTCGACCCATCCCGAGTGCTCCGTTACCCCGCAATTCGATATCGGTGCGGGCAATAGGTGGTGGGTTAGCTATGTCGGCTCAAGCTCTTTCACGGTTAACTTCGCGAACGCTGTATCGGGCTCAATCTCATATCTCTGCGTAGGCCGCCAGTAATGGCAGCCTAGGTTTCAAAGTTGGTTGCCTCTGCCGTTATGGTGCAGCCCGTATCCCATCGATGACCATGGCAGCGCTCCGCGAAGCCGCGATGGGCAGTCGGCACAATATCAGTGCGGCCAGTTCTTCGCGGCGCTGGTTGCCCTGGGACGGAATCTTCAGATTCTCAGTCAATCTTGACATGCCATTAGGCGATGTGGTTTGATCGGTCGAAGGAATAACCGGCGCCTTCGCCTAGCCGGCACCGGCAGCGATGCGGCAGAGCATCGCTAGAGCACACCCCTTGTCCAATCAGATAGGAGAAAACTTGAAAGTTGGTTACTTTTTAGCCCTCGCTCTGCTTCTCGTAGGCTCGACGAAAGCCGATAGCCTATCAGTGAGTGTTGCCACCTCACGTCCGGACATGTCGACATGGTCTTACACGGTCACGAACAACCAGCCGCTCGGTGATCCCGATTACGTGTTTGGCTTTTACGTCGCAGTCAATGCCGCATTGGATGGGATTGCAACTCCTCAAGGATGGATCGCACAAACCGACGGTTACAACTACGTATTCTGGTCCAGCACGGGATCTGCCCCTTATGGAACCGATATCGCGCCGGGGACCTCGGTGACGGGCTTTTCCGTTTCCGCCGATGCCAGCTCCGGGTTGTCGCAAGCTGCAACGTACGGCTGGAATCATGGGAGTGACGAACCAGGGCCCATCTCGTACGTCACCGTGGATGCTCCCGTAGCACCGGCATCTCCTGAGCCCTCGACGCTGCTTCTGTGTGGAATTCCGCTGATGATGTTGTTTCCGCACATCATAAAACGCAAGAGGGGTTCGCCCCGGACGAAGTTTCACAACGCCAAAGCTCCTCATGTCTACTGAGCCCGCATATCGACCCTGGTTTAGACCCGCTGCTGATGTGAGAGATGCCACAATGCCTGTTCTGCCCTCGGTGAATTGCAAAACTCACGTCTGACGCCGGCCGCTCACAAAAACATCGGCTCCATCAAGCCCTCTTGTAGGATCATTTCCGGCCACTTCGCGAAATCAATCACAGAAGCCGCTTGCAAAATTAAATGCTCGGAGGGCAAGGGTACTGCGCAATGACCGGCAATTGCGCTGTCTATGCGGCTGGAACAGCGTGCAGCGGATCCCGCATGAATCAATCGACATTCTCACGGGAGTTCGCCGAATTCGCTGAAACCGAACTGCCCCAGCGGCTGTACGAAGCACTGATCGAGGCCACGCAGAAAGATCGCCTCATCGGGCACATAGCACGTGATTCGAGCGCGATTGAAGCGCGGGAACGCTTTCCAGAAAATCCTCCGCCGAAGCCGGCGCGGAAGCATTACAAGAGGGGTCCCAAACCCAAGCGCAGCACACCCGGCTCGCCGCGCAGCCGCATCGAAGAGCAGCGCCGCCTGGCGGTACCCGAGATGCTGGCCGGCTTGCCGCGCCACTGCAGCCTGGGCGTGAAGAAGAGCAGCAAAGGTCATCAGCAATACTGGCGCGGTTACAAATTACATCTGGATGTGGCCGATGGAAAAATCCCGATTACGGCCCTGCTGACCGGAGCCTGCGTACATGATTCGCAAGTGGCCGTTCCATTGATCACGTTGACTTCGCAACGCGTGACTTAGCTTGTATGACTTAATGGACGCCGCCTACGATGCCCGCCAGATCGATGCTCATAGCAGATCTCTTGGACATGTTCCGTTGATTGCGCCCAACGGCGCCACCGTCCCCATCCCCAAACGCCGGCAGGACAGCTTACGGCACTATGACAAAAGGCGCAAAATGCCCACCCGCCGAAGAACAGCGATTTGGGTTGCGAACCATGGTCGAGCGTGTGTACAGCCGCTTGAAAGACGAGTTCGGGGCGCGCTTCATCCGGGTGCGCAAGCCAGTAGAATTATGGCGCATCTGATGTTCGGCGTACTCGCCCTCACCGTCGATCAACTGCTCAAACTCACTGGCTAGCTCCGCCTTCTTCCCGAAACCAGCGCGCCGACAGCACCGCAGCCGCGGCGTGTCCAGTTTCTCCTTCACGCAAACTCGCGCCCACCTCGGGCCAGTTGCAGTAGCTCACAGCCATTCTCCTCCTGTCAACACCCCGGCCCGCCTATTTTCCGAGCATTTTGCAAGTGGGTCCTTCGAAAACCCAACGAGGTAAGTTATAGAGGCCGTTTGCTCTGAGGCGGCGAGGGTGTGCGGTTGCGCTTCACGAGGCAGATGCAGCGAGGCATGCCCCAGCGAGCACATCTGGCGCAGACGGATGGATGAACGGGCGGTGTTGGCGGCGTTCCAACGCGCGGT
>Ga0308173_10001247_pt1 | contig 12453 bp, 15 predicted proteins | sample PhyPR1_FD_203716 | JGI IMG/M metagenome (GOLD analysis project Ga0308173, IMG submission 203716) | Soil microbial communities from UC Gill Tract Community Farm, Albany, California, United States - DLSLS.P.R1 | ecosystem: Environmental > Terrestrial > Soil > Agricultural land | place: USA... | reverse complement strand
GCGGGCTTCCACGAGCATTGCGTCGAGCGCATCTTCGTCGACGTCAAGCGCCGCTGCGCGCCTTCGCGCCTGTCGGTGCACGCGCGCTTCCTGCGCCGCGGCGGCATCGACATCAATCCGTATCGCACCGACGGGGCCATGCCGATGCGCCGCGCCGTGCGCACGCCGCGCCAGTAGCGATGAACGCACCGCGCACCGGCGTCACGGCGATTCGCGGCGCGCTCCTGACGTTCGCCGGCGACCCCGCGTTCGCAGGCGCGGGCGCCGTGCTGCACGAGCCGGACGCAATCGTCGCGATGCACGCCGGCCGCGTCGTCGACTGCGGTCCCGCCGGCGACGTGTCGGCGCGGCTGCCCGCTGGCACGCCGGTGACCGCGTATGCGGACAGCCTCATCACGGCGGGCTTCGTGGACGCACACGTGCATTATCCCCAGGTGCCGGTCATCGGCGCGGGCGGCGTGCCGCTGCTCGACTGGCTGACGCGCCATACGTTCCCCGCCGAGGCGCGGTATGCCGACGTGGCCCATGCGCGGGAATCGGCCGCGGTCTACCTCGACGAGTCGCTGCGCCAGGGCATCACCACGGCCGCCGTGTTCGCGACCGTGCATGCGCATTCGGTGGATGCGCTGATGGAGGCTGCGCTCGCGCGCGGGCTGCGCACGATCGGCGGCAAGGTGCTGATGGACCGCCACGCGCCGGCCGGCCTGTGCGACACCGTGCAACGCGGCTACGACGAATCGAAGGCGCTCATCGACCGCTGGGCGGGACGGGGCCGCCTCGGGTATGCGGTGACGCCGCGCTTCGCCGCCACCTCGTCGCCTGCGCAGCTCGATGCGGCCGCGGCGCTGTGGCGCGAACGGCCCGGCACGTGGCTCCAGTCGCATGTCGCCGAGAATCGCGCGGAGGTGGCGTGGATCGCCCGCCTGTTTCCCGCGGCGCGCTCCTACCTCGACGTCTACGCGCGCCATGGATTGCTCGGCCCGCGCGCGATCTATGCGCACGGCATCCATCTCGACGAGCCCGACCGCGACGTGCTGCACCAGACGGGCACGGCGCTGGCGCATTGCCCGACGTCGAACAACTTCCTCGGCAGCGGCCATTTCGATCTTGCAGGCACGCGCACGGCCGCGCGTCCCGTGCACGTGGCGCTCGGCACCGATGTCGGCGGCGGCACGTCGCTGTCCATGCTGCGCACGATGCAGGCCGCCTGCGAGGTGGCACAGATGACCGGCGCGCCGCTGTCGCCGCTGCGCGCCTGGTGGCTCGCCACGGCAGGCGGCGCGGCGGCGCTCGGACTGGAGGACGCCATCGGCACGGTGGCACCCGGCCGCGAGGCCGACCTGGTCGTCGTCGATCTGCGCTCCACGCCGCTGATCGACCACCGCATGCGCTTCGTCGACAGCCTGGGCGAAGCGCTCGGGGTGCAGCTGGCGCTCGGCGACGACCGCGCCATCCGCGCGACCTACGCCGGCGGCCGGCTCGCGCACGACCGCGACGCCTGACGCGCCGGCGGCGGGGTGCCGGGCGACCGGCGGCCCCGCGTGCGCCCTGGTGCGCGCCAGCGCTCCGGTAGAATGACCGGTTCTTCGCGCATGCCACTCGACCTCGTGACCGGCCTCACCATCGCCCTGTCGAAAGGGCGCATCCTCGACGAGACTTTGCCGCTGCTCGACGCCGCCGGCCTCGTCCCGCTCGAGCATCCGGACACCTCGCGCAAGCTGATCCTGCCCACCAACCAGGCCGGCGTGTCGCTCGTCGTGCTCCGCGCAACCGACGTGCCGACCTACGTCCAATACGGCGCGGCCGATCTTGGCGTCGCGGGCAAGGACGTGCTGCTCGAGCACGGCGGAGACGGCCTCTACCAGCCGCTCGACCTGCGCATCGGCCGCTGCCGCCTCGTCGTGGCCACGCGGCGCGGCTACGACTGGGCCGGCCTCGTGCAGCGCGGGGCCCGGGTTCGCGTGGCGACCAAGTACGTGCGCACCGCGCGCGAGCATTTCGCGGCCAAGGGCATGCACGTCGACCTCATCAAGCTGTACGGCTCCATGGAGCTCGCACCGCTCGCCGGCCTCGCCGACGCGATCGTGGATCTCGTCTCGACGGGCAATACGCTGCGCGCCAACGATCTCGTCGCAGTCGAGGAGATCATGCCGATCAGCGCGCGGCTGATCGTCAGCCCCGGGGCGCTCAAGCTCAAGCGCGACGCCGTGAAGCCGCTGCTCGACGCGCTCGGTGCGGCCGTGCGCGAGCGTGCCGAGGTATCGGCATGAACGCCGCGCTGCCGCTCGCACAGCTGCGCATGCTCGATACGCGGGCCGCAGACTTCGACACCGCGCTCGGCGCATTGACCGCGTTCGAAGCGGCGCAGGATCCGGCCATCGACGCCGCGGTCGCCGCCATCATCGCGGACGTGCGCGCGCGGGGTGATGCCGCGCTGCTGGAGTACACGCGCCGATTCGATCGCCTCGACGTGGCGTCCGTGCAGTCGCTGATCATCACGCCCGCGGCGATGAAGCAGGCGTTCGACAGCATTCCGCCGCCGCAACGCGACGCGCTGAACACGGCTGCCACGCGCATCCGCGCCTATCACGAGCGCCAGAAGGCCGGCGACTGGGGCTACACCGAAGCGGACGGCACGACCCTTGGCCAGCGTGTCACGCCGCTCGATCGCGTCGGACTCTACGTACCCGGCGGCAAGGCGGCGTATCCATCGTCGGTGCTGATGAACGCGCTGCCCGCCGCGGTTGCGGGCGTGCGCGAGATCGTCCTCGTCGTGCCGACACCCGACGGCGTCCGCAATCCACTGGTGCTCGCTGCCGCGCACCTGGCCGGGGTCACGCGGGCCTTCGCGATCGGCGGCGCGCAGGCCATCGCGGCGCTCGCGTACGGGACGCAGACGGTGCCCGCGGTCGACAAGATCTGCGGTCCCGGCAATGCCTATGTCGCGGCAGCCAAGCGCCGCGTGTTCGGTGCGGTGGGCATCGACATGGTCGCAGGCGCGTCGGAGATCCTCGTGATCGCCGATGCGAGCGCGCATCCCGACTGGGTGGCGCTCGACCTGTTCTCGCAGGCGGAGCACGACGAGATGGCGCAGGCGATCCTGCTCACGCCCGACGAAGCGCTCATCGACCGGGTGGCGCACAGCGCGCGCCGGCTCATCGCAACCATGCCGCGCGCGGCCATCATCGCAGCGTCCCTGGCGCGCCGTGGTGCGTTGATCCGCACCCGCGACCTGGCCGAAGCCTGCGCCATCGCCAATCGCATCGCACCCGAGCATCTCGAGCTGGCGGTGGCCGACCCGGACGCGCTGCTGCCGCAGCTGCGTCATGCGGGCGCCATCTTCGTGGGGCACCATGCCTCCGAAGCGCTCGGCGACTACTGCGCCGGCCCCAATCACGTGCTGCCTACCGGTCGCACCGCGCGCTTCAGCTCGCCGCTCGGCGTGTACGATTTCCAGAAGCGCTCGAGCATCCTGCGCATCTCGCCGGCGGGCGCGCGCACGCTCGGTCCGGTGGCCGTCGTGCTCGCGCAAGGGGAAGGACTGGACGCGCACGCGGGTGCAGCAGCGGCGCGCCTGCAGCCGGACGCATGACGCCATGAACGCACCTTCACCTTCGCCGGCCACGCTGGGCACGGCCGACGACGTCGCCACGCGCGTGGCGTCGACCATTCGTGCCGATGTGCGGGCACGCAGCGCCTATGTCGTCGCGAAGGCCGACGGCCTGATCAAGCTCGACGCGATGGAAAACCCGTATGCGTTGCCGGACGACCTGCGGGCACGGGTCGCGAGCGCGGCTGCGGCCGCCCCGCTCAATCGTTATCCGGATGGAGGCGCTGACGTCGTCAAGGCAGCGCTGCGCCGCTCGCTCGGGCTCGATGCAGGCGTCGCGCTGCTGCTCGGCAACGGCTCCGACGAGCTGATCCAGATCATCACGACGGCCATCGCCCGGCCGGGGACGGTGATCGTCGCGCCCGATCCGACGTTCGTGATGTATCGCGTGAACGCCGAGCTGGCGCATGCGCGCTACGTACCGGTGCCCTTGCGCGCAGACTTCGCGCTCGATGTGGAGGCCTTGCTCGACACCATCGCGCGCGAGCAGCCGGCGTTGGTGTGGCTCGCGTATCCGAACAACCCGACGGGCAACCGGTTCGAGCGCGCAGGCGTGGAGCAGGTCCTCGGCGCCGCGCCGGGGCTCGTGGTCGTGGACGAGGCGTACTACGCGTTCGCCGGCGACTCTTTCCTGCCGCGCGCGCTGGCCCATCCGAACCTGGTCGTGGTGCGCACCGTGTCGAAGATCGGCATGGCGGGGCTGCGGCTGGGCTATGCAGCCGGTCATCCGGCGTGGATCGGCGAGCTCGAGAAGGTGCGTCCCCCATACAACGTGGGCACGCTGGTGCAGGCGGTCGCGCCGGTGGTGCTCGACGCCGCGGAGGTGCTCGCCGGGCAGGCCGCGGCGATCGTGCGCGAGCGCACCCGCGTCGCGGCGGCCCTGCGCGGCGTGCACGGATTCACGGTGTTTCCCACCGAGACGAACTTCGTGCTCGTGCGGGTGCCCGATGCCGGTGCATCCTTCGCCGCGTTGCGCGCGGCCGGCATCCTGGTCAAGAACCTGCACGGATGGCATCCGCTGCTCGCGCAATGTCTCCGCATCACCATCGGCACGCCGGCCGAGAACGACGCGGTCCTGCGCGTGCTCGCCGCATCATGACCGCCGCCGTGCCCAACCCCCGCACCGCCGACATCCGCCGCGACACGGCGGAAACGAGGATCGCCGTGCGCGTCGACCTCGACGGCAGCGGCCGCACGATCCTCGCCACCGGCATCCCGTTCCTCGATCACATGCTCGACCAGGTGGGACGTCACGGCATGCTGGATCTCGAGGTCGAAGCCCAGGGCGACCTGCACATCGACGCGCATCACACCGTCGAGGATGTCGGCATCGCGCTCGGCGCCGCGGTCAAGCAGGCGCTGGGCGGCAAGATGGGCATCCGCCGCTACGGTCACGCCTACGTCCCGCTCGACGAGGCGTTGTCGCGCGTGGTGATCGACCTGTCGGGCCGGCCGGGGCTGACGTTCAACGTCGCGTTCACGCGCGCGATCGTGGGCACCTTCGACGTCGACCTGGTGCACGAATTCTTCCAGGGCTTCGCCAATCACGCGCTCGCCACGGTGCACGTCGACAACCTGCGCGGCGACAACGCGCACCACCAGGCCGAGACGGTGTTCAAGGCGTTCGGGCGCGCCTTGCGCATGGCGTGCGAGCGCGACGCGCGTGCGGCCGGCGCGATTCCCTCGACCAAGGGATCGCTCTAGGCACTCCGGAAAGTCCACGCGTGGCCGCAATCGCCGTCGTCGACTATGGTATGGGCAACCTGCGCTCGGTAGCCAAGGCGCTCGCGCACGTGGCGCCCGAGCGCGAGGTCGTGGTCACGGCCGATCCAGCGGTGATCCGCGGCGCCGAGCGCGTCGTGCTGCCAGGGCAGAGCGCCATGCCGGATTCCATGCGCTGCCTCGACGCCACCGGCCTGCGCGACGTGGTGCTCGACGTGATGCACGACCGGCCGTTCCTGGGTGTCTGCCTGGGGCTTCAGATGCTCTTCGACACGAGCGAGGAGGGCCCCACGGCCGGTCTTGGGGTGATTCCCGGGCGCGTCGTGCGCTTTCGCGACACCGACCTCGTGCTGCCTGGCGGCGAGCGGCTCAAGGTGCCGCACATGGGCTGGAGTCGCGTGCACCCCAGGCGCGCGCACCCGCTGTGGGCGGGCATTCCCGACGGTGAGCGGTTCTACTTCGCCCACAGCTTCCATCCGGCGCCCGCCGAGCCCGGCGTCACGCTCGCCACCGCGGATTACCCGCTGCCGTTTACTTGCGCGATTGCCAGGGCTAATATCGTCGCCGTGCAGTTCCATCCGGAAAAGAGCCACCACGCCGGACTCCGGCTGCTCGCCAATTTCGTCGCCTGGGACGGACGACCCTAAACTCCCACCGCACGTCGCAGCGCCCGCGGCCGCACATTGCAGGACGCGTCGCAGGGCCGCATCGATTCCGCGCAGTTCCCGGCCCGCCGCCATGCAGATCATTCCCGCGATCGACATCAAGGACGGCCACTGCGTGCGCCTGAAGCAGGGCGACATGCAGGCCGTCACGGTGTTCTCCGAAGACCCCGCAGCGATGGCGCAGCACTGGCTCGAGCTCGGTGCGCAGCGGCTGCATCTCGTCGACCTCAACGGCGCTGTGGCCGGCAAGCCGCGCAACGAGCTCGCCATCCGCGAGATCGTGAGCGTGATCGGCGAGGAGATTCCGGTGCAGCTCGGTGGCGGCATCCGCGACCTCGACACGATCGAGCGCTATCTCGACGACGGCATCAGCTACGTGATCATCGGCACCGCCGCCGTGAAGAACCCCGGGTTCCTGCACGATGCCTGCTACGCGTTTCCCGGTCACATCATCGTCGGGCTCGATGCGCGCGACGGCAAGGTCGCGACCGACGGCTGGTCGAAGATGACCGGCCACGACGTGGTCGACCTCGCCAAGAAATACCAGGACTACGGCGTCGAGGCGATCGTCTACACGGATATCGGTCGCGACGGCATGCTCACGGGCGTGAACATCGAAGCCACCGTCAAGCTCGCGCGCGAGCTCAAGATCCCCGTGATCGCCAGCGGCGGCATCGCCTCGCTGCAGGACATCGCCAACCTGTTGCCGTTCGAGAACGACGGCATCATCGGCGCGATCGCCGGCCGGGCGCTCTACGAGGGCAAGCTCGACTTCAAGGCGGCCATCAAGGCGGCTGCCGGAGGCTGACGGCCCGCGCGCCGCACGTCCGCCGGGCGCCGGCCCGTGCAGCGGGATCGGGCACAATGGCCGTGCCACCGCTCCTTCGCCAGCCATGCTCGCCAAGCGCATCATTCCCTGCCTCGACATCGCCGACGGGCGCGTCGTCAAGGGCGTCAACTTCGTCAACCTGCGCGATGCAGGCGACCCGGTCGAGGTCGCCCGGCGCTACGACGAGCAGGGCGCCGACGAGCTCGCGTTCCTGGACATTCGCGCGAGCGTCGACAAGCGCGGCCTCCTCTACGACATGATCGAGCAGGTGGCCAACCAGGTGTTCATTCCGCTCACCGTGGGCGGCGGCGTCAATTCCGTCGACGACGTGCGCGCGCTGCTCAACGCGGGCGCCGACAAGGTCAGCATCAACACCGCAGGCGTGGACCGTCCCGAGCTGTTCGACGAAGCCGCCGCGCACTTCGGCGCGCAATGCATCGTCGCGGCGATCGATGCCAAGAAGTACGCGGTCGACGCATGGCAGGTGTACATCCACGGCGGGCGCACGCCCACCGGCATCGACGCCGTCGAATGGGCCATGGAAGTCGCCGCGCGCGGCGCGGGCGAGATCCTGCTCACGAGCATGGATCGCGATGGCGCGCGCAACGGCTTCGACCTCAAGCTCACGCGCATGGTCGCGGATGCCGTGGACGTGCCGCTGATCGCTTCGGGCGGCGTCGGCACGCTTGCCCACCTCGTCGACGGCGTGAAGATCGGCGGCGCCGACGCCGTGCTGGCCGCGTCGATCTTCCACTACGGCGAATTCACCGTCGCGCAAGCCAAGGCCGCGATGCGCAGCGCGGGCATCGAGGTGCGCGAGGTGCCCGCGATGGCTGCCGCATGATTCCCACGCGCACCGACTGGCTCGACGACGTGCGCTGGAACGCGCAGGGCCTCGTTCCCGCCATCGCGCAGGACGCGAGCACGCATCGGGTGCTCACGCTGGCATGGATGGACCGCGAGGCGCTCGCGCGCACCGCGGAGACGCGCGAAGCGCATTACTTTTCCCGCTCGCGCCGCAAGCTGTGGCACAAGGGCGAGCGCTCGGGCCACGTGCAGCGCGTGCGCGAGATCCGTCTGGATTGCGACGAGGACGCCATCCTCCTGATCGTCGAGCAGGTGGGCGGCATCGCGTGCCACACGGGACGCGAGCGCTGCTTCCACAAACGCCTCGGGCCCGAGGGCTGGCACGTGGTCGAGCCGGTGCTCGAGGACCCGGCGACGGTGTACGGCGATGGCTGACCGGCCCGGCGACACCCTGGAGCGGCTGGCTGATACCATCGCGGCCCGGCGCGGCGGCGATCCTGCCGCGTCCTACGTCGCGGCGCTCTTCGCGCGCGGGGATGACGCCATCCTGAAGAAGATCGGCGAAGAGGCCACCGAGACGGTCATGGCCGCGAAGGACGGTGATAAAATCAGGATCTGCGCCGAAGTCGCCGATCTCTGGTTCCATTGCCTCGTGCTGCTCGCGCGGCACGGCCTGCGCCCTGCCGACGTGCTGGCCGAGCTGGCGCGCCGCGAGGGCACCTCCGGCCACGCCGAAAAGGCCGCCCGCTGAAGGCGTGCGGGGCGAACAGGACCGATCGTGAGCGACCCGAACTGCGTATTCTGCAAGATCGTGCGCGGCGAGATTCCCAGCCGCAAGGTGTACGAGGACGCCGACATCCTCGCGTTCCACGACATCCAGCCGGTGGCGCCGGTGCATTTCATGGTCGTGCCGAAGAAGCACGTGGCATCGCTCTACGAGCTCACGCCGGAGGACGCGCCGGTCATGGGCAGGATCATGACGCTCGCCGGCAGGCTGGCACGCGAGCAGGGCGCGGAAGACGGCTTCCGCACGATCGTCAACACCGGACGCGTGGGACGCCAGGAAGTCCCGCACGTCCACCTGCATGTCATCGGCGGACCCGAGCCGCTGGGGCCGATGGTCCTGCGCAGGAACTGAACGCAAGGAGAGCCCCATGGGCGGATTGAGCATCTGGCATTGGCTGATCGTCCTGCTGGTCGTCGTGATGATCTTCGGCACCAAGAAGCTGCGCAACATCGGCCAGGACCTGGGCGGTGCGGTCAAGGGCTTCAAGGAAGGCATGAAGTCCTCGGAAGGCGGCGAGCTGACGCCCGATCCGCAGCACCCGCCGCCGGAAGTCCCGCCGCAGCACCTCGGCACCACGATCGAAGCCGAGGCGCGCAAGGACAAGGCCTGAGCGAAGCGAGCCTCGCCGCGCGCGTTCGACCTTGCGGGTTGCCGCGGCGTCGCGACGGCGCCGCGTGATCGACGCATCATCATGTTCGACATCGGCTTCTCCGAAATCGTCGTCATCGGCGTGGTGGCGCTCGTGGTGATCGGGCCCGAGCGGCTGCCCAAGACGGCCCGCACGCTGGGCCATCTGTTCGGCCGCCTGCAGCGCTACGTCAACGAGGTCAAGGCCGACATCAATCGGGAGATGGAGCTCGACGAGCTCCGCCGCCTGCGCCAGCAGGTGCAGAGCGCCGCGCAGGACCTCAAGCAGTCGGTCACCAGCGTCGCCACGGAAGTGCACGAGGGCGTGCGCAGCGTCGAGCAGCAGCTCAACGATGCGGCGCGCGAAGCCGCGGCGCCCGGCGCGCCGGCGAACACGCCGCCCGCCAATGCGGACAGCGGCGTCGTCCTGCCTGCAGTCACCGAGCCGTCGCCGAGCGCGCCTGCACGCCAGCCGTCGCTCCCCGGCTTCGACAAGATCTGACGGTCACCCGTGGCGGAAGACGAAACCGAAGGCGTGCAGGAGACCTTCCTGTCGCACCTCGTCGAGCTGCGCACGCGGCTCGTGCGCTCGATCGTCGCCGTGGTCATCGTCCTGCTGTGCCTGTTTCCGTTCGCCAAGGACATCTACGCGCTGCTCGCGCTGCCGATGCTGCGCGTGCTGCCATCCGGGTCAACCATGATCGCCACCGACGTCACGGGAACGTTCCTGGTGCCGCTCAAGGTGACGCTGATGGTGGCGTTCCTGGTGGCATTGCCCTACGTGCTGTGGCAAATCTGGGCCTTCGTCGCGCCCGGGCTCTACCAGCACGAGAAGCGGCTCGCGCTGCCCGTCATCGTGTCGAGCGTGTTCTTCTTCATCGTCGGGATGTCGTTCGCGTATTTCGTGGTCTTTCCCGTCGCGTTCAGCTTCTTCGCCGGCTACACCCCGGCCGGCGTGACGATGATGACGGACATCGACAAGTACCTCTCGTTCGTGCTGACGATGTTCATCGCCTTCGGCATCACGTTCGAGACGCCCGTGGTCGTGGTCGTGCTCGTGCGCATGGGCGTCGTGTCGCTGGAGAAGCTCAAGTCCATGCGGCCGTACGTGATCGTCGGCGCATTCATCATCGGCGCGATCTTCACGCCGCCCGACGTGATCTCGCAGTGCCTGCTCGCGATCCCGCTGTGGCTGCTCTTCGAGCTGGGACTGCTGCTCGCGCGGTTCGTGTCGGTCCCGGCGCGCAATGACGAAAATTCGGTGACGCGGACCGCCTGATTCACGGCGCGACACGACGCACGATCGCCGCGAGATGCGCCATGTCGTCCGGGTGGTCGCGAACGTATCGCTCCCGGTCCGCGCGAATGCCCGCGAGGTGGGCGTCCACCGTGGCGGGCGTCAGGCATACGCCGAAAGGGAAGTCGCCTGGCGGGTCGCCCAGCACGCGCCCCAGCATGCGGCTGCCGAGCTCGGGCTTGAAATGCCCCGCTTCCCAGTACCATCGCACCTGCGAGCGCGTATCGCCCATCGGTGGAACCGGTTCGCTGGCGAAGCCGTGATACCCGCTGAAATCCCAGACGGCGCATGCGCCCCGGCCGTCATCCGGCAAGATCGTTGCCAGATGCGCCTTCCATGCTTCGAACAGCGGCCAGATGCCGAAAGAATGGAAGAGCTCCAGCGTGTGCGCATGATAGGGATAGATGACATACGTCACGCTGACGTGACGTGCCATCGCCAGTTCACGCAGCCGGTCGAGATACTGCCAGGCCGGTGACGACCGCGTGGTCCCGACGTACAAGGCATGCGGCAGCCGGGCGTAATAACGCGCGCTTTCCGTCTCCCTCTGCAGGAAGATCGCACCGTAGCCCTCGCGCCGGGCGATCGGAACGTATTCTCGCAGCGGGTTGAATCCTTGCGCGGTGATGTCCGCGGCGTAGGAGTCGTGCGTCGCCGCACGTGTCAGCACCGAGTCGATCAGGGCGTCGAGGGTGACAACCGTCTTCAGGGCTTCGATGCGAAGATTGTGCGCACGCGAGGAAACGGCTGTCTCCTCCTTGCCCGGCGTGCCCGGGTCGGTCAGGAAATCGAGGAAATCCAGGCCGATCAGCACATGCTCCAGGTTGCCGGTGGACAACGCGTGCGTGAGCGTGTCGATGTCATCCCTCAACCAGGAGCCCGGAATGGCGGCGTTGTACACCGGGCGAAAGGCCTGCGGCCATTCACGGTCGAGCGGATCGAATCCGATCTCGGCGCGCGAATTGCCGAGAATCAGCGTGCGCGGATGAACCCGGCTGATGCCCAGCATCTTCACCAGGCCGACGTGCTGGCTTGCCCGCGGACGCGGGGCTTCGGTGGCCAAGCCAGCCGGCAGATCGAACAGCCGATACGGGTCCGTCAGTGCGCAGAAGGCGGCCGCGGCCGCGATGAACGCGGCAAACGACAGCGCGAGCCACGCGAGATAACGGCGTGCGTTCGGCGGCGCCTCCATCAAAACTGGTAATACAGGAATTCGGATACGCGATCGAGGGACAGGAAACCGACAACGGCCAGCAATGCGACGACGATGGCGGCTGCCCGCGAGGGTCGCCATTGCAGGGAGCCGAGCATCGTGGGTGCTTCGACTGCACCGAGCCCGGGACGATAAAGCCGCATGATCTGTTGGGTGTTGGGACAGACGAACGCGATGAACGCCAACGATGCGAGGCCGGCCCACAACTGCAGGAACTGCGCGCCGCCGCCCAGTGAAAGATCGACGCCGTGCGCCTGCAGCCATGCGGCCGCCGCGGGCAGCCGCGACGCGAGCGCGTAGGGCACCGAAGTGCCGTTGGCGCCGGCCATGCCGCGCAATATCGCGATCGCGTCGGTGAAGCTCGTTGCGCGGAACAGCACCCAGGCGGCCACTACGGCGATGAAGGTCACGGCCCAGGCGAGCGTACGGCCAGCGCGCCCGCCTTCGTGCCATCCAAGCAGTGCACGTACGTTGCGCCAGGCGTGATTGACCACCAGGTAGCCGCCGTGCAACGCGCCCCAGGCGATGAAAGTCCAGCCTGCGCCGTGCCAGAGTCCGCCCAGGAGCATCGTCGTGAACAAGTTGACATAGCGCCGCGGGGTCCCGAAGCGGCTTCCGCCAAGCGGTATGTAGAGGTAGTCGCGCAGGAAGCGGGAAAGCGTCATGTGCCAGCGGCGCCAGAATTCGATGATGCTGCGGGATTTGTACGGCGAGTCGAAGTTGAGGGGCAACTGCACCCCGAACATCCGGGACAGACCGATCGCCATGTCCGAATAGCCGGAGAAGTCGAAGTAGAGCTGGAACGTATACGCGAGCGCCGCGCCCCAGGCTGCCAGCAGCGTCGGGGGATGCGCTGCCGCCCCATCGAACACCGGCGCGACGAACGGGGCGATACG
>Ga0308173_10001246_pt1 | contig 12454 bp, 12 predicted proteins | sample PhyPR1_FD_203716 | JGI IMG/M metagenome (GOLD analysis project Ga0308173, IMG submission 203716) | Soil microbial communities from UC Gill Tract Community Farm, Albany, California, United States - DLSLS.P.R1 | ecosystem: Environmental > Terrestrial > Soil > Agricultural land | place: USA... | reverse complement strand
GACTACGACCGCGAGAAGCTGCAGGAGCGGCTCGCCAAGCTGGCCGGCGGCGTCGCCGTCATCAAGGCCGGCGCGGCCACCGAGGTCGAGCTCAAGGAGCGCAAGCACCGCATCGAGGACGCCGTCCGTAACGCCAAGGCGGCCGTCGAAGAAGGCATCGTCCCCGGCGGCGGTGTCGCCCTGCTGCAGGCCGGCATCGGCGCCTTCGACAAGCTGGACCTGGCCGGTGACGAGGCCACCGGCGCCAGCATCGTCAAGAAGGCGCTCGAAGAGCCGCTGAAGCAGATCGCCGTCAACGCCGGCCTCGAAGGCGGCGTCGTGGTGGAAAAGGTCCGCAACCTGCCCGCAGGCCAAGGCCTCAACGCCGCCACCGGCGACTACGTCGACATGTTCGCCCAGGGCATCATCGACCCCGCCAAGGTCACCCGCTCCGCCCTGCAGAACGCGGCCTCCATCGCCGCACTGTTCCTCACCACCGAGGCCGTCATCGCCGAGAAGCCGGAGAAGAACCCGGCCCCGGCCATGCCGGGTGGCGACGGCGGTATGGACTTCTGAGCAAGAAGCTCCAGCCTTAGAGTCTCCAGATGCAAAAGGGCGGTCCCGCGCGGGACCGCCCTTTTCGTACATCCAACAGCAGAACGCCGATACGCTGCCCTCGTGAGCGATCTCTACACCGCGCCCTTCCTGGTGTACGACGAGCCACCGCAGATCTTCTCGGCCCAGGTGAGCTACACGGTGTGGAGTCCGGAGGGACAGCCGGTCGCGCGGGTGCAGGAGGCCGGCGTCGGCGCGGTCCGGCAGGCGTGGCGGATCATGCACCAGGACCGGGGCGACCAGGCGCGCCGCGACCTCTACGTGAGCCGGTACGACGGCATGCCGTACTTCTCGGTTCACAAGCCCTATGCCTGGGCCGGCACCCCCGAGGCCGACGTCGTCACCCCGTACGGCCAGCTCATCGGCCATCTGCGCAAGCGCGCGTTCTCCGGCTTCGAGATCCTCGACGTACAGAGAAGGCAGATCGGCTACTTCGACTTCTACCGGCAGATGGTGCTGGACTGGCAGAACTATTAGGTCGCGACGTTCCAGCGGATGGTGAACGGCGTCGGGCAGTTGTTCGAGCAGGCCTTCACCGGCGCGCACCGATACTCGTTGCAGTTCCATGTGCAACTGCCCGAACCGATGCACACGCTGGTGCTCGCCTGCCCGCTCATCTATGACGTGAGCCGTGGCCAGAATCGCATAGATCTGTTGTGACACCGCAGGTTTCGCCCCCCACCAACGGGCGGTAGGTTCCGACCGTGCACGGCGATCCGGATCGACAACAGAACGGTTGGTGGATCTCACCGGCCATCCCGACGATCGCGAATGTGCTGCTCGGCGTCCTCTGGGGATTCTCGGCGTTCGGCGGCTGGGGCCGGACCGCGTTCTGCCAGCACGACCCGACCTGCTCCGACGACTTCAACTCCGCGATCGCCGTGTCGGTGGTGCCCGCCGTCCTGGCCGCGCTGCTCGCCCTGAGCTCCTGGCTGCTCCCGGTCGTACGGCGGGATCCGGCGCTGCTCGACACCCTGCTGACCATCGGCGCGCTGACCTGGGTGGTGGCACAGGGCGTGCTGTTCATCGGCGGCTACATCGTGCAGCCGTAGGCCTCCAAGGCGGCCAGCGTCGCAGGCGCGAGCAACGACGACGAGGACGACCAGACGATCTCGTCCACCTCGCCGAGGGCACGCAGCGGCCCCGACGGCGATCCCGCGAAGCACGACATGGAGATCACGGTTCCCTGCGGCTGGTCGTGCCCCGGTGCGGAGACCGTCCCGATGAAGGACGGGGACGCCAGCGACACCCCGAGTTCCTCCTGTACCTCACGTACGACCGCGGCGACCGGAGTCTCACCGGGCTCCAGCTTGCCGCCCGGCAGATAAAGCCGATCCCGGCCGCGGGCCCGTACGGTCAGCAGCCGTCCCTCGACGACATGCACCCATCCGACGACATGCAGAAGGCTCACGAGGAGCGGAAGATGTCGTCGGAGTCCACGATCCGGTAGGCGTACCCCTGCTCGGCCAGGAAGCGCTGCCGGTGCGCCGCGTAGTCCTGGTCCAGCGTGTCCCTGGCGACCACCGCGTAGAAGCGCGCCCCGGCGCCGGAGGCCTTGGGCCGCAGCACCCGGCCGAGCCGCTGCGCCTCCTCCTGGCGTGAGCCGTACGACCCGGAGACCTGGATGGCGACCGTCGCCTCCGGCAGGTCGATGGAGAAGTTGGCGACCTTCGACACCACCAGCACCGAGATCTCCCCGGCCCGGAACGCGTCGAACAGCCGCTCCCGCTCCTTGATCCGGGTCTCCCCCTTGATCACCGGAGCGTCCAACCGGGCGGCCAGCTCGTCCAACTGATCGATGTACTGCCCGATCACCAGCGTCTGCTCCCCCGCGTGCTGGGCGACCAGGGCCTGCACGACGCGGGTCTTGGTCTCGGTGGTGGCGCAGAAGCGGTAACGCTCCTCCGGGTCGGCGGTGGCGTACGCGAGGCGCTCGGAGTCGGTCAGCGTCACCCGTACCTCGACGCAGTCGGCCGGGGCGATCCAGCCCTGCGTCTCCATCTCCTTCCACGGCGCGTCGTAGCGCTTGGGCCCGATCAGCGAGAAGACGTCGCCTTCCCGCCCGTCCTCGCGGACCAGCGTCGCGGTCAGTCCGAGCCGCCGCCTGGCCTGCAGGTCGGCGGTCATCCGGAAGATCGGCGCGGGCAGGAGGTGCACCTCGTCGTACAGCACCAGGCCCCAGTCGCGGGCGTCGAACAGCTCCAGATGCGCGTACTGGCCCTTCCTGCGGGTGGTCATGATCTGGTACGTGGCGATCGTGACCGGCCGGATCTCCTTCTTGGTGCCGGTGTACTCGCCGATCTCCTCGGCGGTCAGCGAGGTCCGGCGCAGCAGTTCCTGCTTCCACTGGTGCGCGGAGACGGTGTTGGTGACCAGGATCAGCGTGGTCGCCTTGGCATGGGCCATCGCGGCCGCGCCGACGATCGTCTTGCCCGCCCCGCAGGGCAGCACGACGACGCCGGAGCCACCGTGCCAGAAGGCGTCGGAGGCCTCCTGCTGGTACGAGCGGAGCTGCCAGCCGTCCTCGACGAGGTCGATCTGGTGCGCCTCACCGTCGACGTACCCGGCGAGGTCCTCGGCCGGCCAGCCGAGCTTCAGCAGCGCCTGCTTGAGGGTGCCGCGCTCGGACGGGTGCACGGCGACGGTGTCGTCGTCGAGCCGGGCGCCGAGGTAGGGCGCGACCTTTCGGGACCGCAGCACCTCCTCCAGCACGGCCCGGTCGGTGGAGGCCAGCACCAGCCCGTGCACAGGGTTCTTCTCCAGCCGGAGCCGCCCGTACCGGGCCATCGTGTCGGCGATGTCCACCAGCAGCGCGTGCGGCACCGGATAGCGCGCGTACTTGATCAGCGCGTCGATGACCTGCTCGGCGTCGTGCCCGGCGGCCCGCGCGTTCCACAGCGCCAGCGGCGTCACCCGGTAGGTGTGGATGTGCTCGGGAGCCCGCTCGAGCTCGGCGAACGGTGCGATGTCCCGCCGGCAGTCGCCGGCGAGGTCATGGTCGACTTCGAGCAGCAGGGTCTTGTCGGACTGGACGATGAGCGGGCCGTCGGGCACAGGAGTTCCCCCGGTTCACAGATGGATACCCAGTGTGCAACATCCCGGCCGTGCCCGGTGTTCCAGCGGGCGGATCAGGTTCCGGAACCGGCGTTCGCCAGCAGGATGAAATAGACGGCGAGGACGCCGACGCCCACGAAGATGCCGACGGCGAACAGCACCCAGGCCCAGATGGTGAGGGTACGCGCGGAACCCGGCTCGGTGTTGATCTTGCCCAGCGCCAGCGCCGCCAGAATGATCCCCGGGATGGCCAGCAGCCAGCAGAAGAAGATCAGGATGATGTTGCAGACCAGTGCGCCGATGGCCAGGCCCTGGCTGGCCCCCGAGCCGCCGCCGCCGGGCACTCCGGGCGGGCCATAGCCGTAACCGTAGTTGTAGCCGTATCCCCCGTAGGGATCCTGGCCCCCATAACCCGTCACGGCGCCTTCCCTTCCGGACGTCGGATCCCTAATAAGACTTTCCAGCCTATGAGCTGGTTCCGTTCACCGCCGGCAATGCGGCCGGCTGGGGATTCGGGAAAAGCCTTCACGAACACCCCATCACAGGGTGACAATCACAGAACATGACCAGCGGCGGCCCAGGACCCGGAAGACCGCTTCCGGACAGGATCCTCGAAGGGCTGGCGCTCTTCGCCCCGCCGTTCGTCGGCGGTCTGCTCATCCAGCACGCTCCGCTGATCGGCATCGCGGTGATGGGCGGAGCCGCGCTGATCGCGCTGACCTACAAGGCCGGCCCGCACAAGGTCTGGGAGAAGATCAAGGAGTTCTTCGAACGGCCCAGGCAGTTCTGGAAGTGGGTGCTGGCCAAGAAGCTCTGGGTCCTCGGCGGGGTGCTGGTGCTGATCCTGGGCTTCGCGACCCGGGTCACCTGGGACACCGTCTTCCCCAGGCCCTGCCCGACGCCGGTCGAGCTCCCGGTGCTGACCTCCGCGGACGGCCTGGGCCCTCTGCAGGAGGTGATCCCGGACTTCGAGCGGTACGAGACGCACCAGGGCTGTTTCGCCGTCCACGTCTTCGCGTACTCCGTCGGCGACCGGGAGACGACCCGCGCGGCCTTCGCCCGGCACTGGGGCCCGGAGCAGAACCAGCCGGGCCAGGACCGGATACTGGCCGGGCCGCGCCCCTCGGTCTGGATCCCCGACTCGACGTACGAGCTGAACGCGGTGACCGAACAGCGCAGCGGCGAGCCCAGGCCACAGCCGCCGCGCTTCGGCAGGAGCCGCTCCATCGGCGACTCGCCGCTCACCTTCGCGCTGCCCGGCTCGTTCGTCGACGGGCATGAGGGGCTGATCCGCGGTCAGGAGATCGGCCGCCTCTACGACCAGGTGCACAGGGCCGGCAACTTCCAGCTGACCACCCCGAACCCGCTCGCCTCCGACACCGGCCTGCTGTTCCTCGCCGCGCTGGACCAGGGTGGGCTGGCCGCGAAGAACAGGCAGTCGCTGGCCGCCCCCGGCGACTTCCCGCCGGACGGCAAGGACCTGCTGTGCACCGCGCCCGCGACCCAGGGCGCGACCGGCTATCTGATCTCCGAGCTGACGCTGCGCCGCTATCTCGCCGGTGAGCTGTGCGGCCCCCCGGCTCAGCTCAAGGCGCTCTACCCCACCGGAGTGAGCGGCCTCGACTTCCCCTTCACCAAGGTCGACTGGGGTGACAACCAGACCCCGCAGGTGAACAAGTACGAGGACGATCTGCTGGCCTGGCTGACCGACCCCAAGCGCGGCGCCGTCGAGCTCTGCCAGGCCGGGCTGCGCGAGTCCCAGTTGCCCGGGGCGGCCTGCCTGGGCACGCAGGTGCCGCAGGACGACCCGGCCGACGGTGCGCCCGCGCCGCCGGTCAACGGCACGGCCGATGTGGTGATGCACGACTTCCAGCAGGTACGGCCGCCGGTGAACGTCCTGATCGGGATCGACGACTCGGCGCCGATGGGCCCGGACCTGCCGAAGGTGACCTCGGCGGTGGCGCAGGCGCTGGCCCCGGCGAGCGGCCCGGGCAGCCCGGTCGGCAACCGGGACAGATACGCGATCTGGGCCCTGCCCGGCACCGGAAAGGCTACCGAGCGGAAGCTCTCCGACTTCCAGCCGGGCACGCTGCAGAACCGGCAGAAGGCCGCCGCCGCACTGGCCGGAGTGCAGCCACACGACCATTCGGCCAACTACGACATGCTCGCCGACGCGACCAGGGCGCTGGGTCTGCAGCCCGGCCCGACCGCGCCCGGCGCACCCCAGCCCACCAACGCCATCATCCTGATCACCGATGGCGACGGCGGCCAGAACGAGACCAACAACGCCGCGACGGTCATCAAGGCGCTGAACACCGGGCTCGGCGGAGCCCAGCCGACCCGGCTGTTCGTGATCGCGTTCGGGCCCGGCGGATGCTCGGGCGTGATGCCCGATCTCAAGAACGTGCGCAGGGGCTGTGCCGGGGTGCAGGATCCGGCGGACACGCTGCCCGCGCTGACCACGTTCCTCAAGCAGATCGCGACGGGAGGCTGATCCGGTGAAACGCCTGCTCGCCGTGGTCTCGGCGGTCCTGGTGCTGGCGGCGGGCTGCCGCTGGCCCGCGTCGGCCGACTGGCCCAAGGACGCCGGGCCGCGGGCCATCACGGTCCTGTCGGGCACCGACGTCTCCGCGGGCGGCGACAAGCAGGGCATCTACCAGCGGCTGGCCACCTGGTGGAACAGCCATCCCGCGCTCAACGGCGGCTACTCGCTGCGGTTCGAGTTCGTACCCGGTGGTGCGACCGCCGTACACAGCCAGATGATCACCGACGCGCAGAACGAGCGTCACGGCGCCGACGTCTACAACCTCGACAGCGAGTGGATCTCCGAGTTCGCCCGCGGCGGCTACATCCGGGCGCTGGACGGCAAGGTCGCCCAGCAGGACTTCCTGCCCGCGCCGTGGGCCGCCGGGCAGGACTCGCACGGCGACCTGTTCGGGGTCCCGTTCGTCACCGACGTCGGCCTGCTCTACTACCGGACCGACCTGGTCCAGAAGGCGCAGATCGACGCGCTGCACGGCTTCGCCGATCTGATGGCGCTGGCCGCCCGTACCGCGCCCAAGGGCGGGGAGGGGTACGCCGGGCAGTACGCGCGCTACGAGGGCCTGACGGTGAACGCCCTGGACGCGATCTGGTCGCACGACCCGCGCGCGTTCAACGCCGACGGGACCGTACGCGACCGGGACGCGATCGCGAAGGGGCTGCGCGACCTGGTGGCGGCCTTCCGGGGCGGCCCGGCGGTGATCCCGGCGCGCGAGCTCGACTACACCGAAGCCGAGGCGACCGCCGACTTCGCCGCAGGCAAGGCCGCGCTGATGCGCAACTGGCCGATCTACTACGGCCAGCTCGCCGGCTCCAAGCCGATCGGCACGGTGAACATCGCCCAGACGATGGGGGTCGCCCCGCTGCCGTTCGTCTCCCCGCTGGGCGGCCAGGATCTGGCGATCTCACGGTTCAGCGACGTGCCGCACGCGGCGCTGCGCCTGATCCAGTTCCTCACCGAGCCGGAGTCGCAGCGCTGCCTGTTCGCCGCCGGCGGCTTCGCGGCCACCCGGGCCAAGGCGTACGGCTGGCCGCGCGCCCAGCTGCTGCCCGCCGACGGGCGGTGCGGCACGACCCCGCTGCTGAGCGGGGCGGTGCTCGACACCCTGGAGCGCACCGTGCCCGACCTGCTCAGGTACGACAAGGCCAGACCGCGCCCGGCGACCCGCTACTACACGCAGTACAGCGAGGTCATGCAGGACGGAATGCGCTGCCTGCTCACGCCGGGGCAGGGCTGCGACAACGAGAACGCCGCCATCTCCGCGCTGATCGACCGGCTGGACGCGGCCGCCCGCGGCCGGGTGAAGTAGCCGGGCTAGACGGCGCGAACCGTCTCGGCCTGCGGGCCTCGATCACTCTGCATGATCTCGAACTCGACCCGCTGGCCCTGATCGAGACTGCGATAACCGTCCGACAGGATGGCCGAGTAGTGCACGAACACATCGTTGCCGTCGTCCACGGCGATGAAGCCGTAGCCCTTCTCCGCGTTGAACCACTTCACGGTCCCCTGCGCCATGTCGCACCGTTCCTGACATCCGGAGCATGATCGGCACGACCCTACAAAGGCCCGAGGTGTCCCGACAGGCCCGGCGACACAATGGCAAGCGGCCGGTAACGGCCACCCTATGGAATCAACCCCCGGCGACCGCCGGGATGATCGACACCTGGGCGCCCTCGGCCGTCGGGGTGTCCAGCCCCTCGACGAAGCGAACGTCCTCGTCCCCGACGTACACGTTGACGAAGCGCCGGAGCTTGCCCGCGTCGTCCAGGATCCGGGCGCCGATGCCGTTGTAGGAGGCTTCGAGATCGGCGATCACCTCGCGGAGCGTGGCCCCGCTCGCCTTCACCTCGGACTCGCCGCCGGTGTAGGTCCGTAGGATCGTCGGGATTCGGACCGAGACACTCCCGGAGCTCATGCCAGACCTGCTTCCTTGAACGCGTCGTACGACGGGGCGATGTTGGCGGACGGGCGGGCGAACGACGTCACGGCGTCGAGCGTCTTGAGGCCGTCGCCGGAGTTGATGATCACGGTCTCGGCGCCGGTGTCGAGCGCACCGCTCTCGATCAGCTTGCGCAGCGAGCCGACCGTGACGCCGCCCGCGGTCTCGCCGAAGATGCCCTCGGTCTGCGCGAGCAGCTTGATGCCCTCGACCACTTCGGCATCGCTGACGTCCTCGATCGCGCCGCCGGTGCGCCGGACGGCGTCCAGCACGTACGGGCCGTCCGCCGGGTTGCCGATGGCCAGCGACTTGGCGATGGTGTCCGGCTTGACCGGCCGTACGACGTCGTGCCCGGCCTTGAAGGCCTCGGCGACCGGGCTGCAACCGGTGGCCTGGGCGCCGAAGATCTTGTACGGGGTGTCCTCGACGAAGCCGAGCTTGATCAGTTCCTGGAAGGCCTTGTCGATCTTGGTGAGCTGGGAGCCGGAGGCGATCGGGACGACGATCTGCTCGGGCAGCCGCCAGCCGAGCTGCTCGGCGATCTCGTAGCCGATGGTCTTGGAGCCCTCGGCGTAGTAGGGCCGGACGTTGACGTTGACGAACGCCCAGTCCTCCTGCTCACCGGCGATCTCGGAGGCCAGCCGGTTGACGTCGTCGTAGTTGCCCTTGACCGTCACCAGGGTGCCGCCGTAGACGGCGGTAGTGATGATCTTCTGGGATTCGAGGTTCTCCGGGACGAAGACCGCCGAGCGGATCCCGGCCCGGGCCGCCGCGGCGGCGACCGCGTTGGCCAGGTTGCCGGTGGACGGCGCGGCCAGGACCTTGAAGCCCAGTTCGCGGGCGGCGGCCAGGGCGACGCCGACCACGCGGTCCTTGAAGGAGTGCGTGGGGTTGCCGCTGTCGTCCTTCACCCACAGGCTGCGCAGGCCCAGCGCCTCGGCGAGGTGGTCGGCACGGACCAGCCGCGTCCAACCGGGCTCGGTGTTGGGCGTGTCGGCGACGTTCGACGGGACCGGCAGCAGACCCCGGTAGCGCCAGATGTTGCGCGGCCCGGCCTCGATGTCGGCCTTGGTGATCGAGCCGAAGTCGTAGGAGATCTCCAGGGGCCCGAAACACTCCTCACACGCGTAGCGCGGGCCGAGATCGTAGTTCGCGCCACATTCGCGGCAGGTCAGGGCGGTGGCGGGTCCGAGATTCGTGGCAGACGTGACAGCCATGATGCGAGGCCTCTCTCCTCATCTATCCTGCGCGCCACTGTGGCCGCAGGCCGGAGTTGGCACCTGTCCCGGCCGGCCTCGCAGAATCGCGAGTGCGCATGGAGCCGGGAGGGTTGCCGGGGCTTCAACGGGCCGGTCCCTCCACCCCTCTGGATGAGCGATATGAAGTTGTGTGGACGGCCTCAACGAGCCGTCTGCGTCAGATTACCTGATCTGACCGTTTGCCCGGCAGCCGGTCTCACGTAGTGGACTTCCGCCCCCGGCGGCCAGGTGATTCTTCCCCTTCGGGCATGGATGGGCTCAGGCGATGCCGACCTCCTCGGCGGGACGGTCGTCGATCGGGCGGGCGGGGTCGAGGGGCCCGAAGCCGGTGTGCCAGTCGCGGTCTGCCAGGGCGAACGCCGCCACCGTCAGGGCCGTCACCGAGGCCCCGGGGGCGACCGCCCCCTCGGCCAGTTCCAGCTCCAGCCGCCCGCCGACCGGGTACGGGCGCAGCTTTAGCTGACCGTGTGGAATCTCACCCTCCTGTGCCCAGCGGCAGGTCCAGTCGGCGAACACCACTCCGGCCTGGATCGCCTCCTCCTGGCGCAGCGCCCGTACGTTCGCGCCGATGAGCCCGGATCGCCGCAGGTCGGCGGCGGCCACCAGCACCTCCTCGAACCGCTCCGCCGGCACCCCGACGTCGTGCCCGGCGACCAGGGCCGCCTGGAGCAGGGCCAGCGGCAGCTCGGGCAGGGCGTCCTCCAGGCAGCCCATCGCCCCGCCGTAGCGCGTGTTGATCTCGGTGGGCAGAAAGCCGTCGGCGGTCGCGATGCCGTCCAGCGTGAAAGTTCCGCGGTAGCCGACCGTCGCACGCAGGTGCTCGCCGACCCGCCGGGCCAGCTCGCGCATGTGCTCACGGATCCAGGCCGGCGGGTCATAGAACGAGGCACACCCGGCATAAAGGAAGCGCGCCGTACCACTGCGGCGCGGCACGATCATCTCGATCGGCCGCAGCGCCGCCGTGCCGTCCGGGAGGACGATCCCGTGCACGCTGACCGGAATCCCCTCCAGGAAGGGCATGACCCGGATCTGCTCGCAGTGCTGGGACAGCGCGGCGAAGGCCCGCGCCGCGTCCTCGGCCGTACGGACCCGCCGTACGTAGTTGGCGCCGCCGTTGATGCTCGGGCCGTCGCCGGACCACACCACCCCCGCGCCCCGGTCGAGCAGCGCCGAGGCCCGGCCCAGCGCGTCGAGATCGGGATCCAGGACGATCGCGGGCGCCCGGGGCGTCTCCAGTTCGTCCCAGAGGGCGTCGATCGTGGTCTTGTTCTCCAGCTCGACCCAGCTCGGGCGCCGATGGTTGAGGATCGGACGGCCGGCGAAGGCGGCCAGCCCGACGTACGGCGTGCCGATCACCAGCGCGTCGCCCTCGGGGTCGAACTGCCGCAGTTCCTGGCTGAGCCACTCCGGCGGCTCGGCCATCAGCCCGGTCAGCCACGCGTGGTCCTTGGCGACCAGGCCGCCGCCGTTGCCGACGCACAGCCAGCGGGACATCTCCGGATCATGCAGTGGGGGTTGATCGTCGGTCGTCAGGACCAGCATCCGCCGGGCCCCGAGATGATGCAGTTCCTGCACCCGCCTGGCTTGTCTGGCGCCACCGGCCAGGACGACTCTGCGACCTTCGAACAACCCGCTGAGGCGCGCACAGAGCGCCCCCACCACATGATCCATAAGCGTTGCCCATCTTGCTGACATGCCTGCTGAAGGCAGGGAGAAACCGCAGGCGAAACCCGGGGTGAGCGCATCGTAGATCCACAGTCTCACCCCGGGTAGGAGAATCCAGATGTGAGTCAGATGAACCTTCTGCCGACCCCGTTTCGGCAACCTCCCATGACCGACCGGTAGCCTCGGAGCGGTTCCTGATGGGGAGGCGGGCGGGATGAGTCAGGGCATTCAGCAAGTGCTGGTCGCGTCGAACCGGGGACCGGTGTCCTTCTCACTCTCCGACGACGGCGCGCTCACGATGCGTCGCGGTGGCGGCGGGCTGGTCTCCGGCCTCGCCTCGGTCACCGGCGACCCGGACACCGACGTGGTGTGGGTCTGCGCCGCCCTCTCCGACGCTGACCGGACCGCGGCCCGGCAGTGCCCGGACGGCCGGCTCGACCGCGGCGGACATGACACGAACGGCTCGGCCGTCCAGATGCTGGACATTCCGGCCGCCACCTTTCAGCGGGCCTACAACGCGGTGGCCAACTCCACGCTGTGGTTCGTGCACCACCTGCTCTACGACACGCCGAACCAGCCGCACTTCGACGCCCGGTCCCGCCGCGACTGGCAGTCGTACGAGGCCTACAACGCGGCGTTCGCCGACGCGCTCGCCCGGGACGCCCAGCCCGACGCCAAGGTGGCCGTGCAGGACTACCACCTGTCCCTCACCCCGCGGATGCTGCGCGAGCGCCGGCCCGATCTCAAGATCGCACACTTCTCGCACACGCCGTGGGCGCCCCCGGAGTACTACCGGCTGCTGCCCGACGACATCGGCGTCCAGGTCCTCGAGGGCATCCTCGGCGCCGATCATGCCGGATTCCTCGCCGAGCGGTGGGCCCGCGCCTTTCTGGACTGCTGCGAGGCCTTCCTGGAGGCCAAGGTCGACCATCTGGCCGGCACCGTCACCCACCAGGGCCGGGTGACCCGGGTGGGCGTGCACGCGCTCGGCATCGACGGGCCCGCCATGCGCGCCCGGGCCGCCGAGCCGGACGTGGCGGCCCGCGCCGAGGCGCTGCAGGAGCAGGTCGGCGACCGCCAGCTGATCGTACGGATCGACCGGACCGAGCTGTCCAAGAACATCGTCCGCGGCCTCCAGGCCTACTGGGAACTGCTGGTCAACCGGCCCGAGTGGCGCGACCGGGTGGTGCACCTGGCCTTCGCGTACCCCTCGCGGCACGACCTGCCCGAGTACCGCGAGTACACCGCGGCCGTGCAGCGCATCGCCGCCGAGATCAACGACGAGTTCGCGACACCCTCGTGGACCCCGCTGATCCTCCAGGTCAACGACGACTACCCGCGCTCGCTGGCCGCGTACACGATGGCCGACGTGCTGCTGGTCAACCCGATCAGGGACGGCAT
>Ga0308173_10001245_pt1 | contig 12457 bp, 9 predicted proteins | sample PhyPR1_FD_203716 | JGI IMG/M metagenome (GOLD analysis project Ga0308173, IMG submission 203716) | Soil microbial communities from UC Gill Tract Community Farm, Albany, California, United States - DLSLS.P.R1 | ecosystem: Environmental > Terrestrial > Soil > Agricultural land | place: USA... | reverse complement strand
AGCGCCAGTCGACCGACGACGCTTATGTCAACGCACGCATCGTCCAGGTGTCGTCGCTCGTGATGGGGCAGGTCGTCGACGTGCCGATCCACGAGAACCAGTACGTGCACAAGGGCGACGTGCTGTTCGAGATCGATCGCCGGCCGTTCGAGGCCGCGCTCGCCGAAGCCGAAGGTCGGCTGCGCCAGGCCGAGCAGGGCACGCGCCAGGATGAATCGGACGTGCTGGCCGCGCAGGCCGACACGGCGCAGCAGGCGGCCGCCCTCACCAATGCGGAGGCGAACCTGCGGCGCACGACGCAACTCGTCAGGCAGAACTTCATGTCCAAGCAGGCCGAGGACGACGCGCGTGCACGCGTCGATGCCGCCGAGGCCGCGGTGGCCGCCGCGAAGGCGCGCGTGGCGAAGGCGCGCGCGGCGCTCACGACGACCCCGGGCGGGTCGACCCCCGCGGTGCGCATTGCGCAGGCGCAGGTCGAGAAGGCACGCCTCGACCTCGAGCACACGGTGGTGCGCGCGCCGGAGGAGGGCTGGATCACGCGCTTCGACCTTACCGCGGGCACAGTTGTCACACCGGGTAATCCGCTGTTCGCGATCGTCGTCGGCGGGAGCTTCTGGGTCGACGCGAACTTCAAGGAAACCGAGCTCGCCGGCGTCGTGCCCGGGCGCCCGGCGACGATCGTCGTCGACATGTATCCCGATCACACCTTCCATGGCAAGGTGGAAAGCCTCGCCGGCGGCACCGGCGCCGCGTTTTCGCTGCTTCCGGCACAGAACGCGAACGGCAACTGGGTCAAGATCGCGCAGCGCGTGCCGGTCAAGGTGAGCGTCGACGACCCCGATCCCGCGCATCCGCTTCGCGTCGGGGCCACGGCCACCGTGCGCGTGTCGATCGCCAAGTAGGCGGTGCATCGTGGCCGGAGCCTGGAAGTCCACCGCGAGCGAAGCGCCAGGCGACTCGCGGCTGTTCCTGACGCTCGCCGTCATGGCGGCCACCGTCGTGCAGGTGCTCGACACGACAATCGTCAACGTCGCGCTGCCGCACATGGCGGGCGAGCTCTCCGCGTCGACCGACCAGATCAGCTGGGTGCTGACGAGCTACATCGTCGCAGCCTCGATCGTGATGCCGATGACCGGCTATCTCACCGATCGGCTGGGACGCCGCCGCTACCTGCTGATCAGCATCGCGGGCTTCGTTACCGCGTCGGCACTGTGCGGGATCGCGACCTCGCTGCCGGAGATCGTTCTGTTCCGTCTGCTGCAGGGCGTGTTCGGAGCCTCGCTGGTGCCGCTGTCGCAGGCCATCATGGTCGACAGCTACCCGATGCACGAGCGCGGCAAGGCGCTCGCGATCTGGGGTATGGGCGTGATGGTCGCGCCGATCCTCGGACCGACGATCGGCGGCTGGCTCACTGAAACGCTGAACTGGCGCTGGAATTTCTACATCAACGTGCCGATCGGCGTGCTGTCGTTCCTGCTCGCCGCGCGGCACGTCCCCGATACGCCGGTCAAGGCGCGCGGCATGGACTGGTGGGGCCTCGTGTTCCTCGCGATGTTCATCGGCGGCCTGCAGTACCTGCTCGATCGCGGCCAGCAGGAGGACTGGTTCTCGTCGGCGTCGATCCGCTGGTCGGCGGCGGCGCTCGTCGCCGGGCTCGCATGCTTCGTCGCGCACTCGGTGATGTCGAAGCGCGACGCGCTCTTCAACCTGTCGATGTTCGCCGACCGCAATTTCGCCGCCGCGTCGTTCGTCGGCGGCGCGATGGGCCTGTCGCTGTTCGGCGGCATGCTGCTGCAGCCGGTGCTGTTCGAAAGCGTGCTGCAGTATCCAACGTTCGACACGGGCCTCGCGATGATGCCGCGCGGGATCGGCAGCCTCATCAGCATGCTGATCGTCGGACGCCTGGTGGGAAAGATCGGCGCCAAGCCGCTCATCTACTTCGGCATCGCCACCGGCTTTCTCGGTGCATGGATGATGACGCACGTCGGCTTCGATTCGACCGCGAGGGCGCTGATCGTGCCGCTGCTGCTGCAGGGTATCGGCGTCGGCTTCGTGTTCGTGCCGCTGTCGGCCATCGCTTTCGCGACGCTGCCCAAGGCGCTGTCGGCCGAGGCGGCCGGCGTCTACAGCCTGATTCGCTCGATCGGATCGTCGATCGGCATCTCGATCGTCAGCGTGGCGCTGTCGCGCGGCGCGCAGGCGAGCTGGGGCGCGTTGCGCAGCTACGTCGATCCGTATCGCTTCGAAGTGCAGCAGTACCTCGATCCGCTGCAGCTCAAGGCACACGGGCTCGGCCTCGCGCTGATCGCCCAGCAGACGGCGCTGCAGGCGCAGATGCTCGGCCTGCTGCGCGCATTCTGGGTGATCGTCGCGAGCTTCGTCGTGATGGTACCGCTCGTGATGATGCTCAAGCCCGGTCGCGGCGGTGCGCCGCCCCCTGCGGCAATGGCCGAGTAGCGGGCACGATCTCGTTCGTCACGAGCGACGAGTCGAGCCGTTCCACGCGGGCAAGCGCCGGAAAGAGGCGCATCCAGAGCACGACGATCGCCAGCGTGCCGACGCCGCCGGCCACCACCGACCCAACGACACCGAGCCACGCTGCTGTGAGTCCCGATTCGAATTCGCCGAGCTGGTTCGACGTGCCGATGAAAAGCGCGTTGACGGCACTCACGCGCCCGCGCATGTGGTCCGGCGTCGACAGCTGCACGAGCGATTGGCGCACGACCACGCTCACCATGTCGGCGGCACCGAGCACGATCAGCGCGGCCACCGACAGCGTGAACGAGCGCGAAATCCCGAAGACGATCGTCGCCACGCCGAACAGCGCGACGCCCGCGAACATTCGCCGGCCCGCATGCCCGCGCATCGGATGATGCGCAAGCCATAGCGCCGTGCCGAGCGCGCCCACGGCGCTTGCCGAGCGCAGCAGTCCGAGCCCCCAGGGGCCCGTGTCCAGGATGTCGCGTGCGTAGATCGGCAACAGTGCGCTGGCCCCGCCGAGAAGTACCGCGAACATGTCGAGCGAGATGGCGCCGAGCACGGCGGGGCGCGCGCGGATGAAGCGGATGCCGTCGAGGACCGACGACACGCCGGGCGCTGTCAAGCGTGGCGGCGCGTGGCGCGGCCGCACCAGGTGCACGATGACCCCCGTCAGCATGAACAGCGCCATGCTGCTGGCGTACACGATGCCGGGGCCGGCGATGTACAGGAGTCCGCCGAGGGCAGGACCGCCGATGATCGCCGCCTGGCCCGCTGACGCGGTCGCCGCGATCGCGCGGGCGAGGAGCGATTCCGGGACCAGTGCCGGCAGCAACGCCTGCATCGTCGGCATTTCGAACGCGCGTGCCGCGCCGATCACGAAGACGAGCACGAAAATGGCAGCGGGATCGATCCTGCCGAACGCGCTGCCCGCGCACAGCCCGAGCGCGGCGAGCGATTCGGCGGCCATGCACGCCTGCAGGACGCGGCGGCGGTCGAAGCGGTCTGCGACGTGGCCCGCGACGAGAACGAGAAAGAACGACGGGACGAACTGGGCGAGGCCGACGAAGCCGAGGTCGAGCGCGCTTCCAGTCAGCGCGTACATCTGCCAGCCGACGGCCACGCCGACCATCTGGCGCGCGAGCATGGCGAAGACCCGCGCGAACCAGAACAGCACGAACGGCCGCTGCGCGATCAGCGCGCGACCCGGATCGGTGGCTGCCGCGCGTGCTTCGCGACGCGCGGCGCGGGTCAAGCCCGCGAGCCGATCAGCGCGAGGAATTCCTCGCGCGTCGCCTGCGATTCGCGAAACGTGCCGAGCACCGACGACGTCACCATTTCGGAATTCTGCTTCTCGACGCCGCGCATCATCATGCAGAGGTGGCGCGCCTCGATCATCACGCCGACGCCGCGCGCATCGATCGAATCATGGACGGCCTGCGAGATCTGCTCGGTCAGGCGTTCCTGCAGTTGCAGGCGGCGCGCATACATGTCGACGAGCCGGGCGAGCTTGGACACGCCGAACACACGCCCCGTCGGGATGTAGCCGATGTGGCAGCGGCCGAAGAACGGCAGCATGTGGTGCTCGCACAGGCTGTAGACCTCGATGTTCTTCACGATGACCATGCTGTTCGTCGTCTGCGTGAAGATCGCATTGTTGATGATCGCCGGCAGGTCGGTCCGATAGCCCGATGTCAGGAACGCGATCGCCTTCGCGACACGCTCCGGCGTCTTGAGCAGACCTTCGCGCGTGGGGTCCTCACCGAGTGCCTCGATGAGCTCGCGCGTCAGTTTCTCGATCCTCGCTATGTCGACCTGCATGGGGGGTGTCCGGTGATGGGAAGCGTCGATTATCGCGTGAAATCGCGGACCATCGTCCACCGGGCCCCGCGCCTTCGATGCAAGGGGATGCGGCGATCGTGACAGTCGACGACCGGCCGTCGTGTAAAAAATGCGCACGACTTCAATCCGGGCGCGTTTTCGGGCACGATGGATGGATTCAAGGCACGGTGCGGAACGTGAGGTGAGCAGAACGGCTGACGGCGGCGAACGGCGCACGACCTGCGCGAGTTGCGGACGGCAGGTCGCGGCCGGTGCGCGCTATTGCATCCATTGCGGGGCCGAGCAATCGCTCCCCACGCCGATTGCCGCCGTTGCCGCGGCCATGGCGCGCGGGCGGCCGCGCGAAGCGGCCAACGCCGCGCACGCGGAGCCGGCGCGGGACGTCCTGTCCGATGCTTCGCGCGCCGATGCCGCGGCAACGGTCGCGAGAACCGCGACCTCCGACGCTGCGAATTCGGCACCGCCAACACCGCCCGCGTACGATGCCGGTCCATCGCGCACGCGGCTGGCGGCGGGGCTGGTCGCAAGCCTCGTCGCCGTCGCCATCGCGCTTGCTGCGTTTGCACTGTGGCGCGGCGAGCACGGTGGCGTCGTGACGCCCGGCGAGGTGAATGCAACGACGACGACAACGGCCACTGGCGTAGGGCCGGCCGCCGCACCGGGTGTCGCACCCACCGAATCGCCGGCATCCGCGGGGCAGGCGGCGTCGGCAAGCACGCCGTCGCTTGCGTCGGCGCCTGCCGCAGCGAATCCGGCGCCCGGCGGCGCGGGGTCTGCGACCGGACTGCCGGAGACCGCGGCAACGCCGGACGCTGCGGACGCGCCGGTGGAGATCAAGGTCTTGCCGCCGCACGCGCCGGCAGCTCGGACACCCCGGCGAAGCGCACCTGAAGCGAGCGCGTCGACAAGCGTGTCGACAGCGCCCGCGCCGGAGGCGAGTGCCGCCGCTCCTGCGCCGGTTGCGCAGGCCCAAAGCAGCGCGCCGACACCAGCGCCCAAGCGCGTGCCCGACCGCTGGCAGCGCCTCGACGACGAGCTTTCGCGCTGCACGCGCGAGGATTTCATCACGCGTGTCATCTGCGCGCAGCGCGTGCGCTTCCGCTACTGCGACGGGTACTGGGGCAAGGTCGCCCAGTGCCCCGGCAATCCGCTACCGGACCACGGGCAGTAATTCGTGCTCCCGCCGACGACGCGCGTCCGGGCTCGCGCGCGCCATCGTAGGTGCATCCTTACACGGGATTCCGCGGCAAGCCGATCCTCGCACCCTTGCAATCGCGTCTACCCTCCACGGTATCGGTCCCTGAACAGGACGTCCTGGGGAGACACAATGACGCAGATCGTGGCAGGCGTCTTCGACGACGAGCAGGCAGCCACTTCCGCTGCCCACGAGTTGCGCACCGCGGGCTTCGACGCGGCCGACCTCGACCAGTTCTCGCTGCGGCCGCCGGGCCAGCACCAAGGGTTGCCGGGCGGCGGCGACGAGCCCGTCGATGCGAAGGCGAAAGGCGGCGATTCGGGTGCCGTGAAGGGTGCCGCGGTCGGGACGGTGGTTGGCGCCGTTGCCGGTCTTGCGGCAACGCCGGTACTCGGTCCGATTGCGGTGGCGGGTGGCGCGGCGGCAGGCGCGTACGCGGGCTCGCTGGCCGGTGCCGTTGGGCGCATGGGCGATGCCCGGCCCGCACCGCAGCTTCGCCCCGCGGGCGTCATGGTCGCTGTCAACGCCGACTCGTCGCAGGACAAGGATGTCGCCGTCAGCGTGCTGCACGACCATGGCGCACGGATGATCGAGCGCGCCGACGGTGCGTGGCGCGACGGCAAGTGGGTCGACTTCGATCCGGTGCGCCCGCCCGACGTGCTCGAATCACAGGTCGCGGGCGCCGCGCCCTATGCACAGGCGAACCGGAGCGCCCAATGAATGCCTGCGTTCCGGCCGGGACCGAGCGTTCGGGGATGCGCGCAACCACCGGGCACGCGCGATGACACGCCTGCGCCGCCTGCAGCAGGGACGCTGGGGGTACATCGTCGCGTGGCTGATCGGCGTGCCGGTACCGATCCTGATCGTGATCTACCTGCTTCGCGGCTGCACCTGAGACCGCCTGGCAACCGGGCGGCGCGCCGTGGCTCCCGCGCGACGGCGCACCTCGCGCATCAGCCGCGGCCCACGAACGGCATTTTGGTGGCCATGACGGTCATGAACTGCACGTTCGCCTCGAGCGGCAGGCTGGCCATGTAGAGCACCGCACTCGCCACGTACGCGACGTCCATTCGCGGCTCGACCGCCATCTCGCCGCTGGCTTGCGGCACGCCGCCCGCCATGCGCGCCGTCATCTCCGTTGCCGCGTTGCCGATGTCGATCTGCCCGCAGGCGATGTCGTACCTGCGGCCGTCGAGCGACGTCGATCGGGTGAGGCCCGTGATGGCGTGCTTGGTGGCCGTGTAGGGCGCGGAGTTCGGCCGTGGCGCGTGCGCCGAGATCGAGCCGTTGTTGATGATGCGTCCGCCACGGGGGCTCTGCGCCTTCATGATGCGGATCGCGTGTTGCGTGCAAAGGAAGGGCCCGAGCAGGTTCGTGTCGAGCACGGCGCGCAACGTTTCGACCGGCAACTCCTCGAGGCCCACGGCAGGCGAGCCGATGCCCGCATTGTTGAAAAGCAGGTCGAGCCGGCCGAAACGCTCGGCGATGCGCGCGAAGAGCCGCGCCACCGAGTCGGGATCGCTCACGTCGGTGACCACGGGGACGAGCTCGCGATCACGTGCTCCCGCGGCGCGCACGGTTTCGTCGAGCGCCTCCTTGCGCCGTCCGGCGAGTGCGACGCGGTATCCCGCATCGGCCAGGGCGAGCGCAACGGCGCGGCCGATGCCGCTGCCCGCGCCCGTCACGAGCGCGCTCTTTCGCGCTTCGTTCACTGGTGCTGCCTGGCTCATCGTTGACTCCGGTCGTTGCCGATGCGTGGAACGAGCGTTACGCGCTGGACCGAAGCCGGCGTCCGGCTCGCTTCGGCGCGCCCGCGCTCGGAAACGTGGCGCATGCGTGAACCGGGAGGCGCGAACATGGACGGCGGCGCGATCGCGTGGCCTTGCGCGTAGTCGACGCCCACGCTGCGCAGCGCGTCGAGCGTTGCCGCGGTCTCCACCGATTCGGCGATCGTCTGCTTTCCCATCACGCGGCCGATGCGATGAATGGCTTCCACCATGGCCGCATCCACCGGATCGATGAGCATGTTCTTGACGAAGCTGCCGTCGATCTTGAGAAAATCGACCGGCAGCTGCTTGAGATACGTGAACGACGACACGCCGACGCCGAAATCGTCGAGCGCGAAGCGGCAGCCGGGCTCACGCAGCGCGCCGATGAATTCGGCGGCCTTCGACAGGCTCGTGACGGCGGTCGTCTCCGTGATCTCGAAGCAGATCGACGCGTGCGGAATGCGAAAGCGCGCGAAGCTTTCGCGAACGTAGTCGAGAAACTGGTCGTCGCCGATCGAGGCGCCGGAGACGTTGATCGCGTACGTGCCGAGGCTCGCACCCGCGGCGCGGCGTTCGGCGAGCACGCGAAACGCGGTCCGGATGACCCAGCGGTCGATCGACGGCATCAGGTGATAGCGCTCGGCGGCGGGAATGAACGCGATCGGCGGGATCAGCTCGTCCTGCTCGTCGATCAGCCGCACCAGCAGCTCCTCGTGCTGCACCTGCGGACCCGGCGCATGCATCGCGCGCATCGGCTGCGAGTAGAGGCACAGGCGGTCCTCGGCGAGCGCGCGGTGCAGCCGATGCACCCATTCCATCTCGCCGCGGCGCAGCGTCACCTCGCTGTCCTCGGGCCGGTAGACCTGCACGCGGTTGCGGCCCTTGTCTTTCGCGAGGTAGCACGCCGCGTCGGCGGCCGACAGCACGCTCGCGAGCGTGTGCGGTCCGTCGGCGAGGTTGACGAGGCCGATGCTGACGCCGATCGTGAACGAGCGATTCTTCCATGCGAAACGGAAATCGATGATGGCCTTGCGCAGCGCCTCGGCGATGCGCAGCGCCGGTGCGGGCGGGCAATGCGGCAGCAGCACGCCGAACTCGTCGCCGCCGAGCCGCGCGAGCACGTCGCCCTCGCGAAGACGCGGCCGCAGCAGCGCACCGACCTGGCGCAGCAGCTCGTCGCCGGCCGCGTGCCCGCTCGTGTCGTTCACCACCTTGAACTGATCGAGATCGAGGTAGAGCACCGCGTGCTGGCCCTCCGGTCCCTCGCGCTGCTCGACGATGGCGCGCACGCGCTGCTCGAATTCGCGCCGGTTGAGAAGTCCTGTGAGCGCGTCGTGGCTCGCGAGGTTGGAAAGACGCGCCGCGTACTGCCGCTCGCGGCTCATATCCTGGATCACCAGCACGGCGCCGACGCTGATGCCTGCACGATCGCGGATCGGCGCGACGCTGTAGTCGATGGCGACCGACTCGGCCCCGCGGCACAGCAGCACCACGTTGCCCTCCGCCTCCACAATGGCACCATCGGTGAGTGCGCGCCCGACGGGATCGGGGATCGGCGCACCCGTCGCCTCGTCGACGACGGCGAACACTTCGGCCACCGGGCGCTGGCGCGCCTCGGCGAGCGTCCAGCCGGTGACGCGCTCGGCCGCGGAGTTGAGGAATTCGATGCGCCCGGAGGTGTCGACGGTGACCACCGCGTCGGCGATCGACGCGAGCGTCACCTGCGCGCGCTCCTTTTCCTCGGCGAGCAGGGCTTCGGCCTGCTTGCGCATCTGGATGTCCGACAGCGAGCTCACGAGCCGCTCCTCGCTGGCGCGAAGCGCCTGCTGCAAGCGCGCGCGCTGTGCGAAGAGGCGCCGCAGCGTGAGGCCCGCGAGGATCAGCAACGCGGCGCTCGACGCGAGGCGCAGCGCAAGCAGTGTGATGCGCGCCGACGGCGCGGGCTGGACGAGCAGGAAATCGATGAACGCGAGCGCGACCAGCACGATGACGATCGCAAGGAATGGCCAGATCGAATCGAAGAGCGGCTCGATTGCCTCCGGCGTGCTTGCCGCCGGCGACGTGCGTCGCATCGGTGCGACGCGCGGAAGCCGCGTGTTGGTGCCTTCGTTCGCGGGAGAAGTCATTGCCGGTTGGCGTCGCCTGGTCAGCCGTGCACCGGATGGGACGCGGGCAGGCCGGCCCCCGGCTCGCTCGCTTCGGTTTCGTCGTGCGTGTGCAAGCGCGGTGCCGCCGGGCGCGCGACCGGCCGCGCGGTCGCCTCGCGCCACGACGCGTGCGCCGCGGGCGACGTCCATACCGCGAAGTGCAGGGCGGACAGTGCCGCGGGATCGGTGAGCAGGCGGCTGCGATCAGGGGGCGTCAGCGCGTCGAGGTCCTGGCGCAGCGCGCGCTCGACGAGCGCGTCGGCGATCGCCTCCCGCGGCCAGCCGGCCACCGGACGCGAGACCGCCTGTGCGCACACGAGTGCGTTGACGATCGGATCGACGACCGCCGCGGCGAAATCGGCCGGCGCGGCGGCACGATGCCAGTACCGGCGCGTTGCGCGGATGACGTCGGGTGGCTCGGACTCCTCCGGAATCAGGAAGTACTTGCGCCGGCGCAGCTTGCGTCCGAGGCCGGCGCGACTTGTGACGACCGACAGCGGAATGGACAGCACGAGCGCGCCCACGACGGGCAGCAGCCACCACAGGTACGACGGATTCAACCACCAGGCGATGGCGGCCCATATGATCCCGACGAACGTGTGCACGCCGTGGCGCGCGAGCGCCGCACGCCATCCGGTCTCGTTGTCGCCGCGCGGCGGCGACTTCCAGCGCACCGTCCTCCCGGCAAGCGACGTCAGCACGAACTGCGTGTGGAACAGCATGCGAATCGGCGCCAGCAGCGCCGAGAGCAGCATTTCGCCTGCCAGGCTCACCGCGAGGTGCGCCCGTCCGCCGTGGCGCAGCGGATCCGTGAAGGCGACACGAAGCCCTGCGAGGAGCTTCGGCAGGAACAGGAGCAGCGCGGTCGCCGAGAACAGCGTGATCGCCCATTCCGGCCGCCACTCGGGCCAGATCGGGAACAACTGATACGGCTCGGTGAAATATGCGGGCTCGGACAGCGTATGGATGGCGAGCAGCGCCGTCGACAGGATCAGGAACAGGAACCACAACGGTGCCGACAGGTAGGCAAGCACGCCGGTCATGAACACCGCACGGTGCGCAGGATGCAGTCCCTTCATCCAGAACAGGCGGAAGTTCATCAGGTTGCCCTGGCACCAGCGCCGATCGCGCGAAAGCTCGTCGATGAGGTTCGGCGGCATTTCCTCGTAGCTGCCCGCGAGATCATACGCAATCCAGACGCCCCAGCCCGCACGGCGCATCAGCGCCGCCTCGACGAAATCGTGCGAGAGGATTTCTCCCGACAGCGCGCCGTGGCCGGGCAGGCGGCCGAGCGCGCAGTAACGGATGAACGGCGCCACGCGGATGATCGCGTTGTGTCCCCAGTAGTGGGATTCGCCGAATTGCCATGCGTGCAGGCCGGCCGTGAAAAGCGGCCCGTACACGCCGGTCGCGAACTGCTGGACGCGCGCGTAAAGGGTGTCGCGACCCGCTGCGCGCGGCGCCGTCTGGATGATGCCCGCATCGGGATTCGCCTCGGCGATGCGTACGAGCGAGGTCAGGCAGTCGCCGCTCATCACGCTGTCGGCGTCGAGCACGATCATGTAGCGATACTTGCGTCCCCAGCGGCGGCAGAAATCGGCGATATTGCCGCTCTTGCGCTTGATCCGGTGCTGGCGCCAGCGATAGAAGATCTGGCCGAAGCCATCCACCGCGTTGCACAGCGCGAGCCACGCGTCGAGCTCGGCTACGCGCGTGTCGGCGTTGCCGGTGTCGGACAGCACGAAGAAGTCGAAGCGGTCGAGAGCGCCGGTGGCACGCAGCGATTCCCACGTTGCGCGCAAGCCGGCGAATACGCGCGGCACGTCCTCGTTGCAGATCGGCATCACCAGCGCGGTCCGCGTGTCGACGGGGATCGACGCCGGCGCGTCTCCGATCATGCGCCGCGAGATCGCATAACGGTCGTTGCGACGCGCGAGCAGCCAGAATCCCGCGAGCGCCGTCCAGAACCCGGCAGATATCCAGGCGAACAAGACCGCGAACAACACCAGGATGGCGATCTCGAGCGGCCGGCGCCCGTGGTACGGCAGGATGAGCGCCATGTAGTCGGTGGCCACGAGCGTCTGCACGACGATCAGCGTGACGAGCACCAGGCGCCGGTGCGCCGCCTGGTGTCGCCAGCGGCTCCCGGGGTCGCGCGGCTTCGCCGCCGAGCGGCGATCGCGACCGGAGTGAGCCGGACCGGCGTCATCCGCATGCGTCCGCCGGTTGAACCAGGCATGCGGCGCCATGGGACTTCGCGCAAGCCGCGGCGTGGTCTCGAGGCGTTCGCGCCCATGGATGTCGTGGCATTGGATCGCTTCGGCCGCAGCGCCGTCGCGGGTCGTGGCGAGGCGAACCCGCGCGCCGATGGTCGCGTATGCGGCGTTCGCCGAATTGGCGGCGGAAGCCGACAGCGCCGTATGCAGACGCGCGAGGGCTTCGCCCGCGTCGCGCGCGCCCTGCAGCGCATCGGCCAGCAGCGCCGAACGCCGGTCGGCGGCGAGCGGAAGGCGCGCGAGGTAGCGCCGCAGCAGCGCCCCAACGCCCGCGCTCAATTCGTCGGGAGGATGTAGCTCCATGTTTCCGAAAGCGTCGTGGCGCCGTTGCGCAGGAAGGCGCGCAACTCGCCGGGCTTCTTGTCGTCCTGGCGCTTGATGCGAAGCGCAAGCCGCCATCCGTTGGTCACGTCGTTGTGATAGGCGTTCGCCTCGACGAGCTCGACGTTCGAATCGGTGCTGACCACACCTTGCACCGGCGTATCGGCAGGCAGGTTGCGCAGGACGTCGCCCTCGAAATCGATCATGAACGCGATGCTGTCGTCGGGTTTGCGCAGGTAGCCGTGGCCGCGACGGGTCTGGGCCACATAAGCCAGCGTCGGACGCGTCTCGTTGTCCTTCTGCCACAGCATCCGGTATTCGAAATCGTACGGCTGCAGCGGCGCCAGCGACGCATCGGGGACGAAGTACGCAACGATATTGTCGTTCGTCTCGTCGGGCGTGGGAATCTGCACGAGCTCGATGCGCCCG
>Ga0308173_10001244_pt1 | contig 12457 bp, 11 predicted proteins | sample PhyPR1_FD_203716 | JGI IMG/M metagenome (GOLD analysis project Ga0308173, IMG submission 203716) | Soil microbial communities from UC Gill Tract Community Farm, Albany, California, United States - DLSLS.P.R1 | ecosystem: Environmental > Terrestrial > Soil > Agricultural land | place: USA... | reverse complement strand
GCGACGTCCGCTGGAGTGACGCCGGGTACGGGTGCGCGCGGCGTGAAGGCGGAACCGAGACAGACTCCGGCAGGGTGCCGACGACGCGGCGTCCAGCCGATAGGGGAGGAAACATCGCTACCGAAGGGCCCCCCGGAATGTCGCTCCTCTCCCTCGGCGGTCGATCCCGTCGAGCGGCCGGCACGTCGCCGCTGACCTCCACCCTGTCGGGGTACAAGGCCATGCTCGACTCCCTCGAGGCCAAGGTCTTCGTCTGTGACTACGACCTGGTCCTCGTCTACGCCAACAAGGCCGCCGTCCGCGAGGCGAGCCTGTTCGCCGACGAGCTCGAGCGCGTGTTCGGCATCCCGCTGGGCGAGGTGGCGGGCGGCTCGATCCACCGGTTCCACAAGGACCCCAGCCGGATCGAGCGGATCCTGCGCGACCCGAAGAACTTCCCGTTCCACTCCAAGCATCGGTTCGGCAACGTCGTCCTCGAGGGCCAGGTCAACGCGGTCACCGACGACGCCGGGACGATCCTGGGGTACTGCATCGCCTGGGAGAACACGACCGAGCAGCAGGGGATCGAGGAGACGGCGCGACAGGTGGCCGAGCAGCTCGCCGCGGCCAGCACCGAGCTCTCCTCGCTGGGAGCGACGCTCGACGAGGCCGCGACCGCGACCGCGCAGAAGGCCGGCGTGGCTGCCACCGCGACCGAGCAGATGAGCGCGTCGATCCGCGAGATCTCCGCCAGCGCCAGCTCGGCGGTGTCGGTGGCTGCCGAAGCCGTGCAGGCCGCGGAGACCGCGACCACGCGCCTGGCGCAGCTGGCCTCCAGCAGCCAGGAGATCGGCAGCGTCGTGGCGCTCATCTCCGGCATCGCCGCACAGACCAACCTCCTGGCGCTGAACGCCACGATCGAGGCCGCTCGCGCCGGCGAGGCGGGCAAGGGCTTCGCCGTCGTCGCGAGCGAGGTGAAGGACCTCGCCCAGGAGACCGCCGCCGCCACCCAGCGGATCACCGAGCGGATCACGGCGCTGCAGGAGGACAGCCAGCAGGCGACCCTCTCCATCGAGGGCGTCACCGAGCTGATCGGGCGGATCAGCGCCGGCCAGTCGTCGGTCGCCGGCGCGGTGGAGGAGCAGACCGCCACCACGAACGAGATCAGCTCCAACGTGGGCGGCGTCGCAGACACCGCCAGCACGACCACCGACGTGGTCGGCAAGGTGACCGCGGCCGCCGCCGAGGTCGCCGAGAAGGCCGAGGAACTGCGCGGTCTGGTCTCGCGCAAGAACTGACCGATCCCCCCGGCGGTTGACCCGCCGCCGCCGGGGGCAGGAGCCGTGCATGCGCACACGGACATTGGGCGACCTGACCGTTTCGGCCCAGGGGCTCGGTTGCATGGGGATGAGCGAGTTCTACGGGACCGGCGACCAGCAGGAGGCCGAACGGACCATCTCCCGCGCGCTCGACCTCGGCGTCACCTTCCTCGACACCGCCGACATGTACGGCCCCTTCACCAATGAGCGCCTCGTCGGCCAGGCGATCGCCGGCCGCCGGGACGACGTCGTCCTCGCGACCAAGTTCGGCAGCCAGCGCGGCGAGGACGGTTCCTTTCAGGGGATCAACGGCACGCCCGACTACGTGCGGTCGGCGTGCGACGCGTCGCTGCAGCGACTCGGCGTCGACGTCATCGACCTGTACTACCAGCACCGGGTGGACACGAAGGTGCCCATCGAGGACACCTGGGGCGCACTCAAGGAGCTGGTCGACGCCGGGAAGATCCGGCACGCCGGCATCTCCGAGGCCGCACCGGAGACCATCCGGCGGGCACACGCCGTGCAGCCGGTCACGGCGGTGCAGACCGAGTACTCGCTCTGGACGCGGGACCCCGAGGACGACGGCGTCCTGGCCACCTGCGCCGAGCTCGGTATCGGGTTCGTCGCCTACTCCCCGCTCGGACGCGGTTTCCTGTCCGGGCAGATCCGCAGCGTCGACGACCTGGACCCGAAGGACTTCCGCCGGCACAACCCGCGCTTCCAGGGAGAGGCGTTCCAGCAGAACCTGGCGCTGGTCGACCGGGTGCGCGAGATCGCCGACGAGAAGGGAGTCACCGCCGGCCAGCTGGCGCTCGCCTGGGTGATGGCGCAGAGCGACCGGTCGGGCAATCCGACGGTCGTCCCGATCCCGGGCACCAAGCGGGTCGCCTACCTGGAGGAGAACGCCGCGGCCGCGGACGTCGAGCTGACCGATGACGACCTCCGCCGGCTGGACGAGGCCGCGCCGGTGGGTGCCGCCGTCGGCGACCGCTATCCGGACATGTCCAACATCCACCGGTAACCGACCTGCGACGATGGGCGCGTGCCCGTCGTCGTCCCTGCGGTCCTCCTTCGGTGAGCCCCGCTCTCGTCGTCGCGATCACCGTCGTCGCGGTGGCCCTGGCACTGCTGGGTCTGGCCTCGACGCTCGCCCGGCGGCGGATCGGGCTGGTGCACCTGGCGGTGGCCGGCGTCCTGGAGGCGCTGCTGCTGGTCCAGGCGGGAATCGCCGTCGTCGCGATGGCGGGCGGCGACACCCCGCCGGAGACCGCGACCTTCGCCGGCTACCTGGCCGGGGTCGTGCTCGTGCCGGTCGCCGGGTCGTTGTGGGCCCGCACGGAGCAGACCCGGTGGGCGGGGACCGTGATCGCCGTCGCGGCGGCCGTCGTGGCCGTCATGGTCTGGCGGCTGCTGCAGCTGTGGGAGGCGACCCCGTGATGAGGAGAGCCATGCGTGAGGACCGGGCCCTGGGGGCTCCCGCGGCGACGACGGGGGCCGCGACGGCACCCGGCGGAAGTGGCGCAGGGCGGGTGCTGGTCGCGCTGTACGGGACCTTCGCGCTGGCCGCGGGAGCGCGCGCGGCCGTGCAGCTGAGCACCAAGTTCGACGAGGCGCCGCTGGCCTACCTGCTCTCCGCCTTCTCGGCGGTCGTGTACATCGTGGCTCTCGCCGGGCTGGTGCGGGGCGGGCGCCGGGGCCGCCGGACGGCATTCATCGCGATCAGCATCGAACTCGTCGGCGTGCTCGTCGTCGGCACGTTCACCCTGGCCGATCGCGCCGCGTTCCCGGACGAGACGGTCTGGTCGGCGTACGGGCGCGGCTACGGCTTCGTGCCGCTGGTGCTGCCCGTGCTCGGCCTGCTGCTGCTCCGGCGCACGGCTCAGAAGTCGCCGCCGAAGTCGCCTCCGCCGAAGTCACCGCCCCCCGCGTCGCCGTAGTCGCCGCCCCCGTAGTCGCCACCCCCGCCGTCGCCGTAGTCGCCGTCGGCCATCGCGCCGTCCTGGTAGCCCTCGGCGTAGGCCTCCTCGTCGCCGCCGCCGAACAGGCCGCCGTCACCCAGGCCCGTGTCGAACAACGCGTCTGCTACCGCCGAGCCGATGACCAGGCCGCCGATCGTGCCGAGCAGGCTGCCTCCGATGATGCCGCCCATGCCGGGCCCGCCGTAGCCGTAACCGGGGCCGTAGCCCGGGCCGTAGCCGCCGCCGTAGCCCGGGCCGTAACCGGGGCCGTAAGCAGGCCCGTGGCCGCCGAACGCACGTTCCAGCGTGCCCGGCTGCCGAAGCTCGGCACGGGTGGCCGCGCGGGCCAGGGAGCGGGGGTCGTCGGTCCGCGGACGCTCGCCGGCGGGCACGGCCGCGGCGAGCTGCGCGAGCACCTGCCGCCGCTGGTCGGCCGTGAGCTGGGCGAAGGCCTCGACGTGCGCCTGCTCGATCTGGTCGGGTGGCGCCGTCCGCAACAGATAGCGGTAGCGCGCCAGGGCCTGCTCGTCGGACGACGGCGCGGCGCCGCTCCCTCGGGCGGCACCGTACGGCTGCTGGGCGTACCGCTGTGGACGGTCGCGGCGCCCGAAGAGCCGATCGAGCAGTCCCATGGCAGTTCCTCTCCCAGTAGCGGGCCGCCCGCCGGCCGAACGGGCATCCCACGGGGTTCCCGAGGTCCGGGCCGCTCACACGCGCTCCGGGGTCCGCCCTGGTCAGCCCTCGTGAATAGATCGATCGGGCACGGTTAAATAGTTCCTCGTGTCTGACCGTCTCGTGAGTCCACCCGACGCCGCCCGCGCGCTGGACGCGGCCGTCGAGACGGTCAGCGGCGGGACCGTCGCGACCGCGACCCGCGACGGCGACCGCGACCTGGGACAGCAGGCCGGCATCGTCACTGCGGCCAGCGCCGCCGTGTCCGGCCACGCCGGGGCGAGCGCCCGCGGCACACTGCCGGGCGTGCTGGCCGACGTGCCGGTGGCGGTCCTGGTCATCGACCAGCGGGCCGACTCGGTCGTCTACGCGAACGCCGCAGCCGTCGAGATGGCCGGCAACGTGGGGCTCCCCGTCGACATCGACACCTGGGGCGCAGCGGCCGGCCTGACCGACCTCTCCGGCGGCCCGCTCGCCAGCAGCAGCGGACCGCTCTCGACCGTCGCCCAGGGTCGGCCCGTCACCGGGGAGGCGGTGCGCCTCGCGCCGGGCACCAGCACCGAACCCGACCGCGCCGAGGCCGACCGGGGTGATGCCGACCAGCTGCTCTGGGTCACCGGCTTCCCCCTGTCGCAGAAGCAGAGCGACGAGCAGCTCGCCCTCGTCGTGCTCCTGCGGCTCGAACCGCTGGACGAGAGCATCGATCCTGACGCCTACCTGCAGGCGCTGCGCGACCGGGCGGTGATCGCCACCGACATCACGTTCAGCATCACCGACCCCCGGGAGCCCGACAACCCGCTGGTCTGGGTCAACCCGTCGTTCACCCGGGTGACCGGCTACGAGGCCGAGGAGGTCGTCGGGCGCAACTGCCGCTTCCTGCAGGGGCCGGCGACCGACGCGGCCGCCGTGGACGAGATCCGCGCCGCGCTGGACCAGCAGCGCACGGTGACCACGACCCTGCTGAACTACCGCAAGGACGGCAGCGCCTTCTGGAACCAGCTGTCGATCAGCCCGGTCTTCGACGGCGAGGGCACGCTCGTGAGCTTCGTCGGCGTGCAGACCGACGTCACCGAGCGGGTCCGGGTGGAGCACGAGCGGGAGGCGGCCTTCGCCGCCGAGCAGGCGGCGCGGCAGGAGGCGGAGCTCGCCCGGGCCATCGCGGAGCAGGCGCGGTCCGACGCCGAGGCGGCCCAGTCACAGGCAGAGCGTGCGCAGGGGCGGCTGGCGCTGATGGCCGAGGCGACCAGCACCCTCATCGCCACCCTGGACATGTCCGAACTGCTCGACCGGCTCGCGAGGCTGTGCGTGCCCCGCCTTGCCGACTGGGCCTTCGTGACCCTGCTCGACGACTACGGCGACGTGCGCGAATTCGCCGCCCGGCACCGGGACGGCCGGGACGAGGAGCTGCAGGAGTTCGGCGGCCTCCACGTGCTGCACCTCGGCCCGGGCTCACCCAGCCGCCGGAGCATGGCCTCCTCCCGCCCCGTCGTGCTGGACGAGCTCACGCCGGACGTCCTCGGCGAGGTCTTCACCTACCCGGGTGCACTGAAGGCGTTCCAGGGCCTCGGCGGAGCGCACATCCTGACCGTGCCGATGGTGGCGCGCCGTCGCACGCTGGGCGCGATCGCCCTCATCCGGACGGCGGCCGACAACCCGTTCAGCCAGGACGACGTGCACCTCGCCGCAGACCTGGGCAGCCGCGCCGCCCTCGCGATCGACAACGTCCGGCTGTACCAGCGGGAACACACCGTCGCCGACACCCTCCAGCGGTCGCTGCTGCCGGTGCTGCCCGACGTCCCGGGCATCGAATCGGCGGCCCACTACGTCAGCGCGTCCAGCGCCGCCGACGTCGGAGGCGACTTCTACGACCTGCTGGCGCTGCCCGACGACTCGGTGGCCATCGTGGTCGGTGACGTGGTCGGCCACGACGTCGCCGCCGCCGCCGCGATGGGTCACCTCCGCGGGCTGCTGCGCGCCTGCATCTGGGACTCCGAGGAGGCCGATCCGGGCGCGGTCCTGGCCAGGGTGGACCGGCTGGTGCAGGGCCTGCGGGTGGCCTCGCTGGCGACGATGGTCTACGCCCGCGCGGTGCGCCCCGACGTCGAAGGCGAGCCCTGGCGGGTGCACGTCGCCAATGCCGGGCACCCCCCGATGCTGCTGCGCCGGCCGAACGGCAGCGTGGACGTCCTCGAGGAGGTGACCGGGCTGCTCGTGGGCGTCGACGGCTCCAGCCACCGGGAGTCCGTGGTCCTGCAGGTGCCCCGCGGGTCGACCCTGCTCGCCTACACCGACGGTCTGATCGAGCGGCCGGGGCGCGACATGGACGAAGGCATCCACGAGTTGTGCGAGCGGGTCATGCACGCGCCGCGCGACGCCGATCCGCGGGAGCTGTGCGACATCGCCGTCAGCGGAGCCCTGGACCACCGCGACGACGTGGCGCTGATCGCCGTCCGCTTCGGCTGACCGGCGCTCAGGCCTCGCTGCGGTGCAGCAGGCCGTACGCGCCGCGGTGGAACAGCAGCGGACGGCGGTCCGGGTCGGCGCCGAGGTCCAGCACCCGGGCCACCACGATGCTGTGGTCACCGCCGTCGTACTCGGCCCAGAGCTCGCCGTCGATCCAGGCGACCACGCCGTCCAGGACGGGCGACCCGTGGGCGCTCGGGGACCACGGCACACCGGCGAACTTGTCCACGCCCGAGCGGGCGAAGTTCTGCGAGACGTCGCCCTGCCCCTCGGCCAGCAGGTTCACGCAGAACCGGCCGATCGACCGCAGCGCGGGCCAGGTCTGCGACGTCCGCGCCGGGGCGAAGGCGACCAATGGGGGGTCGAGGGACAGCGAGCTGAACGACTGGCAGGTGAACCCGGCCGGTCCGTCGGGGGTCAGCGCCGTGACGACGGTGACCCCGGAGGCGAAGTGGCCGAGCACGTCGCGCATGAGCCGGGGATCGACGATCCGGGGGACCTCGGGGGAGCCGGTCATGCCCGCTCGGCGGCGGATCGGGGGACCGACCGCCCGCCGGCGCGGTACAGCGAACTGGGGAGCTCGTGGCCGACCGCCTGCTCGGTGACCCGGGCGGCCGCAAGGACGGCGTCGAGCTCCAGCCCGGTCCGCACGCCGGATTCCTCCAGCATGTAGACCAGCTCCTCGGTGGCGATGTTGCCGCTGGCGCCGGGCGCGAACGGGCAGCCGCCGAGCCCGCCGATCGAGGAGTCCAGCTGGGTCACCCCGGCCTGGATCGCCACCAGCGCGTTGGCCTGGCCCGTGCCGCGGGTGTCGTGGAAGTGCACGCCGACCGGGATGCCCGGACAGGCGCGACGGACGGCGTCGAGCAGCTGGACCACCCGGAGCGGTGTGGTGGTGCCGATCGTGTCGCCGAGACACAGCTGGTCGGCTCCGGCGGTGACCGCGGCCCGCGCCACGTCGACGGTGCGGGCGATGGGGGTGCGCCCGTCGAACGGGCAGTCCCAGGCGGTGGCGATGATGACCTCGAGCGATCCACCGGCGCCGTGCGCCAGCCCGGCGATCTCCGCGACCGCGTTCACCGCCTCGGCGGTGGAGCGGCCGGCGTTGGCCTGGCTGTGGCCGTCGGAGGCGGAGACGACGTACTCGAGGTTCGGGACGCCCGAGTCGACGGATCGCACCGCGCCCCGGGGATTGGCGACCAGGGCCGACCACAGCACGCCGTCCCAGCGGGACAGCTCGGCGGCGACCTGGTCGGCGTCGGCGAGGGCGGGCACCGCCTTGGGCGACACGAACGACGTCGCCTCGATGCGGCGCACGCCGGTCGCGACGAGCGCCTCGAGCATGTCGAGCTTGGCGTCGAGGGGGACCGGCGCCTCCAGCTGGAGACCGTCGCGCATGCCGACCTCCCGGACGTCGACCGTCGTCGGCAGCACCAGGTCGAACTCGTTCACGTGCTCCTCCTCGTCCCCGGCGGGGTCGGTCGGCCCGTCCGGTGACCCCCATCCTGCCCCCGCGACCGACTCCCCCGGTTGGGCGACCCGGAACGGTTCCGTGACGCAGAGCACGGCTTTCGGGGTAGACGTGACCCAAGATGAACCTCGGACGACCCATGGTCGACATGAGAATGGTGCAGGACCGGGAGGAGGGACCGTGATCGAGATGGTCGGTGCGCTGCCCCCTGCCGACCGGCGGAGCGCCTTTGCCAACGCGCCGATGGGCATCGCCCTCACCACCGTCGAGGGCATCCTCGTCGACGCCAACCCGGCGCTCTGCACGATGCTCGGCCGCACCGCGGAGGAGCTGTACGGCCGGTCGGTCCTCGATCTGGTCCAGGCAGAGGGCGTCACCTCCGCGCGCGAGGCGTACCAGATCCTCATCGACGCACCCGAGCGGCCGATGCGGCACGAGACGCGGCTGCGCCGGGCCGAGGGCACCGACGTCCCCGTTCAGGTCACCGCGTCCCACGTCGACGAGACCGCCGAGGGCCAGTCCGCCCACCTGGTGATGATCGTCGAGGACATCACCGAACGGAAGGCGCTGGAGGCCGCGCTGGTCCACCGGTCGCTGCACGACCCGCTGACCGGGCTGCCCAACCGCCTGCTGTTCCAGGACCGGCTGTGGCACGCGCTCGAACGCGGACGGCGGGAGGACACGCCGACCTGCGTGCTCATCGCCGACCTCGACGGCTTCAAGGCGATCAACGACGAACTCGGGCACCCGATGGGCGACCTGGTGCTCGTGACGTTCGCCGAGCGACTGCGCTCGGTGCTGCGGGCCAGCGACACCGCCGCCCGGCTGGGCGGCGACGAGTTCAGCATCGTCTGCGAGAACACCGAGCCGGCCGACGCCGACGTGCTCGCCGAGCGGCTCCGGTCCTCGGTCACCGAGCCGCTGCCCCTGAACGGGACCACGGTGACGATCGGCCTGAGCATCGGGATCGGCTCGGTGGCCGGCGGCCTGGAGCCGGCGGAGGTCTACGAGCGGGTCGTCCGCGAGGCCGACGACGCGATGTACGCCGACAAGAGCCGGCGCCGGCACCGCTGACCGGACGTCAGCGGGCGATCGCGACCGGCTCGTCGACGGCACCCGTGGGCTCATGTCCACCCAGGCGGGCGCCCTCGATGTCCAGGTCCGGCAGGATCCGGTCCAGCCAGCGGGGCAGCCACCAGGCGGACCGGCCCAGCAGTGCGAGCACCGCGGGAACCAGGGTCATGCGGACCAGGAACGCGTCGACGAGGATGCCGACGGCCAGGCCGAACGCGATCGCCTTCACGACGACGTCGTCGATGGTGACGAAGCTGGCGAAGACCGAGAACATGATCAGCGCAGCAGCGACCACGACACGGGCCGCGTGCCGGGCGCCGGTCACGACCGCCTCGCGGGGCTCGGCGCCGTGCGCGTACTCCTCGCGCATCCGGGACACGAGGAAGACCTCGTAGTCCATGGCCAGGCCGAAGAGCACCGCCATGAGGATCACCGGCAGGAAGCTGATCACCGGGCCGGTGGCCGGCACGCCCAGCAGACCGCCGAGCCAGCCCCACTGGAACACCGCGACCACGGCACCGAACGAGGCGGCGACCGACAGCAGGAACCCGACCGCGGCCTTGATGGGCACGAGGATCGAGCGGAAGACCAGCAGCAGCAGGATCAGGGCCAGCCCGACGACGACCAGCGCGAACGGCAGCAGGGCGCGCCCCAGCCGGTCGGAGACGTCGATGGCCACCGCGGTCTGCCCGGTGACGGCCAGGTCGGTTCCGGTCTGCTGCTCCAGGCCGGGCCGGGCGTCGCGCAGGTCGGCGACCAGCCGGCTCGTCGCCTCCTCCTGCGGGCCGCTCTCCGGGATGACCGTCACGAGTCCGGTCGTGCCGTCGGGCAGCAGCGTCGGGGCGGCGTAGGCGACGTCGTCCATACCGCCGGTGAACTGCCCTGGCGTGCCGGTCGGCGTGCCGCCGACGGCGACCGCGATGGCGTCCAGCGCCTGCTGGGCGGTGGCCGGCTCGAGGTGCTGGACCAGCACGACGAGCGGGCCGTTCAGGCCGGGGCCGAAGTGGTCGGAGATCAGGTCGTAGGCCTGCCGCTGCGGGGAATCCGGCGCGGCGGTGGAGTTGTCGGGCAGCGCGAGCTGCAGCTGCGGCGCCGGGATCGCGAGGACGAGCACCCCGGCGAGGACGACGAGCACGGTGAGCAGCGGCCGCCGGGTGACCAGCCGGGTCCAGCGGGCGCCCATCGACCCGCCGGCGCCCGTCGTCCGTGCGCTGTCCGCCTGCTCGCGCCGCGCCGTCCGCGAGCCGGGCTTCGGGGCCAGCCGCATGCCGGCGAAGCCGAGCATCGCCGGTAGCAGGGTGAGGGCGACGAGGACCGCGACGAGGACCGTGCCGGCCGCTCCCACGCCCATGACCGTCAGGAACGGGATGCCGACGACGGCGAGCCCGGACAGGGCGATGACGACGGTCAGGCCGGCGAACACCACGGCGGAGCCCGCGGTGCCGGCGGCCCGGGCGGCCGACTCCTCGGGGTCCATGCCGCCGGCCAGCTGGGTGCGGTGCCGCGACAGGATGAACAGCGCGTAGTCGATGCCGACGGCGAGGCCGATCATCAGGGCCAGTGTCGGCGCGGTCGAGGACAGCGTGACCACGTGGGAGGCGAGCAGCAGGCTCCCCATGCCGACCCCGATGCCGATCAGCGCCGTCAGCAGGTTCATCCCGGCGGCGAGCAGCGAACCGAAGGTCACCACGAGGACGAGGACGGCGACGATCACGCCGATGAACTCGGTGGCCCCGACGGTGACCCCGGTCGACCCGAACGCATCCCCACCGACGGCGACCTCGAGACCGGCGCCCTCGGCGGCCGCGGTGGTCGCCCGCAGCGCGTCGACACTGCGGGCATCGAGGGCCTCGCGGGGGACGGAGAACTGCACGGTGGCCAGGGCGGCCCGCCCGTCGGGGCTGAGCGCCGAGCTGTCGAACGGGCTGACCACGCCGGCCACCTGCGGCACCTGGCCGGCCGCGGCGACGACGTCCCCGATGGCACCGGCGTACGCCGGATCGGCCACCGTCCTGCCCTCGGGGGCCACGAAGACGATCTGCGCGCCCGCGCCCGAGGCGCCCGGCGAGACGGCGGCCAGCTGGTCCAGGGCAGCCTGCGACTCGGAGCCCGGGATGGTGAACCGGTCGTCGAACGCGCCGCCGACGGTGACCAGCAGGGTCACGATCACGCCGAGGAGCGCCAGCCACGCCACCGAGACGAGCCCGCGGTGACGGAAGGAGGCGCGGCCCAGCCGGGCGAGGAGAGAGCTCATGGGGACGTGACTCCGGATCAGTCGGTCGGGGACTGCGCGGTGGTGGCGGTGCCGGGAGCGGTTGCGGAGCGCAGCAGCAGGAGCAGGGCGGTGCGTTCGAGATCGGAGGCGGCCCGGTCCTGGGCGGCGCCGCTGCGGCCTGGGCCACCGAGGACCTCGCGGATCACCACGCCGTCGTGGACGGCCAGGACGATGCGGGCCAGGCGGTGGGCCGGGAGGGTGAGGCGGACGCCCAGACGCGCGGAGACCGTCTCGATCAGGTCGGTGAGCTGGTGCTGCACCTGCTCCGCGTGCCGGCGCAGCGCGGCGGCGGCGTCGGGGTGACGCGTCGCGTGCAGGGCGTACTCGGTGTGCACCAGCACCCAGGTGCGGTCGGCGCGGAACGTCCCCAGGCATCGCTCGACCGCCGCGGCGATCGGGTCGGCCTCGCCCTCGAGACCGGCGAGCTGCTCCTCGGCGCGGGCGAAGTTGCGGGCGGTCTCCCGCACGAACAGCGCTTCGAAGAGCTCGTCCTTGGTGCGGAAGCTGGAGTAGAAGGCGCCGCGGGTGAAGCCGCCGCGGCGGCAGATGTCCTCGACGCTCGCCGCAGCGAAGCCGATGTCGGCGAACGTCTGCAGCGCCGCATCGAGCAGCCGCTCGACCGTCTCCTCGCGGCGGCGCCGAGGGCGCGCCTCGGTCTCGGGTGCAGTCACGATGCAGAACTGTATTGGATACATCCCTGCATCGAGCTCGCCGCCCCGAGCGACGTCCCCCACACCGAGGGGCCATTTTGGCCGTAAAGGCCCCTGTGGACGGAGTAAGCGGGCGATCCCCCTCATCCACGAGGGTTCCGGCCGTGTCCTCATCCCGTCGCCTGCTGCCGGGCGTCTTCATCGCCAGCCATGCCATCGCTGATGGCCTCCTGACGCGCAGACAACTCCGCGTGCGCAGCTACCGGCGCTTGGTGCACGGCGTCTATGCCGACCCGTCACTTCCCGTCGACCATCAGCTCCGCTGTCGCGCGGTCGCGTTGCTGCTGCCGCACGGCGCCGCCATCGGCGGCTACTCGGCGGCCGCCTGGCACGGAGCGCCCTTCGCCGGCGCGCACGATCCGGTCACCGTCGTCCGGCCGCCCGACGTCGAGTGGAAGGGGCCTCGGGGCGTGCGCGTGCACTGCAGTCGGCGTGGCTTCGACGTCGTGACCGACCCCGACGGTGTCCCGGTGACGACGCCTGCTCGGACTGCGTGGGACATGGCCGCCCTGGAGCCGCTGGGCACCGCCGTAGCC
>Ga0308173_10001243_pt1 | contig 12459 bp, 8 predicted proteins | sample PhyPR1_FD_203716 | JGI IMG/M metagenome (GOLD analysis project Ga0308173, IMG submission 203716) | Soil microbial communities from UC Gill Tract Community Farm, Albany, California, United States - DLSLS.P.R1 | ecosystem: Environmental > Terrestrial > Soil > Agricultural land | place: USA... | reverse complement strand
GGCCACGATCCCGGCGCCGGCCTGCACGTACGCCCGCCCCTGGTGCAGCACGGCGGTGCGGATGGCGATCGCCATGTCCAGGTCGCCGCTGGCGTCGACGTAACCCACGGTGCCCGCGTACAGCGCGCGCCGGGTCGGCTCCAGCGACTCGATGATCTCCATGGCCCGCGGTTTCGGGGCGCCCGAGACGGTGCCCGCCGGGAAGGTCGCGTCGAACACGTCGAGGGCGTCGTGCCCGGCCGCCACCTCCCCCGACACGGTCGAGACCAGGTGCATGACGTGGCTGTAGTGCTCGACGCGCATGAAGTCGGGCACCTCGACGCTGCCCGGCACGCAGACCCGGCCCAGGTCGTTGCGGGCCAGGTCGACCAGCATCACGTGCTCGGCGCGCTCCTTGGGGTCGGCCAGCAGGCCCTCGGCCAGCCGCACGTCCTCCTCCTCGGTCGCGCCGCGCGGGCGCGTGCCGGCCGGCGGATGGACGACGGCCGACGTCCCGGTGACCGTGACCAGCGCCTCCGGCGAGGAGCCGACGACGTCGAACGGGCTCTCCCGGCCCGCGAAGCGCAGCAGGTACATGTACGGCGACGGGTTGGTCGCGCGCAGCACGCGGTAGACGTCGAGAGCGTCCACCGCGGTCGGCGTCTCGAAGCGCTGGGCGAGCACCACCTGGAACGCGTCACCGGCGCGGATGTGCTCGCGGATCCGCTCGACCCCGGCGCCGTACGCACCCGGGGGCATGTTGCTGGCCGCCGGCGGCGGGTCGACCGGCGCGAGGACGGCGACCCCGGGCGGCGCGGCCTGCAGCAGGTCGGCGGCCATCGCGTCGAGCCGGGCGACGGCGTCGGCGTATCCGCCCGCGCACCCGCCCCCGCTCGCCCCGGTGAACGCGTTGGCGATCAGCAGCACCGTGCCGTCGGTGTGGTCGAGCACGGCGAGGTCGGTGACCAGCATCATCGCCAGCTCGGGCATGCCGAGGTCGTCGGTGCTGGTCTGCGGCAGCCGCTCCAGCCGGCGGACGACGTCGTAGCCGAGATACCCGACGAGCCCGCCGGTCAGCGGCGGCAGGCCGGCGGTGCGCGACGAGCGCAGCCGCCGGGCCACGGTGCGGACGGCGTCCAGCGGGTCGGCCGGAAGGTCGTCGGTGATGCCGGGCAGGGGGTCGCCCAGCCACTGGGTGACCCCGTCGCGCTCGGTGAGCACCCCCGCGCTGCGGACGCCCACGAAGCTGTACCGCGACCACCGCTTGCCCTGCTCGGCCGATTCGAGCAGCACGGTGCCGGGCCGGTTGTGGGCCAGCTTCCGGTAGACGCCGACCGCCGTCTCGCTGTCGGCCAGCAGCCGCCGGGTCACCGGCACCATGACCTGCTCGAGCGCCGCGAACTCCGCCTCCGTGGGGCACGTGGTGGCAGCAGTCACGGACGGTCTCCCTGCACGGCGGGCAGGGTCCGGGCGAAGCAGCTGCGGGCGCCGGTGTGGCAGGCCGGCCCCTCCTGGTCGACCAGCAGGAGCAGCGCGTCGCCGTCGCAGTCGACGCGCACCTCGCGCACCCACTGGCGGTTGCCCGAGGCCTCGCCCTTCACCCAGTACTCGCCCCGGCTGCGCGACCAGTAGGTGGCCCGGCCGGTGGTGAGGGTGCGGCGCAGCGCCTCGTCGTCCATCCACGCGAGCATGAGCACCTCGCCGGTGTCGTGCTGCTGGGCGACGGCGGCGACCAGACCACCGGGATCGCGGCGAAGCAGCGCGGCGACCCCGGGATCGAGGGCGGGCTCGGGCGGTGGCGCGGCGGACATGCCTGCCAGTGTGCCGTGCGGCCCGGCTATGGCCGCGGGCCCTCGTCGAACCAGCGCCGCCCCGGACCGAACGCGGCCAGCCCGATCGCGACCAGCGGTGCCACGGCGAACAAGACCGTGAACACGGCGAAGGCACCGGTCGGGGCCGGGTCGGGCACGGCACCCAGCACCGCCTGGAGCCGGACCGCCCAGTAGCCGGTCAGCACGACCTGGAGCCCGTGGGCACCGAGCAGCAGCAGCCAGGCCGGCCGCGTGCGCCGGGTGAGCGCGCCGACCCCCACGAGGACGAGCAGCACGACCGAGAGCGCCTGCACGACGGCCAGCACCGTGCCCTCGGTGACCAGCGAGTCACCGAGCCGGGAGGGGGCCTGCCGCGTCGCGATGCCGGCGATCGACAGGAGCATCCAGAGGTAGAGCGTCGCGACCAGCACGAGGGCGGCCTGCACGAACGACAGCACCGCGGCGGTGATCACCTGAGCGGGACGGCGCACACCACGAGGCGGGGGCGGACCCCACGGCACCGGGTACCCGTACGGCGGTGGGGCCCACTGCGGGGGCGCCCCCCACGGAGCCGGGTGGCCGTACGGGGGCGGCCCGTACGGTGGCGGCCCGTACGGGGGCGGCCCGTACGGGTTCGGCTGCGTCGCCGGCGGCCCACCGTAGGGGTGCTCGCTCACACCGCCGCCGCGGCCGCGCGGCCGGCCACCCGGCCGGAGAACAGGCAGCCGCCGAGGAAGGTGCCCTCCAGCGACCGGTAGCCGTGCATGCCGCCGCCGCCGAACCCGGCGATCTCCCCCGCCGCGTAGAGGCCGGGGAAGACCTCGCCGCCCGGGCGCAGCACCCGGCCGGAGAGATCGGTCTCGAGACCGCCGAGGGTCTTGCGGGTGATCAGGTTCAGCCGGACGGCGATCAGCGGGCCGGCGTCGGGGTCGAGCAGCCGGTGCGGCGCGGCGACCCGGATCAGCTTGTCGCCGAGGTAGTTGCGCGCACCGCGGACGGCGGTGATCTGCGAGTCCTTGGTGAACGGGTTCTCGATCTCGCGGTCGCGGGCGATCACCTCGCGCTCGACGTCGGCCAGGCGCAGCTCCGGCGTCCCCCCGGTGATCCGGTTCATCCCGGCGACGAGCTCGGCGAGGCCCGTCGCGACCACGAAGTCCTCCCCACGGTCGAGAAAGGCCTGCACGGGGGCGGGCACCCCGGCCCGGGCCCGGCCGAGCAGCAGCTTCACGTCCTTGCCGGTGAGGTCGGGGTTCTGCTCGGAACCGGAGAGCGCGAACTCCTTCTCGACGATCTTGTGCGTGGCGATGAACCAGGTGTGCTCGTGGCCGGTCTGCCCGATGTGGGCCAGGGTGCCGAGGGTGTCGAACCCGGGGAACAGCGGCACGGGCAGCCGGTTGCCGACGGCGTCCAGCCAGAGGGACGACGGCCCGGGCAGGATCCGGATGCCGTGGTTCGCCCACACCGGCGAGTGGTTGGCGATGCCCTCGGTGTAGTGCCACATGCGGTCGCGGTTGACCACGCTGGCGCCCGCGGCCTCGGTGGCCTCCAGCATCGCGCCGTCGACGTGCGCCGGAACGCCGGAGAGCAGCCGTCGCGGCGCCGGGCCCAGCCGGGCCGGCCAGTTGCGCCGTACGAGCTCGTGGTTGCCCCCGATGCCACCAGCCGTGACGACGACGGCCTGCGCGGCGATCTCGAACTCGCCCACCTCGGTGCGCGAGCTGGCCTCACCGCGGGCGACACCGCTGGGCTCGAGGACCGCGCCCCGGACACCGGTGACCGTGCCGTCGGTGACGACCAGCTCGGAGACGCGGTGCCGGAAGCGCAGCTGCAGCCGCCCGGTGTCGGCGGCGGCACGCACCCGGCGGGCGAAGGGCGCGACCACTCCCGGGCCGGTCCCCCACACGATGTGGAAGCGCGGCACGGAGTTGCCGGGGCCGGTGGCGCCGTACCCGCCGCGCTCGGCCCAGCCCACCACCGGGAAGAACCGGACACCCTGCTCCTTGAGCCACGACCGCTTCTCGCCCGCCGCGAACTGCAGGTACGCCTCGGCCCACTGGCACGGCCAGTGGTCCTCGGTGCGGTCGAAGCCCGCCGTCCCGAACCAGTCCTGCCGGGCCAGTTCGAGGGAGTCGTGCACCCGGAGGTGCCGCTGCTCCGGGGAGTCGACGAGGAACAGCCCGCCGAACGACCACCAGGCCTGGCCGCCGAACGAGGCCTCGGGCTCCTGGTCGAGCAGCACCACGCGCCGGCCCGCATCGGCGAGCTCTGCGGCGGCGACGAGACCGGCCAGGCCGGCCCCCACCACGACGACGTCGGTGCTCTCGGTGCTCACGGAGCCGACGCTAGCGGGCCGACCGGGTGCCGCGCCGTCCCCCCGGAGGGCGATTCGCCCGCCCGCTGCCACACCACTCCCGCGCGGGCCGCTGCAGCGCCAGCACGAGCGTGACCAGCGGACCGAGGGCCAGGGCGACGGCGCCCCACGTCTGCGCACCGGCTCCGAACGACCCGAGCACGCAGACCAGGAGCGCGAGCAGCGGCAGGACGGCCGCCCCCGCCAGGACCGCCCAGCCCCCGCGCAGGCCCCGCAGGACGAGCACCGCGCCGAGCGTCGCCACCCCCGCCAGCAGCAGCGGGACGACCAGGAAGCCGTCGATCGACGGGTCGGGCTCCCACAGCAGGAAGCCGAGGAACAGCACCTCGGCGGCCAGCAGGAACCCGAGCGCGGCGGCGAACGGGACGACCAGGGGACGCTGCTGGGCGCGGGCCGGGGGTCTCCCGTGCGACCGGGGGGTCGACGGCACGAACCGGACTGTAGGACGGGCGGCTCAGCGGGCGAGCCGGGCCGCCGCCGGCGCCCGGCCACCCACCGCCGGACCGGCGGCAGGAGGGTGAACAGGAGTGCGAGCAGCGGAGCCCCGAGGGCGAGGGAGTACCAGCCGAGCCCGCGCCCGCTGCCGTCGACGGCGAGGAGCTGGACCAGATAGCCGAAGAACGCAGAACCCGGCAGGCACGCCAGCGCGAGCACCCGCCAGCTGCGTCCGCTCAGGAGGGCGGCCGCGCCCCACAGCTGCGCCGCCGGGGCCAGGAGCAGCGGGTAGAGCCACCACTGCACGCCGGTGCTGTCCCACAGTCCGCCGAGCCGGTGCGCAGGCTAGGGGCTCGGACCCCGCGACGGAACGGCTTCGGCGCCGCACGCGCGCCCGATCTCGCGCGGATTCCAGGGCCTGACAGCGCCCCGCGACGGCGCCGTCACGGCGGGTCGAGATCAGCTGCCGATGCGGTCCAGGAGGTAGGGCGCGAGCGACCGGCTGAACTGCGCCGACATGTGGTCGTGGTCCCAGTAGACGATCGCTCCCCCGACCGCGGGGTGGCAGGTGGCGGCGTCGCAGAAGAAGTCGCTGAGGTCGATGAGCCGGATCCGCGGGGAGGCGACCCGGGCGGCCGCCTCGGTAAGGGCGTCGGGGGCGAGCGCTACGTCGCGGGGGCTGGCACACGCACCCGGATCGCCGGGATGGGTCACCAGGCACTCCGGGATGTCGCGGCCACCGGTCGACGGCACGTCGCGCAGGACGAACACGGTGCTGCCGGCGTGCGCCCAGGCCGTCCACGTGTCGGCGAAGCCGCGGATCCCGGCCCCGCGGGGGTCACCGCCGGCCCCGTCGAAGGTCATCGCGGCGGCCCAGCTCGACGTGAACACGTAGTCGGGGTGCTCGGCCGCGAGCACCTGCGACACCTGCTGTCCCCAGGTGTGGCAGGCCTCGGTGTCGGTGACCTTCCCGTTGAACCGCACCACGCGGGCGGTGGTGACCGGGCACGCGCCCTTGAGGATCTCGACGACCTTCCAGTTGAGCTCCCTGGCGATGCGGTGCACTGCACCCCGCCAGGCCTGGGCGTGCGAGTCGCCGACCAGCGCGACCGTGCGGGTCGGAGGTGCGCTGCTGAACCGGCACGTCGCGACGCCGATCGGAGCAGGGGCGACCGTGCACGCCGGGTCGACGAACCACGGCGGGTCCTCCGGGGAGAGGGTCAGCGACGCGGGCGGCCCGAAGACGTCGGTGCAGTGGGCGCCGGGTGCGCGGGAGGCCGCGCCGAAGCACGGGTCCCCCTCCGCCGCGGCGAGGTGCGCGCGGGCGGCGTCGGCCTGGACCGAGACCTCGTGCCGCTGCAGGACGGCCACGCTCGACACGACGAGCATCGCCGCGACGGTGCAGGCGACGGTGACCACCGGCCGGCCGAGCAGCCGGTGGCGCTGGGTCGTGTCCTCCACCCACACCTTCGTCAGCCAGGCCAGCCCGATGCAGACGGCGAGCAACCCCACCTTCTGCACGGCGGGCAGCGGATGGCCGAGGGCGAAGGGAGCCATCACGAGCAGCGGCCAGTGCCACAGGTAGAGCGAGTAGGAGACGTTGCCGAGGAACTGGACCGGCGGGAGGACGACGACGGCGGTCAGCGGATCGCGGGCGCCGGTGTCGGCGGCGGCGATCACGGCGACGGTGCCGAGCACCGGCAGCAACGCGAGGTATCCGGGGAACGGTGAGGCGGCCGACAGCGAGACGGCGGCCACTGCGATCGCGGCCAGCCCGATCCAGCGCAGCGCGAGCCGGGAGGCGGCGACCGGGCCGTCGCTCGCGACGTCGGGACGTCGCGCGCGCCACAGCGCCAGCACCGCGCCCGCGCCCAGCTCCCAGATGCGGGTCGGCGTCACGAAGTAGGCGCCGGCCGGATCGGTCGCCGTCGCGTCCACCGACCAGGCCAGGGAGAGGACGGTGACCACGAGGATCCCGCCGAGCAGCAGCGTCTCCCGCCGGACGCGCAGCCGCCGGCCCACCAGGAGGAGCAGCAGGATCAGCGCGGGCCAGCCGAGGTAGAACTGCTCCTCCACCGACAGCGACCAGAAGTGCTGGACGGCGGAGGCCGCGTTCGCCGACGCGGAGTAGTCGACCGCCCGGACCGCCAGCAGCCAGTTCTGCACGTAGAAGGTGCTGGCGAGGATGTCCCCCGCGTTGGCCGCCCACCGGGTGACGGGCAGGAACAGGAAGCTCGCGACCGCGGTGGCCAGCAGCACCAGCATCGCCGCGGGCAGCAGCCGCCGGGCCCGCCGGGCGTAGAACGTCGCGAGCGAGATCCGCCCGGTGCGGTCCACCTCCCGGTACAGGTGGGAGGTGATGAGAAAGCCGGAGATCACGAAGAAGACGTCGACACCGACGTAGCCGCCCGTCAGCCGGTTCGGCCAGAAGTGGTACAGCACCACGAGCAGGACGGCGAGGGCGCGCAGGGCCTGCACCTCGGGAAGGAAGGTCCGCGGCCGCTGGAGCTGCCGCGGCGGCGCGTCCTGGAGCGTGAGCAGGAGATCTCCCGTAGGGCTGGGGTCGGGTGCGAGGGCCCGAGGCCAGGTCGGACGAGTGCGGGCCGTTGACGCTAACCCGCCGACGGCGTCCCGGGGTGCGCGCCCGGTGCACGGGAGCAGGGTGGGACTGATGGGCCTCAGGCGACGGGGGAACCCGTGGAGGAGCGCCGCCAGGAGGCGTGCAGGCGGGCGTAGCGCCCCTCGGCGCCGACCAGCTCGGCATGCGTGCCGCGCTGCACGACCCGGCCCGCGTCGACCACCAGCACCTCGTCGGCCCGTTCCGCGGTCGACAGGCGGTGGGCGATGGTGAGCGTCGTCCGGCCGTCGGTGAGCGTGTCGAGCGCGCGCGTGAGGCGCCGCTCGGTGGCCGGGTCGACGGCGCTGGTCGCCTCGTCGAGGACCAGCAGATCGGGGTCGGCGACGTAGGCCCGCGCGATCGCGACCAGCTGCCGCTCCCCCGCCGACAGCGAGTCGCCGCGCTGCCCGACCGGCGTCGCCACGCCGTCGGGGAGCCCCGCGAGCCAGTCGCCCAGGCCCAGCTCGCCGAACGCCGCGGTCACCGCGTCGTCGGTCAGCCCCGGCCGGCCGTACCGGACGTTGTCGGCGACCGTCGTGTCGAAGAGGAACCCGTCCTGCGGCACCATCACCACCCGCGACCGCAGCGAGGCGAACGCCACCTGGTCCAGGGGCACCCACCCGCCCGCGTCGGAGCCGAGCAGCACGCGGCCGCCCACCGGGTCCATCAGCCGGGTGACCAGCTTGGCGAACGTCGTCTTGCCCGAGCCCGTCTCCCCCACGATCGCCACGCGCCGCCGGGGGACGAGGGTCAGGTCGACGTCCTGCAGCGCCGCCCGGGTGCCGGGGGCGTAGCGGAAGGTGACGTGCTCGAAGCGGACGCCGAGCGGCCCGGCGGGCAGCTCGTGCACGCGGCCGTCGTCGTCGAGCGCCGGGTCGCGAATGTCGGGCTCGGTGTCGATCACGTCGAGCACCCGGCGGAACCCGGCGACGGCGTTCTGCGCCTCGTTGAGCACCTCGCTGGCGGTCTGCACCGGTGCCACGAACAGGGTGACCAGGAACAGGAAGGCGACCAGGGTGCCGGCGGTGATGTTCCCGGCCAGGCCCAGCAGCACGCCGACGACGACCACGGCCGCGTTGGCCAGCGCGGCGACGAACTCGCCGCTCACGAACACCGCGGCGGTCACCTTCTGCGCGTCGACCGCGGCCCGGTAGTGCCGGTCGATGGCCGCGTCGATGCGCTCCGCCGTCCGGGCGCGGACGCCGTACGCGCGCACGGTCGGCGCGCCGACGACCGACTCGGAGACGGCGGCCAGCACGTCGCCGATCCGCTCCCGCACCAGGCCGTAGACGTCGGCGAGCTTGCGGGCGAACACGCGCACCGCGATGCCGAGCGGGATGAAGCAGGCGAGCACCAGCACCGTGAGCTGCCAGGAGTAGATGGCCATCACGACGGTGGCGACGACGAGCTGGCCGACGCTCACCAGCCCCAGGACGCCGCCCCACTGCATGAACACCGACAGCTGGTCGACGTCGCTGGTGACCCGGGAGACCAGGGAGCCGCGCCGCTCGCCCTGCTGGTGGAGCACCGAGAGGTCGTGCACGTGCCGGAAGGCACGCACCCGCAGCCCGGCCAGCGCGGTCTCCGTCGTCCGGAACAGCCGCACGTTCATCCGGAAGACGGCGACGGCGGTGACCACCACGACGACCGCGCTGAGCAGCACCAGCTCGGTGACCAGGCCCAGGTCGGGGCCGTCCGGGCCACGCAGCCCCCGGTCGAGCACCTGCTGCACGGCGAACGGCACGACGACGCGGCCGACCGTGGCCACCAGCGCGAGGGCGAACGTGGCCGGCAGGCCGCGCCGGAACTCCGGCATCATCCGCAGGCCGCGGCGCAGGGTCTGCAGCGCGCTCTCGGACCGGCGCCGGGCCTGCTGCTCGAGGTCGGTCATGCCGCCACCTCCGCCTGCGAGTAGGCCCGCACGAGCGCGGCGTAGCCGGGCACCTCGGCGAGCAGCTCCTCGTGGCTGCCGCGGGCGACCGTCCGGCCGTGCTCGAGCCAGACCACCTCGTCGGCCAGCGCGATCGTCGCCTGCCGGTAGGCGATCACGACGACGGTGGCGGGGTGCTCGCTGCTGCGGAGAGCATCGAGGATGCGGGCCTCGACGGCCGGGTCGACCGCGCTCGTGGCGTCGTCCAGGACGAGCAGCCGGGGGCGCCGGACGACGGCGCGGGCCAGCGCCAGCCGCTGCCGCTGGCCGCCCGAGAGCGAGGCGCCGCGCTCGCCGACCCGGGTGTCGAGCCCGGCCGGCAGGTCCACGACGAAGTCGTCGGCGGCCGCCACGCGCAGCGCCGCCCAGACCTCGTCGTCGGGGTAGTCGGCGCCGAGGGTGACGTTGCCGCGCACCGTGTCGTCGAAGAGGAAGGTGCCCTGGGCGACGAACGCCGCCTGGTCGCTGAGCTCGCCCTCGCGCAGCCGGCGCAGGTCGATCCCGTCGAGCCGGACCTCGCCGTCGGCCGGGTCGACCAACCGGACCAGCAGGCCCGCGAGCGTCGACTTGCCGGAGCCGGTGGGCCCGACGACGGCGACGGTGGTGCCGGCCGGGACGTCGAAGGTGGCTCCGCTGAGGGTGTTCCGGGAGGCGTCCTCGAACGCGAAGTCGACGTCGGCCACGCCGATGCGCGCCCCGCCGCCGCCGGCCGGCGCGGCCTCGGGCCCGTAGGGAGTCTCGCCCGTCGCGTCGAGGACCGGCGTGACGCGGTCGAAGCCGGCCAGCGCCCGGGGCAGATCGGCCAGAACCCACCCGATCGCGCGGATCGGCAGCGCCAGCAGGGTGAACAGGTAGGCGATGGACACGAGGTCACCGGCCGTGGTGGCGCCGGCGGCGACCCGGTGGGCCCCGATCAGGAGAACGGCGAGCGTGCCGAGGTTGGGCAGCGCCTCCATCAGCGGGTCGAACAGCCCGCGCACCCGGCCGACGGCGACGAGGCCGTCGCGCAACTCCCTCGCGCGGACATCGAACCGGTCGGTCTCCTGCTGCTCGCGGCCGAGGGTCTTCACCACCAGGGCGGCGTCGAAGCTCTCGTGCGCGATCTCGCTGACCTCGGCCCGCAACTGCTGGGCCCGCTGCATGCGCGGGCTCATGACCTGCGAGTACACGACGTTGACGGCGAAGACGGCCGGGAAGACGACGAGGCCGACCAGCGCCAGCAGCGGGTCGGTGGCCAGCAGGGAGACGACCGTGATCGCGATCATCACCAGCGCGCCGCAGGCGAACGGCAGGGGCGCGACGAAGAACCACGACGACTCGACGTCGGAGTTGGCGTTGGACAGCAGCTGACCGGTGGGGTGGCGCTGGTGCCAGGACAGCGGCAGCCGCAGGTACTGGCCGGTGACCCGGCGGCGGTAGTCGGCCTGCAGCCGGTAGCTCATGATCCCGGCGAACAGCCGCCGGCCGAGGATGCCGACGATCTTGAGGACGGCGACGCCGAGGATGGCCACGGCCGCGAGCGTCAGCGCCGCCGTCGTGGTGCCGCCGGTGGCGAAGGCCGGCAGGAGCACGCGGTTGGTGATCGCACCGAGCACCCAGGCGCTGGCGACCGTCATGCCGCCGTAGAGGCTGCTGGCCAGGAAGGCGAGGGTGAACATGCCCTTCTGCTCGACGATCGCGAGCCGCACATGGCGCAGTCCGCGCCGGACCACGGCGTCTCGGCGGCGGGGCACGGTTCTCCTCGGGGGTCGTACGGCGGAAGCTCGCATGCTACGTGATCGTTAGGGCGGCTAAGTGCCAATGGCCGGTGCCCGGCACGTCCGGAGTCGCGCCGGGCTGCTCCCGGTAACTTCGGGCGATGAGCGTCTCTTCCCCGCCGCTGGCCGACCGCGAGCGTGCGGAGCTCGCGGACCTGTTCGACGAGCTCGGCCCCGACGCGCCGACCTGCTGCGAGGGGTGGACCACCGCCCACTTGGCCGCGCACCTCGTCGTCCGCGAGGGTCGGCCCGACGCGCTCCCGGGCCTGGGGCTGGAGTCCGTCGGCCTCGGGGCGCCGCTGGTGGCCTGGTCGCACCGGCTCGAGGACCGGCTGCGGCACTCGACCCCGTTCGGCGACGTCGTGGCGCGCTTCCGCGCGGGGCCGCCGCCGTGGTCGCCGATGGCCCTGCCGGGCGGCCGGGGGCTCAACACCGCCGAGTTCGTCATCCACCACGAGGACGTCCGCCGCGCTCAGCCCGGCGCGACCCCGCGTGCGCTGCCGCGCGAGGCGCAGGACCAGCTCTGGACCGCCGTCGTGCTCTTCGGGCGCCGAGCAGCCCGCCGGAAGGGCGGCCTGGTGCTGCGCCGCGGCGACGTCCCGGGGGTGGAGAAGCGCTACGGCGAGGGCCGGACGACGGTCGAGGGCGAGCCGCTCGAGTTGCTGCTGTGGGCGTCCGGCCGGAAGGACGCCGCCCAGGTCACCGTGACCTGACTGCCCGGACGCGGGCCATCTCCACCGGGTCGCCCGCGTCGCGCAGGTCGACGAGATTCACGCCCTTCACCACCCGTGCGGGCGCGCAGGGGTCTTGCCACCGGACCACGGGGCCCGAGACGCTGAGGTCACAGTCCGCTGATGGAGGCCCGATGCCCGCACCGACTGACTACGAGACCTTCGACCTGGGCGACCTGGTGCTCCAGCACGGCGCGACGTTGCGGAATGCCCGCTTGGCCTACAAGACCTACGGCACGCTCAACGCCGACAAGTCCAACGTGATCGTCCACCCCACCTGGTTCAGCGCCTGGCACGACGCCAACGAGTGGACGATCGGAGCGGGTCTGGCCTGCGATCCGGACGAGTACTTCATCGTCGTCCCGAATCAGCTCAACAACGGGCTGTCGACCTCCCCCAGCAACACGCCACCTCCGTTCAACGGCCCGTACTTCCCGCCGATCACCTTCTACGACCAGGTCGAGGCTCAGCACCGGCTGCTCACGCGGGAGTGGGGCATCGAGTCCGTGCAGCTGGTCCTGGGGTCGTCGATGGGCGCCGGCCAGACCTATCAATGGGCGGTCAGCCATCCGGAAATGGTCAAGCGGGCCGCCCCGATCGTCGGCGCCTCCCGGACCAGCGAGCACAACCAGGTGTTCCTCAAGAGCCTGCGGGCCGCTCTCTCAGCCGACCCGTTCTTCAACGCTGGTCGCTACTCCCCCGAGGCCCCGCCCACTGTCGGCCTGCGGGCCTTCGCTCGCATCTACGCCGGCTGGGGGCTGTCCCAGGCCTTCTACTGGCAGCGCGAGTACCAGGCGATGGGCTATTCCTCGCTCGAGGACTTCCTCG
>Ga0308173_10001242_pt1 | contig 12462 bp, 8 predicted proteins | sample PhyPR1_FD_203716 | JGI IMG/M metagenome (GOLD analysis project Ga0308173, IMG submission 203716) | Soil microbial communities from UC Gill Tract Community Farm, Albany, California, United States - DLSLS.P.R1 | ecosystem: Environmental > Terrestrial > Soil > Agricultural land | place: USA... | reverse complement strand
CGGCGGGTGGCTGAGCGGCCGCAAAGTGCTGATCTCACCGATCTCGGTGCGCGACGTGAATTGGGACGATGAGGTGGTGAACGCAAATCTCGATCAGCGACAAATACGGAACAGCCCGAGCATCGACACGGACAAGCCGGTTTCGCGGCAGCACGAAACCGACTACTACAACTACTATGGCTATCCGAGCTACTGGGAAGGTGCCAATCTGTGGGGCCTTGGCGTATATCCAATGCCATGGGTCGGCGCCTCCGGCGACGTAAGGCAACCTATGTCGCACCCGCCGGGCGATGCCCCTACGCGCGAGCGACAGCAGTGCGCGGATCGCGGTCGCGAGCCCGCAGACTCGCATCTGCGGAGCAGCAAAGAGGTGATCGGCTATGAAATCATGGCTACCGACGGTCCAATCGGCAACGTGGAGAACTTTGTCTTCGACGAGAAGAGCTGGGCGATTCGTTACTTTGTCGTCGACACTCGCAAATGGTTGCCCGGTAAGCACGTCTTGGTTTCGCCGGAGTGGATTGATAGTGTGAGTTGGGCCGAGCATCAGGTGTACGTCAACGTCGCCCGCCGTGCGATCGAGACGAGCCCGGAATACGATGACTTGCACCCGCTTTCGAGAGAGCATGAAACGGCCCTCTATCGGCATCATGGACGTGCCGTGTACTGGGAGTGACTGTCCGCGGAGTTTCGATTGCAGCGAGTGTCGTTGACGCAGCGCAATGAACGAGCAACAGCAGTGCGCTTGCAGCCGACGGCGCTCCTCGTCAAGGCAACTGAAAGATCCGTGGTTTAGGCGAAGTCACCAAAGGTCAATAAATGCTTGGACGATTCGCGCAGGTTTCGGTCTTGTTATTGTTGATAGCCTGCGCTGCAGGCACGCGCGCGCAAGACAAGGCCGAGTATGATCGCCGCGGGGCTGCCCGCTACATGAGTCTCTTTCAGTCTCTCCATCGCAACGGTGACCACGCGGTCAGTAAACTTGAATCGGCCGGCACTCTCGATTTCGGCCCGCGCTTCGACGATATGGACATCAACCGAGACGGTATCGTGACCCGCGTCGAACTGCAGCGGTATGTCGAAAGCGAGTACACCGATGCCGCGATAGTGCCGAAACCTTCGCAACGGAAGTAAGCGGCTAGATTGCGGCCGCCACACGTCGGACCTACTTTGCTTGCGGGGTCGCGCGGTTGCCCGGTCAAAGGGTCGAATGTCCGAGCGGGGAAGAAGTGCCCACTTGCAACGCTACTTCGTGATTAGCAACCTCGCAGCGGCGAATTTAAACACGCGCTTTCGACGCATAGCTCCTGGATAGGAGCGTGCTCGTAGCGGGTGATCCTCCGTCGCCCGATGCGGCGTGTCAAATCGCAGGCCCTCGCCTGTCCGACTCCAGCGATTCACTCCAACTTGGGAAGCGTGGACTTCTCTTGACAACTGGACGCGCGCAACCAACGCGCCAACAAGAACGAGGCGTAGATTCAACGAGCAAGTGCAACACAGTTCAGTTTCGATGATATAGCGAAGCCGGTGTGTTGAAGCCGAATCGCTTGCGTGGTCGGTTGTTGAGGTCGTCAGCGATGTGATCGCATTGCGTCTGAGTGACCGCGCTCATGCAAGTGCCTTTCGGCAAGTATTGTCGTAGCAGACCGTTGAAGTTCTCGTTGCTGCCACGCTCCCATGAATGGTACGGCGTGGCGAAGTAGACCTTCACCGGGAAACGTTGCTCAAGGACCGCGTAGTTGTGAAACTCGGTGCCATTGTCGAGCGTCAGCGTCTTGAAGTTGCAGCAATGTGGACGGATCGCTCGCGTCGCTGCGCGGGTTACTTCATCGGTGTTGCGTGCCCTCAGCTTTTTGATGATCGCGAAGCCGGTTTTGCGCTCGACCAACGTGAGCACGCAGTGGCGCATGTCGCTGCCCATCACCGTATCGCCCTCCCAATGTCCGATGCGCTGTCGATGCTCGGCCTCTTGCGGCCGCTCGGCGATGGCGCGCTTGCCCGGCAGCACGCCCCTTGAACCGTGGCTGCGATAGCGCTTGCGCCCGAACTTGCTCATGATGCGCGTGTGGCGCCATAAATCGCCGCCGACTCTTTTATCCCAGCGAATGCGCCGATAGATCGTCTCGTGGCTGATGCGCAGCGCGCCGTTCTTCTGGAGGGTGCCCGAGATCTGTTCCGGGCTCCATTTGCGGCGGATCAGCCGCGCCACTCGCGCCATGTCGGTGCCGCTGAAACGCGGTCTGCGACGGCAGCGGCGACGCCGCGCCACGGCGTAGCTATGCGCCTTCTCCGCACGGTAGTCACCATCGTGAAGGGTCGCATTGCGACGCAGCTCGCGCAGCACAGTGCTGCGGTGACGCGCCAGCACGCGGGCGATCTGGGCGGCCGAGCAACCGCACATCCGCTGTGCCGCAATCAGGTATCGTTCTTCCTGGGTGAGCTGGTGATACGTCATGGGTGCAACCCCTTCCCTGGCCGGATGGAGAGGCAGCCGGTATCACTGGCTCCCCACCCTGTTCAAGGGTGTTGCACTTACTTTGTGAATCCGCGAGCTCAAATCGCCGGTGCAGCGTTTAGAGCGGCACCATCCGAACACGAGCTGCGCGAGCGCGGCAGGGAAATTGAGGATCCCACCCCGACGCTTTGGCTCCTTCCCGACCGATACCAGCGCTCGATGCGAGTCAGGGCAAAATCGGGTGGATCGAAATGGGGGAAGTCATGAGCGACCAGCCGCAACACCCAGGCAGACCCGACAGCGACGATATCGCTAGCGCGCGCCTCGTGCCGCAGGTCGGCATGATGCTCGAGGCGTTCTGGGCTTCTCCGGTACGCAACACGCTGCTGGCGCTCGCGGTCGTGATCTTTCTGGTCGTCGTCGCGACGGCCTACGGGCAGATCCGGCTCAACCGCTGGAACCAACCCTTCTACGACGCACTGGAGCGCCGCGATCTGCAGGAGTTCATTGCGCAGCTCGGTGTGTTCGGCATCATCGCGGGTGCGCTACTTGTTCTCAACGTCTTCCAGCGTTGGCTGGCGGAAATGAGCAAGCTCAAGTTGCGCGAAGGCTTGACCCGGGATCTCGTCGATCTGTGGATGTTTCCCCGCCGCGCATTCCGGCTCGCCAGCGCAGGACCGATCGGCGTCAACCCCGACCAGCGCATGCATGAGGATGCGCGCCGCCTGACCGAGCTCTCGGCTGATCTCGGCATCGGCCTGCTGCAGGCCGCAATCCTGCTCGTTACCTTCGTGGGTGTGCTTTGGGCGCTGTCGGCGGACTTCGCGTTCGCCGTCGGTGGGCGGGTGGTACCGATTCCCGGTTACATGGTCTGGGCCGGCATCCTGTACGCAGGCACCGCTTCCCTGCTGAGCTACCGCGTCGGCCGCAGCCTGATCGGGCGTAATGCCGAGCGTTACGCTCGCGAGGCCGACCTGCGGTTCTCGCTGGTGCGCGTCAACGAGCACATCGACGCCATCTCGCTCGCAGGTGGCGAAGCCGACGAAGCGCGGCGTATCAAGCTGAATCTCGTAGCGGTGCTCGCCGCCATGCGGAGTCTCGTCAGCGGCCAAACCAACCTGACCTGGGTCACCGCGGGATATGGGTGGCTGACGATCGTGGCGCCGATCCTCGTCGCGGCGCCGCTCTACTTCGGCGGCCGCCTCACCTTCGGCGGACTGATGATGGCGGCCGGGGCGTTCACCCAGGTCCAGTCGTCGCTGCGGTGGTTCGTGGACAACTTCAGCACGATCGCGGATTGGCGCGCGACGTTGTTGCGCGTCGCAAGCTTCCGCCGTGCCATGCTCATGTCCGACGCGCGGCACGACGCCTCGGGTCGCATCGCTTTCGAGGAAGGATCTGCCGATGCGATGACGCTCAAGAACCTCGAGATCGCTTCGCCGGCGGGCTGCACGACGCTGGATGAGCGGAGAGTCGAAGTGAAGGCCGGCGAGCACGTCCTCGTGGTGGGGGACGCCGGAGCCGGCAAGACTCTGCTGTTTCGAGCGCTCGCGGGTCTGTGGCCCTGGGGCGCGGGCCGAATCTGCCGACCGCGAGACGCGACCGTCTTCTTCATGCCGCGCCGGCCATACCTGCCACCCGGCACGCTGCGTCAGGTCCTGGCCTATCCGCAGCGCGTGGAGAACTTCGCGCCGCATGCGTTCACCGCTGCGCTCGAACGGGTACGCCTGCCGCGCCTTGCTCCGATGCTCGATCGCGATGCGCGATGGGACCTCGAGCTCAACTCGGATGAGCAGCAAAGCCTCAGGCTCGCCCGCCTCTTGATCCACCGACCGCGGTGGGTGGTGCTCGACGAGTTGCTCGACGGCATCGACGCCGAGACGCGTGCTCGCGCGCTGGAGATCTTCTCCAGGGATCTGAAGGACGCGGCCATCATCCACATCGGTCGCAACGACACCGCCGATGCCTCGTTCACGCACGTCGTCCGCCTTGTCAAGGATCCGACGATCCGCAGGCTGGTTCGTCGAAAATTCGCTGAAGCGACGGGCTTGCCACCCGGAACGCAGGTTACAGCGGGCTCGTGATGGCGCGGACAGAGCGCTTCTGGACAATCCCTCTGGATGCAACGGCCTGGTCGCCTGTCGCTGCGGGCGAGGCGCAGCTCGCCCTGTCGTCGGCATCGGGCGGTGGACGGCCGGCGCTGCGGCTGGATTTCGACTTCAGGGGAGGGACGGGATTCGTCGTTGCCCGTTGTCCGGTGCCGCATCGGCTGAGCGAGGACTACACGGTCGGCTTCCGGCTGCGCGGCAAGGGTCGCGCCAACAACCTCGAGGTCAAGCTCGTCGACTCGAGCGGTCAGAACGTCTGGCGGCACGTGCAGGCAAATCTGCAGCCGCCCGCACGCTGGAAGCGCTTTCGCATCGACAGCAGCGAGTTCGAGTTCGCGTGGGGTCCGGCGAGCGGCGACGTCCCGAAGGATCTCGGCGCGATCGAGCTCGCGATCGTCGCGGGTGAAGGTGGCGCCGGTACGCTATGGATCAGCGACCTCGGCATCGAGAATTACAGCTCGCTGACGGCCGCGCGGGCGAGCGCCTCGAGCGCCCGCCCGGGCTTCGATGCCGATCAGGCGCTCGGCGGGTCCGGCTGGATGCCAACGCCCGACGATGCGCGGCCCTGGATCGCCGTCGACTTCACCGAGACGCGCAGGCTCGGCGGGCTCATCATCGATTGGCGGGACGGTGCACCCGCGAGCGGCTTCCGCGTGCGAGCATCGGCGCGTGGCGAGCGTTGGCGCACGATATACACGACGCCCCGTGCCGGCGGCGCACGCAGCTACATCTATTTGCCGAACCTCAAGACGCGTCTTCTTCGGCTGGAGTTCAACGCGCCACTGGCCGGCGCAACGTTGCACCCCCAATCGTTCGAGTTCACCCGCTCGATCGAAGCCTTCTGGTGCAGCATCGCCCGGCACGAGCCGCGTGGCTGGTACCCGCGCTGGCTGCATCGCGAGCAAACGCTGTGGACGCCGATCGGGACCGCAAACGGCACGCACTGCGGTCTCATTAACGAGGAAGGCGCGGTAGAAATGACGCCGGGGGCGTTCTCGATCGACCCGATGGTGGCGATCGACGGCCGGCTTGTTACCTGGGCCGACGTCGTGCAGCGGCAGGAACTGCTCGACGGCGTGCTGCCCGTTCCGTCCGCGATCTGGGAAACCGCGGCGTGGCGCCTGCATATTCAGGGTGAGGCCACGCAGAGCGGGCTCGTTCGTGTGCGCTATCGGCTCGAGAATCGCTCGGATCGAACTTTATCGGCGCGCCTGCTGGTGCTCGTCCGTCCGTTTCAGGTGACCCCACCCTGGCAGAGCGTCGGCAGCATCGGCGGTGTGAGCCTCGTCCACGATCTCGCATGGGACGCTGGTGCGTTGCGTGTAAACGAGACGACCGCCATCGTACCGGCGAGTGCGCCTTCCGCGTTCGCGGCGACGACGTTCGCCGAGGGGTTCGTGGCCTCGCGTCTTGCAACCGCGAGCGGAGAGGTCGTGGAGACGCGGGTTCACGATGCGTTCGGTTTTGCTTGCGGCGCGCTCGCCTTCGATCTGACGCTCGAGGCGCGCGCAACTGCGGAACGCGTCGTGGAATGTCTGCCCGCGCATTCATCGCTCGGAATCGGACAGCCGGCATTCGATTGGGGGAAGGAGCTGCCCGCAGCACAATGGTCCGGCTCGGTGTGGGCGATGGAGGCGATTCGTGCCGCGCTCACGGCGACTGCCCACATACTCGTGACCCGCTCCGGCGCGGCGCTGCAACCCGGGCCCCGTCGCTACGCACGCTCCTGGATTCGCGATGGCAGCATCATGAGCGCGGCGCTGTTGCGCATGGGGCATGCGAAGGAGGTCCTCGAGTTCATCCGCTGGTATGCGCCCTACCAGCGCGCCGACGGCTTCGTTCCGTGCTGCGTCGACCCTGACGGACCCGACTGGCTGGTGGAGCACGACAGTCATGGGGAGCTGATCGCCGCCATCGCCGACTGCTATCGGTTCACGACAGATGATCGATTTCTCGAGGAGTCGTGGCCCGTGGTGGTCAAAGCCGTCGGTTGCATCGAGGGACTGCTCGAGGAGGACGGCCTGTTACCCGTGTCCGTCAGCCACGAAGGTTACCTCGCACAGCCGGTGCATTCCTATTGGGACGACTTCTGGGCACTGCGCGGTCTGCGCGATGCCACGGACCTTGCGCACACGATGGAGGACAGCGACACCGCTGCGCGCTGGAACGGCGTCGCGCAGCGATTCGCTTCCGTGTTGTTCGCGTCGATCGAGCGCACGCGCGCTGCGCGCAAGCTCGACTTCATCCCGGCCAGCATCGAGTGGGCGGACTTCGATCCGACCGCGACGGCAAACGCAGTCGCATTTCTCGACGTCGCCGACGGTCTCGACTCGAAGGCGGTGGAACATACGTTCGACCGATACCTTTCCGACTGGCGTCGCAGACGCAGCGGAGCCCTCGAATGGGAGAAATACTCGCCGTACGAGATACGAATCATCGGTGCGCTCGTGCGGCTCGGACGGCGCGAAGAAGCACTCGAACTGTTGCGGTTCTTCCTGTCGGATCGGCGGCCGCCTGCATGGAATCAATGGCCGGAAATCGCATGGCGGGATCGTCGAGCGCCCGCGCACGTCGGAGATCTGCCGCACACGTGGGTCGCCGCGGAGTACGTGCTTGCGGTCCGCAGCCTGTTCGCCTATGAGCAGTCGCACGATCGAACGCTCGTGGTGGCGGCGGGCCTCGCTCCCGAGTGGACGCGCGGCCCGGGCGTAGACGTGCACGAGATGCCCACCCTCCACGGGGCCTTGAGCTTCTCCGCGCGCACCGTCGACGCGCATACGTTTCGAATCGACATCGGACCCGGTGTGGCGGGATGCATCGAGCTTCGGCCGCCGCTGTCGGGCTGCCTGGTCGCCGTAAGCGTCAACGGCAGCGACCATACGGATTTCGATGCGGACTCGGTGGTCATTGAAACTACCCCCGCCGAGATCATCTGCCACACCACCGGATCGGCTTGATCGGAATCGACGCACCTGATCGGCAGCGCAACCGCGGAGATTCGGGGTGTGAGACAAAAAGGACAAGTACAGGCGGGATTTGGCGGGTGAAGGCGCGCCTGTTCACTGGTAAAGATTCCGTTACATCAACCTGTTGATCGGCAGGTCCCACGGACGGCCGACGGAACGCCTCCGGTTGAACGAAATGTTAGGGCGCGGATTCACCTGCGCCTTGCTTTTACAAATGCGTATGACCGGACGGCAGGGCCGCACCCGCACGGCAAATCGCCATGCTACGGCTTGCGATCCCGTGGCCCGAGGAAAAACCATAGGATTAAGCCCAGCACCGGCAGCAGCACCACTACGATTATCCAAATCAGTTTCTTCTCGTTCGATACCGAGCTTTGGAAAATGTTGATGATCGCCCAGATATCTGCAACGAGTATGAGGAAACCCAAGATGCTGTTGTATCCAATGCTCATTATTCTTCCTTTCCCTGTTTCGCCGAGCCTGCCAATCCAGACGCGCCGTATGCGCGCGCCCTGACGTAATGGTTAACCGGCGGCCCGCTTGTGGGACATCCGGTTGAACGATCTGTTAGGTAGCATCGCGATTACTTCGAAGAGCGAATCAACCCCCGATGAGCGGCAGTCGAATCTTCCCACGAGACGCCGCGCGCGAGAGCCAACCCGCGAGCGCGGCACCCACGAGCGGTGCCGTCCAGAAGAGCCACAGCTGCTCGAGCGCCCAGCCGCCTACGAAGAGTGCCGGCCCGGTGCTCCGCGCCGGGTTCACCGACGTATTCGTCACCGGGATGCTGACCAGGTGGATGAGCGTGAGACATAGGCCGATCGTGAGCCCCGCGAAGTCGCCTGGTGCCCGGCCGTGCGTCGCACCGAGGATGACAAGGATAAACATGAATGTCATCACCACTTCGCAGACAAGCGCGGAACCAAGGCCGTACTTTCCAGGCGAGTGTTCGCCGTAACCGTTCGAGGCGAAGCCGGCTTGCAGATCGAAGCCAGGCTTTCCGCTCGCAATCAGGTAGAGCACGCTGGCGCCGAGGACTGCACCCAACACCTGCGAGATGGTATAGGGCAGCACCCGCGCGGCGGGAAAGCGCCCGCCAGCCCAAAGGCCGACCGATACCGCCGGATTGAAGTGACCGCCCGAGAGCGGTCCGAGTGCGTAGGCCCCGGTCAGAACGGTGAGGCCGAATGCCAGCGAGACGCCCGTGAAACCTATACCTGACTCGGGAAACGTTGCGGCAAGCACCGCACTTCCGCAACCGCCGAGAACAAGCCAGAAAGTACCGAGAAACTCCGCTGTGAGTGCTGGTGCCATAGCTCACTCTCCTTAGGTCAGGACGCAGGATGCTCGCGAGGCACGTTGGGACGATAGCGTGTCCCCTTGCCGCCCCCAATTAATAGCACTGACGGCGCGCAGCGACAAATGCACGATGCTCGTGCCGCCAAACGAGATGTGTTGGGCGAACTGCCTGCCGCGGTCGATGTGTTCTACGTCGCAGCAAATGGATCGAAAAGCTTGGCGCCGGTAGAGGCAAAATTCCGCGTGTTGCGCGTCACCACTATCAAGTCGTACAGCAGAGCGGTCGCGGCGATCTGCTTGTCCAAAGGATTTTCCGGGTGCGGTACGCGCAACCGCCCCCACACTTGCGCGGCATCGGCGTCGAACGGCAAGACGTTCTCCGAGTAGTCGGTGAGGACAGCATCGAGCCAACGATCGAGGAGGTTGGCCTGACGCAGATCGCCCCGATGGCGGATAACTTCGACGCCGCGCCGCAGTTCCCCGACCGTTACTGCGGCGAGGTAAAGCGGAACGTTGCGTGCGGCAGCATCCACGAAGAACCGCACCACGCGCCGATTAGCTTTGGCTTTCTTGCGAAGCTCGCTGACCACGTCCGTGTCAACGAGGTACACGTTGCGCTTCGGCGACGTCCTCGACGCGCGCAAAATCTTCGTCGCGACCAACGTTCGGAATCGCTGCCAGGACGTCAGCCAGATGACGCTTGCGAGGTCTACGCAACGCGCTCGCCAGTATCTCGCGGTGCTCGGCCTCGGCGCTACGGCCGTGCTTTGCCGCTCTCTGCTTGAGCGTGAGAACTAGCGACGCGTCGATGTCGCGTACGATCAGGTTTGCCACGGTGGTTGGTCGCCTGCCCGGATGCTATCAATGATAGCATATGGATCGACCGGGCGCAACGAGGAGGGCGCCGCACACTTCGCCTCGCCACATCCCGCTGGGTGCACCGTGGGCCGGTCCGTCGCTCTTGGTCTATTTCAGCGACTAACTCGCTGGCGTGTCCCCAACGAGCACACGAACTCCTTCCCGTGATCGCATTTTTTTCCGCACGTGATCGAGAGCTTCAGGGCCACACACGACATGCTTTGGACTGTTGCGCGCTCGGCTCGCTAACTGGCAGAAGCGGCCCTTCAGCGACAGCCCTGAGGACGTATCCCGACGCCGGGACAGCGCACGTGTGTTCCAGTACCACGCCGCTCGACTTTTCGCATGTGTCGAACTCGTCGCGCAATGCCATTGGCGTATCTTTAGGTTTTGACCACCTGCGAGCCGATCCTGCCTGCCTCGTCTCAAGCGCTCGATGCAACCGTGTCACTGGCGCGCGAGCACATGTCGCACTGGAACTCGGAGACCAAGTACAGGACCCTCTTCGATTCCATCGATGAAGGCTTTTGTGTGATCAAGATCCTTCGCGACGAATGCGGCCAAGCCAGCGACTACGTCTTCCTGGAAACGAACCCGAGTTTCGACCGCCAGACGGGTCTCGTGGGCGCGGTCGGCCGGTCGATGCGTGCCCTCGCACCGACACACGAAGCGCACTGGTTCCAGACCTATGGCGAGGTCGCGCGCACCGGTGTTCCGGTACGCTTTGAAGCACCGGCGGATGCGTTGGCGCGCTGGTACGACGTATATGCGTTCCGCGTCAATGAGCCGGGGCAGGAGCTCGTCGGCATCCTGTTCAACGACATCAGCCAACGCAAGAGTCTCGAGCGCGCGATCGAACGCCAGAACGAGATGCTGCGCAAGGCGGACGCGCGCAAGGACCAGTTTCTCGCGACGCTGTCGCACGAGTTGCGCAATCCACTCGCGCCGATTCGCAACGGCTTGCGCATTATCAAGCTGCTCGGCGCTGGCGACGAGCGGCTTCAGGACACGCTGGAGATGATGGAGCGCCAGACGCGTCATCTGGTTCGGCTGGTCGACGACCTGATGGAGGTCAGCCGCATCACGAGAGGCAAGATTGAGCTCCGCTCCGACCGCGTGCTGCTCGGGTCGGCGCTGTCGGCCGCCGTGGAGGCGGTCTGGCCGCAGATGGAGGCAAAGGGGATCGAGCTGTTCCAGGACGCGGCCGCGGTGGTGCCGGTCGAAGGCGATCGGGACCGGCTGACGCAGGTCTTCTCCAATCTGCTGAGCAATGCGACCAAGTTCACCGAGCCCGGCGGTCGCATCTCGATCGATCTGCACCGGGAGGACGACGCGGCAGTTGTCACCGTTTCGGATACGGGCTGCGGGATCGAGCCCGATGTCATCGACGCGGTGTTCGAGATGTTCTGGCAGGCACCCTCGCACGCGGTTCGTGGCGGCCTGGGTATCGGCTTGGCGCTGGCGCGCGAGCTCGTGCAGATGCATGGCGGCACGCTGACCGTGCAGAGCGGTGGAACGGGCCAAGGCAGCAAGTTCACAGTCCGGCTTCCCGTGTCCCCGGCTTGCGAGGCCGGCCGGGTCGCTGGCCGGCCAAACACCGTTTCCGACACGGAGCAGATGCGGCGCAAGACGATCCTGGTCGTCGATGACAACGCCGACGCGGCCGACTCTCTCGCTGGCACACTGCGCATGCAGGGGCATGTCGTGCAGGTCGCCTATGACGGCCACTCCGCGCTCGAGATTACGGAGCACCTGTCGCCGGACGTCGTGATCCTCGACATCGGCATGGCCGGCATGGACGGCTACCAAGTCGCCCGCCAATTGCGGCGGCGGCAGGCGCAAACCCGGCTGATCGCACTTACCGGTTGGGGGCAGGAGAATGACAAACTTAAAGCCCGCGAAGCCGGCTTCGACTGGCACCTCACCAAGCCTGCGGACGCTGATACGCTGCACGCAATCCTGCTCGGCTGATCGAGGCCGACCCGCGCAGCGTCAGACGTTTGACGCGACCACGAGCTGCCGTTCCCGCTCAGCAAGTATTTCCACAGCGCTGGCGCGACTGCTGTCGCGTGAGAACTTGACGATAGAGGGATGCAGCAACTTCTCCGTGTCGAACCGAGGCGACATCCGCAAGGCTGCTTGTCAGTCTGGCCTGCCGCTCATGTGAAACGTTGAACGTCTGCGGACGGCTGGGTCAAGGAGATCGGTCTTGACTCGGAGATAAGCGATCGCATTGGGCGATACGTGATCGGCAGCCAGCCGGGGGCGTGAGGGGTTTGTTCACGCAGCAGCGTCCGTAATCACCTTGAGCAGCTCGCGGGATATCCGCTCGTCGATTTCCGCGGCGCGCTGGAGCTGCACGGGATAGCGTACGAGCGCCTCGACGCCAGCGGCGGAGAAGCGCAGCTGCACCTGTGCCTGTGCTTCGCCGCCAGCATGCAGTGACGCGGTTTTCTGAATTTCCCGCGCCTGGCGCGCCATGTCTTCGCGGTATTCGCTCAGCACCTGGTTGGCGGCGGCCAAAAGCATTTCCTTCATCGCAGAGGGGTCGGCCTTTGGAGGAAGCGTGAGCGTAATCTCGTGCCACGCCAGGTTGACGCCGGGAATCTGCTTGAAGATGCCGCCCGAGGCCTGGAAGACGATCGAATTCGCAAAGGCAACGACCCGGCCGGTCGGCCCCTGGCCGCTTAGCTCCATCAGATGCAGCCGCACGAGGCCGACTTCGATGACTTCACCGATGACGCTGCCAATCTGCACGCGGTCGCTCACCCGGATG
>Ga0308173_10001241_pt1 | contig 12465 bp, 10 predicted proteins | sample PhyPR1_FD_203716 | JGI IMG/M metagenome (GOLD analysis project Ga0308173, IMG submission 203716) | Soil microbial communities from UC Gill Tract Community Farm, Albany, California, United States - DLSLS.P.R1 | ecosystem: Environmental > Terrestrial > Soil > Agricultural land | place: USA... | reverse complement strand
TCCTCCTTGCTGAACGACCTCGTCATGCAGCGGCGCACGCAGCTGGCCGGTCACTACAGCGGTCCGCTCTACGTCACGGTCGACTGAAAGGCCCTTGCACATGATCCATCTCGACTACGCCGCCGCGCCGGAGGCCGCCTCCCTCGGCCGGGTCCGGGAGCGGTACCAGATGTTCCTCGGCGGCGAGTTCGTCGACGGGCACGGACCGGACCTCGTCTCCGTGAACCCTTCTGACGAGACCACGCTGTCCACGGTCTCCTCGGCGAGCGCCGAGGACGTCAACACCGCAGTCCGCCTCGCCCGCACGGCCTACGAGGACGTCTGGTCACGGCTGTCCGGCCTGGAGCGCGGCAAGTACCTGTTCCGGATCGCCCGCGGGATCGCCGAGCGCAGCCGCGAGCTGGCGGTGCTGGAGTCCCTCGACAACGGCAAGCCGATCAAGGAGACCCGCGACTTCGACGTCCCGGCCGCGGCGCAGTACTTCTTCTCCTACGCCGGGTGGGCCGACAAGCTGCAGCATCTGGGGTACGGGCCGTCCCCGTCCGCGCTCGGCGTCGCCGGGCAGGTCATCCCGTGGAACTTCCCGCTGCTGATGGCGGCCTGGAAGATCGCGCCGGCGCTGGCCGCCGGCAACACGGTCGTCATCAAGCCGGCCGAGACGACCTCGCTGTCCATCCTCGTGCTGGCCGAGATCATGGCCGACGCGGGCCTGCCCGCCGGCGTGGTCAACGTGCTGCCCGGCGCCGGAGACATCGGCGCCGCGCTCGTGGGACACCCCGGCATCGACAAGGTCGCGTTCACCGGGTCGACGGCGGTCGGCAAGCGGATCCAGACCGAGCTGGCCGGCACCGGCCGCCGGCTCACCCTGGAGCTCGGCGGCAAGGGCGCCAACATCGTCTTCGACGACGCGGCGGTCGACCAGGCGGTGGAGGGTGTCGTCAACGGCATCTTCTTCAACCAGGGCCAGGTCTGCTGCGCCGGGTCCCGGCTGCTGGTGCAGGAGTCGGTCGCGGAGGAGCTCCTCGACCGGCTGCGCGCGCGGGTGGCGACGCTGCGCGTCGGCCACGCCCTGGACAAGAACACCGACGTGGGGGCGGTGAACTCGCGCGCCCAGCTCGACAAGATCACCGCCCTGACCCAGTCCGGGGTCGACGAGGGCGCCCAGCGCTGGGTGTCGCCGTGCCCCCTGCCGGAGACCGGCCTGTACGTCGCGCCGACGATCCTCACCGACGCCAGCCCGTCGATGCGGGTCAGCCGGGAGGAGATCTTCGGCCCGGTGCTCACGACGCTGACCTTCCGGACCCCGGAGGAGGCGATCGCCAAGGCCAACAACACGCCGTACGGGCTGTCGGCGGGAGTGTGGACCGACAAGGGCTCACGGGCGATGGCCGTCGCGGGGGCGCTGCGGGCCGGTGTGGTCTGGAACAACACGTTCAACCGGTTCGACCCCGCTGCCGCGTTCGGTGGCTACGGCGAGTCCGGGTTCGGGCGTGAAGGCGGCCCCTACGGGCTCGCGGCGTACCTCGACACCGACGATGAGGGAGTGCTCTGATGGCGCAGCGCGTCACGGTCACCAAGACCTGCAAGCTCTACATCGGCGGCGCGCTCGCCCGCTCCGAGTCCGGGCGCACGGTCCGGGTCACCGACCACCAAGGAGAGTTCATGGCCAACGCGGCGCTGGCTTCCCGCAAGGACGGTCGGGACGCGGTCGTGGCCGCCCGCAAGGGGCAGGTGGCCTGGGCCTCGGCGACGCCGTACAACCGCGGCCAGGTGATGTACCGGATGGCCGAGATGATGGAGGGCCGCCGGGCCGAGCTGGTGCAGGCGCTGCGCGACCTGTCCGGGCTGTCCGTCGCCCGGGCGTCGCGCGAGGTGGACCTCGCGGTCGACTCGCTCGTGCACCACGCCGGCTGGACGGACAAGCTCGCGACGGTCATGGGCAGCGTCAACGCGGTCAGCTCGCCGTTCTTCTCCTACTCCGCCCCGGAACCCACTGGTGTCGTCGTCGCAGCCGCGCCGGCCGAGCACGCCCTGCTCGGCCTCGTGTCGGCCCTCGCCCCCGTCGTGGCCGGCGGCAACGCCGTGGTCCTCGTGACCCGGGCCGAGGCGGCCTGTGTCGCCGCGGTGCTGGCCGAGATCCTGGCCACCAGCGACCTTCCCGCCGGCGTGGTCAACCTCCTCACCGGCCACGCCGCCGAGGTGCTGCCCCACCTGGCGGCTCACGGCGACGTCAACGGTCTCGACCTCACCGGCGTGGACGCCGGGCTGCGGGCCGAGCTGGGGCGGGTGGCGGCCGGGACGGTCAAGCGGGTCCACGTGCCGCGGCGCCCGTTCGACCCGGAGGCGGCGCCCGGAACCACCCGGCTGCGGGCGTTCCTCGAGACCAAGACCGTCTGGCACCCGACCGGCGCGCCCTCGCTCGCCGGTGGCTCGAGCTACTGAGGTCCGACCGTCCGGCGCCCACGCAGGACCGGTGCCGGACGGTCCCCGCGCCGCCCCCTCCGGAGGGCGCGTGCCACGATGACGCCATGGATCTGGGGCTGAAGGACCGCGTCTACATCGTCAGTGGGGCCTCTCGCGGGCTCGGGCACGCCACCGCCGCACAGCTGGTGGCCGAGGGCGCCCGGGTGGTGCTCTGCTCCCGTGAGGAGTCCCGGGCGGTCGCCGCCGCCGAGGCCCTGGGCGACTCCGACCGGGTGGTCGGCCTGGCCGGCGACCTGGCCGACCCCGAGGTCGCCGACCGCCTCGTGGCCACCGCCCTCGAGCGCTTCGGCCGGCTCGACGGCACCGTGATCAGCGTCGGCGGTCCCCCGCCCGGGCCGGCCGCCACGGTGGAGGACGACATCTGGCGCAGCGCCTTCGAGTCCGTCTTCCTCGGCCCGCTGCGCCTGGCCCGCGCCGTCCTCGCCAGCGGGGACGACAAGGCCGTGACCTTCGTGCTCTCGTCGTCCGTCCGCAGCCCGATCGCCGGCCTGGCCATCTCCAACGGCCTGCGCCCCGGGCTGGCGATGGCCGCCAAGACCCTCGCCGACGAGTACGGCGCCGCGGGCTCGCGCGTCAACGTCGTCCTGCCCGGCCGGATCGACACCGACCGGGTCCGCGAGCTCGACAGCACACGGGGTGACCCGGGCGCCGCGCGCGCCGGGGCCGAGGCCACCATCCCGCTCGGACGCTACGGCACCCCCGAGGAGTTCGGCACGGTGACGGCGTTCGTCACCTCACCCGCGGCGTCATACCTGTCCGGCACCGCCATCTCCGTCGACGGCGGCGCCACCCGCGTCCTCTGAGGTGTAGGCCGGGGTCAGGCCGCGGCGCTGCAGCAGCGGCTCGATGCGGGGGCCGCGGCCCCGGACCGCGACGAAGAGCTCCATCGCGTCCGCGCTGCCGCCACGGCTGAGCAGCCGGTCGCGGAAACTCTGGCCGTTGCTGCGGCGCAGCCCGCCGTGCTCGTGGAACCACTCGACCAGGTCCGCGTCGAGCACCTCGCTCCAGATGTAGGAGTAGTAGCCGGCGTCGTACCCATTGAGGAACGCGTGCTGGAAGTAGGTGCTGCGGTAGCGCGGGGGCACGACGTCCAGGTGCAGGCCGTGCCGGTGCAGGGCCGCGCGCTCGAACTCCTCGACGTCCTCCACCGCCACCTTCGGCGCTCCCGCGGCGAGGCGGTGCCACTCGTGGTCGAGCAGGGCCGCGCCGAGGTACTCCACCGTGGCGAACCCCTCGCCGTAGCTGTTGGCCGCGAGCAGGCCCTCGACCTCGGACGGCGGCAGCGGCTCGCCGGTCACGTGGTGCCGGGCGTAGCTGCCGAGCACCTGCGGCCACCAGGCCCACATCTCGTTGACCTGCGAGGGGAACTCGACGAAGTCGCGGGGCACGTTGGTGCCGGACAGCCGGGGGTAGGTCACGTCGGAGAAGAGGCCGTGCAGGGCGTGGCCGAACTCGTGGAACGCCGTCCGGACGTTGTCGCTGGTCATCAGCGCCGGCTCGTCGACGGGCGGGCGCGGCACGTTGAGGTTGACGACGACCACCGGCCGGGTGCCCAGCAACCGGGCCTGGTCGACGAAGGTGCTCATCCAGGCACCGCCGCGCTTGGAGTCACGGGCGAACCAGTCGCAGATGAAGATCCCCAGCTGGCTGCCGTCCTCGTCGTGCACGTCGAAGACCGTCACGTCGGGGTGGTAGACGGGAAGGTCGTGCCGCTGGGCGAACGTGATGCCGTACAGCGCGGTCGCGGCCCGGAAGACCCCGTCGTGCAGGACACGGTGCAGCTCGAAGTACGGCCGCAGTCGCGCCTCGTCGACCGCGAACCGGGCCGCCTTGACCCGCTCGGCGTAGAACGCCCAGTCCCAGGCCTGCAGCGGTCCCTCGTGCCCGTCCGCATGCAGCGCCGCCTCCAGCTCGACCGCCTCGGCGCGGGCGTTCTCGACAGCGGGGCCGACGAGGGCGCCCAGCATGGAGACCACCGCGTCGACCGTGCCGGCGGTCCGGTCCGCCACGACGTACGACGCGTGGTCGGCGAACCCGAGCAGAGCGGCCCGTTCGGCGCGCAGCGCGGCGATCTCGGTGATCACCTCGCGGGTGTCGTGCTCGTTGCCGCGCAGCCCCCGGCTGACCGACGCCTCGTGCAGCCGCTGACGCAGCCCCCGGTGGGTCAGCGACGCCAGCGCGGGCTGAGCCGTGGGCAGCACCAGCGTGAGCAGGTAGCCGGAGGCCAGCCCCCGGGTGCGCGCTGCCTGCGCCGCGGCGGCGACGGCGTCCTCGGCGAGTCCGTCCAGCTCGGCCCGGTCCTGGACGTGCACCGCCAGGTCACGGGTCTCGGCGAGCAGCCGGGTGGAGAAGGTAGAGGTGAGCGTTGAGAGCCGCTCGTTCAGCGACCGCAGCCGCAGCTGCTCCGGCTCGGCCAGACCGGCGCCGGCACGCACGAAGTCGGTGTGCCGGCGCTCCAGCAGCCGCAGCTGCTCGGGCTCGAGCCCGAGCGTGGCGCGCCGGCGATGGAGCTCGTCGATCCGGGCGAAGAGGGCCGCGTCGAGGTGGATCGCGTCTTCGTGCGCGGCCAGCATCGGCGACACCTGACCCTCGATCGCGAGGAGGGAGTCGGTGGAGTCGGAGGAGACGAGGTTGTAGAACACCGACAGCACCCGGTCCAGCAGCCGGCCGGAGCGTTCGAGCGCCTCCAGCGTGTTGGCGAAGGACGGCGGTTCGGGGTCGGCCCCGATGGCCTCGATCTCGGCCAGGTGCTCGGCCATCCCCTGCTCGATCGCCGGGCGGAAGTGCTCCTCGCGGATCCGGTCGAACGGCGGGAACTGCAGCGGGAGCTCACTCGGGGCGGCGAACGGGTTGTCGGTCGGCAGCATCCGTGCTTTCTAGCACGGGCCGACCGACCCCGTCCGCCAACGGGGAGAACGAGCTACCGCCCTGGCCCGGCCTGGGAGCGGTCGCTCAGGCGACGCTGCCCTGCTCGGCGAACTGGGTGCGGTAGAGGTCGCTGTAGAGCCCACCCGCGGCGAGCAGCTCGAGGTGGGTGCCGCGCTCGACGATGCGGCCGCCGTCGACGACGAGGATCTGGTCGGCGCCTCGCACGGTGGACAGCCGGTGCGCGATCACCAGCGCGGTGCGACCGGCGAGGGCGGTGTCGAGGGCCCGCTGGACGGCCGCCTCGGACTCGCTGTCGAGGTGGGCGGTGGCCTCGTCCAGGACGACCAGGCCGGGGCCCTTGAGCAGCAGCCGGGCGATCGCGAGGCGCTGCTTCTCGCCGCCGGAGAGACGGTGGCCGCGGTCGCCGACCACGGTCTCGAGGCCCTCGGGCAGGTGGGCGACCAGGTCCCAGACCTGGGCCGCCTTCAGCGCCTGCACCATCTGCGCCTCGGTGGCGGCCGGGTTGGCGTAGGTCAGGTTGGCCCGGATGGTGTCGTGGAAGAGGTGCGCGTCCTGGGTCACCACGCCGACGACGTCGTGCACGGAGGTCATGCTGGCGTCGCGCAGGTCGACGCCGCCCAGGCGGACGCTGCCCTGGGTGGGGTCGTAGAGCCGGGCGACGAGGCTGGTGATGGTGGTCTTGCCCGCGCCACTCGGGCCGACGAGGGCGACCAGCTCGCCGGCGCGGACGCGGAAGGTCACGTCGTGCAGCACCTGCTCCCCCGCCCCACGGTCGCCCGAGGCGACCGTCTCCAGCGAGGCGAGCGAGACCTCGTCGGCCGACGGGTAGCTGAAGCCGACCCCGGCGAACTCCACCGTGAGCGCACGGTGCGGGATGTCGACCGGCGCAGCCGCCTCCTTGACCAGCGGCCGCAGGTCGAGCACCTCGAAGACGCGCTCGAAGGAGACCAAAGCGGTCATCACGTCGACCCGCACGTTGGACAGGGCCGTGAGCGGGCCGTAGAGCCGGCCGAGCAGGGCCGCCAGCGCGAGCAGCGTGCCCACGGTCAGGGTGCCGTTGACGGCCATCACCCCTCCGACGCCGTAGACCATGGCGGTCGCGAGGGAGGCGACCATGGTGAGGGCGACGAAGAAGACCGTGCGGTTGAGGGCGATCTTGACGCCGATGTCGCGGACCCTGCCGGCCCGCTCGGCGTACTGCTGGTCCTCGATGGCGGGCCGGCCGAAGAGCTTGACCAGCAGGGCCCCGGCGACGTTGAAGCGCTCGGTCATGCGGGTGCCGAGCTCGGCGTTGAGCCCCATCGAGTCGTGCGTCAGGCCGGCGAGCCGGCGCCCCATCAGGCGGGCGGGCACGAGGAAGAACGGCAGCAGCGCGAGCGCCGCCAGCGTCAGCGGCCAGGACAGCGACGCCATCGCGATGACGATCACGACGACGCCGATGACGTTGCTCACCACCCCGGACAGCGTGGACGTGAACGCCTGCTGGGCGCCGATGACGTCGTTGTTGAGCCGGCTGACCAGGGCGCCGGTCTGCGCGCGGGTGAAGAAGGCGATCGGCTGGCGCAGCACGTGCGCGAACACCTGGGTGCGCAGGTCGAAGATCAGGCCCTCACCGATCCGTGAGGAGTACCACCGCTGCATCAGCGTCATCACGCCGTCGAGCACCGCCAGCACCGCCACGAGCAGGGACAGGCGCACGACCACGCCCGAGTCGCCGGGGGTGACGCCGCGGTCGATGATCTGGCCCAGCAGGAGCGGCGGGGCCACGACCAGCGCCGCGTCGATGACGACGAGCACCAGGAACGCGGTGATCTGCCGCCGGTAGGGGCTGGCGTAGCCGACCACGCGGCGAGCGGTGCCCGGCGCCAGCTTGCGCTGGGCCACCGAGGAGTCCCTGGTCAGAGACCGCATCATCTGCCAGCCGTTCATCGACATGCGATCTCCGCTCTGCACCTCTCCCCCGCCGACGGCGGGGGTGCTGCCTCATCATGGTCGTCGGCTCTGACAACACGGAGCCGGTGGGGTTACTTCCCGGTGCCCCCGGCCAGGGCGGTGAGCAGCCTGGCCTGGGCCTCGCGCTCGGCCCTGCGCTGGTCGACCGGCGGTGCGTCGACGGCGCCCCGCAGCAGCGGCTTCAGCTCGCGCACCGCCGCCTCCGGCGCCTGGAGGATCGCCTCGACCAGGTCGCGCGCGGTGTCGTCGAGCTCCGCCCGCGGTACGGCGACCTGGGCCAGTCCCAGCCGCACCGCCTCGTCGGCGCGCACCACGCGCCCGGTCACGCAGATCTCCAGGGCCCGGGCGTAGCCGACCAGGCGCACCAGCGGCGCCGTACCGGCCAGGTCGGGGACCAGACCGAGGCCGGTCTCGCGCATGGCGAAGGACACGTCGTCGGCCACGACGCGCAGGTCGCACGCGAGCGCGAGCTGGAACCCGGCGCCGATGGCGTGGCCCTGCACGGCTCCGACCACGACGGCCGGCACCTCGGACCAGACGGCGAAACCGCGCTGGAACTCCTCGATCGCCGCCCGCAGGGCCGGCTCACCCCGTGCGGCGAGGCCGAGCACCGACGGCTCGCCGGCGACGCCGCCGGGTGTCAGCAGGTCGCGGTGCAGGCCGGCCGAGAAGGACGGCCCCTCGGCGCGCAGCAGCACCACGCGGACGGCCGGGTCCAGCGTCCCGCCGACCGCGGCGAGGGCCGCCCACAGGCTCGGCGTCTGGGCGTTGCGCCGGTCGGCGTCGTCCAGGGTGACCGTCAGCACCGGCCCGGTGCGCTCGAGCCGCAGCCCGGGGTGCGGGCGGGTGGGGTCGCTCACCGGTCAGGCCAGCGCGATGAGGTCGAGGTAGTCCGGACCGAAGTGGTCCTCGACGCCGTCGGGCAGGAGCAGCACCCGCTCGGGCTCCAGCGCCGAGACGGCCCCCTCGTCGTGGCTCACCAGGACGACCGCGCCCTTGTAGGTCTTCAGGGCGCCGAGGATCTCCTCGCGGGAGGCCGGGTCGAGGTTGTTGGTCGGCTCGTCCAGCAGCAGCACGTTCGCCGACGACACGACGAGCATGGCCAGGGACAGCCGGGTCTTCTCGCCCCCGGACAGCACCCCGGCCGGCTTGTTGACGTCGTCACCGCTGAACAGGAACGAGCCCAGCGTCTTGCGGGTGTCGGTCTCGCCGAGCTCGGGCGCCGCGGACTTCATGTTCTCCAGGACCGTGCGGGTGACGTCGAGGTTCTCGTGCTCCTGGGCGTAGTAGCCCAGCTTGAGCCCGTGGCCCGGCACCACGGCCCCGGTGTCCGGGGCGTCCATCCCGGACAGGATGCGCAGCAACGTGGTCTTGCCGGCACCGTTCAGTCCCAGGACGACGACGCGGGAGCCGCGGTCGATGGCCAGGTCGACGTCCGTGAAGATCTCCAGCGAACCGTAGGAGCGGGACAGCCCACGGGCGGTGAGCGGGGTCTTCCCGCAGGGCGACGGGTCGGGGAAACGCAGCTTGGCCACCTTGTCGGTGACCCGCTCGCCCTCGATGCCGGCCAGCAGCCGCTCGGCCCGCTTGGCCATGTTCTGGGCGGCGACCGCCTTGGTGGCCTTGGCCCGCATCTTGTCGGCCTGGGCCAGCAGCGTGCCGGCCTTCTTCTCGGCGTTGAGCCGCTCCCGCTTGCGGCGACGCTCGTCGGTCTCACGCTGGAGCAGGTAGGGCTTCCAGCCGATGTTGTAGATGTCCATCTCGGAGCGGTTGGCGTCGAGGTGGAACACCCGGTTGACGTCGTGGCTGATGATGATCAGCCCGCCCTTGTAGGCCTTGAGGTAGTCGCGCAACCACACGATGGAGTCGGCGTCGAGGTGGTTGGTCGGCTCGTCCAGCAGCAGGGTCTGCGCGCCGGAGAACAGGATCCGCGACAGCTCCACCCGGCGGCGCTGACCGCCGGAGAGGGTCTGCAGCGGCTGACCCAGGATCCGCTCGTCCAGGGCCAGGCTGGACGCGATCGAGGCGGCCTCGGACTCGGCGGCGTAGCCGCCCCGGGCGGTGAACTCGGCCTCGAGGTTGCCGTAGCGGCGCATCGCCCGGTCACGGGTCTCGTCGTCGGCGCTGGCCATCGCGCCCTCGACCTCGCGCAGGTCACGCAGGATCTGGTCCAGCCCCCGGGCGGAGAGGATGCGGTCGCGGGCGAGGACGTGCAGGTCACCGGTGCGGGGGTCCTGCGGAAGGTAGCCCACCTCACCGGAGCTGGTCACGGTGCCGGCCGCGGGCTGCGCGGCGCCCGCGAGCACCTTGGTCAGCGTCGTCTTGCCGGCCCCGTTGCGCCCGACCAGGCCCACCCGGTCGCCGGCGGCGATCCGGAAGGTGGCGCCGTCGAGGAGGAGGCGCGAGCCGGCGCGCAGCTCGATCCCGGTGGCGGCGATCACGACGTACTCCTGCGGGGTCGGGTCAGTCTCGGGGCGCGCGACGAAGCCGCGTTTGCGGCTGCGCCGAACGGGGGAACGGTCACTAGTCTACGCGGGCGGCGGGACGAGACCCGCGGCCCACGACCCCGATCCACCGGAGGCCCCCCGATGAGCTTCAACGACAACGCTGACCTCGACACCTCACAGGTGGAGGGTGGCGGAGGGGGTGGCGGTATGTTCGGGGACGGCATGCCCGGCGGTGGCATCGCCGTCGGAGGCGGCGCGGGCGGGATCCTGCTGCTCATCCTCTACTTCGTCTTCGGGGGCCTCAGCGACAGCGGGGGCGGCAGCACCTCACCGGGCCAGCTCCAGCAGGGGCAGGTGCAGGCCGGCGGGTCGCAGGGCGCTGACTTCTCGCAGTGCCGGACCGGCGCCGACGCCAACCGCGACGCACAGTGCCGGGTGATCGGCACGGTCAACAGCGTGCAGGCCTACTGGGCCACCGAGCTGCCCCGCCACGGGACGGCCTACTCCCCCGCCAACACCGTCCTCTACAGCGGCAGCAGGCAGTCCGGCTGCGGCACGGCGTCCAACCAGGTCGGCCCGTTCTACTGTCCCCTGGACCGCAAGGTCTACATCGACGCCAGCTTCTTCAACGAGCTGACCTCCCGCTTCGGTGCCGACGACGGCGCGCTCGCCCAGGAGTACGTCGTCGCGCACGAGTACGGGCACCACGTCCAGGACCTGCTCGGCGTCCTCGACGCGGCGCAGTCCGACCCACAGGGAGCCGAGAGCGGCGCCGTCCGGGTGGAGCTCATGGCCGACTGCCTCGCCGGGGTCTGGGCGAGGCACGCCACCGAGACCAAGGACGCGCAGGGCGTCGCGTTCCTCGCGCCGCTGACCCAGAAGGACATCGCCTCCGCCCTGTCGGCGGCCTCCGCCGTGGGCGACGACCGGATCCAGCGCGCGGCCCAGGGCCGGGTCACCCCCGAGTCCTGGACGCACGGGTCGAGCGAGCAGCGCCAGCGGTGGTTCACGACCGGCTACCAGCGGGGCGCCGTCGACTCCTGCGACACGCTCAACACCGCGTCGCTCTGACCTCGTCACACTACGTGAGTCACGCGAGTCACATCCGCCTCAAAAGTTCCAGGAAACGACCTACGACCCGCAAATGTTCTAGTACCGTTGGTGCAGCCTCACCGCACACCGCGGAGGGCTGCTGACACGACGCTGAGTCCTGCCACCGTGTCAGCCCGGTTCGCACATGCGTGTTCGTGGCAGGAGCGGTGCACCCAAGCAGTGCGGGACGGCGGTTGCCGTTCCTTGGGGTGAAGCCCGCAGCCGACACCGAGGTGCCCTTCCGGGCCGCGGCGCGGCTGGGGCCGGGGAACAGGTTCCCGAACCCGACAGGTCATGCCTCGCAAGCGGTCCCTGGAGCCTCCCCCATGAACGCGTCACTTCGCGCTGCCCGCACGCCCCGGTCCCTCCTCGCCCGCCTCGCCGTCCTCGCGACGGTGGCCACGGGGCTGACCGGCCTCTCCTCCGTCACCGCCCCCTCCGCGCACGCCGCCGTGTCTGCCAGCACCGGCAGCCGGGTGGTCGCGGTGGCCGCCACCCGCAAGGGCGCGCCGTACGTCTACGGCGCCGCGGGTCCCCGCCGCTTCGACTGCTCCGGGCTGACCAAGTGGGCCTACGCCCGCGTCGGCAAGACGCTCAAGCGCACGGCCCAGCAGCAGTACGTCGCCACGGCGCACATCTCTGCGAGGTCCCGCCGGGTCGGTGACCTGGTCTTCTTCAAGACCAGCCACTACGGCAGCGTCTACCACGTGGGCATCTACGCCGGGGCCGGCCGGATCTGGCACGCCCCCAAGCCGGGTGACCACGTGAAGCTCGCGCCCCTGTGGACCAGCAACGTCTACTACGGCCGGGTGCGCTGACCCGCCGACCCGGTCGGCACAATGGGGGCCATGCCCGCCCCCACCCCCACCGTCGTCGTCGGCTTCGACCTGGACCTGACGCTCGTGGACTCCCGTGAACGCATCATGAGCTCCTACCTGCGCGCGCTGCACGACGTCGGGAACCCGGTCACGCGGGAGGACCTCGAGCCGCACATGGGCATCCCGTTGACCCACACCATCGCGGCCGTGGCACCGGCCGTCGACGCCGACGCCCTGGTGCTGCTCTACCGGCACTACTACGACCAGGCGTCGGCGCCGTCGACCGACCCCATGCCCGGGGCGCTCGCCGCAGTGCAGGCCCTGCGCGCGGTCGGCGGCCGCACGGTCGTGGTCTCGGCCAAGTTCACGCCGGCCGCGCACAGCGCCCTCGCCGAGGCCGGCCTGGAGGACCTGGTCGACGCCCTCCACGGTGAGCTGTTCGCGACCGAGAAGGCGACGGCGCTCATCGCCGAGGGTGCCACCGTCTACGTCGGTGACCACCCCGGCGACATGGCCGCCGCGCGGGCGGCCGGCGCCGTCGCCCTCGGTGTCTCGACCGGGGCGAACGACGAGGCTGCGCTCACGGCCGCCGGCGCCGACGAGGTCCTCGCCACGCTCGAGGACTTCCCGGCCTGGCTCACGGCGCACCTCGCCGACCGCTGACCGGGCAACCCACCCTCGGTCGTATGCCGAGACGGAGGTCTCGTCATGCGGACGGGATGCCTAGCATCGTGGGGTGGACGAGACCCGGCGCTGGCTGATGCTCGGACTGGGCACGGCCG
>Ga0308173_10001239_pt1 | contig 12476 bp, 9 predicted proteins | sample PhyPR1_FD_203716 | JGI IMG/M metagenome (GOLD analysis project Ga0308173, IMG submission 203716) | Soil microbial communities from UC Gill Tract Community Farm, Albany, California, United States - DLSLS.P.R1 | ecosystem: Environmental > Terrestrial > Soil > Agricultural land | place: USA... | reverse complement strand
TACCACTGGGGCCAGGACGAGGTCGCACGGATCACCGCCGAGATGGCGGCCGTGGCCGACCAGATCCAGCCGGGCGCGAGCGTCAAGGAGGCGATCGCCGCCCTCGAGAACGACCCCCGCTACCAGTTGCACGGGACCGACGAGCTGCGGACGTGGATGCAGACCAAGGCCGACGAGGCCATCGCCGTCCTGGCCGACACCCACTTCGACATCCCCGACCCCGTGCGCCGCATCGAGTGCATGATCGCGCCCACCCAGACCGGCGGCATCTACTACACCGGCCCCAGCGAGGACTTCACCCGTCCCGGCCGGATGTGGTGGTCGGTGCCCAAGGGCGTCACCGAGTTCGGCACGTGGAAGGAGCTCACGACCGTCTACCACGAGGGCGTCCCGGGCCACCACCTCCAGGTCGCCCAGACGGTGTTCCGCTCCGAGCTGCTCAACCGCTGGCGCCGGATCCTGGCCTGGACCTCGGGCCACGGCGAGGGCTGGGCCCTCTACGCCGAGCTGCTCATGGCCGAGCTCGGCTACATGGACGACCCCGGCAACCGCATGGGCCTGCTCGACAGCCAGTCGCTGCGAGCCGCCCGCGTCGTCATCGACATCGGCGTGCACTGCGGGTTCGAGGCACCCGAGGAGGTCGGGGGTGGGGAGTGGACCTACGACAAGGCCTGGGACTACCTCACCGCACACGCCAACCAGGGCGAGGCGTGGCTGCGCTTCGAGCTCGACCGCTACCTGGGCTGGCCCGGCCAGGCCCCGTCCTACAAGATCGGCGAGCGGCTGTGGCTGCAGCTGCGTGAGCAGGTCCGCCTGCGTGAGGGCGACGCGTTCAGCCTCAAGGACTTCCACCGCAAGGCCCTGGACATCGGCGGCGTCGGGCTGGACACCCTGCGCCAGGCAGTGCTGGGAGAGCTCGCCTAGCGTCGGGCTCACCGTGCGCGGCCGTCCTGGGAAAGCTCGCCCAGCGCCTGCCCCGCCCCTCTCGTTCCACATCTCGTCCCGTCCGCCCCGCCGCCCGCCCGCCGTCCGCCCGTCGTCCACCCTGCTGACGCGCCATCGGCGGGGTGGACGACGGGATGCGAGGATGCCGACGTGGAACTCGCCCTGACCCTGGTGGTCCTCGTGGCCGCGGTCATCGCCATCGCGGGGCTCGCGAGCAAGCTGGCCGTGCCGGCCCCGCTGGCCCTGATCGTCACGGGCATCGCCGCGTCGTTCGTGCCGTTCATCACCGAACCCGTGCTCACCCCACAGGTCGTGCTCTACGGGTTGCTGCCGCCGCTCCTGTACGCCGCGGCGGTCCGGACCTCGCTGGTGGACTTCCGGGCCAACACGACCTCGATCGTCGCGCTCTCGGTAGGCCTCGTGCTCTTCACCGCGGCCGGGGTCGGCCTCGTCACGTGGTGGCTCCTGCCCGTGCCGTTCGCCGTCGCCTTCGCCCTCGGGGCTGTCGTCGCGCCGCCCGACGCCGTCGCCGCCTCGGCCGTGGCCCGACGCATCGGGCTCCCCCGCCGGGTCGTGACCATCCTCGAGGGCGAGTCGCTGGTCAACGACGCCACTGCGCTGGTCTCCCTGCGGACCGCGATCGCGGCCTTCGCGGCGGCCGGCACCGCCCAGGCCGTCACGCTCGGCTCGGTGGCCGGCGACTTCGCCTGGGCCGTCGTCGGCGGCGTGGGGTTCGGCGTCGTGGTGGCCCTGGTGGTGGGGTTCGTGCGCAGGTCGTTCACCGACCCCGCCATCGACACGTCGCTGTCCTTCATCGTGCCGTTCCTCGCCTTCCTCCCCGCCGAGCACTTCCACTCCTCAGGCGTGCTCAGCGTGGTGGTCGCCGGGCTGCTGCTCGGGCACAAGTCCCCCGTCGTGCAGAACGCCGCCTCGCGCCTGAGCGAGCGGATCAACTGGGCGTCGGTGCAGTTCCTGCTGGAGAACGCCGTCTTCCTCATGATCGGACTGCAGATGCGCCGCATCGTGTCCGACGTGGCGAGCTCGGGCCTCGGGTGGGGCCGGGTGCTCGTGGTGTCGGCGGCGGTCCTGGTCACGGTGGTGCTCCTGCGACCGGTCTACGTCTTCCCGACGCGGTGGTTCTTCGGCCGGTTCGACAAGGGGGTCAGCCCGACCTCGCGGCCCTACGCCCAGAGCGCGATCATCTCCTGGGCCGGTATGCGAGGGGTGGTCACGCTCGCCGCCGCGTTCACGCTTCCCCCGGACACGCAGTACCGCGGCCTGCTCGTCTGGCTCGCCATGGTGGTGACCGTCGGGACCCTGCTCCTGCAGGGCACCACGCTGCCGCTGCTCGCCCGCGCCCTGCGGGTGCGGGGGCCCGACCCGCGCGAGGACGCACTCCAGGAGGCCACGATCCTGCAGGCTTCCGTGGCGGCCGGGCTGTCGGCGCTGGAGAGCTGCGACGAGTCCGACCCCGACGTCATCGAGACCCTGCGCACCCGGGCCGAGAACCGGACCAACATCGTCTGGGAGCGGCTCGGCCAGGGTCGTGAGGGTGCCGAGACCCCCAGCGAGACCTACCGCCGCATGCGGATGATCATGCTGCTCGCCGAGCGCAGGGAGCTGCTGCGGATCCGTGACGAGGGGCTTGCCGACCAGGAGGTGCTCTCCCACGTCATGGACCAGCTCGACATCGAGGAGTCCATGCTCGACCGCATCGAGAGCCGCACCTCCGACCTGCGTGACGAGCCGATGCTGCCCGTCGAGCGGGCGGAGGACGAGTGCCAGCACCTGGCGGCGGCGCACGACCGGTTCGTGGCCCCCACCAGCCCCCACGGTTGCGAGGAGTGCCTGCGCGACGGCACGACCTGGGTGCACCTGCGGCTGTGCCTGCAGTGCGGCCACGTCGGCTGCTGCGACTCCTCCCCGCAGAAGCACGCCGACGCCCACTTCCACGAGACGCGCCACCCGGTCATGCGCAGCTTCGAGCCCGGTGAGTCTTGGCGCTGGTGCTTCGTGGACAGCCAGCTCGGCTGACCACCACCACCGCCACCACCCCGGCTGAACACCGCCCCGGCACGGCTACAGTCCCGGTCATGACCAACCCGACCGCCTCCATCGTCCTGGCCTCCGCCTCGCCCGCCCGCAAGAGGCTGCTGATGGCCGCCGGGGTCGAGCCGAGCATCGTCGTGAGCGGCGTCGACGAGGACGCGGTCACGGCCGCCGCCCGGGAGACGTACGGCGAGCTGGCTCCCGAGGACATCGCCCTCGTACTGGCCCGCGCCAAGGCGGAGGACGTCGCCGGGCAGATCGAGCACGCCATCGTGGTGGGCTGCGACTCGGTGCTCGAGCTCGACGGGGAGGTCCACGGCAGGCCCGCCGACGCGGCCGAGGCGGTCGAGCGGTGGTCACGCATGAGCGGGCGCTCCGGCGTCCTGCACACCGGCCACTGGGTCGTCGACACGCGGGAGACCGAGGCGGGCGGCACCGGGGCCACGCTCGGGGCCACGGCCTCGACGACCGTGCACTTCGCGCGCGTCGACGAAGCGGAGGTGGAGGCGTACGTCGCGACCGGCGAGCCACTGCGCGTCGCCGGCGCCTTCACCCTCGACGGCCTCGGGTCGCCCTACGTGGCCGGTATCGAGGGCGACCCGAGCAACGTCGTCGGCCTCAGCCTTCCGCTCCTGCGCGAGCTGCTCGAGGAGGTCGGCATCCCCTGGCGCTCGCTGCGCAGCGCCAGCTCCGCCCGCGGCAACTGAGGCCGTCAGACCGGGGGGACGTCCCGGCGTTTGGTGGCGAAGTGCCGCTCCCGGCCCGCGGCGTAGCGCAGGCGCAGCAGCAGCTCGGCGCGCAGCGCGTCGGCCTCGATGACCTGGTCGAGCACCAGGTCGGCGGCGAGCCGCTCGAGGTCGACGTCCTCCTCGTACTCGCGGCGCCTGTCCTGCACGAACGCCTCACGCTCCGCCTCGTCCTCGATGGCCGCGATCTTGTTGGCGTAGACCGCGTTGACCGCCGCCTCGGGACCCATCACCGCGATGCGCGCGGTCGGCAGGGCGATGGTGGCGTCGGGCGCGAAGCCCGGGCCGCCCATGGCGTAGAGCCCGGCGCCGTACGCCTTGCGGACGACCACGCAGAACTGCGGCACGGTCGCGGAGGAAACGGCGTGCACCATCTTCGCGCCGTGCCGGATGATGCCCCCGCGCTCGACCTCGGAGCCGATCATGAACCCGGGCACGTCGGCGAGGTAGACGAGCGGGATCGAGAACGCGTCACAGAGCCAGATGAACCGCGCGGCCTTGTCGGCGCTGTCGGTGAACAGCACCCCGCCCTTGACCATCGAGTTGTTGGCGACGATGCCGACGGTCTCGCCCGCCATGCGGCCGAACCCGATGACGAGCTCGGGCGCGAACAGGGGCTTGACCTCGAAGAACGACTCGTCGTCGACGAGCCCGTCGATCACCTCGTGGACGTCGAACGGCTGGCTCTCGCGCTCGGGCACCGTGTGGCGCGTCAGCGGCCTCGACGGCTCCTCGGGGGCGTAGGTCGGCAGGTCGGCCCGCCAGCTCGTGGGCATGTAGGAGAAGTACAGCTTGGCGAGCTCGATGGCCTCGGTGTCGTCGGAGACCAGCAGGTCGCCCACACCCGAGACGGTGCAGTGCATCCGCGCCCCGCCCATGTCCTCGAGCGAGACCTTCTCCCCCACCACCATCTCGGCCATGCGGGGGCTGCCCAGGTACATCGACGCATTGCCCTCGACCATGATGATGAGGTCGGTGAACGACGGGATGTAGGCGCCGCCGGCTGCGCTGGGGCCGAACAGGCAGCAGATCTGCGGGACCTTGCCCGACAGCGCGACCTGGTTGTGGAAGATCTTCCCCGCGCCACGGCGGCCCGGGAACATCTCGACCTGGTCGGTGATCCGCGCCCCCGCGGAGTCGACGAACCAGAAGACCGGCAGCTCCTCGCGCAGGGCCACCTCGGTGGCGCGCACGATCTTCTCGACGGTGCGCGAGCCCCACGAGCCGGCCTTGACCGTCGGGTCGTTGGCGATGACGACCGCCGGCCGGCCGTCGACCGTGCCACGTCCGGTGACGACGCCGTCGGCCGGCAGGCCCGGCGCCATGGCGTTGGCGAACCGGCCGTCCTCGACGAAGCTGCCCTCGTCGAACAGCAGCGCGATCCGGTCGCGCACGTACAGCTTCCCCTGCGCGTCGAGCTTGGCCTTCGCCTTCTCCGGCGCGGAGGCCGAGGCCTCGTATGCCGCCGCGAGCCGGCGGCGCACGTCGCCCACCTTCGGGTCGGCGCCGGCGTCCCCGGCCACGGCGAAGGCTGGACTGGCGTCGTCGACTCGGCTCACCGGCATACCCTCTCGCACTGGATCTGGCTGCGGGACAGTGGCATCCGCGCCCGCGCGGGCGCTGGTCGGGGCGCTCACGCGGTCGGCAGGCCGAGGTGGCGAGCGATGACCATGCGCTGCACCTCGGAGGTGCCCTCGCCGATCTCGAGGATCTTGGCGTCGCGGTAGAAGCGGGCCACCGGGTACTCCTCCATGAAGCCGTTGCCACCGAAGACCTGGGTGGCGATGCGCGTCGCGGTGACGGCGGCCTCGGTCGAGTAGAGCTTGCAGACCGCTGCGGCCTGCTTGACCTCCTTGACCGAGCGGCGACCATGTTCGAGCTCGTCCTTGAGCCAGGCCGCCTTGTAGGTCAGCTGGCGCGACGCCTCGACCATCACGGCGAGGTCGGCGATCTGGAACGAGATGCCCTGGTTGACGCCGATCGGCTTGCCGAACGCCTTGCGCGTCCTGGCGTAGGCGGTCGTCTCCTCGAGCATCCGCTGGCTCATGCCGACGGCGAGCGCCGAGATGGCGATGCGACCGTCGTCGAGGGTCTTGAGGAACTGCTTGAACCCCTCGCCCTCGTTGCCGAGCAGGTTGCCCACCGGGACGCGGCAGTCCTCGAAGGTCAGGCCGTGGGTGTCGGAGGCGTGCCAGCCGAGCTTGTCGTAGGCCGGCTCGACGGTGAAACCCGGTGTGCCGGAAGGGATCATGATCGCGCTGAGCACAGCCGAGCCGTCGTCCTGGGTGCCGGTGCGTGCGGTGACGGTGACGACCGAGGTGATGTCGGTGCCGGAGTTGGTGATGAACGCCTTGGCGCCGTTGACGACCCACTCGTCGCCGTCGCGGACGGCCTTGGTGCGGGTGGCACCGGCGTCGGAGCCGGCGTCGGGCTCGGTCAGGCCGAACCCGGCGAGCGCGCGACCGGCCACGAGGTCGGGCAGGAAGCGCTCCTTCTGCTCCTGCGTGCCGTACGTGAGGATCGGGTTGATGCCGAGCCCCACGCCTGCGGACAGCGTGATGCCGATGGACTGGTCGACCCGGCCCAGCTCCTCGATCGCGACGCAGAGACTGGTGAAGTCGCCGTCGTCGCCCATGCCACCGAACTCCTCCGGCACGACGAGCCCGAACAGCCCCAGCTCGCCCATCTTCGGGACGAGCTCGGACGGGAAGTGGTGGTCCTTGTCCCACTTGGCGATGTGCGGTTCGACCTCGGCCTCGGCGAACTCCCGGACGACCTTGCGGAAGTCCTCGTGCTCCTTGGACAGCTCGAACATTGCGCGCTCCTCGTGGGATCGATGTGGTGCGGGGGATGGTGCGACGGTCGCCAGTTCTTGACGTTGACGTCAACGTAAAGCAATACTCACCGGTATGCCAGCCCCCGACCTCGACCCCTCCCCCGACCGGGCGGTGGCGGACGGGGCATCGTCGGGCCGGGCGGTGGCAGGCCGGGCGTCGTCGGGCCGGGCGGCGCCGGGGCCGTCCCCGACCTGGACCATCCGGGAGATCGCGGACGAGTTCGCGGTCACCCACCGCACCGTGCGCCACTACGAGGACCTCGGGCTCATCACCCCCGAGCGCCGCGGCACCACGCGCGTCTACCACCGCCGTGACCGCACGCGGCTGGCGCTGATCCTGCGCGGCAAGCGCCTGGGGTTCCCCCTGGAGGAGATCCGCACGATCATCGACCTCTACGACCGGCCACGCGGCAAGGCCAGCCAGCTCGAGTACGTCCTCGCCCAGATCGACGAGCGCCGCACCGACCTCGAGCAGCGGCGTCGCGACCTCGAGGACGCCCTGGCCGAGCTGGGCGAGTTCGAGCGGCGCTGCCAGGCCGACCTCGCCCGCCTCGCCTGACCCCAGCCCTCCCCGTCCCCGTCCCCGTCCGGGGCGTTCGGGGCGGCCCGCGGTGTCGAGAGGGCGCCCGACCTAGGGTGAGGGGATGACCACCACAGCCCCCTCCCGCAGCGTCCTGTTCATCGGCGGCACCGGCGTCATCAGCACCGCCTGCGCCCGCGCCGCCGTCGCCGAGGGGTTCGCCGTCACCCTGCTCAACCGGGGCACGAGCAGCACCCACGAACCGGCTGCGGGCGCCGAGGTGGTCACGGCCGACGTCCGGGACACCCACGCCGTCCGCGCCGCGCTGGGGCAGCGCCACTTCGACGTGGTCGTCGACTTCCTCACCTTCACGCCCGACCAGCTGGCCACCAACCTCGACCTGCTCGAGGGCCGCTTCGGGCAGTACGTCTTCATCAGCTCGGCGTCGGCCTACCAGACCCCGCCCACGCACGGCCCGGTCACGGAGTCGACGCCGCTGCGCAACCCGTTCTGGCAGTACTCCCGCGACAAGATCGCCTGTGAGGACCTGCTCGTCGCCCGCTACCGCGACCAGGGCCTGCCGATGACGATCGTGCGCCCATCGCACACCTACGACCACACCCTGCTGCCGTTCACGGGCGGCTGGACCGTCGTGCAGCGGATGCTCGAGGGCCGTGAGGTCGTCGTGCCCGGTGACGGCACCTCGTGGTGGACGCTGACCCACCACGAGGACTTCGCCCGGGCCTTCGTCCGCCTGCTCGACCGTCCCCAGGCGATCGGCGAGGCGTTCCACATCACCTCCGACGAGGCCCTGACGTGGGACCAGATCCACCAGGAGGTCGCCGCGGCGGCGGGGGTCGAGGCACGCATCGTCCACGTGGCGTCGGACGCGATCGCCGCCCAGGACGCAGGGATCGGCGCCTCCCTGGTCGGCGACAAGTCCAACTCGATGGTGTTCGACAACACCAAGGTCCGCACCCTCGCCCCCGGGTGGTGCGCGCAGGTGCCGTTCCGGCGGGGCGCGGCCGAGCTGGTCGCCTGGCACCTGGCCGACCCGAGCCGGCAGCGGGTGGACCCCGACCTCGACGCCTTGTACGACATGCTCCTCGAGGCCTACCGCCCCCGCGCCCTCTGACCGCCAGCGCCCCGCGCCTTCTGACCGCCCACGCGCCCTCTGGCCGCGCCGCGCCTTTCCCCCCTACCGGCCCGGTACGCTCCCGCCCTCGCCAAGCCGGGCCAGGAAGTCGTCGATCTCCCGCGCAGTCGGGGCAGCGGCCGGGCCGCGGCGGGTCACCTTGATGGCCCCGGCTGCGTTGGCGCGCCGCGCCGCGGTCAGCCAGTCGGCGCCGCGGGCGCGCTCCGCGAGCAGCACCCCGGTGTGGGTGTCCCCCGCCCCGTTGGTGTCCACCGCCTCCTGGGGGTGACCTGGCAGGTACTGCGTGTGGCCGCCCTCGTGGACGTGGCACCCCTTGGCGCCGTCACGGACCACCGCCACCCCACCGCCCGGGAGACGGGCGGCGACCGCGGCCGCCGAGTCGTCCTCGACCCGTACGCCCGTGAGGGTCAGCGCCTCGTCGGCGTTGCTGGTCCACACCGTCGTCCGAGCCAGCACCCGGTCCTGCAGCGGGGAGTCAAGTCCCCCGAACGCGTCGCCCGGGTCGAGCACCACGACGACGCCGTCGACAAGGCTGAGGACCCACTCCAGCAACGGGTCCCGCGTGCGCCCCACCAGGGAGAACCCGCTCACGCAGACGAGGTCGCCCGGTCGTGGCGCGGAGGTCTGCAGGCTCTCGACGGTGACGTGCCGTTCGGCGCCCTGGGTCGTGACGAAGGTGCGCTCGGCGGAAGGCTCCACCATGACCACGCAGATGCCCGTGTCGACGCCCTCGACCCTCGGGCTGCTGATGGCGATGCCGTCCGCGGCGAGCGCGGCCCGCACGAGGTCGCCGTTGGAGCCGGTCCCCACCGCCCCGGCGTGCACGCACTCGGCCCCCGACCGGGCGGCAGCCACGAGGATGTTCACCGCTCCCCCTGCATACCGGCTGTAGGACGTCGCCACGGCGTTGCCCCCGCGCTCGGGCAGGGCGGCGACCGCGACGACCTCGTCGACGAGCGCCTGGGCGCTGTGGATGAGCCGCGGACCGCGCGGCCCTCCGTGCTGGGAGGCCATGCGCAGGGAGTATGCCGCGTCGACCGCGGCGCAGCGCGACAGCGGCGCGGCAGCGGCGCCGCGGCAGCATCGCGACCCGGGTGGCACGCTGGGCCCATGGCCACTGCTCCCGAGACGACACTGCTCATCCTCGGCGCAGGCGGTGACCTGACCCACCGGCTGCTGCTGCCCGGGCTCGCGAGCCTGCTCGCCGTCGAGCGCGACCGCCGGGTCCGGGTCGTGGGTGCCGACCGGGTCGAACTCTCGGCCGACCAGTGGCAGGACCGCGTCGCGGACTCGTTCTCCACGGTGGAGTCACCGGCCGCGGTGACCCGACGGGTCACGAAGCACACCGAGTACCTCGCGACCGACCTGCTCGACCAGGGCGCGCTCCAGTCGCTGGTGACGCACTGCGGTGACGGCCCGCTGGTCATCTTCTTCGCACTGCCCCCGCAGGTGACGGTCAAGGTGTGCGAGCTGCTGCAGCACGTCGACCTGCCCCCGACCACCCGGCTGGCGCTGGAGAAGCCGTTCGGCACCGACCGGGCCAGCGCCGCGGACCTCAACGCGCTCCTGCACCGGATCGTGGGCGAGGAGGACGTCTTCCGGATCGACCACTTCCTGGGCGTCGGGACGGTCTTCAACCTGGTCGGGCTGCGCTTCGCCAACCGCGTGCTGGCGCCGATCTGGAACGCCGAGCACATCGAGCGCGTCGAGATCGTCTACGACGAGGACCTCACGCTCGAGGGACGGGCCGGCTACTACGACCGCGCCGGCGCCCTCGAGGACATGCTCCAGAGCCACCTGCTCCAGATCATGTCGCTGTTCGCGATGGAGTCGATCGCGACGCTCGAGGCCCAGGAGCTGCGCGACCAGAAGGTGCAGGTCCTGCGCGCCACCCGGGTGTGGGGCGGCTCCCCCAAGCGGTCCTCACGGCGCGCTCGCTACACGGCGGGGTCGATCGGGCGCCGCACCGTGCCGGACTACGTCGAGGAGCGCGGGGTCGACCCGAGCCGCGGCACCGAGACGCTCGCGCAGGTCACGCTCGAGGTGCGCAACAACCGGTGGGCCGGGGTGCCGTTCGTCCTGCGCAGCGGCAAGGCGCTGGGGGCGCCGCGCAAGCACGTCGTGGCCCACCTGAGGGACGTGCCGCACCTGCCCAGCGGGTTCGTCGGCACCTCCGGCGGGGACCGCCTCACCATCGACCTCAAGCCGGGCGCGGTGTCGCTCACGCTGACCATGAACGCCGAGGGCGACCCCCTCGACCTCGAGCAGAAGACCCTGACGGCCAGCCTGGCAGCGCCCCGGATGCAGGCCTACGGCGAGGTGCTTGCGCAGATCCTCGACGGCAACCAGCTCCTCACCGTGCGTGGCGACGCGGCCGAGGAGTGCTGGCGGGTGATGGCGCCGGTCATCGAGGCCTGGGCGGACGACCGGGTGCCGCTGGAGACGTATCCCGCCGGGTCCACCGGCCCCGAGGGCTGGCTCCCCGACCAGGACTGAGCCTGCCCTGCTGATCCGACCGTGCGTCAGACCCTGGTGCGGACGGCGTACAGCTCGGGGAAGAAGGTCAGGTCGAGCGCCCGCCGCAGGAAGTCCACTCCCGAGCTGCCACCGGTACCCCGCTTGTGGCCGATCGTGCGCGTGACCACCTGGAGGTGGCGGAACCGCCACTGCTGGAAGTTGTCCTCGAGGTCGACGAGCTCCTCGCAGGTCTCGTAGACGCCCCAGTGCTCGGAGGGCGACGCGTAGACGGCCGCGAACGTGTCGACGAGCCGCTCGTCGAGCCGGTAGGGCTGGCTGAAGTCGCGGTCGAGCAGCTCGGCCGGCACGGCGTACCCGTGGCGCGCGAGGTAGCGCAGGAACTCGTCGTAGAGGCTCGGCTGGTCGAGCAGCTCGGCCAGCATCGCCCGGGCCGCCTCGTCGTGGTCGAAGACCCTGACCATGTCGGCGTTCTTGTTGCCGAGCAGGAACTCCACCGCGCGGTACTGCCAGGACTGGAACCCCGAGCTCGTGGCGAGGAAGGGGCGGATCTCGGCGTACTCGCTCGGCGTCAGCGTCGCGAGCACCGACCACTGCCCGGTCAGCGTGTGCTGGATGTGCTTGACGCGGGCGAGCCGCTTGAGGGCAGGAGCGAGGTCGTCGGAGGCGAGCAGGGTCCTGGCCGAACGCAGCTCGTGCAGCATGAGCTTGAGCCACAGCTCGGAGGTCTGGTGCTGGATGATGAACAGCAGCTCGTCGTGCTGGGGCGGCTCGCTGCGGGGGTGCTGCGACGCCAGCAGCTGGTCGAGGCCGAGGTAGGCGCCGTAGGACATCGACTGGGAGAAGTCGCGCTGGACGCCCTCCTCGATCTGCCTGACCGACCGGGCGTCGTCCGTGGTCCCGCTGGCGTGCTCGTCCGTGCTCATGCCGCTCACCCTAGGGCCCGCCCCGGTGCACCTGGCAGGTGCCGGCGTGCCGGACCGCCGGGCCACGCAGCGCCGTACCCCTCGCTGGTGTCGCCGAGACCACACCAGGCAGGTGGGGGTGCCGTGGGGGAAACGGGCTAGGCTCCGCCGCATGGTGCCCACTCCCGACTCGACGACGAAGCCGAGCTCCCGCCCCATCACGAAGGTCCTCATCGCCAACCGCGGCGAGATCGCCGTGCGCATCGCGCGGGCGTGCTCCGACAGTGGCCTCGGTTCGGTTGCCGTGTATGCCGATCCGGACCGGGACGCGCTGCACGTGCGGGTGGCCGACGAGGCCTGGGCCCTCGGCGGCACGACCCCCGGCGACTCCTACCTCGTGCAGGAGAAGCTCATCGAGGTGGCCCGCAAGTCCGGCGCCGACGCGGTGCACCCCGGCTACGGCTTCCTCGCCGAGAACGCCTCCTTCGCCCAGGCCGTCATCGACGCCGGGCTGACCTGGATCGGCCCCTCCCCCGAGGCCATCGACAGCCTCGGTGACAAGGTCAAGGCCCGCCACATCGCGTCGCGGGCCGACGCGCCCCTGGTCGCCGGCACGCCCGACCCCGTCGAGGGTGCCGACGAGGTCGTGGCGTTCGCGAAGGAGCACGGTCTCCCGGTCGCCATCAAGGCGGCGTACGGCGGCGGCGGCCGTGGCCTGAAGGTGGCCCGCACCCTCGAGGAGATCCCCGAGCTGTTCGAGTCGGCGACGCGCGAGGCGGTCGCGGCCTTCGGGCGTGGCGAGTGCTTCGTCGAGCAGTACCTCGACCGGCCGCGCCACGTCGAG
>Ga0308173_10001238_pt1 | contig 12478 bp, 5 predicted proteins | sample PhyPR1_FD_203716 | JGI IMG/M metagenome (GOLD analysis project Ga0308173, IMG submission 203716) | Soil microbial communities from UC Gill Tract Community Farm, Albany, California, United States - DLSLS.P.R1 | ecosystem: Environmental > Terrestrial > Soil > Agricultural land | place: USA... | reverse complement strand
GGCGGTACCCGCTTCGAAGGCGGCGTCGTGCATGCCCATCACGCGTTCGTCACGCGGTTGCTGCAGCGGTCACGTGCCCTTGGCGCCTCCGCGTCGGGATTGCACCGGCGGCTCGAGGCGGTGCTGGCCGAGCGGCAGCAGACAATCGAGGACTCGATTCGCGCGGAAGGGCAGCACCAGGCGTCGGAACAGGCGGGTGTCGCCAACCTGATCGGCAGCCTCCGGCTGATTTCGACGTTCGACTGGAGCGAGTTCTTCGAGAGCGTCAGCCTGGTCGAGCAGGTGCTGCAGCGGGATCCGGCAGGCGTCTACGGCCAGATGGATTTCCGCAGTCGCGATCGCTACCGCCACGCCGTCGAGGAACTCGCCGTCCCGACCGGCGAGGGGCAGCTGCTGCTGGCGCTGAAGAGCATCGAACGTGCCCGTCAGGTGCACGTCCGCAGCGCGGACGCGCGCGCCGCCCACGTCGGCTATCACCTGATTGGGGGCGGACGGCGCGCGTTCGAGAACAGCGTGGCCTGGCGTCCGGACGCAAACCTGCGCATCCGTCGCCTGTTCTTCGCGTGGGCGACTCCAGGCTATCTCGGCACCATCATGGCGGGCACGGCGCTGCTTGTCGGTGTCGCCGTGCGCTTTGCCTGGCTGCATCAGTGGCGCGGCATGCCGCTCGCCTTCGTCGGGCTGCTGCTGATCGTGCCGGCCAGCGAGCTGGTGATCCAGCTGCTGCAGCGCTGGATCAGTTCGATCATTCCGCCGCGCCGCCTGCCGCGTATCGAGCTCAAGTCCGTTCCCGAGACCGCCCGGACGATGGTAATCGTCCCAACGCTGCTCGACAGCGTGGCCCGCGTCGAGGACCTGATCGGGCGCCTCGAGGTCCAGGCGCTCGGCAATCTCGACCCGCACATCCACTTCGCGCTCCTCAGCGACTTTCCCGACAGCTTCACCGAAACCGATCCGCGTGACGACGAGATTCTCGCCGCGGCGCGCGCCGGCATCGACGCACTGAATGTGCGCCATGGGAACGGCCGCTCGGATCGCTTCTTCCTGCTGCATCGCTTCCGGCAGTGGAACGAGCGCGAAGGACTGTGGATGGGGTGGGAGCGCAAGCGTGGCAAGATCGAGGAGTTCAATCGCCTGCTGCGCGGCGCCGCCGACACCAGTTTTGCCGTCTCGGTCGGTGACCTGTCGGTGCTCCCGGGCGTCCGCTACTGCATCACGCTGGACAGCGACACGCGGCTCCCGCGCGGCGTCGCCCACGAGCTGATTGGGGTCATCACCCATCCGCTCAATCGCGCGTCGGTCAATCCGCAGACGGGGCGTGTCACCGAAGGCTACGGGATCCTGCAGCCGCGCGTCAGTGTGACGTTCATGAGCGCGGCGAGCTCGCTGTTCGCGCGGCTCTATTCCGGACACACCGGCGTCGATCCGTACACCACCGCGGTGTCGGATACCTACCAGGATCTGTTCGGCGAAGGCATCTTTACCGGCAAGGGTCTCTACGACGTCGACGCCTTCATGGCATCGCTGGAAGGCTCGGTCCCGGAGAACGCGCTGCTGTCCCACGATCTGTTCGAGGGCCTCCATGCGCGCGTCGCGCTGGTATCCGACGTCGAGGTGGTGGACGAGTACCCGTCGAGTGTCCTGTCGCACGCCCGGCGGCAGCACCGGTGGATCCGGGGCGACTGGCAGATCCTCCTGTGGCTGTTCCCGTGGGTGCCGTCTCGCACCGGCCTCCAGCGTAATCGCCTGCCGGTGATCGGACGCTGGAAGATCCTCGACAACCTGCGTCGCAGCCTGGTTGCGCCGATGCTGCTGCTGGTGCTGGTGGCTGGCTGGACCGTGCTGCCCGGGCCGACATGGTTCTGGACGATGACGGTGATGGCGGTGGCGGCGTCGCAGCTCCTGCCGCTCGTCGCGCAGCTGCTCGTCGGCCCTGTCCGGGCCCAGTCGTTTCCCGTTTTCTTCCGGAACCTCCGGCAGGATACCGGCACGGCGCTGGCACAGATCCTCCTCAGCCTGACCTTTCTCGCGTTCCAGGCGTTCGAGACTGCGCACGCCGTCGCCGTCACGCTGATCCGCGTCGCGGTCACGAAGCGGCGGCTGCTGGAGTGGGAAACCGCGGCTAGCACCGCGGCGCGCGCGGCCGGCGTCTACGGACAGCGGTTCCGCCGTTTCGTCGTCGAGATGGCCGCCAGCCCGCTGATTGCCGTGTTGACGGCGTTCGCCATCGCCATGCGGCGGCCCGCTGCACTGGTCCCGGCGACGCCGTTCCTGTTGCTGTGGATCAGTGCACCAGCGGTGGCGTTCTGGCTGAGCGTCCCGATCGGCGAACGGGTGCGGCCGCTCAGCGAGCGGGAACGGGCGACGCTGCGGCGGACGGCGCGGCGCACGTGGCGCTATTTCGAGACGTTCCTCACCGAGGACGACGCATGGCTGGCGCCCGACAACTTCCAGGATGACGCCGGGTTGACGAAGCTGGCCCGCCGCACGTCGCCGACCAACATCGGCATGGGAATGCTGTCGACAATGGCCGCCTGGGACCTCGGCTATCTCGGCGCCGCCGGCATGGTGCGGATGCTGGATGCCACCGTCCGCACGCTCGAGAGCCTCGAACGCTACAACGGTCACTTTCTCAACTGGTACGACACGGCGACACGTGCACCGCTGCGTCCGCGCTATATCTCCACCGTCGACAGCGGCAACCTGGCGGCCGCGCTGATCGCGCTGGCTGTCGGTCTTCGTGAGATGACCGGTCGTCCGCAGACGCTGTCGCAACGGGTGGCGGGACTCGGCGATGCGGCGGACCTGCTCGCCACGGCCGCGGCGTCGACGCACGGCAGCGCCCTCCCGCCGCAAACCGTGAACGATGTCAATCGCCTCGGTCGGGCGCTCGCCGGGGCGGCGCGGATCGCGGACCCGCACGATGCTGTTGCTGCGATCGACGGCCTGGTGCCGCGGCTGGTCGCTGCCGCCGTGACATGGGAAGCACTGGAGCTGCGCGATCGCGACGCCGACATCGCGTACTGGACGCGCGCGGTCATCGACGGCACGCGACAGTTGTCCGACGATACGCCGGTCGCGCCCGGCGAGGTGGAGCGTCTCGCGGCGCGGATCACGGCCCTCGTCGACGCGATGAAGTTCGGCTTCCTGTACGACCGGCGGCGGCGCATCTTTGCCATCGGGTACCGGCTCGCCGATCAGGACGGCCCGGGCCGTCTCGACGCGTCCTTCTACGATCTGCTGGCGTCGGAAGCGCGGCTGGCGAGTTTTGTTGCGATCGCGAAGGGCGACGTGCCGCAGCACCATTGGTTCCATCTCGGCCGGCTGGTGACCAACGTGGACGGGCGGGCGACGCTGATGTCGTGGGGCGGGACCATGTTCGAGTACCTGATGCCGCAGCTGCTGCTGCGCAGCTTCCCCGGCACACTGCTCGATCAGAGCTGCCGCGCCAGCGTCCGCCGGCAGATCGAGTACGGCCGGCAGCGCAGTGTGCCGTGGGGCATCTCGGAATCCGCCTACGCCTTCACCGATCGCGACGGGACGTATCAGTACCGTGCGTTCGGCGTGCCCGGACTCGGCCTCAAACGGGGCCTCTCGACGGATCTGGTGATTGCGCCGTACGCCACGGCGCTGGCCGCGCTGGTCTCGCCGGGCGCGGCGGCGCAGAACTTCGAGCGGCTGGCCCGGATGGGTGGCGAAGGTCGCTTCGGTTTCTACGAGGCGATCGACTACAACCCGCGTGGTCGCGGGGAAGACCAGCCGCCGGTGGACGCCACACGACCGGCGATCGTGCACGCATACTTTGCGCATCACCAGGGCATGTCGCTGGCGGCACTCGCCAACGTCCTGGACGACGATCGTTTCGTGACGCGCTTTCATGGTGACCCGCGCGTGCAGGCGACCGAGCTGCTGCTGCAGGAGCGGGTGCCGCGCGAAGCCATCCTGTCGGAACCGCGTCCGGCCGAGAGCACGACGTCGGCGCCGTCGCTGCCGGTGTTCGCCTCGCGGCGGTTCCGATCGCCGCATACCACCAGCGTCCACACGCATTTCCTGTCGAACGGACGGTTCACGACGGCCGTGACCAATGCCGGCGGCGGCTACAGCGCATGGCGCGAGCTCGCGGTGACGCGGCGGCGCGACGACCGGACGTCCGACAACGCCGGGTCGTGCATCTACCTGCGCGATCCCTGGTCGCGGCGGATCTGGTCGGCCACCTATCAGCCGGTGGGCCAGGAACCCGACTCGTTCGAGACCACGTTCGATCTCGACAAGGTCACATTCCGCCGGCGCGACGTCGACATCGAAACGCAGCTCGAGATCACCGTGTCATCGGAAGACGACGTGGACGTCCGGCGCCTGACGCTGACCAACCGCGGCGCGCAGACGCGTGAGATCGAAATCACCAGCTACGCTGAGATGGTACTGGGCCGGCCGGAAGACGACCTCGCCCACCCCGCGTTCGGCAAGCTCTTCGTCGAGACCGAGTTCGATCCGCAGAGCGCCGGGCTGATCTTCAGCCGGCGGCCGCGCTCGGCGGAGGAGTCGCCGGTGGTCGGGTTCCACGTACTCGGCGTCGATGGTCCCCGTCTTGGCGGCGCGGTCGAATGGGAAACGGATCGGGCGCGGTTCATCGGCCGCGGCCGCACGTCCTCCAATCCGATCGTACTCGACGGTCGCGCGCTGTCCGGTACGACCGGCGCTGTCCTTGACCCGATCGGCGCGCTGCGCGAGCGAATCCGCCTCGCGCCTGGCGCGACCATGCGGGTGGCGTTTGCCACCGGGGTGGCGCCGAACCGGGCGGCCGCCCTGGCGCTCGCGCGCAAGCATCGGGACGCGACGGCGGCGGCGCGCGCGTTCTCGATGGCGTTCACGCACGTCCACATCACGCTGCAGCAGCTCGGCCTGAGCGACGAGCACGCGATGCTCTACGACCGGCTCGCCTCACGGGTGTTCGGCGCCGACATGTCGTGCATCAGCCCGCGCGATCTTGCCGTCAACGTCTTCGGCCAGCAGAACCTGTGGGGCCAGGGCATCTCCGGCGACCTGCCGATCGTGCTCCTACACGTGGCGGACGATGCCGGCCTGCAGCTGGCCCGCCAGCTGTTGATCGCGCAGGAGTACTGGCGGGTCAAGGGACTGCGGGCCGATCTGGTGATCCTGAACGAGCACGCCGCCGACTACCTGGACGAGATGCAGCACCTGCTTGCGCAACTGCTGCAGGAACTGCCGTGGGCGGGCTGGGTCGGCAAGCCGGGCGGAATGTTCCTGGTGCGCGCCGACGGAATGGCGCCGGTCGATCGTCATCTCCTGTCAGCCGTCGCCCGGGTCGTCCTGCGCGGCGACCTCGGCGACCTGGCGGCGCAGCTGGAACGACCGGCCCCGTGGCTGTTCGACGGCCACGACGTGCCGCCAGGCGCCGAACTGCAACAGCCGGAGCCACCGGCGGCGCCGCCAGTGGCCCCGCCGCTGGTCATGGAGAACGGCGTCGGCGGCTTTACCCCGAACGGCCGCGAGTACGTGGTCGTGCTCGATGGCGATCGCGAGACGCCGCTGCCCTGGTCCAATGTGCTGGCCAATCCCGAGTTCGGGACGATCGTCAGCAGCGCCGGGTCCGCGTTCACATGGGCGGGCAATAGCCGCGAGAACCGGCTGACACCATTTGCCAACGATCCGTTGGCTGATCCGACGGCGGAGGCGCTCTACCTTCGTGACGAGGACTCCGGCGAAGTGTGGGGCGCGACGCCGGCGCCGTTGCCGCGGCGGGCTGATCACCGGCGTTGGATCGTGCGCCACGCGGCTGGCGTCACGCGCTATCAGCATGCCATCGGCGGCATCCAGCAAGAGCTCGTCGTCGGCATCGCCCCCGAGGATCCGGTCAAGATCGCCGTCATGACGCTTACCAACACCGGCAAGCGGCGTCGCCGGATCAGCGCGTTTGGATATGTGGAATGGTGCCTCGGGCCGCCGCGGCTGGGGGAGCATCGCTTCGTGGTCAGCGAGGCGGACGAGGCGTCGGGTGTCGTCTTCGCCCGCAATACCTACAACGCCGAGTTCGGATCGCGCGTGGCGTTCTGGCGCGCGACGCTGCCGCTGCGCTCGTACACCGCCGATCGCGGCGAGTTCATCGGCCGCAACCGTCGCCTCGATTCGCCAGCGGCGTTGTTCCGCGAGCAGTTGGCGGGCCGCACTGGCGCGGGACTCGACCCGTGCGCAGCGCTGCAGGTGATCATCGATCTCGAGGCGGGGGAGTCACGGAGCGTCGCATTCGTGCTGGGTCAGGGCCGTGACGAGGCGCAGGCGCGAGAACTGGCCGCGCGTTACAGCACGCAGGAAGCCGCTGAGTCCGCGCTCGAGGCGAGCGAACGCAAGTGGGACGACACGCTCAGCATGGTGCAGGTCAGCACGCCTGACGACTCGTTCGATCTCATCGTCAATCGCTGGTTGCTGTACCAGACGTTGAGCTGCCGCATCTGGGCGAGGAGCGGGCCGTACCAGCCGGGCGGGGCGTTCGGCTTCCGCGATCAGCTCCAGGACGTCCTCGCGCTGCTCGACGCCCGGCCGGAGCTGGCGCGCGCCCACATCGTGCAGGCGGCGTCACGACAGTTTGTCGAAGGGGACGTGCAGCACTGGTGGCATCCGCCGAGCGGCCGGGGAACGAGAACGCGGTGCTCCGACGATCTGCTGTGGCTGCCGTACGCCGCCGCCGGCTACGTATCCCACACCGGCGACGAGTCGATGCTCGACGAACCGGCGCCGTTTCTCGAGGCGCCACTCCTCACACCGGGGCAGGACGAGACCTACAACCTGCCGCGGGTGTCGTCGCAGACGGGCACGGTGTTCGATCATTGCATCCGCGCCATCACCCACGCGATGAAGTATGGCGCGCACGGGCTGCCGCTGATCGGATCGGGCGACTGGAACGACGGGATGAATCGCGTCGGCCGCGACGGCCGCGGCGAGAGCGTGTGGCTCGGATGGTTCCTGATCACCGTGCTGAACGACTTCGCCCCGCTCTGCGCATCCCGCGGCCACCACGACCTGGCCGAGCGCTATCGGCAGGACGCCCGCTGGCTGGCGGGGATGCTCGAATTCGCCTGGGACGGCGACTGGTATCGGCGCGCCTACTTCGACGACGGGACGCCGCTCGGCTCGGTGCAGAACGAAGAGTGCAAGCTCGATTCACTGACGCAGTCGTGGGCGGTGCTGTCGTCGGCCGCGCAGCCCCGCCGCGCCGAGCGGGCGATGAACGCCGTGCGGGCGCACCTGGTGCGGCGCGACGCGCAGATCGTCCTCCTGCTCACGCCGCCGTTCGACCGGATGGCCAGCGATCCGGGCTATATCAAGGGCTACGTGCCCGGCGTGCGCGAGAACGGCGGGCAGTACACGCACGCCGCGATGTGGACGGTGATGGCGCTGGCGCGCCTCGGCATGGGCGACGAAGCGATGGAACTGTTCCACATGGTCAACCCGATCAACCATTCGCGGACGGCCGACGGGCTCGAGCGCTATCGGACGGAGCCGTTCGCCGTGGCTGCCGACGTCTACGCTCACCCGATGCACGTCGGGCGTGGCGGCTGGACCTGGTACACCGGGTCGGCGGGATGGATGTATCAGGCGGCTGTCCGGGCGCTGCTCGGCATCCGGCGCCAGGGTGCCACGATGAGCGTGGCGCCATGCATTCCCTCGGTCTGGCCGGAGTTCTCGCTGGTCTTGACGCTAGGCCGAACGCGCTATCGGATCAGCGTCGCGAATCCGCATCACCGGACCCGTGGGATCAAGGTGGCCGAGCTGGACGGCGTGGCGGTCGATTCGCACGCGATACCGCTCGTAGACGACGGCGCAGTGCACGACGTGCAGATCGTCATGGGTCATGCAGGAGACGTGGTGCCGGCGGCCGGCGCGCCGGTGGGGTCACGCGCGGGTGGGGTCAGGTCTTGAATGCCGCCTTTCTTCACGCTCTGACCCCGTCATCGAGACTATCTGCCCGGTGTCAGAGCGTGAGAAAAGGCGGCATTCAAGACCTGACCCCAGAGTTTGCGAGGACGCGCGCGGTAAGTTGCTGTGAGGCCAGCGAGAACAGGCAGTACGCCGCAAACCAATAAAACCCGGGTCCGAACCGGGCGGTGAATGCCACGACCGGCGCGCTGCCTGCCGGCGCGCTCTGCGTCGCGATCGCCACGAGATACGTGATGAAGAGCGCTACCACGAACACATCAGCCATCGACCACTTGGCGATCGTCTCCACGAACGCGAGGACGCGCCGCCGCTGATCCCCTCGCGCGGCGAACACGGCCCAGCCGACGAGCGCGGTCTTCCCGAACGGCACCACCACGCTGAACAGCAGGATCAGCGTGGCCGGGATCGGGCTGCCGACTTCATAGAGACGACGCACTGATCCCGCGATACTGCGCGTCTGCTGAAAGACCTCCACTTCGCCGACGTTCTTCTGCAGCGAGGCGGTCAGCGCCGGCGTCACCTTGTCGATGATGGTCTGGCGGAGGTCGCCGCCGGTGAGGTCGAGCAGGCCAAGCACCGTCGGGTTCATCATTCCTCGTAGGGCCGTCACCGTGCCATCGTCGAGCCCGCGCTCGAGGAGCGTCGGCGCCATCTGCGCGATTCCCTCGCGCGTCAGGACCCCGCGTATCGTCAGCACGGGCAGGAAGAGGCCGGGCAGGAGCAGTCCCAGCGAGACAATCAGCAGGACAAGGACGAGCCAGCGGGTGGAGGTCACCACAGGGAAGGTATCAGGTATCAGGGATCAGGTATAAGAATCCAGGACGATGACGACGATCCGTCGCTACGACCCGACTCGTGATGTGCAGGCGCTGCGGGACTGCGTGATGGCGCAGCAGGACTTCCATCGTCGCCTGGAGCCGTCGTGGCCGACGGGCGAAGCTGTCGCTGATGCGTATCTGGCCTACCTGCAGCAGGAGTGCGCCGCTCACAACGGCAGCATCTTCATCGCGGAGGTTGCCGACGAGCCCGCGGGCTTCGTCTGCATCGTCGCGGCGGCAGCCGGCGCGTCGCCCGATGATCCGGCGCCGTTTGCGTGGGTCCATGACATCTACGTCAAGCCGGAACACCGATGCCATGGCATTGCCAGCGCCCTGATGGCAGAAGCCGAGCGCTTTGCGCGTGAGCACGGAGCGCGGGTAGTGCGCCTTGGGGTGCTGAATCGGAATGTGTCTGCCGTCGATTTCTACATCAATCGTGGCTTCCGCGAGTACACGCACGTCCTGACCAAGCGACTGGACGAGTGATCCGTCATCGGGACGAACTGCCGTCGCACTGACTCGGTTCTGCGGTGATAGAATCCGCCGCCGTCATGGTCAGTGTCAGCATCGAAGGCGATCGAGTCGTGTTCGACGTCCAGGGGATGCATCAGCTCTGGGCGCTCAGAAGCCGCCTGGAGATTCCGCTCACGCACATCACCGGTGCCGAACACGATCCCGAGCAGGTGGGCCAGTGGTGGCACGGATGGAAGCTGCTGGGAACGGACATGCCCGGCCTGTTCGCCGCCGGCACGTTCTACTACCACGGTGAGCTGGTCTTCTGGGACGTGCGCGACCCCGAGCGCACGATCGTCGTATCGCTCGTGGACGAGCGCTACAAGAAGCTGATCATCGAGGTCGAGGATCCGGACGCGGCCGTCAACACCATCGAATCCGCACTCCGATTGCCGGCGCCGGGCACTGCGCCGGCGTAGGACCTCCGCCCTCTCGTTGGGGTGCGCGCTGAAAATGCGGTTGCACCGCCGGCCCCGACGGTGCGCAGGTCACTCCCAGCCGTGAAAGCTTCGTAGTAACGTCACATCCGTCGAAGGCCACAGCGGAAGCGTGGCCTCGATAATGGGGAGCAGTCTTCATGGGAGCGGTCCGCGGGTGCTGACACGACGATCATTTCTGCTGTTGCCGGCGCTGGCGCCTGGCCTCCGAGGCACATGGGTGCGCGAACCCGGCCTTCATCACTTCACCTTCGAGCACGTACTCGGTACATCCCTCGATCTCGATCTCTGGGCGGAGTCGACCGCCAGCGCCGAAGGTGCCGCCTTTGGAGTGCTCGACGAAGTGGACCGCCTGGTGAGCGTACTCAGCACACGGGATCCAGGAAGCGAAATCAGTCACTTTGCCACGAATCCGGGCATGCAGCCGTCGGCAGATCTCTCGGCCGTGTTCGCGTCCTACGACACCTGGGCGGACCGCACTCGCGGTGTGCTGTCGATCATGCCGGGCGGGCCAGGCACGCCGCGCAACGTGGACGCGCTCGGGAAGGCGTACATCCTCGATCAGGCGGCCGCGGTCGCGGCCGGCAGTCGCGGTGTTGCGGGAGTCTTGCTCAACATCGGGGGCGACATCGTGGTCCGCGGTCGCAGTTGCGATATCGCGATTACGGACCCGGCCGCGTGGCAGGACAACGCGGCGCCACTCACCTGGGTTCGCCTGCACGACCAGGCGATCGCGACGAGCGGAGGCTACGCGCGAGGGACGCACCTGGTTGACGCGCGCACCGGGCAGCGTGTTCAGCCTGCATCAGGCGCGTCGGTCATCGCCCGCACCGCAGTCGATGCGAACGCGCTGGCGACGACGCTCTGTGTCGTGGCAGCGAACGAAGGGCTGCCGATGGTCGAGCAAGCGCATGGGGCCGAAGCGATCCGGATTGACACCGAGGGCCGCATCCTCCGGTCCGCGGGCTTCGCCCGGTTCGAGCGGCCGCGCGTCATCCCGGCCGCGGCGGCCGCCAACTGGCCAGCGGGGTACGAGCTGAACATCTCGCTTACGTTGACTGAAGGAACGGCAGGATCCAGGCAGGGTGGCTTTGGCGGCGGGTTCGGTGGATTCGGGGGCCGCGGCGGCGGTCGCGGGCGGGGCGCCCGTCGTCCCTACGTCGCCGCCTGGATCGAGGACACATCGGCGCGGCTGGTGCGGGTGCTCGCGTTCTGGGCCGACAACCCCCGGTATTTCCCCGAGCTCTCCAGCTTCTATACGCTCATCGGCCGCGACGAGCGCCGATTGTCGAACCTGTCGCGCGCGACACGCGCGGCGGGCAATTACCACCTTGTGTGGGACGGCCTCGACGAGAAGCAGGCACCGGTGCCGGCCGGCAGCTATCGGGTGGTGATCGAGACGAATCAGGAGCACGGCTCCTACGGGAAACAGCACGGCGTGATCATGTGCGGCGATCAGCCGGCACAGATTACGCTGCCGGCGGCGGCAAACTTCGAGGCCGTCACGATCGACTATGGTCCACGGCCGTCCCGCGTATGAAGCGCGTCACCCGCTTCGTCACCCACTGGGGACTGCTGATTCACATCTACCTGTCGATGGCCGGGTTCGCGTTGACGCTGCTCTTTGCCGTCACCGGGCTCACCCTGAATCACCAGGATTTCGGCGCCGGTGAGCCGGTGCTGACGACGTCCACCGTGGAACTGCCGGCAGACCTGGCGGCACGCGGCGGCGAAGACGTCGTGGCGCCGTGGCTCAAAGGGCATCTCGACATCAGGACGCCGCTCTCGGGGTACCGCGAAGACGAGCAGCAGATTCAGGCTACGTTCGCGGCGCCGGGGCACCGCACCGTCGTCACCATCGACCGCGCGGCACACAACGGGCAGGTCGAGAGCGAAACGCGCGGGCTGCTCGGCAAGCTCGATGACCTTCACAAGGGGTTCGACAGCGGTCCGGTGTGGTACTGGATGATCGACCTGACGGCGGCGCTGCTGACGATCAGCGCACTCAGCGGGATGATGACGCTGGCCGGCCTGCGGCATCGCCGCGCCACGGGCTTCCTGCTCGGAGGGCTCGGGCTCGTGACGCTGGGAGCAATCTACCTTGTCTTCGTGCCGCAGTAGCTGAATACCTCGGTCCGGGGTGTCGGGAAGGCGTGGTTCGTAGTCACGTCCGGTTGCACAGCCCCTTCCAAGCAGATCCGGACTTGCGGCGTGGACCGGCCGTCATTGCAGGAGTCGCGCGGCGATGTCCTGCCACACAGGCGTCGCGGAGAGCAGCGCGACCACCGGCGGTAAGGCGAGGACACCAGCGACCAGGCTCCAGCGATAGGCCACGTGGATGCGGTGGCGCGTGATCAGGTCGTAGACCGGCCCCGCGAGCATGAACGCGATCACGATGAGCGCGATCACCGGGGTGCGGCCGCTGGCGAATGGCAGCCGGCTTGCGCCGGGACCAACGAGCGTCGCCATGGTCGCCATGAACATCAACCGCTTATGTGTCTGCGGACTGCGTCGCCAGTACCAACCGGCCGTCACCAGCACCGCGAACACGATGATGTCGAGCAGATTCAGCAGCAGGAATCCGCCCGGATCCGGAAACTCGACGCCTGGAACGCCGCGGTGACCCGCGCGGGACATCACGATCGCCGTCGCCGAACCGAGCACGAGCATCACTCCCGCGAGGCCGACGGCCCACGGACCCAGCCGCCGGTGCACGTCGGTTCGGCCCTTCAGCACGAGCAGATTCTGGGTGAC
>Ga0308173_10001237_pt1 | contig 12479 bp, 10 predicted proteins | sample PhyPR1_FD_203716 | JGI IMG/M metagenome (GOLD analysis project Ga0308173, IMG submission 203716) | Soil microbial communities from UC Gill Tract Community Farm, Albany, California, United States - DLSLS.P.R1 | ecosystem: Environmental > Terrestrial > Soil > Agricultural land | place: USA... | reverse complement strand
CTCGTTGTCGTACCAGCCGAAGATCTTCGCGAAGTTGCCGCTCGCCATCGTCAGCTCGCTGTCGAACGTGCACGACGCCTGGGAGTGGACGATGTCGGTCGAGACGAGCGGCTCCGTCGAGTAGTCGAGGTACGGCGCGAGCGGGCCGCCGTTCGCCGCCTTCTCGAACGCCGCGTTGATCGACTCCTTGGTCGCGTCCCCTTTCAGGTTCACGACGAGATCGGTGACCGATCCGGTCGGCACGGGCGCCCGCATCGACATGCCGTCGACCTTTCCTTTCAGGTGCGGCAGCACGAGCCCGATCGCACGGGCGGCGCCCGTCGAGGTCGGCACGAGGTTCAGCGCCGCGGCGCGTGCGCGGCGCGGGTCCTTGTGTGGCCCGTCCTGAAGCATCTGATCCTGTGTGTACGCGTGGATCGTCGTCATGAACCCGCGTTCGATGCCGAAGTTGTCGTCGAGCACCTTCGCCATCGGCGCAACGCAGTTCGTCGTGCACGACGCGTTCGAGATGATCGAATGCTGTTCGGGGTCGTACCGGTCGTCATTGACGCCGAGCACGAGCGTGATGTCGGGGTCCGTCGCCGGGGCCGAGATGACGACCTTCTTCGCGCCCGCGTCGAGGTGCTTCTGCGCTCCGTCGCGGCTCGTGAAGAAGCCTGTGGACTCGACGACGACGTCGACCTCCATCTCCTGCCACGGCAGGTTCCCTGGGTCACGCTCTGCGAGCCCCTTGATCTCGTCGCCGTTCACCTTCAGCGAGCCGCCCTCGACGTCCACCTCGCCGTCGAAGCGGCCGAGCACCGAGTCGTAGCGCAGCAGGTGCGCCATCATCTCGACATCGCCGAGATCGTTGAACGCGACGATCTCGAATCCGGCCTTGCGCTCCTGCGCCGCCCGGAAGAAGTTGCGGCCGATCCGGCCGAATCCATTGATTCCCACGCGTGTCTTCGCCATGGCGAGGACTCTAACGGCGGGTCAGGCAGCGATGCCGTAGATGTCGGCGAGCTTCCCCCGCAGGTAGCGAACGTACGGCGCCGGATCGATCTCGCGCGTGCCGACGACGCGCTCGAGCGTCTCGGCCGGCGTGAACTTGCGGCCGTGGCGATGGAGGTTCTCGCGCAGCCAATCGCGCAGCGGGCCGAATTCGCCCTGCTCGAAGCCCGCCTCGAGATCGGGCACGTCCGTGGTGACCTTGTCCCAGATCTGGGCCGAGATCAGGTTGCCGAGCGCGTACGTCGGGAAGTAGCCGATCGAGCCGCCCGACCAGTGGACGTCCTGCAGCACGCCCTCCGTGTCGTTCGGTACCTCGATCCCGAGGTACTCCCACATGCGGCGGTTCCACTCCTCGGGCAGCTGCTCGAGCGGGAACTCGTCCGCGAGCATCGCCTGCTCCAGCTCGAAGCGAAGGATGATGTGCAGGTTGTACGTCGCCTCGTCCGCCTCGACCCGGATGAGCGACGGCTCGACCGCGTTCACTTCCCGGTACCACCGTTCGGCGTCGTAGCCGCGGAACTCGCCCGGGAAGAGCTCCTGCAGCCGCGGGAAGAACCGGCGCCAGAACGGCAGCGAGCGGCCGACGAGGTTCTCCCACATGCGGCTCTGCGACTCGTGCATGCCGAGCGACACCCCGCGCGCGAGCGGCGAGCGCTCGAGGTTCGGGTCGATCTGGTGCTCGTAGAGCCCGTGCCCGAACTCGTGCATCGTCCCGAAGAGCCCCCCGAGATGCTCGGCGAAGTAGCGGGTCGTGATGCGGATGTCGGTCACGCCGGTGCCCGACGCGAACGGGTGCACGGTCAGGTCCAGCCGCCAGGCGTCGTCGGTGAAGCCGAACTCGTGGATGATCTCGCGCTCGAAGACTTTCTGGGGCTCGATCGCCAGGTTCTTGGCCGGCTTCTCGATCGCTCCCTTCTCCGCCGCCTCCTTCACGAGCGGCGCCTGGTGCTCCTTCAGGTAGTCGAAGATGCGGCGCACCTCCGCCGTCTTCATGCCGAGCTCGTAGTCGTCGAGCACGATGTCGTACGGCTCGTCGGCCACGTCGAAGCAGTCGATGTAGCGCTTCCGCAGGTCGAGGTTCTTCCGGAGCACCGGCAGGAACGACGCGAAGTCGTTCTCCCTGCGCGCATCGATCCACACCTGGTTCGCGAGCGCAGCCGACCGCGATATCTCGGCGCGCAGCTCACCGGGCACCTTGCTCGCCTTCTCCCAGTCCTGTGCCGCAACGCGGACGAGGCTCGCCTCGAACGAGTCGTACTCGTGCCCCTCGCTCCAGGTGCGCAGCCCGTCGATCAGCGATCCCATCTCCGCCGACGTGAACTTCTCATGGGCGATCCGGCCGACGGTCGCCATCTGCTCGGCGCGGAGGGCAGCGCCGCGCGGCGGCATCATCACGTGCTGGTCCCAGCTGAGGAGGGACGCGGTCTTGACGAGATCGGAGATCTCGGCAAGGCGCTCCCGTAGCTCGTCGAAGCGGGCCCGGCTCATGACGGAGGAATCTATATGACGGCGGTTGGCCAGACGGCGGCCGGGGGGAGGCTCCGAGGACGACCCTCCCCCCGGGTGCACCGGGACCTGAGCGTCGACGGTGAACGGGGTCTGTATTCACCGCCGGCCGGACCCGGCTCCGCCGAAGTGAGTATGCGGACACGCATGTCGTGCGCGCTAGAGGAGTTGCAAGCAAGAAACCACTAGGTTTCAACGAGCTCGAGGATCGCTTCCAGGCGGCGATGTGCAGCCGACCTCGAGAGCGGCGGGCGGGCCTTCGCGGCAAGCTCGGCCAACGACGCCGACGGGTGCCGAAGGCGCAGCTCCGCGATCTCGACGAGCTCGGCGGGCAGCGCGTCGAGGCCGATCGCACGAATCGCCTCGGCCTGTGCGTGCGCCGCGCGCGCGACGCGCTCCAGGTTTGCCTCGTCGGCGTTCGCCAGGCGGTTCGCGTCGGCGCGGATCGCGGCAAGGACCGCATGTTCCTCCAGCCGGAGCGCCGTGTCGCCGGCGCCGGCCAGTGCGAGCACATCGGCGATCGTGTCGTGGCCTTTCGCATAGACGAGCGCGTGCGACCTTCGCTCGGCGACGTGCAGCGGGACGTCTTCCCGGGCGCCGACCTCCGAGATGAACCGCGCACCGTCGACCGTCCCCGCGCGAATCTCGAGGTGCGGGTTACGCGGCCCGGACAGGGACCCGGCTCCGAGCAGCGCGCCGCGGAGGTAGGCGCCGCGGCAGCAGGACCGGCCGACGACGCGCTTCGGAGGGGTTTCGAGCGGCGCGCCGGAAGAGGACAGCACGCCGGCCTCGCGCAGCAGCGCAAGCGCTCGCTCGTCTGCGGTTACGTGGAGCTGGTAGCGCGTTGCGCGGTCGAATGCGCGGCGATGGTACGTGCGGATCTCCGAGCGCACGCCGAGCTCGCGCAGGAGCGAGAACGCACGGCGTGCGCCGGCGGAGCTCGCGAGGTCGAGGTGAACGGCGACGCGGCCGCCCTGAAGGTGCCAGGCTCCCGACGCGTGGAAGAGCGCGGAGAGCTCGGCGAGCCGGCAGCAGCGGCGTACGGGCGCGATCTGAGCGAGCTCGTCGCGGAGGTCGTCGGAGAGGGGCATCAGAGCGTGACGCCTTCGAGCGCGAGCAAGCGGCGCTTGTACTCGACCCCGAGCGATCCCCAGCTTCCGATTCCACCGACGGAGACGACGCGGTGCACCGGCAGGAACGGCGCGAGCTCGCAGCGCGCGCAGAACGTTCCAGCGGCGCGGGCCGCTCGCGGCCGCCCGGCGAGGGCGGCGAGCTCGCCGTAGGTGACCACCTCCCCGCGCTGCACCTCGAGGAGCGCCCGTGCACAGTCGCCGTGAAACCCGGCCGGAAGCACGATCGGCACGTCGCGGAGATCGTCGTCCGCACCGGCGAACCAGGCTCGGAGGCGAGCCGCCAGGGTCTGACCCGGGTCTGACCCGGGTCTGACCCGGGTCTGACCCCGTGGGCGCGGTAACTCGCTGTGGAAGACACGTCCCCGATCGTCGAGCCAGACCTCCCCCACGCCGAAGCCGGCGGCCTCGTACTGCACCAGCGTCGGCTTCATGCGCGATGTTGTAGCTTCGCGCCCGTGAATCGCGCCATGCTTCCTGCGCTCGGGTACATCTACGTGGCGCTCGCCGTGCCCGCGCTGGTGCTCGGCGTCGACCATCCGAACGCCGAATCGGCGCTCTTGACCGGGGCTGTATTCGCCTACCTGTGGTTCGTGGCGAGCCTCAGCGCGCAGCTCGTCCGGTTCGACCCGACGGGCTTCTTCGCGAGCGTCGTCGGCCTCGGCGGCGCAGCGTTCATCGCGCTGCAGGCGATCGCCGTGCTGCGCGGCGACCCGCGCGTCGCGGCGACGTCGTCGGCGTGCGCGGCGACGGTGATCGTCGGCGCGTCCCTCGCCGCCTGGCGGGCGCGGAAGATCTCGAAGTGGTTCGCTCAGGCCGGGCTCGTGGGCGGAGCCGGCGTCCTCGGCGTCGGGTTCGCGGAGGGAGCCGCGAACTGGACGTTCGCGGGCGACTCGATCTTCGCGTCGTCACTCGGATTCATGGTGTGGGTCGTCGTCACTGCGACCTACCTGCTCCGTCGCTAGATCGACCACCTGCTCGAACGGCGCGTCGTCGTAGAGCACGGGAAGGCGCAGATCGCGCGCTTCGCGGTCCATCGTCGACGCGATCGGCGTCCAGTCGCCGTCTGGCGCGGGGAGCAGGAACAGGGCGCGGTCGAGCGACCGCAGGACGGCCGACACCGACGTCGGGAAGAGACCCGCGCCGGCGACGACGACCGGGCCGTCTTCCGGAGCCGCGCGCAGGTCTTCGAGAACGAGCCGGAACCGATGGCGCGAGCGGGCGACGAACGACGCGAGCGACATCTGCGCGTCCGTCACGGGCAGACGGGCCTCGTGGTCGGGGCAGTGCTCGTCCAGCGAGTAGAGCTCGAGCCCCAGCCGCTCCGCGAGCGCTCGCGCGAGCGGCTCGACCGGGCACTCGGGCGGTCCGCCGATCCACAGCGCGTGCGCCGGGTCCACGCCCGTAATGTACGGCGCATGTCCACGCATGCCATCTCACGCCCCCCAGCCCCGCACAACGAGCCGATCCACGAGTACGCGCCGGGGAGCCCCGAGCGCCTGCGCCTCCAGACGCGCGTCGAGCGCATGCGCGCAGAGCGCGTCGAGATCCCGCTCGTGATCGGCGGCAAGGACGTCACGACCGGCGACCTGAAGCAGGCGGTGATGCCGCACGACAAGGAACACGTCCTCGCCGACGTCCACCAGGGAAACGCGGAGCACGTGCAGCTCGCGGTCGACGCGGCCGCAAAGGCGTGGCAGGACTGGTCACGCTGGCCGTGGGAGGAGCGCGCCGGCGTGCTGCTGCGCGCGGCCGAGCTGCTGTCCGGCCCCTGGCGCGACACGCTGAACGCGGCGACGATGCTCGGCCAGTCGAAGACCGCGCACCAGGCTGAGATCGACGCGGCGTGCGAGGCGATCGACTTCTTCCGCTTCAACGTCGAGTTCATGACGCGCCTCTACTCCGAGCAGCCGGTGTCCTCGCCCGGTGTGTGGAACCGGATGGAGTACCGCCCGCTCGAGGGGTTCGTGTTCGCCGTCTCGCCGTTCAACTTCACGGCCATCGCGGCGAACCTGACGACGTCGGCGGCGCTGATGGGGAACGTCGTCGTCTGGAAGCCGGCGGGCACCGCGATGCTCTCGGCGTACTACCTGATGCGCCTGCTGCAGGAGGCGGGCCTGCCCGACGGTGTGATCAACCTGGTCTACGGGTCCGGCGCGACGATCGGCGACGCGGCGATCGCGAGCCCACACCTCGCCGGTATCCACTTCACCGGCTCGACACCGGTGTTCAACGGGATGTGGCGCTCGGTCGCCTCGAACATGGAGCGCTACCGGAACTACCCGCGCATCGTCGGCGAGACCGGCGGCAAGGACTTCATCGTCGCGCACCCGTCCGCCGACGTCGACGCGCTCGCGACCGCGATCGTGCGCGGCTCGTTCGAGTACCAGGGCCAGAAGTGCTCTGCATCGTCCCGCGTGTACGCGCCCTCGAACATCTGGCCCGCGCTGCGCGAGCGCCTTCAGGAGCAGATCTCGACGATCCGGATGGGCGACGTCTCCGACTTCCGCAACTTCATGGGTGCCGTCATCGACGGCTCGTCGTACAAGACACAGGTCGAGGCGATCGAGGAGGCTCGCTCGACGGCGGACACCGACATCGTCGTCGGCGGCGGCTATGACGACTCGCGAGGCTACTTCGTGCAGCCCACGGTGATCGAGACGCGCAACCCCGAGTTTCGGACGATGCGCGACGAGCTCTTCGGGCCGGTCGTGACGACGTACGTCTACGACGAGGCTCGCTGGGACGACACGCTGCAGCTGATCGACCGCACGGCGCCGTACGGCCTCACGGGCGCCGTCTTCTCGGAGGACCGCGCGGCGATCGACGACGCGAAGGACAAGCTCCGCTACGCCGCCGGCAACTTCTACGTGAACGACAAGCCGACCGGCGCAGTCGTCGGGCAGCAGCCGTTCGGGGGCGCCCGCGCCTCGGGCACGAACGACAAGGCGGGCTCGATGTGGAACCTGATCCGCTGGGTCAGCCCGCGCTCGATCAAGGAGACGTTCACGCCTCCGCGGGACTACCGCTACCCGTTCATGGACGACGAGCCGGACACCGCCGGCACCTGATCACGTCCTGAACGCCCACGCGACGGCGTGCGCGTGCCGCGCGTCTCGCGCGTAGGCGACCGCCAGGTGTCCGCCGGGCTTCAGCGGCTTGTCCGGCGCGCCGTAGACCGTGCCGCGCTTCGGCGTCAGGCCGCCGCCCTTTCCGAGCACTTCGACGCCGTCGACCCACATCGCGGTGTCGACGAGGTCCGTCTTCGCCGTCGCCTGGAACGCCACCTGCGGCGTCGCCGCGACCTTCTGCCCCGGTTTCGGACCGAGGATGTCGAGCTTCGGGTCGCCGCTTCGGTCGGCGATCCACTTGCCACCGACAAGGTGGTACGCGGTCGCCTTCGTCCCCGACACGGCGACCGCCCACGACGTGCCTTCATAGAGGACGTCGCCGGGCGGCGGCGACTTCGTGTTCTGCGCGATCGTGTTGCCGCCGGCGTGCTTCGACCCGCCGCAGGCGGCGAGCACGGCGACGAGCGCGAGGAGGGCCAGCCGACGCATCCGAGGAAGCGTAGTCACGAGCGGCGGAACGCAACAGCGGCGCCGACGAGCGCCGGCACCGCGAGCACGACGCCGGCCGCCCGGACGCCGAACGCACCGGCGAGCCCCCCGTCGGCGAGGCTCGCCACGGGCCGAAGGCCGAGGAACGCGATCGACCACAACGCCATGATCCGGCCGCGCTGCGACGGCAGCACGCCGAGCATCAACCGCGTCGTCGCCGACGTGTTCGAGCCGAGGTAGCCGAAGCCGGCGAGCGCGAGGAACGCGAACGCGAGCGGCAGCCAGGGCGTCACCGAGAAGAGCAGGATCCCCGCGCCGAGCGCGCCGAGTGTCGCTGCCATCCGCCGCCGCGAGCCCGCAACGCGGCCTGCGACGAGCAGTGCGGCCGTCACCGCGCCCGCGCCGAAGCAGCCCACGATCACGCCCGCCCATGTCGCCGAGTAGCCGAACACGTGCGCGAACGCCGGCGACTCGGTGTTCACCGGGTCCGAGCCGAAACCCGCGACCATGACAACGAGCAGCGCGAGCACGAGCCTCGGGTTCTCGCGTAGGAGGCGAATGCTCTCGCGCAATGTCGACCGCTCGGCGCGCTCCTCGGCACGCGGGCGCACGAGCAGCAATCCGGCGACCAGCAGCAGGTACGAGCCGGAGTTGATCGCGAAGGCCCACGGGATGCCGAGCAGCGCGATCACCCCGGCGGCGCTCGCCGGGCCGATCGCCCGCGCGAGATTGAACGTCATCGAGTTGAGCGCAACCGCCTGCGGCACGTCCTCCTCGTCGACGAGCGCCGTGATCAGGGACTGCTGCGCCGGGATCGACACCGCGCTCGCCACGCCGAGCGCAGCCGAGAAGCCGATCACGACCCATTCGTCGGCGGCCCCGCCCCACGCGAGCGCGGCGAGCCCTGCGCTCAGCGCGATCGAGGCCGTCTGCGTCCCGAGCAGCAGCTTGCGCCGGTCAACGCGGTCGGCGAGCCCGCCGGCCCACGACGAAAGCAGCAGCACGGGCGTGTACTGGCAGAAGTTGAGGACGCCGAGCAGGAACGCCGAGTGGGTCAGCCGGAAGACGAGGATCGACGCGGCGAGGTTCTGGAACCAGGTGCCGCTCGCCGATGCCGCGTTGCCGGCGAAGTACGGCCCGAAGTTGCGCGTGCGGATCACGCGCCAGGCCGCACCCGGTCCGACTGTCGCGGTTATGCCCGGCCGGTCCGGTGCAGCTGCGCGTAGATGCGGCGCGCCGTCTTGGCGGGCACGCCGGGGACCCCCTCGAGCTCCTCCTGCGTCGCCTGGACGACGCGTTCCGCGGAGCCGAAGTGCTGCAGGAGCGCACGCCGGCGCACCGGCCCGACGCCTTCGAGCTGGTCGAACATCGAGCCGCGTGCGGCCGCGTCGCGCCGCTGGCGGTGGAAGGTGATCGCAAACCGGTGCGCCTCGTCGCGGATCCGCTGCAGGAGTTGCAACGCCGGCGACTCCTTCGGCAGGAGGATCGGCCCCGCGCGGCCCGGCACGAACACCTCCTCGATCCGCTTCGCGAGCGAGATGACGGCGACGCGCGGCAGCTCCAGGTCCTGCATCGCCGCGAGTGCCGCCGAGAGCTGTCCCTTGCCGCCGTCGATCACGACGAGGTTCGGTGTCGCGGCGAACGACTCGTTCCACTCGTCGGATCCCGGGTCGGCGCCGAGGCGCGAGAAGCGGCGGGTGATCACCTCGCGCATCGATGCGAAGTCGTCCTGGCCCTCGACGCCCTGCACGGTGAACTTGCGATAGTGCGCTTTCTTCGCGACGGCGTCCTCGAACACGACCATCGAGCCGACCACCTCCTGGCCCTGGATGTTCGAGATGTCGAAGCACTCGATGCGGATCGGGAGCGACTCGAGGTTCAGCGCCTCGCGCAGCTCCTCGAGCGACTCGAGCCGCCGTGCGCGCTTCGTCTCGGCGACGAACGTCTCGGACTCGAGCGCCAGGTGGGCGTTCTGCTGCGCGAGCTCCTGCAGCCGGCGCTTCTCGCCGCGCTCCGGCGCGCGCACCTCGACGTGCGCGCCGCGCCGCCCCGACAGGTACTCCTCGAGCGCAGCCGTGTCGCCGGCGTCGCGGGGCACGAGGATCTGTGGCGGGATCGACGGCGCCGCCCCGTAGTACTCGAGGCAGAACTGCTCGAGCACCTCCGAAAGCTCCTCGCCCGCAGCGTTCTCGAGGTGAAACGAGTAGCGGTCGACCATCCGCCCCTCGCGCAGCGGGAACACCTGCACGGCGGCGCGCTCCGGAGAGACGGCGATGCCGATCACGTCGACCGAACCGGTCGACGGCCGCTCGACGGCCTGCCGCTCGCTCAACCGCTCGATCGCGTGCAGCCGGTTGCGATAGCGCGCCGCGTCCTCGAAGCGCTCCTCGGCCGCCGCCTCGCGCATCTCCTGCTCGAGCCGACGACGGATCGGACGGTCGTCGCCGGCGAGAAACTCGATCACCTGGTCGATCAGCTCGCGGTAGTCCTCCTTCGAGATGTAGCCCACGCACGGCGCGTAGCAGCGCTCGATGTGGTAGTCGAGGCAGGGAATGCCGCTGTGCCGGCCCGGTTGCGGGCCCTCGCAAGGCCGGTAGCGGAAGACGCGGTTCAGCACGTCGAGCGTCTCGCGCACCTTCTTCGCGTTCGCGTACGGCCCGAAGTACCAGACGCCGCGCCGGTGCCGCTCCCGCGTGAACATGACGCGCGGGTAGTCGTCCTCGACGGTGACGGCGATGTACGGGAACGACTTGTCGTCGCGCAGCCGCACGTTGAACGGCGGCCGGTGGCGCTTGACGAGGTTCTGCTCGAGATGCAGCGCCTCGACCTCGCTCGACGTGACGATCGTCTCGATCGTCTCGACCCGGCCGGCCATCGTGCGGATCCCCTGGCGCGTGTCGCTCGAGCCCGCCTGGAAGTACGACCGGACGCGCGGCCGCAGCGACTTCGCCTTGCCGACGTAGAGCACGTCACCGGCCGCGTCGCGGAAGAGGTAGACGCCCGGCGCCGCCGGCACGCGCTTCAGCTGGCTCTCCAGGCGTCCCTCTGCCATCGGCACGCCAGGGTACTCTGGGCCCGTCGTGAGGGCGCTCTTCGTGGGTCTAGCCGTGTTCTTCGCGTGCGCTGCGCCGGCATTCGCCGGTGGCCCGCACATGCTCGTCGGCGCGGCGGAGAACATCGCCGAGACGACCGACCCGTCGGTCGCGAAGGCGGAGATGGACAAGGCGAAGCTCGCGGGGCTCGACTCGATCCGCCTCACGGAGACGTGGTCGCCCGGCGAGCGCGCGCTCCCGAAAGCCGACCAGCTGACGCTCGGGAACGCGGTTGCCGCCGCCCAGTTCGCCGGGATCCGCGTGATCCTCTCGCTCTATCCCTACGGCTCGAGCGTCACGCCGCTCACCGACCAGGACCGCGCAGACTTCGCCGCGTTCTGCGTCGACGTCGCGACGCGGTACCCGCTCGTCCACGACTTCATCGTGGGGAACGAGCCGAACCTGAACCGCTTCTGGATGCCGCAGTACGGCGCGAGCGGCGAGGATCTTGCCGCTCCCGCGTACGAGCAGCTCCTCGCGACGACCTACGACGCGTTGAAGGCCCTTCGCCCCCACTCGACGATCTACGGCGGCGCCCTCGCTCCCCGCGGCGTCGACAAGCCGAACACGGGCCGCGACACGCACTCGCCGACGACGTTCATCGCGGATCTCGGGGCCGCCTACAAGGCGAGCGGCCGCGAGATCCCGATCATGGACGCGTTCGCCTTCCATCCGTACCCCGAGAACTCGACGCTCGGCCCGGACTTCCCACACCCGAACAGCACCTCGATCGGCCTCGCCGACTACGACAAGCTCGTGGGCCTGCTCGGAGCGGCGTTCGACGGCACCGCGCAGCACGGGTCGTCGCTGCCGATCCTCTACGACGAGTTCGGGATCGAGACGCAGATCCCGGAGACGGAGAGCTCGCTCTACACGGGCAAGGAACCGGGCACGACGAAACCCGTCGACGAGGCGACCCAGGCGGCGATGTACGCGCAGGCGATGCAGATGACCTTCTGCCAGCCGACCGTCCTCGGCCTGCTGCTCTTCCACGTCCAGGACGAGCCGGCGCTCTCCGCGTGGCAGTCCGGCGAGTACTACGCGGACGGCACGCCCAAGTCGTCGCTGCCGGCAGTCCGGGCGGCTGCCGGGACGGTGCACCGCGGTGTCGCCGCTTCATGCCCGGGGATGCAATTGACCCCGAAGCTGGTTGTCGGTCGAGTCGTTCGGGACAAGACAGCGATCAGGGTCCCCGTCACGTGCTCGCTCGACTGCCGCTACATCGTCACGCTCGACCGGCGCCGCCTGACCGGAACGGCGGTCGGCGGCGTCCCGAAGACGCTTCGCTTCGCGGGCGAGCTCGCCGCCGGCCGGCACACTCTTCGCGCGCAGGCGACGGCGGTGCTGAACGCCGGGCCGCCCGCCTCCGCCTCGCGCTCCTTCCGCTCCTCCTGACTTTCGCGCTTGCGGGCTGCGGGGGCCACGGCCGCCGGCAGCTCGTGGTCGGCACCGTCGACGACGCGCCGAAATGGGCTGCGGACCCGGCGCAGCCGTTGCGACTGGCGCAGGACGCAGGGCTGCACGCGATCGTGCTGAGCGCCGTCTGGAAGCGCGGCGCGCATGCCGCAGCCGATCTTCCGCCCCTGCAACGCGCGGTGGCGGCCTGCAAGCAGGCGGGAATCCGGCCTGTGCTCGCCGTCTACCAGTTCAGCTCGTCGACACCGTCGTCGCCCCCTGACCGAGCCGCGTCTGCCGCCTACGCCGCCGCGCTCGCGCGCGCGCTCCCGGACGTGCACGACGTGATCGTCGGCAACGAGCCGAACCTGAACCTGTTCTGGCTGCCGCAGTTCGACGGCTCGGGCGGAGACGCCGCCGCGGACTCGTACGAGCAGCTGCTCGCGGCCACGTACGACGCGCTGAAGCAGGTGAACGGGAAGCTCGACGTGATCGGGGGCGGGCTCGCGCCCCACGGCGGCGACGATCCCTCCGCAGCGCGCCAGACGCACTCGCCGACGCGGTTCATCGCCGATCTCGGCCGCGCCTACCGGGCGAGCGGCCGCACGAAGCCGCTGATGGACGCGTTCTCGATCCACGTCTACGGCGAGTCGGCGCGGGTCCCGCCGACGCTTGCCCATCCGCACACGACGTCGATCGGGCTCGCCGACTACGGCAAGCTCGTGCGCCTCCTCGGGCGGGCGTTCGACGGGACCGCGCAGCTCGGCTCCAAGCTGCCGATCGTCTACGGCGAGTACGGCGTC
>Ga0308173_10001236_pt1 | contig 12481 bp, 12 predicted proteins | sample PhyPR1_FD_203716 | JGI IMG/M metagenome (GOLD analysis project Ga0308173, IMG submission 203716) | Soil microbial communities from UC Gill Tract Community Farm, Albany, California, United States - DLSLS.P.R1 | ecosystem: Environmental > Terrestrial > Soil > Agricultural land | place: USA... | reverse complement strand
GCTTCCACGATTTTGACAGCCCCCCAGGCGACGAATACGGAATGCAGCCGCGCCGTGGAGAACAAGGTGCGCTGCGCTCCCTGCATCATATGTGGTGCGGGGCCACCGACCGTGATGGGCATCATGCCGCACTCGAATGTGTCGAAACGGGACCTGAGACGGGAGCCAGGCGGAAGCTACCCGGGCAGCGGGACGCCCTCCAGCTCCGCGATGGCGGCCACCGAGTTGAGGACGGCCTGCTGCCGGGCTTCCGCAGGTTCCGCGCGGGAGAAGAGGAAGCCCTGCAGGGCATCGCAACCGTGGTCCATGAGGTAGCGTGCCTGGGCCGGCGTCTCGATGCCCTCGGCCGTCACCTTCAGTCCCAGGCTGCGGGCCATGTGGATCATCGAGGTCAGGATGGGCAGCTTTTCGACGCCTGTGCGCAGCATGGACACAAAGGACTTGTCGATTTTCACCACGTCCACGGGCAGGTCCTGCAGCCGGCCGAGTGAGGAATAGCCCGTCCCGAAGTCGTCCAGCGCCACCCGGATGCCGGCCTCGCGCAGGGTTTCGAGCTGGCCGATGACGTGGGAGTGGGCATCGAAGAAGACGCTCTCGGTCACTTCGAGCACCAGCTGGCGCGGGTCCACGCCGCTCCAGGCCGCGATGTCCAGGACGCGCTCGGCGAAGTCCTGGTGCTGCAGCTGGACGCCGGAAACGTTGACGGCCACGCTCCGGAACGGATCTTGGGAGAGCCAGGGCGCGAGCTCGGTGCAGCTGCGCCTCAGCACCTCGGCCCCGATCTCCCGGATCAGGCCGCTGCGTTCGGCCGTCTGGATGAAGTCGTCCGGCGCAACCAGGGCGCCTTCCCATTCCCAGCGTGCCAGGGCCTCGAACTGCACGACGTCGAGCCGGTCGCTGGAGATGACGGGCTGGTAGTGGACCGCGATCTGCCCCAGCTCCACCGCCCGCCGCAGCCCGGCCGTGAGCTGGGTGCGTTCCAGCAGCGCGGCCAGCATCTCGGGCCGGAAGTGCAGATAGCAGTTCTTGCCGGCCTCCTTGGCCGCGTACATGGCAAGGTCCGCCTGCCGCAGCAGCTCCGAGGACGTCTCCGTCCCGGCGTCGCGCGATGCCACGCCCAGGCTCAGGCCGGGCCGCATGAGCGTCCCCTCGATGGAGAACGGCGCGTTCAGGGTGCTGACCACGCGCTGCGCCACGGCGTCGGCGTCTCGGCAGCCGACCAGCAGGACGACGAACTCGTCGCCGCCCAGCCGCGCAACAGTGCCGTGCGGGCCCACGCAGTTCTGCAGCCGCCGAGAGATCTCGACGAGCATCTCGTCGCCGGCACGGTGGCCCAGGACGTCGTTGACTTCCTTGAAGTCGTCCAGGTCCAGGAGCAGCACGTGCACGGGCTCCGGCGTCAGGAGCGCCGCGGCTGCCCTCTCGTTGAACAGCATCCGGTTGGCCAGTCCCGTGAGCGGGTCCTGGAACGCCAGTTCCTTCAGCTTGTCCGCCTGCTCCGCCAGTTCCTCCATCGCACGGCGGGCCTGGTCCTGGGCGCGACGCCGGGAGGTGACATCGCGGAAGTTCCAGATCCGCCCCACAATCGTGTCCGCCACCTTCTGCGGCCGGGAGTAGAGCTCCACGGTGCGGCCGTCGGCGAACTCCAGGACGTCATGGCTGTGCATGACCGTGTCCGAGTACAGCGCCGAAACCTTCTGCAGGAAATAGTCGGGGTCGGCCAGTTGGTCCGCGATGAACCGGACCAGCGCCTGGGGGTCCGCCGAAGCGATCAGTTCCGGCGGCATGCCCCAAAGCTTCAGATACTGGTCGTTGATCCCCGTGATTTGCCCCTCGCTGGAGACCACCACGATCCCGTCCGAAGTCGATTCCAGGGTGGCGTCCAGGAGGGAGACGGCCAGCCGCCGTTCGGAGTCCGAGTCATTGCGGTGCCCGGCGTCGCGGACGGCGACCGCCATGGCCGTGCCGGCGTCGAGCGTCACCAGCGAGCACGTGATCTCGACGGCGAGTTCAGAGCCGTCCCGGCGCCGTCCGACGGCGGCGAACGGCCGACTGCCCGCCCGGCTTTGGCGGCCCAACCGGCCAAAGACCCGCAGGAAACCGCCGCTTTCGCCCTCCGAGAGCAGGACGGTGTGCTGCACGCCCAGCAGTTCTGCCCGCGGATAGCCGAACAGCCGTTCCGCGGCCGAATTAATGAAGGCGATAGTGCCGTCCGAGGTCAGCAGCAGACATGCATCGGGACCCTGTTCCAGCAGGGCCTCACCAAACCCAGTTCCCACGACGATTGCGGCTCCCAGAGCGACGGAATGTTGACAGTGCGGCAATGCCGGCCGACACTCCGCGGGCAATGCGTCTCCTGAATCATAGGGTCCTGCGGCCCCGTGTCCAGTACATCGGCCACGAACTTTCCGGGTCACCGGTTGCCGGGCACGCGTTCGCCCCGGAGCGCTGTGATGGTTCGAGTACCCGGTGCCGAAGCCATCGAGCGCCACCCGGACGCCGGGTCCAGCCCCCGGTTGCCCTGTCACCTATGGTCCCTAACGCCCCGGTTTAGCCGCCATACGTGATAGGGCAACGAGGGGGGGAGTGGCCGACTGCGGGCTCCCCCGTGACGGCCTGGTAGTGGGCGACGAGTTCGGCCCCGAGCGCGGACCACGTCCTGCCCTGGGCCGAGGCATGTGCTGCTGCCGCGAAGGCGCGCCGCTTGGCGTCGTCGCCCATCAGGTCCATTACCCGGGCCCGTAGTGCAGCAAGGTTGCCGGGCTCGTACAGCCAGCCGGTCCGCGAATTCTCTACGAGGTCCAGTGGCCCGCCACGGCCCGTGGCCACCACCGGCACTCCGGACGCCATGGCTTCCTGGATGGTCTGGCAGAAGGTCTCGAATTCGCCGGGGTGCACGAAGAGATCGAAGGACGCCACGGCCCGGGCGAGGTCGGCGCCGCCGAGGAATCCGGTGAAGACTGCTTGGGGCAGGGCAGCTTCCAGGGCTTTTCGCTGGGCCCGTCGCCGACGATCACCAGCCGCGTCCCGGGAACATCGGCCAGCACGGCGAGGTCCTCCACCTGCTTCTCGGCAGCCAGGCGGCCAACGTAGCCGATCAGCCGCTCACCGCCAGGGGCCACGGAAGCCCGCCAGCCGGCGTCGCGCTGCTTCGGGTTGAACCGCTGGGTGTCCACGCCGCGCCGCCACATGGCCACGCGCGGAATGCCGCGGCCCGGAGCTGGTTGAGCGCGAAGGTGGAGGGAACCAGGGTGCGCGAGGCCAGCAGGTGGATCTGTTCCACCCGGTTCCAGGCCCAGTTCTCCAGCAAGGGGACGCCGTAGCGCGCGGCGTAGCCGGGGATCTCGGTCTGGTAGATGGCCACGGTCGGGATGCCGAGCTGGTGGGCGGCCTGCGCGGCCCGCCAGCCGAGCACGAAAGGGGATGCGAGGTGGACGACGTCGGGCGCGTAGTCGGCAAGGATTCGCTTGACCCGATACACACCGCCCAACGCCACCCGCACATTCGCGTAGCCGGCCAGCGGTACCGAAGGGAGCCGGTGGACGTGCGCGCCTGAGACCTCGTCCGGGACGTCTGTGTCCTGCGTGGACGGCGCGATCACGAGCACGTCATCCCCGCGCTCCTGCAGGTGCTCCAGCACGCGCAGGATGGAGTGGGTGACCCCGTTCATGAGCGGCAGGAATGATTCGGCGACGATTGCGATCCTCACGCCTCCACGGTGCGGGCGGCGGCTTGCGGCGCGGGGGAGCCTGCGTGGCCGGGAGGGGAAGAGTGGGTTAACAGGTGGGCGCGGTCAGGCGTGAACGGCAGGGCGGTCAGCCAAGAGGCGCAAACAACAGGGCCAGGAGTGCTCGGTAAATCAGGAGGAAAAGTCTGTACCGCGCAATAGCGTTAGAGCGCAACGACAGGCGGCATGGCGAAATGGGCGGCCTACAGCGGATCGGGCCAGTTCCCGACCGGTCCGAGATTTTTTGGTGGCCTGGCAGCCGGGCCGCCACGCGCGCGCATATTGCCTTCCAACTGAATTCCCTCCAGAGGCTACGGGACTTCAGAATACGCCCGTCCCTTCCTAGCGTCCAGAGGCGGTTAGCCGGCCTTCAGCACGTCCGGAAGTTCGTCCACAAAAACGGTTTGGGGCGGTTCGAAGTAGATGACCAGGACCTGCTCGCCCACGGCGAAGACACTGCTCTTGTCGAACGGGTGCGCATGGAACGCGCTGGTTCCGCCGCGGACGGGCAGCATGACCTCGCCGATGGTGCCCGGACCGATCCGTCCGGTGACGCGGCCAATCTTGCCGGTCAGGCTCCGGTCAACATCCCTATGCATCAGTTTCCCCGTGCCTCAGTCTCGGTATCCCCGTGCCTCCGCACGCATGGCGGCCCTACGCCCCGGGGGTCTTGGCGTCCCGTTTGGCGGCGTCCCTGCTGTTCTTGAGCGCCGTGGAGAGCGCCGGAAGGTAGTCGCCCACCTGTGCCAAAATCCCGCCGATCATGCGGTTGACCCCTTCGCCGCCATTCAGGACGGTCATCTGGCCGACGTGCCCAAACGGCTCGGCCGCGGCCGCCACGATGGCCGGCATGTTCTCGGCGAGCTGCTGGGAAATGACGGCGTCCTGGTTGGTTGCGAGCGCCTCGGCGCGGGCCCTGATGCCTTCGGCCTCGGCCAACGCTTTGGCCTGGATGGCGGAGGCGGCGGCATCGCCGCGGGCCTTGGTGGCGGCAGCCTCGGCTTCGCCCGTGACCTTGGTGGCCCCGGCGGCCGCCGCTGCCGCCGTCGCGTTGGCCTGGGCCTGCAGTTCGGTGCGCCGGGCGTTGGCCTGGGCCTCGAGTTCGGTGCGCCGGGCCAGCGCCTCCGCGGCGCTGATGTCCGCGGATTTCTGGCCCTCGGCGTCGGTGCGCTTGGCGTAGGCCCGGGCGTCGGCGGGTTTGCGGACGGTGGTCTGGAGCTTTTGTTCCTCCCGGTCGGCCTCCAGCTTGGCCACCTCGGTTTCCTGGACCACCACCTGCTGACGGGCCGACGCATCGGCCAGCGGCCCGGCCTGGGCCGCGTTCGCCTTGGCGCGCTCGGCGTTGGCCTGCGCCACGGACTGCCGGATCGCGGACACACTCCGGGCATCGGCGATCAAGGCCTCGGCCTCGGCTTCCTTTTCGGCCGCCTCGCGGTTGCGGGTGGCTTCGGCGATGCGGGCCTCCATCTTGACCATGGCGATGTGCGGCTTGGCGATGTTCTGGATGTAGCCCGTGGGGTCCTGGAGGTCCTTGATCTGCAGGGAGTCGACCACGAGCCCCAGCTTCTCCATTTCCACACCGCTGGCGCTGCGGACCTGGGAGGCCAGCTTGTCGCGCTCGCGGATGATTTCCTCGACCGTCATGCTGCCGATGATCGAGCGGAGGTGGCCTTCGAAGACGTTGTAGACCTGGCTTTCCATCTTGGGCTGCTGGCCCAGGAACCGCCGCGCGGCGTTGGCGATGAAGGGCGGGGCGTCCCCGATCTTGTAGATGACCACGCCGTCGACAATGACCTGGATGCCCTGGGAGGTCACGCACGAGACCTTGAGTTCGGTTTCGTTCAGCGTCAGGGACAGCGGCCGGACGGTCTGGAGGCCGGGCAGCACCAGCGCTCCTTTGCCCGTGACGATCTTGAAGTCCATTCCCTCCCGGGTCTCCAGCGTGCCGCGGGTCAGCCCGGAGATGATCAGGGCCTCGTTCGGTTCAGCCACCTTCCACATCAGCTTTGTTGCCACCCAGATGACGCCGACGACGACGGCGGCCCCCAGGATGATCGAGATGAGCGGGTAGAAAGCTGACAAGTCCGGCATTAACCAGGTCCCTTCACGGCGGTGGAAAAGGTATAAAGCAAAGCCCCAAACGATGCTGCTGGCAGTCCCCGGCCGGCCCGGAGGCGGGAGTTGGAACACCACCAGGCAACCGTTGTACACAGTCTGCGGTCCTACATGCTTGGAAGTCCAGCAATTTGCCGATGCCGGGGGCTCCGGTGCCGAAAGCCCCTGTCGAAGCGGCCGGCGCTGTGCCAGTGTGGAACAGCGTGCGAGCGTGGATTGGTGGGCAGCCCGGCGACGGGGTCCATGAAAGGTTGTGGGTTGATGCGAGACTCTCCGCCTGGGATGATGCAGCTGGCCGGGATCGCGTGGGACATCTGGCGGGCAGAGCGTTGCGGTCCGGACGCGATCGCCCGTCGGCAACGGGACCGGCTCACCGCGCTCGTAGACCACGCCCGGTCCGCCTCGCCCTTCTACCGCAGGCTCTACCGGGATATCCCGGAGACGGTCAGGGATCTGGACTCGGACCTGGCCTCGGAGCTGGCCACCGTTTTGGGGGAGCTGCCTCCGGTGGGCAAGCGCGAGCTCATGGCGAACTTCGACGACTGGGTGACCGATCCGCACATCACGCTCGCAGGACTGAAGGGAGACCTCCTCGGGGACACCTCGCGCGTCGGCGGCTACTACCGCGGGCAGTACCTCGTGGTGACGACGTCGGGGTCCACGGGGGAGCCGGCCGTCCTGGTCCATGACCGGAACTCGTTGCAGGTCGCGAACCTCCTGGCCCCGATCCGCGCGCGGCGGGCCCTGCTGACGGCTGCGGAGGCCCGGGCTTTCCTGCGCCGCGGATTGCGGGCCGCGGCGTTGATCGCGGACGGGGACCACTTTGCCGGCGTCGTGCTGACGGAAACGGCGCGGCACCGCAGTCCGCGGATCGCCCGCCGCGTCCGGGTGTTCTCTGTGCTCCGGCCGCTCCCGGAGCTCGTGGCGGAGCTCAACGCGTTCCAACCGACCGTGCTCTACGGCTATCCGAGTGCCATGGTGCAACTGGCGGCGGAACAAAGGTCGGGACGGCTCAGGATCCAGCCGGTCCTGGCGGCGGCGTCGGGGGAGGCCTTGGCGGACGACGGCACGGCGGCGATCGAAGCGGCCCTCGGCTGCCGTGCCACTGCGCGCTACCTGGCCTCGGAGGCGCCGGCGCTGACCTTCCGGTGCCCGCAGGGGCAGTTTCACGTCAACGCCGACTGGCACATCGTGGAGCCTGTGGACGACAACTTCCGTCCCGTCACGGCCGGGGAACTCTCGCATACGGTGCTGGTCACCAACCTGGCCAACCAGGTCCAGCCCCTTATCCGGTACAACCTGGGCGACCGCGTGCAGCTGGCAGCTGGCCCGTGTGCTTGCGGCAGCCCCTTTCCCGCGATTCGAGTCGAAGGCCGCAGCGGCGACATCCTGACCTTTGGTTCCGCATCCGGGGGCGTCGTGACGGTGCTGCCGTTGGCGCTGGGGACGGTGATCGAGGAGACTGCCGGCGTCCGCCGGTTCCAGGCGATCCGCACCGGGATGCGGCATCTGACCGTGCGGCTCGAGCTCTGGCCGGATGCCTCGGCGGCGGCCGTGCGGGCTGGAGTGACGGAACGTCTGGGTGCGTTCTTCGCAGCCCAGGGTGCCGAGGGCGTCGTCGTCCGGTTTGCCGATGAGCCGCCCCGGCCCGACCGCAGCGGCAAATTCCGCGAGGTGTGGTCTGCCTGAGCGTCTTACTGCCGTCACGTGGGGCTGCGGCTGCATTTACTGCAGTGGGGGCTTTTTACTGCTGGTTGAGGATCCGTCGGGCGTCCTGCTGGGCTTGGAGCTGCTCCGGGGTGACCTCTTGGCCGGTCAGGTACCCGGCAGCGGCCATGATCCGGCGCAGCTCGGCGACGCTGCGCGGCGTCCCTACGGCGTGGTGCGCCATGGCGTGGCAATTGGCGCACAGTGGCACCAGGTCCGTGACGGGATCGAGCTCGTAGTTGCTGTCCAGCTGTGACACCGGGACCAGATGATGGACCGGAATGAAGTCCCTACCGAGGTTCCCGTAGGCGATTTCAAACGAGAATCCGCACGCCGCGCAACTGGTCCCGTGATGGGCGATGCAGATCCGCCGCGCGTCCGGACTGTGCTCGTACCGGTTCACCTCGACCCGGCTGACCTCTGCCGCCGGGACGGTGCCGGGCACAGGCTGCGTGGGGTCAGCCGGCTGCGGGCCAAATTCGCTCCAGAGCCCCCGCAGGAGCGCTTCGTCCGCCGGGTCGATCGCCAGCCCGGAGCCGCGCAGAGCCTCCCAGCCGATGCCGGGCACGGCCTCCGTCAGGACGCCGGGCGGGATCTGATCCCCTGTCCGCAGGAGGGCATCGAAGGCCACGCGGACGTAGAGCGGGGAACCCGGCGGCACGCGGGGCGCCGGTCGCTCCGAGACGATCACGCCATGGCCGATCAGTCCGCGTCCGTGGCGGCCCTGGAGCAGGAGCCACGCCTCCGCGCCAGAGGCAGCGGCCGGGTTGCCGGCTGCCTGGCTGCCCGGGGCCTGATGGCCAGCGTTCTGGCTGCCCGCTGCCGGGCCGCTGACCTCCCAGCTGGCCAGGAACCAGCCTTTTTCGGCGACTTCTTCCAGGACTTCCGGGTAGGTCCACTCGTTCCACTCGTCGGGGTTCCAGACGAGGATGATGGCTGTCATGTGCCCATTCTCGCAGTGTCCGCGACGCGGTGTGCCGGGAGTTTTGGCCGGTCGGCAACGGGGCTGCAAAGCCGGACTTTCGAGCGGTTCCGAGGCTCCGTTCCGTGGGGCCAAGGGGGACCCAACCGCGGTAAAATTGGAGCTAGAGGTGTTCGGGAAATGCTTGGATTTATCGACCCCATCGTCGTCTTCTTGCTCTTTTTCGCCGCAGTCTCACTGCTGGCGATCGCCGGCACGTTTGTCCTCATCTGGCGGGACGGGCACGGGCGGATTCCGCTCGAGCCCACGGATCGGCCTTGGACAGCCGGTAACCTCCCAAGCCTCCCGTACTCCCAAGTGCGCCTCTAGCCTGCCCCGCCTTTAGCCCACACGGTCCGCAGCCTGCACAAGCTGTGTCGACCCGGCCGGGCAGGTGGCGTTGAGGGTGTCCTCCGCGATGGCTTCCATTTCCAGCAGGATGTGTGTGGTCTGGACCTCCAGCGGTTCTGGCGGGTAGGCCACCGCAATGGTGAGCTGCCGGCTGCCGTCCGCGCTGGACATGGAGATGGTGCCATAGCCGGGCACCTCGCCGGGATGACCGTAGTAGAAGTCGTTAGTGCAGAGGTCGTTCCAGCGGACGACGCCGAGCGCGTACCTGGCGTAGAGAGGGCTTTCCATCTGGGTGATCGTGTCGGGCTTGAGCAACCGGTTCTGCAGCAAGGCGCGGTAGAAAGCATTCACGTCCGCGACGGAGGACACCATGCCGCCGGCGGCGTTGTCGATTTGGGCCGCCGGGTAGCTGACGTCGAGTCGTTTGCTGTCCAAGGTGATGTAGCCGTGGACCATGTCCGACGGCGGAGGCCCGGCTGCCGTCATCAAGGTTCCGCTCAATCCGAGTGGCTCGATGATGTCGGTGCGGATCACCTCGCCGATCGGCCGCCCCCGCAGGCGTTCGACGATCAGGGCCAGGGCAATGTAGTTCGAGTTGGAGTACGCAAATCCCTGGGCCAGCTTCGCCTGCCAGGAGATCCGGCCAGCCATGGCCAGCAGCTCCGCCAGGCTCACCTTGGTGGTCAGGGCCTGGCGCACGGTGGCAGGATCGAACAATGGCCCGTTCACCGACGGCATGCCGGAGCGGTGCTGCAGCAGCTGGCGGACCGTGACAGGTCCCGGCGGATGCATCACCTGGTCAAATTCCGGCAGGTATGTACTGACCGGCGCCTCCAGTTGGAGCCGGCCTTCCTCCACGAGTTTGAGCACCGACACCGCCACCATTGTTTTGGTGATCCCGCCGATGTGGACCGGGTCCGTTATGTTGGCGCCGGCCCGGCTTTCCAGGTTGCGCACCCCGTGCGCTGAAGACCACTCGTCCCCGCCGACCCGGACCTGGATGAGTACGGCCGGGGCGCCGTCGTCGAGCATTCTTTTGCTGAACTCTTCCAGCTGGGTCCGGTAGCCGGGCTCGGACGACGGCGGCTGCGCCGGCGGTTGCGGCGCGGGACTGCATCCGCCCAAGGCCGCAGTGAGCATGACGGCGACAATTGCGGCCGTGAGCCGGAGGGTTGAGGCGCGGATCCAGGCCACCGACATGGCGGTTCCTTCTTGCAGCTCGGGTAGGCAGGCGGGGAGCAGGATGCCCCCGGCCAACCCTCCTTCTGGCCGCGCACAGTCCTGACCCTTGAGATAGTGCTCAGGCAGCCACCCGCAGTCAAGGGCCAAAGGGGGGTGATCAGATGGCAACGGCCGCCAGGCCAGCCGGGTCAGCCCGCGGCGCCGGCCGTTGCCGGCTCGGCCGCCACCACCGGGTGGTCGCGGTGCAGGTTCCCCAGGGCGGAGGCGCCCTGCGGTGAGGCGAGCTCGTCGAAGAACTCCACATTGGCGCGCACGTAGTCAGCCCACTCGTCCGGGACGTCGTCCGAGTAGTAGATCGCCTCGACCGGGCACACGGGATCGCACGCGCCGCAGTCGACGCATTCGGACGGGTGGATGTAGAGCGAGCGTTCGCCCTCATAGATGCAGTCCACCGGGCATTCGTCGATGCACCACGCCTTGTCCTTCACATCCACACAAGGCTGCGCGATCACGTAGGTCATGGCTGGCTACACACCCGTGTAGACGGTCTTGCCCCATGTGAAGAAGTCCAGGGCGGACTTCCCCTGCTCGCGGAACGTGTTGGTGGAGGAGTCCTTGACGCCGCCGAACGGGACATTCAGGTCCAGTCCCGCCGTCGGACGGTTGACCTTGATGACCCCGGCCTGGGCGCGGGCGGCGAAATCCGTCGCCAACGCCAGGGAGTCGGTGCAGATGCCGGCGGTGAGGCCGTAGCGGGAATCGTTGATCGCGGCCAGTCCCGCCTCGTAGTCCGGGACCTCGAGGACGGCGACGACGGGACCGAAAATCTCCTCGGTCACGGCGGCATCGTCGAAGGGCAGGTCGGTGAGCACGGCGGCAGGGAAGAGGAAGCCGGCGTCGGTGCCGCCGTCGTACGCACCGTGCAGCAGCGTCGCGCCGCGTTCGACGGCGGTGCGCACCGCGGCCTGGTTCTGTTCGAACTGCTGGCTGCTCACGACGGCGCCCATCTTTGCGCCCTCGAGCCCGTCGCCTGCGGTGCACTGCGCGGCTTCCTCGGTGAGGGCCTCAAGGAACGCAGCACGGATGCCGGGCGTGACGTAGACGCGGGACGTGGCTGGACGACGCCGATCCCCGCAAGGCCGCCCAGGTGGTGACAGTCGGCGCGTTTGGCCTCACCGGGCACGCCCCGCGTGGAGGAAACCGCAAGCTGACCCCGCCCCTCCCAAGTAACCCGTTCCCACCCATGTGACTCGAAGCAGGGGCCGTTCTGAGCCTTCAGAACGGCCCCTGCTTCGAGTCAGTTGCGTGCGTGCCTGCGTGCGTGCCTGCGTGGGCCACGAGCGCCGGGCACCGCCGTCGTGCGTTACGTGTCGTTCGCCGGGCAAAGGAAAGCTGGTGCAGCCGCCGCGTTGCCGCTAAACCACTGCACCAGCAGGTAGTACGAATTTTCAGAATGCTATGAAACGTTACTCATTCGCGGCTCCCTATGTCCCGGGGGTTGATGACCGGGTCTCTGAGTCTTCTAGGTGCCTTGACATCAGCCAGCCAACGCCGGCCATTACGATGCCCATGATCATGAACGCCCAGTTGTCTGCGGTATTCAGCGACAGGAAGTTGGCCGCCGAATCCAAACCGACGATGAACCCGTAAATGCTAAGGACGATGTACAGCAGACCGGAGCCCATAAGGAAGTTCCGGGCGCCCAGGGCGGTCCGGGACATGCTCAGGCCAGCGGCGCCGATCGCGAGCTGAACGATGTTCAGCAACATCGAAACCTGGAACAGGTTCAGGAACATAGCCCTGGAATCAGGCCCGAAGAACCTTAGCTCGCTGTAGTTCGTGGTGATGCCGGGGATGAACCCGAGGATGCCCACGATGATAAGGACGATACCAACACCCATGCCAACGTTCTGTACATCTGTCCGACCAAAATGAACGCCGTGCGCATGGGGGGATGCGGTAGTCATGTTCTGCCTCCAACCACTGAATGCGGACATTTAATTTTACGACCGGGGTATGGAAAAAGCTCCGGTCGGCGGGGCGGTGGTGGGACCTGCCGGGTGGCCGGTGGAGGCTGGCCGGAGCGGCCGGATTTGGCGGATTCGCGCGTTGTGCCTGTCGGAAACCGGCGCGATGCCGGGCACATGGCACCATGGATCTCGATGAAACTGCGCGCTGATCAGACCGGACAACGTGGCCTTCCCATGCCCCTGTGGCTGCAAGGCGCCCTCGAGTCCGCCCAGGCTGCCGTCATCTCCGCCCTTGCCGTGGCCGTGCCGATCGTCGCAGTCTGGGCCACGGCGGGATTCCATAACAGCGGGTTCGACGTCCTGGCGCGCCTGGCAGGCCAGGCCTGGCTGCTGATCCACGGTGTGCCCCTGCTGCTGGACACCGCCGGCGCCGGGTCCGCTGCGCAGCCGGAGTCCGGAACGCTCTCG
>Ga0308173_10001235_pt1 | contig 12481 bp, 14 predicted proteins | sample PhyPR1_FD_203716 | JGI IMG/M metagenome (GOLD analysis project Ga0308173, IMG submission 203716) | Soil microbial communities from UC Gill Tract Community Farm, Albany, California, United States - DLSLS.P.R1 | ecosystem: Environmental > Terrestrial > Soil > Agricultural land | place: USA... | reverse complement strand
GGTCCGGGCCGTCGGCCGGAGGTTCGGCCGGCGGAGCGCCGGGCGGCGGGCCCTCCGGTGGTGGCGGACCGGGCTCCGCGCCGGCTGCTGCAAGCGGTCAGGGCGCTCCGGCCAAGCCGGATGAGCCGCCCGCCTGGGCGAAGAAGCTCCGGCGCTCGCAGGCCCTCTCTGCCGGCGTGACCGCCGCCGCCAACGCGGTGCGCTCCGGCGACCATGCCGGCGGCTCATCCGCCCTTCCGCTCAAGGAGGACAATCCATGACCGCCTTTCGGCGAGGCAGCTCTCGCTATGCCGTCACGCCCGAGCCCGAGACGCCCTACCAGCGGGCGGGCCAGGTGTGGGATGAGCGGATCGGCTCGGCCCGCGTCCAGGCCCGCAATTGGCGGCTGATGGCCTTCGGCTGTCTGGCCCTGGCGCTGGGCTCGACCGGCGCGCTCGCCTGGGAAGGCCTGCACGCCTCCGTCACCCCCTGGGTGGTGCAGGTGGACCGCACGGGTCGGGCCGAAACGGTCGGGCCGGCGGCCGCGGGCTACCGGCCCACCGATCCCGAGATCGCCTGGCGCCTGGCGCGCTTCATCGAGGACGTGCGGGGGATCCCCGCCGATCCCGTGGTGCTCCGCAAGCAGTGGCTGGAGGCCTACGACACCGCGGCCGGGGAGGGGGCGCTCGCGCTGAACGACTACGCCCGCCAGGCCGACCCCTTCGCGCGGCTCGGGCGCGAGCAGGTCGCGGTCGAGGTGACGAGCGTGGTGCGCGCCTCCCCGGAGAGTTTCCGGATCGAGTGGACCGAGCGCCACTACGCGGCGGGCGCGCTCACCGCCTCCGAGCACTGGACCGCGATCCTGACCATCGAGCTACGGCCGCCCCACGACCCCGAGGGCCTGCGGCGCAATCCGCTCGGCGTCTTCGTCACGCACCTCAACTGGACCAAGGAGCTCGCCTGATGAAGGCCCTCGCCCTGGCCGCCGCCGCGGCCGCCCTTAACGTGCCGCCCGAGCCGGTCCTGGCCTGGCGCGACGGCGCCGTCTACGCCGTCACGGCCCGGGTCGGACGGGTCACCGACATCGCGCTCGAGCCGGGCGAGACACTGAGCGCCGTCAATCCGGTGGCGGCGGGCGATACCGTGCGCTGGATCATCGGCGACGCCGAGAGCGGCGCGGGCGCCGCCAAGCGGGCGCACATCCTCGTCAAGCCGACCGAGGTGGGGATCGCCACCAACCTGGTGATCGCCACCGACCGACGGACTTATCACCTGGAGCTGAAGTCCTCGCCCGGCGGCTACATGTCGGCGGTCGCCTGGCGGTATCCCGAGGACGAGCTGGCGGCGATCAAGGGCCGGCCCGCCGCGGCGCCGGTCGCCACGCCCACGCCCGCGCCCCCGACCCCCGAGCCCGACCTGTCGCGGCTCGACTTCGGCTACCGCATCGAGGGCGAGGCGCCCTTCCGGCCTGTGCGGGTGTTCGACGACGGGCGGCGGACCGTCATCGACTTCCCGGCCTCGATCGCCGCCGGCGAGATGCCGCCGCTCTTCGTGACCGGCCCCAAGGGTGACGCCGCCGAGCTCGTCAACTACCGCGTCCAGGGCCGCCGCATAATCGTCGATCGCCTCTTCGACGCGGCCGAGCTCCGGCTCGGGACGGGGAAGCGCCAGGCCCGGGTGCGGATCGTCCGCGATCCGCAGGCTTCCTCGCGATGAGCGGCTCGGCCGATCCCGACCGGGAGATCGCGCGCCGCCTCCGGCTGCGGGCGGAGCCGGCCCCGGTCGTGCGCCTGTCGCGTCGCAGCCTCGCGCTGCTGAGCGGCGTCGCGGCCGCCGCCATCGCGGCGGTGGTCGGCTGGTCGCTGACCGGCCACCGCCATACCGGAGCCAACCCGCAGCCGGCGGAGAGCGCGATCGCGCCGGCGCCGCCCGCCGCGCTCGTGGAGCTGCCCAAGGACTACGCCGGCCTGCCGCCGGGGACGCCGAGGCTCGGGCCGCCCCTTCCCGGGGACCTCGGCCGCCCGCTCCTGGAGGCGAGGTCCGGGAGGGACGAGCCAGGCGCCGGCGCATCCGGCGCGTCTCCGAGCCCCGCGCAAGAGGCGGCGCGCCTGGCCCGGGGCAGCCGGCTCGCCGTGGCGGTCACGGCACGGGCGCCGTCGCCTGCGAGCACGTCACCGGCGCCGACCCCCGTCGCTGCGTCCGGCGCGGCTGCGCCTGTGCGGGACGACGTTTCGCCGGCCAGGCTCGAGGCGCCCGTCTCCCCCTATCTGCTGCAGGCGGGCTCGGTGATCCGCGCGGCCCTCGTCACCGGCGTCCGGGCCGACCTGCCAGGCGAGGTGATCGCGCAGGTGACGGAGGACGTCTTCGATTCCGTGACCGGCCGCTGGAAGCTGATCCCGCAGGGCTCCCGGCTGATCGGCAGCTACGACAGCCATGTGGCCTTCGGCCAGAGCCGGGTGCAGCTCGTCTGGACGCGGCTCATCCTGCCCGACGGGCGCTCGCTCGATCTCGACAAGCTCCCGGCCGCCGACGCCCAGGGCTATGCCGGACTCGAGGATCAGGTGGACCGGCACTGGTCGAGGCTGGCGGGCGCGGCGCTGGTCTCGACCACCATCGGCCTCGGCTCGGAGCTGGGCTCCGGGGCGGGCGAGGGGCAGCTGGTCCAGGCGCTCCGGACAGGGGTGGCGGCCTCCGCGAACCAGGCCGGCCAGCAGTTGGTCGGTAAGTCCTTGGAGGCCGCCCCGACGCTGACGGTGCGACCCGGCGCACCCGTGCGCGTCCTCGTGGAGAAGGACCTGGTGCTGGAGCCGTGGAGCTGATGGCCGGGAAGCTCAAACTCGGGCCCATTTTGGACGATCGGCCGGTGCGCCTGGCGGTGGAGCTGCCGGCGGAGACCCACCGAACGCTGCAGGCCTATGCCGAGGCGCTGAAGCAGGAGACTGGGGCGGTCGTCGAGCCGGCCAAGCTGGCCCCGATCATGGTGGCGCGGTTCATGGAGTCTGACCGAGGGTTCATGCGGGGTAGGGCGCGGGTCGCCGGATCCGCCAACGCCCAGACATCCTAAGAGACGGCGGTGATCTCCACCTCGATGCATCCGGAGTTGTTCCAGTACATGAACCAGACATCGTTCGCGAACAGATAGACCTCGCCCGCGGCCGGCGCGACCACCTGGCCTCGAACCCCGATTGGGAAGCTCAGATCGAGGCGCTTGTCTATGCATCCGATGAGCTCCAACCAGCGGGCTTTCGGCGCTCGCCGCAATGCCTCGAAAGGCTTGAGCCGCTCACTCTCATAGCCCTCGGGCCCGCAAGGCCGCCCCCAATCCTTCCACTCTCCCGAGGCAGACACCGAGAGCCGCTGGTCCTTCTGGACGCGGATCTTGGGGGCGTTCCACAGCTCCGCGGCCCAGACCTTCATGCCGGGATCACTCAGCTGGTTCTGTCGGTCGCGCGGCAGTCGTCTCCCGGGAGGTGGTCAGCCCCGCGTGAGGAGGATCCGACAAGAAAGCGTAGTTGATGCTCGTCAAGGTTGGCCCGTCAGTTTCATAGTCGCCGTGGTCGTGGGCCTTGGAGTTCATTCCGGGGCCCTGGTCTCCGGGGCCGTAGTAGGCAGCGGGGTGATGCTTCCCGTAGAAATCCAACACCGTTCTGAGGGCCCGGGCCTCGTCATCCTCGGTAAGCCAGCTTGGCACGCCGCCGGTCTCGAAGAAGCGCGCGAGCCCGACCAGCGGCGCGTCCACATAAGGAGTAAGGTGATGGTTCTGATCGGGGGTAGCTTCGAAGAGTCCTGAGACCAGATAGAGAAGAGAAGACGGATAGACCCACTCGAGACCTGGGGGCTTCTGGATGAGGGTGTCCTTGCGTTCGGTTGGGTCGTCCATCGCGTAGGCGCGGAAGCGCCTCACGTGCTGCTCGCCCTCTGCGAGCGCCTCCGCGAAGGCGTTCACGCGGACAGCGCCTGCTATGAACACGAGGTCGATCGGGAAGGGACGGGGGCTATTCGAGAGGGCCTTGAGGAACTCGCTCGCCCATATGCTTCCGGCGCTGTGGCCGATGACCACGATCCGATTGCTGTTGGCGCTTTGCGAGAGCGCCTCGACGAGAGCCGTGCCGAATCCCCTCGGCTTGAAGTGGTTCGCTGCGTTTTGCTTCATCAAGTCCCAGATGTCGCCGCCGATGTAGTCCCCGAAGATCTCCCGAGCGAGCTCTTCGACCACCGTGGCGTAGAATCCATGGTCTCGATGGGTGCGGTAGCGGTTGAAGACGCGCCATGCGACCTCCGCCGCGGCCGCGACAATGTCCCAGATCGCCACGAATTCGGTGATGGTCCGTTCGTGCGCCGCACGGCTCCCAGAGGCCTTGAGGCGCTCCTGAATCTTGCGGTTGAGATGGCTGAACGAAATCGCGCCTGCGGCCGCATCGCCTGCCCGGGGAGATGCGCCGACGCGGATCATCACGGCGGCGCCAAGATCTTGTAGAGCCGCCTTCAGCTCCGCATCCTTGTCTAGCGACGCCTGCAATTCCGCCCTGATTTGCTCCGGCGAAATGTCTTGCACGCTGATTACGCGATCGGGACCTGTGGCGAGCGCTTCGAGATCGGCGACCGGGTGACCTGTCGCTCGATCGAAGCGAGCGCGGATTTCGCCGCGCGTCAGCGGCTTCGCTTCGAGGAGAGTCGCGCCGTCGCCCGCCACCTTCACTTTGCTGGCGACGTGATGAACGAGCCAGGCGAGCACGGCTTTGTAGAGCGCGTCACTGTCGATCAGTTTACGCCAGTTATCGGCGAGCTCCTCCAGAAGGCCCGTCCGCCAGACGACGCAGACTTGCTCCCAACTCGCATCAAGTGCGAGTCCGTTGGACACCTCAACGGCCTGCTCCCGGCCGTCCGCCTCCTTCACCAGTCCACCGTGGAGGAAGAGCATCACTTTGCGGTCGCCCGTCGCGAGCCTCGACTTCAGAGCGTCGAACGCAGCTTGGTCGGCGGCGTCTAGCACGCCTTCGCGCGTAGCTACGACTGTCAGCGCCATGGTAGTCCCCAGCCTCCTACGTTGCCCCCGCCACGCCCAGGCTTCAAAGAACATGGGTCGCAATTCATCCCCGAGTCAACCTATGGTGGGGAGGATCTCTTAGACGCACTTCTCCGGTCCCGAGAGGGGTCCCGCGCACAATTCATGGGGGAGCCGATGCGCGTGAAAGCTCTATTTATCGCCATCGCGGCCGGGCTGTTCTGGCTTGTCGCGGCCTCGGCGAACGCAGCGCCGGCTCCGGTGCCCCTGGTCTCCGCAGGCCAGCCGGTCGACTGGTGGTTCGCCTACAAGTTCAACGCCGCAAGCTTCCCCACGCAAGCCCTCGATCCGGACAAGGCCTGCGCGTTCGGCGGCCGCGGAATGGCCTACCCATCAGAAAGCCTGGCCTACGCGGTCGCCGATGCAAAGCACTCGTCTCTGCGACAGGGACCGGGGCTGCTCGGGACGGGACAAGATGATCCGCTCGGGGCGACGTTTGGCGAGATATTCTCCGGCGACTACAACTACGTCGTCTACAACGACCAGTTCTACGGCGACCCGGAGATCGCGGACGGGACGTGCCGGGGCGACTCCTGCGACGCACCGTGGGCGCACGCGAAGGGGGTCATCGCGTGGAACGATCAGGGCGACGGCTTGATCCTGCAGGTGACCACCCCCTCATGGCCTCACTCGGGCGGACAGGCATATCCCGCCGCGCACGGAAACAGCCTCGGGTGCGTGGAGCGGCCAAACAACATCATGTACGCGCAACATTTCTTCGCGCTCCGCGCGGCCGAGCCCGATCTAAAGGTCGTCCTTCATGCTTTGGCGAATGCGGGGATTCTCACGTTCCCGGGCGTGGATCAGGTCGTACATCTCACGCCCGGAGGCCCTCCTGATCTTGCCGCAATCGCCCGTGGTCTTGGCAACGACAAGCCGGCAGATCCGCAGCTGATCCACCAGACTCTCTCGACCGGCGTGCAGGTGATTTCCAAACCAGCCAGCCTGCACGTTCCAGTCTGGCAGCTCGTATCAGCTGCGCTCGGCGGCGAGGACTTGCGTGTCGCGAGCTGGTGGAGCCGGCGAGACGGCATCTGGTCGTTCGGACCCGGTGCTCCACCTTGCTGGGATTCGAACCTCGGCGTTCCCGGCCGCGTCGAGATCGCCAAGAGCGGAGCGTGGCTTGGCAAGTCGTTCGGGCTGGAGCAGGGGTCCAGCCACGCCAAGATCGCAGTCTCTCTGCCGGGCGGACATCGCTACACGATTTTTGGCGATATGAACCAGAGCGGCACCTTCTCGGGCGATTGTCATAATGCCCGAGGTCAGACAGCGCGCGGCGGCCTCTTCTTCGTCGTCTCCGACCCGCAGCTCTTCATGAGCGTCTCCCAGTTGTTGGCGGGCTCCACCGAAGGTGAGTGGCCGCAGGTGCGAACCTCTCGAGGCGCGCATCCGCTGGCGCGGACACACAAGGCGTCCCACCACTCGCAGACGACGCGTCGCGCGCGGCGTCATCGTCCCGCTGCCATGCACGGCGCCTAGCGCCGCACGCGCAACTCCGCTTCGCGCCGACGAAGCGCGGCTCGATCACCGTCTCCACGACTCGGAAATCTTCCGCGGCGTTCGCCTGATGGAATCTCCGACCAAGGCGCGGCGCCTTTCGACCCACCGTGCTTACTATGTGCTTACTGGCCGATTTTGCCTTGCAAGGGGCGCTTTGGGAGTTTCCCCAAGCCGTTGTAAGGCTTGGGGAAACATGGTGCCGCCGGGCAGGATTGAACTGCCGACCTCAGCCTTACCAAGGATGCGCTCTACCACTGAGCTACGGCGGCCAAAGGCGAGGCGGCGGCTATAGCCAACGCGAACGCCCGCGTGAAGCCCGAATCCGCGGGGATTGACGGGGCGGGCGCCGGGCCGCACCCGTATCTCATGAGCCAGCCGGACAAACCCAAGCCCAAAGACGCGAAGGCGCGGGAGGCGAAGCTCGCCGCGGCGCTGCGCGCCAATCTGCGACGGAGAAAGACGGACGCCAGGTCCGCCTCGTCGCGCCCGAGGGCGGCCGAGACGACCGAAGAGACCTGATGACCGCTTTGCGGAGCTTGGGGCCACAGGCTAGATAACGCCCGGGCTGACACAGGCCGCGCGCCAGGACGCGGCTCCATTAGAAAGACGACAGGTTGGATCGCATCGCCATCACCGGCGGGGCTCGGCTCGAGGGCGAGATCCCGATCAGCGGCGCCAAGAACTCGGCCATCAAGCTGATGGCCGCCAGCCTGCTCACCGACGAGGCGTTGCGGCTCACCAACATGCCCCGGCTGGCGGACACGCGCTTCCTCGGCCGGCTGCTCGCGCGTCTCGGCACCGAGGTCGTCGACGCCGACGGGGAGGAGGGACCCGAGACCCTGCTTCGCACCCGCGAGATCGTGAGCGCCATCGCGCCCTATGAGCTGGTGCGCCAGATGCGGGCCTCGTTCAACGTGCTTGGGCCGCTGCTGGCGCGGACGGGGCAGGCCAAGGTCTCCCTGCCGGGCGGCTGCACCATCGGAGCGCGGCCCGTGGATCTCCACCTGCAGGCGTTGGAGGCGCTGGGCGCACGCATCGACCTGCACGAGGGCTATGTCTACGCCCAGGCGCCGCGGGGGCTGAAGGGCGGGCGCATCGAGTTCCCCTTCATCTCGGTCGGGGCGACCGAACACGCCATGCTGGCCGCCGTGCTGGCCCAAGGAGAGACGGTGATCGTCAATGCGGCCCACGAGCCGGAACTGATCGATCTGGCGGAATGCCTGAACAAGATGGGCGCCAAGATCTCGGGCGCGGGCGCCTCGACGATCCATATCCAGGGAGTCCCGCGGCTCTCCGGCGCCACCCACGCGGTCATGCCCGACCGCATCGAGACCGGCACCTATGCGCTGGCCGCGGCCATGGCGGGAGGCGAGGTGCGGTTGACGCGGACCCGCTGCGACTTCATCCAGGGCCTTCTGGACAAGATGGAAGAGGCGGGCGTCGAGGTCACGCCCGACAATGAGGGCCTGACCGTGAGGCGCAACGGCGGGCGGCTGAACGCCGTCGAAGTCGACACCGCGCCCTATCCCGGTTTTGCGACGGATCTGCAGGCGCAGTTCATGGCGCTGATGACCCTCGCGGACGGCGAGAGCGTCATCCGGGAGACGATTTTCGAGAACCGGTTCATGCATGCGCCTGAACTCGCACGGCTTGGCGCGGACATTTCGGTGTCCGGCGGCGAGGCCCGGGTGCGCGGGGTCCGGTCCCTCGATGGGGCGCAGGTGATGGCGACCGACCTGCGCGCCTCGGTGAGCCTGGTGATCGCGGGGCTCGCGGCGCGCGGCGAAACGGTGGTGAACCGCGTTTATCACCTTGATCGCGGCTTCGAGCGCCTCGAGGAGAAGCTCGGCGGCTGCGGCGCGGAGATCCGGCGTATCAAAGGCGACGGCGAGGAGGACGAATAGTGGCTGAACCCAAGCCGCTTCGACTGCTGGCCCAGGACGCCGACGACCTGGCGATCATCTCCGCAGCGGTGCAGGACGCCGTCCTGCGGGTCGGCGACATCGTCTTCGAGCCGAATGCGCGACGCCTGACGCTGGCGCTCAACCGCTACCGCTGGGAATCCGGCGACGGGGAGCGCGTGCGATCCGGGCTGCAGTTCGCGGGCGTCCTGAAGGTGCAGACCCGCAAGGTGAAGCGCAGCGCGCCCGGGGCGATCCTGGAGTTGCTGGCCGTCAGCTTTACGCCCGCCGAGCCGCCCGGCGGCACGATCACCTTCAGCTTCGCCGGCGGCGCGGACCTGCGGGCCGCCGTGGAATGCGTCGAGGGCGTCATGGCCGACGTCTCCAGGCCCTGGTCGGCCAAGCACCAGCCGGCCCACGATGTCTGACCGCAGCATGGCGCTCCGGCGAGGCTGAGGCTAAGGAGGCGCGCCATGCGCCGATTCCGCTTCTCCGAGCCGGGCTTCGCAGCCGATTTCACCGCGTTCGTCGCGGCGCGCCGGGGAACGCCGCCCGATGTCGAGGCGACCGTGCGCGGCATCGTCGATGCGGTGCGGGCGGAGGGCTTGGCGGCCGTGCTCCGGTTCGCCCAGGAGTTCGACAATATCGATCTGGACGAGGCGAGCCTCGCGGTCTCGGAGGCCGAGATCGAAGCGGGATTCAGGTCCTGCCCTGAGGGGGTGCGCGAGGCGATCGCCTTCGCGGCCGGCCGGATCCGCAGCTACCACGAACGCCAGCGCCCGGCCGACCAGCGGTTCACCGACGAACTCGGAGTCGAGCTGGGATGGCGCTGGACGCCGCTGGACTCGGTGGGACTCTACGTTCCGGGCGGCCGCGCGGCCTATCCGTCGACGGTGCTGATGAACGCCGTTCCGGCCGCCGCCGCCGGCGTGCGGCGGATCGCCATGGTCACGCCGCCCGGACGCCTGCAACCGGCGGTGCTGGCGGCGGCGCGCACCGCCGGGGTGACGGAAATCTGGCGCGTTGGAGGCGCCCAGGCGATCGCCGCCCTTGCGTTCGGCGCAGGCCCGATCAAGCCGGTCGACAAGGTCGTGGGCCCAGGCAACGTCTACGTCACCGCCGCCAAGCAGCGCGTCCATGGGGTTGTGGGGATCGATTCCCTGGCGGGACCTTCGGAGATCGTGGTCGTGGCCGACGGCAAGAACGACCCGAACTGGATCGCCGCCGACCTTCTGTCGCAGGCCGAGCACGACCCTGCCGCGCAGGCGATCCTGATCACCGACGACGAAGGCTTCGCCGAACGGGTCGAAGCGGCCGTCGTGGCGCAGCTCGGGACCTTGCTGACCGGCCAGGCCGCCGCGCAGTCCTGGCGCGACCATGGCGCCGTCATCATCGCGCCGCTCGAGGAGGCGCCAGGGCTCGTCGACGCCATCGCCCCCGAGCACGCCGAATTTGCGATCGACGATCCCGAGCGGCTGGCCGATCGCGTCCGGCATGCCGGGGCGATCTTCCTCGGCCGCCATACGCCCGAGGCGATCGGGGACTATGTGGCGGGATCGAACCACGTCTTGCCGACAAGCCGGGCGGCGCGGTTCTCGTCGGGCCTCTCCCTCTATGACTTCATGAAGCGCACCTCGATCGTGAAGTGCGACGCGGCCGCGTTCGCCGCCCTCGCGCCCGCGACCGTGGCGCTGGCCGATGCCGAGGGCTTGCCAGCGCACGCCCGCTCGGCCGCGATCCGCCTCGGACAGGGTTGAGCGACGCATCGTCTGCGGCGCGGGCGGGATGACGGACAGGGGCGGAATGCCATAAAGCTCCGCGAGTCCTTCCGACCTGGCGCCATGGCCGACGACGACCGCAAGCAGCATCGCCTCGAGAAAGTCGAGCTCGACGAGGAATCGCTCGCGGCGGTTTCGCGCGACCAGGAGCAGGAGCGGCAGATCGCGATCTTCGACCTGCTGGAGGAGAACTACTTCAGGCCCGAGGCGGCCGAGCGGGGGCCCTACGAGCTCACCATGGGCCTTATCGAGAACCGGCTGCTCCTGGATGTCCGCGGACCCCATTACGAGCGCCGGCACATCCTGTCGCTCTCGCCTTTCCGCAGCCTCATCAAAGACTACTTCATGATTTGCGAGAGCTATTACCAGGCGATCCGTAACTCGACGCCGACGCAAATCGAGGCCTTGGACATGGGCCGCCGCGGCCTCCACAACGAGGCGTCGGACCTGCTCCGGACCCGGCTCGCGGGCAAGATCGAGACCGACCTGGACACGGCGCGACGGCTGTTCACCCTGATTTGCGCCCTGCATTGGCGAGGTTGAGCCCCGATGCCGGCCGACCCCGCATCGAGCCTGCCAAGCGCAGTCCTTTTCGCCTGCAACCACAACCGCGTCCGCTCGCCGATAGCCGAGGCGCTGCTCAAACGCCTGGCCGGCGACCGCATCTATGTCGACAGCTGCGGCGTCCGGCGGGACCGGACCGGCGCGGAAGACGCGGAAATCGCGACCGGGGACATCGACCCTTTCGCCGCTGAGGTGATGGCCGAGATCGGTTGCGAACTCTCGGAGCATCAGGCGAAGACGTTCGACGATCTCGAGGACGAGTCGTTCGATCTGGTGGTCTCCCTCACGCCCGAGGCCCAGCACCGCGCTGTCGAGCTCGCTCGCGGTCGCGCGACCCACATCGAATACTGGCCCACGTTCGATCCGACGCTGATCGAAGGCGCGCGCGAGGCGCGCCTCGCGGCCTACAGACAGGTGCGTGATGCGCTTGCCGCGCGCATCACCACACGCTTCGGTCAGGCGCTGCACCGGCCGGTCGACCTGACGCAAGAGGGTGAGCTATGATTTCACGCTGTTCACGGATCGCCGCCTGACGTAAAGGCGCGAGCCGTCGTTTTTCGATCGGCCGGGAGTCTGCATGGCGAAAGAAGAGCTGCTCGAGTTTCCAGGCACGGTCTCCGAAGTCCTGCCGAACGCGACCTTCCGCGTGAAATTGGAGAACGATCACGAGATCATCGCGCACACCGCCGGCAAGATGCGGAAGAACCGGATCCGGGTGTCGGCGGGCGACAAGGTCCTCGTGGAGATGACGCCCTACGATCTCACCAAGGGCCGGATCACCTTCCGGGTCCGGTAGCGCGGCGACCATGCCGCCGACGCCACAGCGCCTGGTGCTGGCTTCTGCGAGTCCGCGACGGATCGAGCTCCTCCGTCAAATCGGTCTCGAACCCGATGTGGTCGAACCCGCCGATCTCGACGAATCCCCTCTCGCCAATGAATTGCCGCGACAGCTGGCGCTTCGCCTCGCAACGGCGAAAGCCGAGCAGGTGGCGCGGCGCCATGTCGGCGCGTTCGTGCTGGGCGCCGACACCGTGGTGGCGCTCGGCCGCCGAGTCCTGCCGAAGGCCGAGACGCTCGACGAGGCGCGCCACTGCCTGGACCTTCTGTCGGGCCGGGCGCACCGGGTCCTGACGGCGGTCTGCGTGATCGCAGCGGACGGTCGATCCGGCCGTCGTCTGGTCGAGGCCCGAGTCTGGTTCAAACGGCTGTCCGAAGCCGAGGTGAGCGATTACCTGGGCGGCGATGACTGGGTCGGCAAGGCCGGCGGTTACGCCATCCAGGGTCGCGCCGGCGCATTCGTGAGCTATCTCCAGGGATCCTATTCTGCGGTCGTGGGGCTAGCGCTTTATGAGACGCTGAATCTCCTGACCGGCCTGGGATACCGCGGACCATGAGCCGCAGGTCGCTCTATGTGGACCGCAGCCCCGGCGAAGTCCGGGCGGTGCTGGCCCTGGATGGGCAGCCCGAGCGACTCGTCATCCGCCGCGATGACGACGACCTGCGGCTGGCCTTGGGCGCGCGGCTGGCGGCGAGGGTCGCATCCGTCGAGCCGGCGATCGCGACCGCCTTCCTGGACCTTGGGGGCGGGGCCGAAGCGGTGATGCCGTTCAAGACGGAGGCCCGCCCGCAGGTCGGCCAGTTCGTCGAGATCGAAATCCGAACCGAACCGCGGCGCGACAAACGCGCGGTGGCGC
>Ga0308173_10001233_pt1 | contig 12494 bp, 7 predicted proteins | sample PhyPR1_FD_203716 | JGI IMG/M metagenome (GOLD analysis project Ga0308173, IMG submission 203716) | Soil microbial communities from UC Gill Tract Community Farm, Albany, California, United States - DLSLS.P.R1 | ecosystem: Environmental > Terrestrial > Soil > Agricultural land | place: USA... | reverse complement strand
AGGTTATGCTGCTCACCCACAATCGGGTGAAACGGAGCGGTGAATATATCAGGGGCGACTTCCGTTGCAACAGGTTTTTAAAGAAAAATACAGCTCGTTGCACCCTCCACATGACCCTCCCTTCCAACTCCTTCCCAATTTACCTGTCGTCCCCTCGTTCCTTTGTCACTATTCTGCCGCCATGTATCGCATCCTGCGCTGGCTCCTGGGCCTGGCGCTCGGATTTTATTTCAGACGCATCGAGACGTTCCATGCCGAGCGTGTCCCGCGCGAAGGCCCGGTCCTATTTGTTTCCAATCACCCCAATTCCTTGACTGATTCCTTTGTTATCGGCGCATCCGTCCCGCGCAAAGTCCATTTCGTCGCGACGGTTCAATTGTTCCGCATCGCGCCGTTGAAATGGCTGCTCACCCGATGCGGCGTCATCCCAATCAACCGTGTTAAGGACGACCCGCGCGCGATGCGCACAATTGCGGAAACCTTCGAAGCCTGCTTTCAAGTTCTCGGCAAGGGACAAGCGATCGGCATCTTTCCCGAAGGCATCACCTACGACGATTCGCAGCTCAAAGAAGTCAAGAGCGGCGCGGCGCGGATCGCCCTGGAATTCGAGCAGCGGAGCCCGGGGAAATTGCGGCTCGTTCCTGTCGGGCTCACCTATTCAGCCAAAGAAATGTACCGCAGCGATGTGCTCGCAAACTTCGGTGAACCTCTGCTGGCCGCCGATTTCGCCGGCAACTACGCCGGGGCCAAAAAGGATTGCATCCGAACCCTCACTGCCGAGTTGGAACGCCGCTTGCAGGGCTTGATCGTTCACTTGCCGCAACTGGAGCACGAGCGTGTCGTCGCGGGCGTGAAGCGCCTTTACTTCGACCGGCCCGTGCTCGGCGCGCGAATCCTTCTGCCCGGCTCCTCAAACACTGCTGCCGACCAAATGGCGCTCACAAAAAGAATCGCCGAAGGCGTCGAATATGCGTATCGGACGGACCCGGAGCGCGCGGCTGCGTTCGCTTCAAATTTGCGAGCTTACGAAACCTGGCTGTCTCGCTTGCAACTGACCGACGAATATCTCGCGCTCGTTCCTCACAAGAACACTTTGGCCGCGCAAACCTTCCTCTGGACCAGCATCGCCATTCTCGGCGCTCCGATTGCGCTTTACGGCTGGGCGCATCGCGCCGTCCCTTTTGCGGTTGTTAAATGGTGCATGAGAGAATTTCCCGAGCCGCAAAAGCGGAAGGCGCAAGCCTCGACCACAGCCATCGCCAGCGGCGTGGTGGCCTTCGCAGTGTTCTACGCCCTCTGCATTGCGGTGTTCCGCGCCACCTTCGGCTGGCCGGCCACCCTCTACTACGCCCTCTCCCTGCCGCCGGCCAGTCTCGTGGCGCATTATTATTTGAGGGAGGTCCGAAAGCTAATCGCGAGTGTCCGCAGTGCCGTGGTTCTCTTGCGCGCGCCATCGGCCGCAAAAGCTTTGGCTGCAAAGCGGCAGGTATTGGTGAATCAGATCGAGGATTGGTTGGGGAATCACCGAACGCTCGAAGCGCCTATTGTCGCGAACTGAGAGATTCCCTGCTGGATTGCGCGATGAAGGCTGACCCAGGATTCAACGCCACTTCCCGTTTAAAGCTCCTTCTCATTGGTTTGCCAAACCCAGTCGCCTTTCTCAAGATCAGGCGCGCCATTTTGGGTGACTACTATTTTCCCGCCCTCATCGCTCCCATTCCAACCGACTGAATAAAGGAGATACCGGCCGTTTTCTTTTGGCAGGTAATGCAGGGAGGCTCCTCCAATCAGATCGTGCGGCAACTTGTCAACGAACTCAGGTGAAAGATCCGCGAGAGCCGTGGGAATTTGTCCCCTGCTCAGTCGAAACCGCTCCAGTCCGCACGCAACCAACCCTTCGTTAACCAGCGTTTGGTTTTGGGCCATAATCCGGCAGGCACGCGTGCAATTTGGAATGAACATGGCGGCGATAAATGTCGAGGGCGAGAATCGGCTGAACGTCTTGTCCAGGTCTTTCGCCGATGCGTCAAGTTTGTCTGGAAAAATCAAATCGCGCTGCACGTCGAAACCCTCCACCAGCTTCTGCTCGATTTTCGCCGCAGTCACCATGTTCTCATAGATCCATCCGCGCGGAGTCTGGCTGAAGAGCCAGTATTTCGGGTCCTTCAGTTTCTGCGCCAGAGTCGGCGTACCTCCTGCCATGCCTAGAGCTCGAAGCTGCGCGGGATTGCTCGTGTCGAGCGTTCGGCACATCCGGGCAGCTTCTTCCCTGAATGCCTCTTGCACTTGTACGCCCAGCTTAATCTCCGCAAGCTGCCTCTGGAGTTGCGCCAACTCGGATTCGCGCCAAACATGCAAACGCAATCCGTCAGCCACAGTGCTCACATACACCCCACAAACCGCCACATCGATCATCGCCGAAACCAGTGTCATTGGCCGTCCGGAGGGTTTCGCCTCCAGAATTCTGCTGAGGTCGTGGAACAAAGTAAGCTCGTCCAGTGCTCGCTTGCCGTCACCCAGCAGCAGATAACATTGCGCTCTTTGGGCCAGCATCTGCGCCACGAGCCGCACGGCGACAAAATTCTGAATGGGCATGCTCACCGGGCTTGAGTAATCGCCGCTCATCCGAGCGTAAGGTCGCTTCAGCCCTTGCCGCAGGCTCTCGAACTCGGGACCAAAGTTGTCGCTCCAGGCCAGGTATTCTTTAACTGAATAAGAAGGAGGCGAACTCAGCTTTAGAACGAATCGATTTGTGCCCGTCGCTTCAACCTCAAGCCGTCCGCGCTCGAGCATCGCTTTGGAAACCGCGTGTTGCGGAAAAAACTCGCGCAACTCCTTACAAGTCAGATGAACGTCCGAATAGATACACACCTGAATGGGACTGATTTCCGAGGAGGAGCCCAGGACCAGCCTGAATCCTTGCGACGCTTTGAGGCCTGAATTTGTCTGCAACTCCGAGTAAGGAACCACCACCTGGGCCAACCGCTGCCTCAACTCTCTTTGCGCGAGTTGGTCGATTTTCGGCTTCAACGAGTCCTCATGAGCAAAGTGCCATCTCCCCCGCTCGCGTTCCTCCACCAACCTCAAGCCATAATTCGCCGCGACTGCTTCCAATGCGTTCCGGGCCGTTATGTTTTCCCACCGGATTGTCACTGTCGGTTGAGCGCCGTTCGCATCCACCAGCAGGCCTGGGTCGACCTTGCAGGCCATCCCCGCTGCATGCGCCAGGTGCTGAAGCGCGTCCGCTAGCGGAACCGCGTCCATGACAATCAGCGGCACGATCGGCGCATTCGTAGGAATAGTGGACCCGACGTTTGTTGCCGTCACGAGCCTGACATTCGCCCCGCTGTAGTCCAGGACAAGATCGGCGTTGCTTGTAGAAGCGCTGCCCTCCCGCGGTATTACCGTAATGTCCGCCAGGACCAAAGGTCGCATCAGGCCCTTGCCCTGCGCCGAAAACGCTGGTGAAAGACGCGCACTTAGAGCGGAGTAGCCAGGCCCCACAAACCACGCCTGCATGTTCGGGGCGGCGAAGACATTCTGTTCTTCAGGAACCGGTTCAGGAATGAATGCAGCCCAGTCCAGCACCATTCCTTTGGCCTCAAGTTCCTTTTTGCATTTCTCCCAATTGTTTTTCCCGCTCGTATTCTCGATAGCGTAAAACGCGGCGACGAGACCGGTGGTGACAATGAATGCCACCAGCAGCCGCCATCCGATCAATTCCTTAAGGAAAAGCTTCACGTCATTCAAGACCCCTCGCCCACGATTTACTTTAGTTCAAAACCCTTCCGCTCAAAAAGTTCCTCCTCGTCCTCGTCTCAAACCTTTGCGAACCTCGCCTACCGTAGCGCTCGTTGTCCTCTACGCGCCGCTTCGGGCAATCGTGTCGTCCTGGGCGGGCCCGATGACCACGCGCCACCCCCACGCGTCCCCCCGGAGCAATCCCAGTGCCCCGCTCGCCGCGCGCCCCTTTTCGTTCTCATCTCAGACTTGGCATCCTCTTTGCATTCATCCCATGTATTAGAATTTATGCTGGCTGATAGTAACAAAACAGGGTTTTTGCAAGGTTGGCGGGTGGCCAATCTTTAAGCCGGCCGACTATAACATGCCCGTGAGTGCCTTAATTCAAAACAACAGGACAGATATGTCCAATTCTGTGGATAACGTCGCCAACGAGACTTTCTCGTATGATGCCCTGATGATTCACGCCTGGCTGAATTCTCTGCTCGAGGAAGCCCGAGAAGTCTACGCCTCGCGCAAGAATCCGCGCTTTTTCGGCCTGCAAACCGGGCAGGCGCAGCGAGGTTTCCTGCGCATCTTCGGCAATCCCAAAGACGCGGACCTTCACCGTTTGATACAGAACATGTATCGCTTCACCACCTGCAGCGATCCCTACGCGGTCATTCTCTTCCGGGCACTCGACGCCCTCGCCCTCGAACATGACAACCAGGGCGATTTCGACGGTCACCGTGGCCCGGACTTCTCCGAGTTTTCAAAACGCCCGCGCGAAGCTGTTCGTTGGATGCGTGAAAGCATGGACCGCTGGCTCGAATGGGTCGATGCTTTTATCCACATGCAAACGCATGCGCAGTGGCATCTTGCCCCCGAGTGTTTCGAAACGGAATCCTTGCGCCATAATGCCGCCGCGCTGGCTGCCAGTGAGCATCGGCTGGAACAATTCCGCAGTGCTCGGACCACAGGCTGGGAAACCAGTCATTCGGACACAACCCGATTCTTTCGCGAGCTGCCGCTCTGGCAAATCCTTCCACAGGCAACCATCTCAAAGCCGCAACGGCCCTGGCCCCATCCTGAACTCGATGACGCCATCATTACCCTGTGGCCGCTCGTTAAACGCCATTACTGGTCCTACGCCGACCTCCGCAACGTGCTCAGTGATTTGCAGGATTGTTCTGACGCTTGCATTTGCGAAAGCGACCGCAACCTGGCGATTTATTGTCTTCACACCCTGCGCCTCCGCAAAATCGGCCATGGCAAGACTGCCCGGCGCGAGCGCCCGATCGGGTACACCGTGGCGATAAAACTTTGCCCTCCTGTCACCCCAGCCCCCAGCCTGGCCTTCAGCGAAGCCATCCCGTTTACCGACTCAACCGACGCCCTCCGCGCCCAACTCGCCCAGCCAGGGTTTCAGGCCTAATCCCACCACGGACCGCGAACGGTCCTCCGTTCGCAGCAGCCCCAAATTTGCACCGAAGCCAGCACTCCACTCGGCAGCAACTCTTGTAACCCTTGTAACTCTGTAACATCTCACCCCTACCTGGCCCCCTCAGGCCTTAGCCCCTGTCATCTCGCCGCGACAGCTTCTCGCTTCTCAACCCTCAACTTCTCGGAACCCCAGCGCAACATCCGTTCTGTAGTCTTCCAACTGATGCAGGCGTCGGTGATGGATACACCGTAACAAAGCTCCGAACGAGGACGTGGGAAGGGTTGATTGCCTTCTTCCAGATAGCTTTCGACCATCAAACCGATGAGACAATCAGTCCCGGCGATGCGTTGTTCGATCACACTCTTCCAGACTTCCTCCTGTTTCGCGTGTTGTTTGGCCGAGTTGGCGTGGCTGCAATCCACCATTAGAACCGCGGGCAGACCGCTTTGGACGAGCCGCGACTCCGCTTCACGAATGCTGTCCGCGTCGTAATTGGTCCGCCCGCGTCCGCCACGCAGAACAATGTGGCCGGAGGGATTACCGGAGGTGCGGATGATGCTGGTGATTCCATCCTGGTCGATTCCAAGGAAATTATGCGGCGTGCGCGCCGATTGCATCGCATCGAGCGCGATTTGCAAGCTGCCATCGGTGCCATTCTTGAATCCCACCGGCATCGACAGTCCGCTGGCCATTTCGCGATGCGTTTGTGATTCGGTCGTTCGCGCTCCAACCGCCGCCCACGTGATCAGGTCGGCAGTATATTGCGGAATAATCGGGTCGAGAAATTCCGTGCCCGCAGGCAAGCCCATCGCGGTCAGGTCCAACAGCAGCCGGCGTGCTTTTTTCAGCCCGGTATCGATGTCATACGACCCATCGAGATGCGGGTCATTGATCAACCCTTTCCAACCGATCGTCGTGCGCGGCTTTTCGAAGTAAACGCGCATGACAATTTCCATTTCCGAGGCGAATTCCTTGCGAAGTTGGTTCAACTTCGTCCCGTACTCCAACGCCCCATCGACGTCATGGATCGAGCACGGACCGACGATCACCAACCACCGAGGATCTTTTTGGTCGAGAATGTCCTGCACGCGGCTGCGGCTCTCGAAAACCGTGCGGTTCGATGCTTCCGACATGGGCAGCTCCGCCTTCAGCGCGTTCGGGGTCAAGAGCCGGACCGTTTCTTTAACGTGCAGGTTCTGAGTTTGGTGCATCAGGCCTGCCATTATACACAACCTTGAAGTCGGGTAAAGGAAGTCCGATTAACGGATTAGCGGGCCAAACCGCTACCGCGCCAGGACCCGCTCCAGCTTCGCGTTGGGACGATCGCCGCTCGCTTCCAGGCAATTCTGTTCTCGCGGAGTGCCGTGAATAGCCATGAAAATGGCTTCGCAAGTTGCTGGGGAAGCAAGGGGCACTTCGTGCCCTGGTTCAGAGAAAGCGGCGATCGCATCCCGCAAAGCCTCCCGAACAGAAATCGCGAGCATGAGGGGAGGTTCTCCGACCGCCTTGCTGCCGAAGATTACATCCTGTTGCGCAGCGTTCTTGAGGAATGAGACTTTGAATTCCGGTGGAGTGTCTCCAATTGCCGGAATTTTGTAAGTATCGGGTGAATGAGTGAGCAAGCGGCCCTGGTCGTCCCATTTCAACTCCTCGGAGGTCAGCCAACCCATCCCCTGGATGAACCCGCCCTCAATCTGGCCGCGATTGATCGCTCCGTTAATGGAATCGCCGACATCGTGCAGAATGTCGGCGCGCAGAACGCGGTGCATACCAGTGAATCCATCCACCTCCACTTCAGTCACCGCCGCCCCACAGGCGAAGTAATGAAAAGGCTTTCCTTTTCCGGCCAGCCGGTCCCAGTGAATGCCGGGGGTTGCGTAATAGCCAGTGGTTGAAAGGCTGACCCTTTGCAGGTAAGCAGCTTTGGCGACCTCGGCGAAGGCAATCTTGCTGCGTGGTTGCTTGGCATCGAGAACGAAACCAGCAGCGAATTTGAGATTCGAGGATGCAGGCGCTCGGCCATTCTTCTGCTTCAATAACTCGCTCGCGATGGGAGCAAGCCGGGCTCGAAGAATTTCGCACGCGTTCTTGACCGCTGCACCGTTCAGGTCCGTTCCGCAGGAGGCGGCAGTCGCCGATGTATTCGGCACTTTATCCGTGCTCGTGGGCATCACGCGGATGTCCTCCGGCGTCAGCCCCAGTTCGTGGGCTGCAATCGCAGCCATGTTCGTGTGAACGCCCTGACCCATCTCGGTCCCGCCATGATTCACCTGCACCGTCCCATCCTGGTAAATGAGGACGAAAGCGCCGGCCTGGTTCAGGTGCGTGACGGTGAAGCTGATGCCGAACTTTACTGGCGTAATCGCGAGGCCGCGCTTACGGTTGGGCTGTGCCGCGTTCCATCGCGCCAGCTCCTTCCGGCGGCTCTCAAACGCGCTGCTCCGCTTCAGTTCGCGCCAAATAGTTTGTATCCGATTATCGCCCAGCTCCTGGCCGTAATGAGTGGTGTTGGTTTGGCCTTTGCCGCGATAAAGATTTCGTTCGCGCACGATTTCAGGCGGAAGCGCCAGCCGGCGAGCGACCCGATCGATGATCTCTTCAATCACGAGCATACCCTGCGGCCCGCCAAAGCCGCGGAAGGCGGTATTCGATGACAAGTTCGTTTTTGCCACCTGGCCGCGAAATTCCACAGCCGGGATGTAATAGGCATTGTCCAGGTGAAAGAGAGCGCGATCGGTGACCGCCTGGGATAAATCCAGCGCCCAGCCACCATTCGAGAACAAATGAATTTTGGCAGCGAGCAGATTTCCTTTTGGGTCGAAAGCGACCGTGAACTTCGCCAGGAAAGGATGGCGATGGCCGGTCAGGGCCATATCCTGGTCGCGGTTCAGGCGAACTCGCACGGGATGGCCGGTTTTTTGTGCGGCCAAGGCTGCTAATGCTGCAGGAAACGCGGCTTGCGTCTCTTTGCCGCCGAAACCACCGCCCATCCGCGGGCTCTGAACAACGACGTTGTTGATCGGGCAATGCAGAACGTGTGCGATAACTGCTTGAACTTCCGCAGGATGTTGAGTGGACGATGCTACGAAAACGGAACCGTCTTCTCCCGCCTCAGCCCAGGCCGCCTGAGTTTCGAGATAGAAGTGTTCCTGTCCCCCGAGTTCAAACTCCCCTTCAAGGGTCAACGATGCCTGAGCGAGGGCCTCGTCGATTTTTCCGCGGTGAATGAGATTCGCTTCGTTGTGGAAGCTTTCCTGGTCAAGGGCTTGCCGCAACGTGAGGACCGGGGCCAGTGGTTCGTAATCGACCTCTACTTTCGCGGCGGCGGCCCGGCATTGCTCGACCGTTTCTCCGACTACGAGCGCCACGACCTGGCCATGGAACGAAACTTCCTTGTCTGGCAGCAGGATTTCGTCGTGCTTGGTTCCCGAGTCGTTCACTCCCGGTACGTCCTCCGCCAGGAGAACGGCGCGGATGCCGGGCATCGCTCGCGCTGCAGTTGCCTCACGCCGAACAATCTTCGCGCGTGCGTGCGGGGAAGAAACCGGCCAGACCTCAAGCAGTTTGCGGCTGACCGGGTGGTCATCGACGTAAATCGCCTCCCCGGTAACGTGCTTGTGCGCGCTTTCGTGAGGGAGTGACCTGTTTTGCCGCGATAAGGTAGAAAGGTTGAGCTTCGGTTCTTTCTCAAGCGACTGCTCGGCAGGTTCGGTGGTTTCCCAATAGAACTTCTTAAACAAGCTCTCGATCAAAGCACCGCGATACTCGGCCGTGCCGCGCACGTCGCTGATCGGTCTGAACTCGCTGGGAATTTGCGCGCACAATTCTTCGGCGGTCTTCTCATTCCACATCCGGCCGATGAGAGCTCCTTCCGTCTTAATCGCTCGGCTCGGGATCGCTGCCACGCCTCCATAGGCCAGCCGGGCATGCTGGATAACACCCTTCTGGTCCACCTCGAGCGCGAAACACGCCGCCACTGTGCTGATGTCCATCTCGCGGCGCTTTGAAACCTTGTACCATTGGCACAAGCGCTGGGTGCCGGGCGTATTCGGAAATCGTGGGATGATGATGGTTTTCAGGATCTCGCCCGGTTGCAGTGCCGTCTTCCGGTAGGAGACGAAAAAGTCGCTCATGGGCAGCGTCCGCTCTCCGCTTTCCGAGGCCAGCACCACGCGAGCGTCCAGGGCAAGCAGGACCGGCGCGCTGTCGCCAATCGGCGAGGCAGTGACAATGTTGCCGCCCATGGTCGCGCGATTCCTGATCTGGCGCGAGCCGAAGACGCGTAGCATTCGACCCAAAGCGGGAAATTCGCTCGCCATTTGTTCTTCGATCTCGGTCAGCGTGACTGCCGCCCCTATGTCCCATTCGGAATCGGTGAAACTGATTTGGTTAAGCTCGGGGACGGATTCAACGGAAACCAACGCCGGGAACTTTTTGTACCGCTTGGTGATTTCGAGCCCAAGTTCAGTGGCCCCCGCGATCAGCCGCGCTTCGGGCGTCGCTTTCATTACCTCAAACAGCTCTGGCAGTGAGGCTGGCCGGAAAAACCGCTCGCCTGAGCGCTCATACGCGACCTGGTCCAACGCCGGAGCATCCTTGCGCAACCGTTCAGAAAAGGGATCGCTGCCGTTGGTTTTGTGGCGTTCAGCAAATGCCGCCACCGCGGCATCGCGAATCGGCCGATATCCGGTGCAGCGACACAAATTCCCGCAAAGCTGGTCATCCAGTTGGTCTGGCTTCTGAATGTCGCCTCGATAATAGCCCTCGAAGAGCGACATGATGAAGCCGGGCGTGCAGTATCCACATTGTGAGCCGTGGCCCTCCGCCATCGTCCGCTGAACGGGATGCAACTTGTTGTAGGGGACGAGGTGACGAGTCCTGGAATTTTCGGCTGGATGGGTATTTTCCGCGCCGCCGCAACCCACGCCCTCCACAGAAACCACCTCTCGTCCTGCCAACAGGCAAACGGGAACCAGACAGCTATTGATCGAGCGGTAACACGTCTTTCCCGAAGAATCCTTTTCTACAATCGCAATTGAGCACGCCCCGCAATCGCCCTCGGCGCAGCCCTCTTTTGCCCCGGTTAGTCCAGAATCTCGCAGGAACTCAAGTACGGTCGTGTTTGGAGATGTATTCGAGACAGAAACTGACTGGCCGTTGAGAATAAATTGAAAGGTTCCGGCCATAAATTACTTGGTTTCAGCCTACTTGAAGTAAGGAAGAGAGGCAATTGGAAGACGCAGCGTGGGCAGGACTGAAAATGCCGCGCGAGCCAGCGAGTCCCACTCCCATCAACACCCGCTTCATCCACTATGGAAGCTGGAACGGCGACGTTTATCGAGCGGAATTGGCCGCATCCGGCGAGGTCAGCACGCTACCAATTATGCCGATTCACGCTCGGCCGTGGATCAAAGGGTTGGGCGTGAGCATTGGCTGGAAAGTCAGTCGTCAGAAAGAGATACAGGAATAACATTACTTGCAGCGTATCCAACGCGATGCAGATGAATGCCAGGCGACGGTATCGCCGGAAGACGTAACGCGCCCAAAACAAGGAAGTGATGGTGAACAGACCCCACACCCAGAACATTGGTCCTAAAGCGGTGGTTACTCGAGCTGAATGCGCGTGCAGCCCTAGGAGAACTGGCGCGAGCAGGATGAAAACGCTGATTCCGATTAAGGGCCGCTTAGTCCACTTGCGGGCGTCGCTTGGCGGTGGGGAAAGCGTCGTTCCGCATTCAGCGCAAGCAGTTGCTTCATCCCTATTCTCGCGACCGCAGTAACAGCATTGTTTCATGGCTGAAGCGCTTAACGATCAGCACGAGATTACGCCATAGGCTCACCCTCAGCAACAAGCGACCATACTGAAAACGCCATCACAAAGAAGACTGAACACGATGAACTCCGCGTTTGCGTGACCCCACGCTCAAACTCCGCGCTTGTCGTAAAATAACTCTGGGTTAGGTTTGTGCCGCCGGAACCGGGAAAACAACCTCAGGGCAGTTTATGACGAAATGTAGCCAAATCTGCGTAATCGCGTTCGCGCTCGCGTTCACAACCCATCTGTCGCGCGCTCAAAAAGTTCCAGTCATCGAGAAGCACTTATCCAACGGCATGCGCGTGCTCATGGTCGAGCGCCATGACGAACCGAGCGTCGCCGGAGGCTGGGTGGCGCATGTCGGAAGTTCTAACGAGCGGCCGGGAATGACCGGAATCGCGCACCTGTTCGAACACATGATGTTCAAGGGCACGCCAACCATCGGGACTAAAAACTACAAGAAGGACCTGGAGATCATGGCGGAACAGGAAAAGCTTCGGGACCAAATCCGCATCGAAGAACGCAAGATGCGCGCGGAATATCGCCAGGGCATCATCGACGACATGCTCAGGCCTGAGAACAAAACGGAGCGCTACAAAGAGCTGGAGAAAAAGTTCAACGACCTGATTGCGCAACAACGGGACGTCCTCGTTAAAAACGAGTTCGACAAAGTGTATTCCGCCAATGGCGGCTCGAGCATGAATGCCTTCACTTCCGAAGACATGACGGCGTATTTCATTAACGTGCCCGCGAACAAGCTCGAGCTTTGGATGTGGATGGAGTCCGACCGCCTGCTCTACCCGGTGTTTCGTGAATTTTACGCTGAGCGTGACGTGGTGTTTGAAGAACGGCGGATGCGCACCGATTCCACCCCGCTCGGGAAATTCTCCGAGGAATTCAACGCGATGTTCTGGGAATCCGTTCCGTATGGCTGGCCCGTGGTTGGTTGGCCTTCGGATATTCCCTCGATCTCCAAAGCTCAGGCGGATGACTTCTACGCCACGTATTATGCGCCGCAAAACATCACCCTTATTCTGGTTGGCGACTTCAAAGCGGCCGATGCGATGTCGCTGGCGCAAAAGTATTTCGAACGAATCCCGCGCGGGCCAAAGGATGCCCCGGATGTCGTGACGCTGGAAGTGGCCCAATTGGCCGAGAAGCGAATGAACGCCGAGGCTGAAGCGAACCCTCAAACGGATATCCTTTGGCACTCGGTCGCGTTTGGCCATAAAGATTCCTATGCGCTGGAAATCCTGAGCGAGATTCTCTCGACCCGCACGGGACGCCTCTACAAAGGGCTGGTTCTCGGGAGCGGTGTCGCCACTGACACGTACGCGAATCAAACGTCGCAAAAATGGGCCGGCTACTTTAATGCGGGCGGCGAAGCGCGCGAAGGACATAAGCCCGAAGAGGTGGAGCAAGGCATCTACGACAACATCGAAAAACTGAAAAAAGAAGAAGTGCCGCCCGAAGAATTGCAAAAAGTGAAGAATAACTTTGCAGCCGGGGAGTACC
>Ga0308173_10001232_pt1 | contig 12496 bp, 7 predicted proteins | sample PhyPR1_FD_203716 | JGI IMG/M metagenome (GOLD analysis project Ga0308173, IMG submission 203716) | Soil microbial communities from UC Gill Tract Community Farm, Albany, California, United States - DLSLS.P.R1 | ecosystem: Environmental > Terrestrial > Soil > Agricultural land | place: USA... | reverse complement strand
CGGCTGCCTTCGGCCCGATCTGCCCGCAGCCGCCGAGCAGCGAGCTGGCCGGCCTCGACCTCCCGATGAGCGAGGACTGCCTCACCCTCAACGTGTGGACGGGCGCCGCGTCCGCCGCCGAGCGGCGGCCGGTGCTCGTGTGGATCCACGGCGGCGGCTTCCGGCTCGGCACCGGCGCCGACCCCCGTCACGACGGCGTGAACCTCGCCCGCCGGGGCCTGGTCGTCGTCACCTTCAACTACCGGCTCGGCGCGTTCGGCTTCCTCGCGACCGCCGAGCTCAGCGCGGAGTCCGGGCACGGCGCGTCCGGCAACTACGGGCTGCTCGACTGCGTCGAGGTCCTGCGATGGGTGCGGCGCAACATCGCCGCGTTCGGCGGCGATCCGGACCGGGTGACGATCGCCGGGCAGTCGGCCGGCGCCGGTACGGTCAACTTCCTTGCGATGTCTCCGCTGGCCACGGGTTTGTTCCAGCGCGCGATCGCGCAGAGCCATGCCCGCTACTCCCGTGACCCGGAGCTGCGCTACCTCTCGACGTCCTACCGGCTGCTGCACGACGCCGAGCAGGCGGGCGCGGCCTTCGCCAAGGAACGCGGCATCACGACGCTGGCCAGGCTGCGCGAGCTGCCGTGGCAGAAGCTGATGGGCGGCGCCACCGTCGACGCGGCCGTGCGCACCGGCGGTTCCGGCAAGCCGCCGCTGTTCCGCCCGGTCGTGGACGGCTGGGTGCTCCCCGCCGGCTACGGAGAGACCTACGCCGAGGGCCTGCAGAACGACGTCGACTACCTCGCCGGCAACAACCTCGACGAGACCGGCGCGGTGCCGGACGACATGTTCGAGGCGTACCGGTCGGAGAGCCCGCGCAGCCGGCGGCCCGGGATGCCGGCGGTGCACGTGACCCTGGACGGCTTCGTCGCGGCGGCGCACGAGAAGTTCGGCCCCCTGGCCGAGGAGTTCCTCGCGCTCTACCCGGCCGCGACCGACCGGGAGGCGGCGCGGGCCAGCAGCGCGGCGATCCGCGACAACGCCCGGGTCTCCACCTGCCTGTGGGCGGCGGACTGGTCACGGCACACGACCCGGCCCGTCCGCACCTACTTCTGGACGCACCGGTCCGCCGCGCAGGGCCGCAACTTCCGGCGCGCCTCGCACGGCTCCGAGATCGACTTCGTCTTCGGCAACCTCGCCACGCAGGACGCCGAGTGGACGGCCGAGGACCGCGAAGTCGCGGAGACCATGTCGGCCTACTGGGCGAACTTCGTCGCCTCGGGCGACCCGAACGGCCCCGGACTCCCGCACTGGCCCGCCTACGCGCCGGAGTCGGAGGCGGTGATGGAGGTCGGCGGCGGATTCGGGCCGATCCCGGTCGCCGACCCGTCCCGGCTCGCCTTCTGGAAGCGGTTCTTCCAGACCCAGGAGGCCTGGTGACCACGCACGGCCGGCCCACCGCGGCCGGACCCGACCGAACCGACACGATGCCGGACACGGATAAGGAGGAACGGACCATGGTGACCGCGACCAGAAGTGCGGAACGCCCGACCGAGACGGCGGACGAGCCCCGGGGGCGGGGCGAACGGTGGAAAGGCACGGCCACTGTGGTGCTGCTGCGCATCGCCGTGATCGTCCTCGCGGGCGTGCTCTGGCAGGTGCTGAGCGGACCGGTCCTGCCCGAGTACGCGGTCAGCAAGCCGGCGGACGTCGTCGACGCCCTGTGGAAGCTCCTGCAGTCCGCCCAGGGCTGGACCGACATCAAGACGACGTCGATCGAGATCCTCGCGGGCTTCGGCATCGGGGTGGCGCTGGGCACGGTGGCGGGCCTGGTGCTCGGCTCCTTCCGCATCGCCGGGCAGGTCCTGGAACCGCTGATCGCCGCGATCAACGGCATCCCCAAGATCGCGCTCGCGCCGCTGTTCCTGCTGTTCTTCGGCATCGGCATCTGGTCCAAGATCGCCATCGCGGTGACCGGTGTGGCGTTCGTGGTCTTCTACAACATCTACCTCGGCCTGCGGCTGCGGGAGCGCGAGCTCGTGGAGATCGTCCAGGTGATGGGCGGGCGCCGACACCACGTGCTCGGCTACGTCACGATCCCCACGCTGGCAGCGCCGTTCTTCGCGGCGCTGAAGACCAGCGGGCCGCTCGCCATTCTCGGCGTCATCGGCGCCGAGTTCATCGCGTCCGCGGAAGGCGTCGGCCACGAGCTGTTCGTGGCCGCGAGCAACCTGGACGCGCCGAACGAGTTCGCCGGCCTCATCGTCCTGGTGATCATGACCCTCATCCTCAACGGCATCCTGAGCCAGCTTGACGCGTACGCACTGAAGAAGCTCGGCCTCGCCGGCCGCCGCCGGCGCAAGGGCTGAGCCGGCCCCCCTCGCAACCCACCCCACCCACCCCACCATCGCCTTTCGCGGCCCGCGGGCCGCGGCTGGGAGTCTCGTCATGCCCGATTCACATCCGTCCCGCCGGACCGTCCTGGCCGCGGTCGCCGCAGCGCCCCTGCTGGCCGGCGTTCCGGCCGCCCGCGCCGCCGCCGCCCGCCGGGGCGACGACCTGCTGTTCGTCAGCCCATGGAAGGGAACCCAGATCTACGGCGCCCGCTTCGACGCGGGCACCGGAGCCCTGACCTCGCTCGGCCCGGTCGGCGACGCCCCGTCCAACTGGACCGCGCCGCACCCGGCGAAGCCGCTCCTGTACGTCGGCAGCAGCGAGGACGGCGGCATCGTCTACACCTACGCCGTCGACCGGGCCAACGGCACCCTCACCCGTACGGGCGCCCCCGTACGCACCGACGAGGGCGGCACGGCCGGCGGCGGCATCTCCTACCTCGGCGTGGACCGGCCGTCGCGCACGCTGCTGGTCGCCAACTTCGAGGCCGGCCTCGCCGCATCGCTGCGGCTGCCGCTGCCCAAGGGGATGCCTGGGACGCCCGTATCGGTGGTCAGGGACACCGGCACCGGACCGAACCCCCGGCAGAACGGCCCCCACGTCCACCACGTGACGATCGACCCGACGGGACGCCGCGCCCTGGTGGCCGACTTCGGCGCCGACCGGGTCTTCGTGAACGGCTTCGACCGCTCGACGGGTGCCATCACGCCCGGCACCGGGTCGTACGCGTCCACCCCGGGGTCCGGCCCGCGCCGCATCCTGTTCCACCCGCGCGGCCGGACGGCCTACGTCCTGAACGAACTGTCCGGCGACCTGGAGACCCTCGGCTGGCACGACGGCACCCTGACGCCGCGGCAGCGCCTGGCGCTCGACTCCGACGCCTTCACCGGCACCAGGAGCGGCGCCGAACTCGCGCTGAGCGGCGACGGGCGCTTCGTGTACGCCTCCAGCCGAGGCGAGAACGTCCTGGTGGTGTTCGCCGCCGACGAGCGGACGGGCCTCCTGACGCTCGTCCAGCGCGTCCCCAGCGGCGGGCTCAAACCCTGGAGCTTCACCCTGCACCGCGGCGGCCACTGGCTACTCGCCGCCAACCAGGCGAGCAACACCGTCACCGTCTTCGCCGTGGACAGGCGGAAGGGCACCCTCAGCGCCGCCGGCGCCCCGGTCTCCTTCCCCGCCCCCGCATGCCTCACATTCTTCGACCGATGACCCAGACCCCGCGCAGGCCCGACGTCACTACCCCACCCCGAACCTGGTGACAGGAGATCCGATGACACACCGCACCACCGTTACCGACCACCGCCTGCGGGCCCTCGCGCCCGCGGCCGCCCTGATGCTCGGCTCGGCGCTGCTGACCGCGTGCGGCGGCTCCTCCGACTCCGGCGGGCTGACCACGGTCACGGTCGGCAGCAACGGCAACATCTTCGACATGCCGCTGAAGCTGGCGGACTCCGCCGGCTACTTCCGCAAGCAGGGCCTGAAGGTCAAGTTCGTCACCACGACCGCGTCCACCGGGACCTCGGCGCTCCAGTCGGGCTCCGTCCAGTTCCTTAACAACAGCCCCACCGGATTCACCTCTGCGCTCGCCAAGAAGGTCCCGGAGGTCGCGATCGCCGTGTCCGGCCTTGGAAACCCGCTCGGGCTCGTCGTCGGCAAGAAGTTCGCCGGCGCGCACAATCTGACCGCCGAGAGCCCCGCGGCGCAGGTGGCGCGGGCCCTGGACGGTTCCAAGGGCGGCGTCAGCTCCACCAACACCAAGGCCGAGGCCGGCCTGTTCCTCAAGGCGAACGGTGTCGATCCCGGCACGGTGAAGTGGGTGACGCTGCCGAGCGCGTCCGCGGACAAGGCCGCGCTCAGCAGCGGCCAGATCGACTGGTTCATCACCTCCGAGCCGATCCCGCTCCAGGTCCAGAACGAGGGCGACGGCATCGTGGTGGTCGACCCGCAGAAGGCGCCCATGTGGGCCGCCGCGCAGGCGGGCTACGGAGAGGTCGTCGTCGCGACCAAGTCCTACCTGTCGGGGCACGCGAGCGCCGCCAAGAAGTTCGTCGCGGCCGTACAGGAGGCGAACGGCTACCTGGCCACCCACCAAGGCGACCCGACGGTGATGGACGTGGCGAGGAAGGTGCAGCAGGGCGTTCCGGACGTGGTGCTGAAGAGCAGCGTCACGCTCGTCGAGTGGCCGAAGAGCGGCTCGATGGACGAGGCCGGCTGGACCAAGACGCTCGCCTTCGTCAACTCGCTCGGGGCGCTTCCCGACGGGGCGAAGGTCACCACGGAGAACTGGACCAACAAGTACCTGACGTCATGACGTCCTCCAACCGAAAGGACCCGGCGATGGATACCAGCATGAGGCGCAGAACGTTCCTGGCGGCGGGCGCGGCGACGGTCGGCGCGACGCTGCTGCCCAAGCCCTTCTCCGTGGCGGCCGCCGCGGCGGGCAAGAAGGGCGTGATGCTGATGAACCGCATTGGCCCCTCGTCCTCGGACCTGTACATCTCCAACAGCGACGGCACCAACGAGCGCAAGCTGCTGGCGAGCGCCGGGTACGACTACAACGCCGCGGTCTCCGCCGACGGCCGCTCGGTCGTCTTCACCTCGGAACGGACCGGCGACGGCAACTCCTGCCTGTACCGCGCCCGGATCGACGGCACTGACGTTCAGCCCCTGGTGGTCAGCGCGGCCATGAACGACTCGGGCGTCCTGTCGCCGGACGGCACTAAGCTGGCCTTCGTCTCCACCTGCGGCGACCACAAGGCGCAGATCTGGGTGCTGGACCTGCGCACCAACGCGCTGCGCTGCCTGACCAACGGGCCCGCGGTCGCAGGCGACCCGGCCCTGCCCGACGGCCACTTCCGCCCGTCCTGGTCGCCCGACGGGCGATGGATCGCCTTTTCCAGCGACCGGAACACCGCCTGGCGGGGTCATGACGACGGCCGCGGCTGGGAGCACACGCAGGAGCTCAGCATCTACATCATCCGGCCGGACGGCAGCGACCTGCGCCAGGTCGCGTCCAAGGCGGGTTACTGCCTCGGCTCGCCGAAGTGGTCGCCGGACGGCGCCCGGATCGTGTTCTACGAGATCACAACCGAGGGCACCTGGCTGGCGCACCGCCCGGAGGGCATCGGGATCGTCGAGTCGCAGATCGTCTCGATCGACGTCGCGACCGGCGCACGCCTCGAGCACACGTCCGGGCCCGACCTGAAGGTCTCGCCCCAGTACGTGACCGCCACCGAGATCGGCTACCTCGTCAAGGGCGGCGCCGACGAGGGCCTGGCCTACACAGGCGGGACCCGGCCGGCGGTCAAGCGGGCGCTGCGCTCGCCGGTGTGGACGCCGGACGGGAACTCGGTGATCTACCAGAAGGTCGGCTTCACCCCGCGTCCGATGGACACGCCGCTCTACAGCTGGGACTCCGACTGGGAGTACCGGCACTGCGACGTGTTCCCCGTTCTGTCGAGGCAGGGCCGCCTCGCGATCACCGAGAAGCAGCTCGGCAACTCCTCGATCGTCACCCTGCGCCCCGACGGCACGGACCGGCGGGTCGTCTTCGACAACGCGACCAGCGGCCTCGACCCGGTCCTGATCGCCAAGGGGCTGGCCGGCGCGTTCCGGCCCGCGTGGTCTCCGGACGGCGAATGGATCGCGTTCGGCCTCGGCGGCTGGTTCCAGGAGCGCGCGGAGATGACCGCCGTGGTCGCGCGGGTACGCAGCGACGGCTCGGGCTTCGAGAAGCTCACCGACGGCACCACCAACGCCGGCTTCCCCAGCTATTCGGCCGACGGCCGGCAGATCGTCTACCGGGTGTGGGGGACGGACACCAAGGGCCTGCGCATCCTCGACCTCGCGACCGGCGCGACGCGCGTCCTCACCACCGAGCCCGACAACCTGCCCGACTGGTCGGCGGACGGCCGGCTCATCCTCTTCACCCGCAGGACGAGCGACACCAACTTCGACGTGTGCGCCATCCGCCCCGACGGAACCGGCCTGCGGGTCCTGACCAGCAGCGGCTCCAACGACGGCCACGCCGTCTGGAACTACGACGGCCGCATCCTCTACAACAGCGGAATGTACGGCTTCCGCCAGGAGGCCGCCCTGTACGACAACACCTTCCAGCCCTACGGCCAGATCTTCAGCATGAAGGCTGACGGCTCCGACAAGAGGCTGCTGACCGACAGCCAGTGGGAGGACTCGATGCCGCTGTACCTCACCCAGGACGTCCTTTCCCAGTGACGCCCGCAGCCCGCCCGGTTCCCCGATGCGGGGGACCGGGCGGGCTGCGTGATGGCGTTTCGCCCTCACCACCGAAATGGGCCAGAGCCTATCTCCAGGGTCAGTTGGGCTTCTGGACGCGCGATGTCGTTGGGGAGAGGCGCTCGTCGTCCTGGCCGCGGGGCAGCAGTTCGGGCACTTCTCTCCCCTCGCGATCGACCAGGATCGAACGAGGCTCGTCATCGGCGAAGGCGTGCCGTTCGCCCCACTGGCGCAGCGCCACGATGGCGGTGAAGAGGTCCTGACCAGCGTCGGTCAGGACGTACATGTGGCGCTTTCCGCCGGCAGTGGTGCTCGTGGTGAGGATGCCATGGTCCACAAGCTTGCGGAGCCTGTCGGTGAGGATGTTGCGGGCGATCCCGAGCCGCCGGCAGAAGTCCGTGAACGAGGAGGCGCCGTCCATGGCGTCGCGGATGATCAGCAGACTCCACCGATCACCGACAAGGTCGACCGTACGTGCGACAGGGCACGTCGGGTCGGTCCACTCGGCTCCTGAGTCGAGTGTCACGTTGTCTGGCCACCTCCCCGCATCAGTTGCGATTTGAAACCATTATGCCTTACGTTGAAACGGTTGCATATTGCTACTAAAGGCGGGTGTATGACCGCAGGAGTCACCAGATTGCAACGGTTCGTGCTGGCGCTCGTGTGCGCGGTGGCGGTGTCCACCATCTACGCGATCCAGCCGGTGCTGAAGACTGCAGGTGCCGAACTGGGGCTCCCGCCGGAGTCTGTGGGCTGGCTGGTCGCCGCCGGGCAGGTCGGCTATTTCTTCGGCCTGGTCCTGTTGGTACCACTAGGCGATCTACTCGACCGCCGCCGCCTTATTGTCGGGCATCTGCTGCTCACCGCCACGGGAGCCGGAATCACCGCTGCCGCCCCCGATGGGGTCATCGCGGTTGGGGGGCTGGCGATCGCGGGGCTGTTCGCGGTGGTGGTCCAGGTCACGGTCGCCTACGTCGCCGAGGTCTCGCCTGCGGCCGAGCGGGGCCGCAACATCGGGGCGGTCACCTCGGGAGTGGTGATCGGAATCCTCGGCGTGCGGGTATTCGCCGGTGCTCTCGGCGACACGCTCGGCTGGCGTGTTGTCTACGTGGTTCTCGCGATGCTCTGCACCGCGGTCGCCGTGGCGGCGCGCCTGAGCCTCCGGGCCGATGTCCGGCAGGCAGACGGCCGCTACACCAGGGTGCTCACCTCGATGGTGAAGCTTGCGGCCACGGACCGACTGTTCGCTACCCGCGGGCTGATCGCCTTCTCTCTCTTCGCCTCGTTCGGCACGCTCTGGAGCGGCCTCGCGCTCCCGCTCAGCGCTCAGCCCTGGGGCCTGGGCACCACCGAGATCGGCCTCTTCGGACTCGCAGGCCTCGCCGGAGCGGTGGGTGCGGCCCGTGCGGGCCGGTGGGCCGATGCCGGTCGGGCGCAGGCGATCAGCGGCTGGTCACTCATCCTTCTCGCCGCATCCTGGCTCCTCATCGCCCGGACCGAGCCCACCTTGTGGCCGCTGATCGCAGGCATCGTCCTGCTCGACTTCGCCGTCCAAGCCGTCCATGTCAGCAACCAGCACCTCCTCACCACGGCCCACCCGGATCGGGCCAGCAGCGTCATCGGGGCCTACATGGCCTTCTACTCCCTCGGCTCCGCGCTCGGGGCGATCACCACGACCTGGGCCTACGCCACCTGGGGATGGCCGGCGTCAAGTCTGCTCGGTGCCCTCTATGCCCTGGCCGGGCTGGTCGTGTGGGCACTCAGCCGGGCACTCGGCCGTCATGGCGTCGGCCTGTCCCATGTCGCCACGGCCGCGAAGGAGTGCGCATGACCTGCCGGCGCTCCTGCCCGGGTCCTTCCGCGGCTGCCGTGTCCCACCGGCGCTGCCGCCATGGTGGCGCCGTGGGGCCCTGGGTAAGACCGGGCGCAGGAGAACGGACTGAATCTCGGTTGGCCGGAACCCGTTGCAGTTGTCACTCACCTTTGTTGGGGACGTGGGGGAGAGCGCCGACTATTTCGGCGCTGCGCAAGATCTGGAGGGTGAGTCCTGCGGCGCCGACGAACTCTGCGAGGCAGCACCTCGACCGCCACACCGCCGCTCGCGCCGCCCGCCACGGCGGTCCGGACGGCTTCGCCGGTATCAGTCACCGTTCCAGCACGTGGTTTAACGACTGATCGAATCGATTCGGGGGAGCGAGAGCAGCCGGTGCCGACCCTGCGTGGCTGCGCCCGGACCTGGATCGAAGGCGGCCGGCCGCTGCTCGGGGAGGTGGCCGGGGCGGCGCCGCCATGGCTGAAAGTTTCGAGGCCTATAACCGCAGATACACACGCCGGATGTCGTCATATGCCTGGGCAGGGATTCGGAATGTGTGGTCCGGCCGCCCGGCTCGACTCTGGCCATTGACGGGTCTTCATCACGACTTTACATTCGAATCGGTTCCGCGAATCGGTTCGACAAGGCCTCTCGACTAGCCCACCCCCTGAGAGCCGGGGCTCCCGGATCTCCCGCCCTGAGGATGTTCGATGAGTACGAGAACGGGATCCAGACCCGGCTACGTGGCGCTGGTCGTCGGTGTCGCCCTGGCCATCATGATCGCGTTGTTGACGCCCTCGGTGGGCCGTGCCGCCGCCGGGGAGTCGCTGACCGTGGATCTGTCGTCGACCCGCGGGCCGGCGACGGGGGTCGGCGAGGGATTCCTGTACGGCTTCACCTCGGACGGCACCCAGCCGGCCGACCAGTTCATTCAGCCGTTGGGGATCAACGCATTCCGCGGCGGCGGGTGGTATTCGGGCGGCTGGATCAAGGACAACTACACCAACGGCTCCGCCACCCAGGCCGACCTGACCTCGATCATCGCGCAGGCCAGGCGGCTGACCCAGCCGCCCTATCACGCGCAGTACCAGGTGCTGGTCAGCGACATCTACGGCGTGAACGGGGGACAACCCTCGAACACGATGTACCCGTGCGACAACGGCAACTGCTCGAACTGGATCAGCTTCATCGACGCCACGGTCGGGGCGCTGCAGGCCTCGGGGTTGAAGTTCGCCTACGACATCTACAACGAGCCGGACATCTCAGTGTTCTGGACGCGAGGCGTGAACAGCGCCCAGTACTTCCAGATGTGGGACACCGCCTACCGGGAGATCCGCCGGATCGCCCCGAGCGCGCTGATCGTCGGACCCTCGCTGGCCTTCACCCCGCAGAGCGCGCCGGGTGAGTGGAGCACCTGGCTGGCGCACGTCAAAGCCGCCGGAACCATCCCGGACATGATCACGAACCACGATGAGGGTGACGTGGACGATCCCGTGACGGTGGCGCAGGCGCTCAACAACGCCCAGTCTGCGGCGGGGATCAGTGCCAAGCCGCTCTCGGCCAACGAGTACCAGCCCGCCGACCGGCAGACCGCCGGAGTGACAGCCTGGTATCTGGCCCGCTTCGCGCAGTCGGGCTACACCAACGCGATGCGCGGCAACTGGTCGTGCTGCATCACCCCGAACCTGACGGGCGTACTGACCAACAGCGGCGGCACCTGGCAGCCGACCGGCAACTGGTGGGCCCTGCGCGACTACGCGGACATGACCGGCACGCTGGTGAACACCTCCGGTCAGGTGGGGTCCACGGCGATCTCCGCTAGCCAGGACAGTACGGCCAAGCGCGCCGTGGCCGTCATCGGCGATTCCAACGGGTACACCGGCGCCGTGTCGGTGACCTTCAACGGCCTGGCCTCGCTACCGTGGCTGGCCGGCAGCGCCGGGGTGAACGTGACCGTGCAGCGCATCCCCGACCAGGCGCCGCTCGCTTCCCCGCAGGTGGTGTACAACCAGAACCTCAGCGCGTCCAGCGGTTCGATCACCGTGCCGTTCACCTTCCAGGCCTCGCATGACGCGTTCGCGATCTACCTGACTCCGGCGCAGTCGTCCGGTGGTGGTTATCCGAGCGGCTACCACCAGCTGGTGATCGGCAACGATGGTCTGTGCCTGGACGTGTACGGCAACACCTCCGCTTCGGGTGCGGCGATCGATCAATGGCCGTGCAACGGCCAGTCGAACCAGCAGTTCCAATTCGTGGCCGGATCAGGCGGCTACGGCGAATTGCAGGCCCAGAGCTCGAGCCAGGTCGTCGCCGTGGCCAGCAACTCCACCGCAGCCGGAACCCCGGACATCGTGCAGCAGAACCGTACCGGCGCAGCCAACACGATGTGGCTGCCGATCCAGCAGACCGACGGATCCTTCGAATTCAAGAACCAGAACAGCGGGCTGTGCCTGGACGTCTACGGCGCCGGCAGTAACAACGGACAGCAACTGGACCAGTGGCAGTGCAAGAACACCACGGGCACCAATCAGGACTTCACCCCCCACTGACCTCCGGACGCCTCGCAGATCCCTTGGAAGCTCGGCCTGCTCACCCAGACCAACGCGTGCTGACCATGACCTGACGCCATGTGCCACCCGCAGATCGTCGTGGCGCGGGCCGAACGGAGAGAGAAGGAGCCGTGAACCTGCCGATTCTCCGTGACCGCGGGCTGCTGCGTCGGCTCGCCGCCGGCATGGCCCTGACCGTGGCCTTCGCCGGCGGCGTCCTGACGTCCGCCGGCGCGCCGGCCCGGGCGGCGACCCCGGTCGTCAATGTCAAGGTCAACGCCCGGGAAGGCCTGGGTACAGTGCCCGACACCGCCTACGGAGCCAACCAGGCGGTCTGGGACGGGCAGATGAACTCCCCGGCGACGGCGACGGTCCTCGGACAGGCCGGCGTACGGATGATGCGCTACCCGGGCGGCTCGTACGGCGACGGCTATCACTGGCAGACCAACACCGTCACCGGCGGCGGGTACGTGGCGCCCGGAACCGACTTCGACTCCTTTGTGCGTACGGTCGGGGCCATGAACGCCCAAGCCATCCTGATCGCCAACTACGGCACCGGAACGCCGGAGGAGGCGGCCGGGTGGGTCAGGTACGCCAACGTCATCAAGGGATACGGCGTCAAGTACTGGGAGATCGGCAACGAGGTCTACGGCAACGGCTACTACGGTGCCGACTGGGAACTGGACGACCATGCCGACAAGAGTCCGTCCGCGTACGCACACAACCTCGTGGACTACGCCAAGGCGATGAAGGCGGTCGACCCCACGATCAAGATCGGCGCGGTGCTCACCCTGCCGGGGGGCTGGCCGGACGGCGCGGTGGCCTCCGGCGACAGCGCCGACTGGAACCAGACCGTATTGCCGATCGTCGGCCCGTACACCGACTTCGTGATCGTGCACTACTACCCGAACGGCCCCACTTCCGCTGCCGACTCCCTGCAGCAGATACGGCTGCTGCCCGCCCAGCTCGCGCAGGTACGGCAGGAGATCGACCAGTACGCCGGGCAGAACGGGCGGCACCTCGGCATCGCGGTGACCGAAACCGAGAACACCTACCAGGCCGACACCCAGCCCGGCGCCCTCTACAACGCCGACGCCTATTTCACCGCGCTGGAGAACGGCGTCTTCACCGTGGACTACTGGGACACCCGCAACGGCATGGGCAAGATCACCACCGCACCCGATGGGGCGACCGACTACGGAGACGGGGGGCTGCTGTCCAGCGGACAGTGCAACAGCGACAACGTGTGCGAACCCCCGCTGAACACACCGTTCCCGGCGTACTACGGCATCCAGATGCTGGGCAAGGTCGCACAGCCGGGTGACACTCTGATCAAGGCCGGCTCCGACAGCGGGCTGGTCTCGGTACACGCTGCCCGCAACGCCGACGGCGGCCTCAGCGTCGAGCTGGTCAACACCGACCCCGACAACGCCTACACGGTCAACCTCGACTACTCCGGCTGGACCCCCAACGGCGACACTCCGACCGTCTACACCTACGGC